>PPYE01312528.1_pt1 | contig 11115 bp, 7 predicted proteins | sample 1559881 | NCBI WGS metagenome assembly PPYE01 (sample SAMN08240022, study PRJNA423297) | Human gut metagenome, whole genome shotgun sequencing project.
CGCTATCGACTTCCAGATTCAGTTTCTGGGCAAAGCCGATACCGTTCAGTTTGCCGCGAATCTCACCACCTTTACTCAGCCACTGTTCCAGCGCGCTACGCTCAAAGGAGATATGAACCACTTCCATATCATGCAATTTTAACGGTTTTTGCAGCAGCAGAGTCAGAGTGGAAGCAGTAACGTTAACAGGGAGTTGATACTGCTGACGACGGCTAAAAATGCCGCCCAGACGAATTACCGTTAAGGCTGTTTTATCGCTTTGTTGCTGCTGAAGTTGCAGGTGACGTTGCACAATCGCGCCCAGGCGGGTCAACATCCCTTGCTGTTGCCAGGCGTGACCGGTCATCAATACATCAATTTGTTGTTGTATCAAATTCAGGCTTTGCGCGTCATACCACAGGCAATCTTTCAGCAAAATGAGATCAACCGGGGCAACAGCACTGCGACCGCTAAAAAAGGCGCTGGCCTGCAATAAGCGGATCGCTTTTTTCCAGCGACGATCCGAGACATAAGGCGCATCCGGTAATTTATCCAGTTGCTGGCGCAGCATAAAAATCAGCTCAAATACATGATCGGGCAGCGTAATTTCACCAATCTCTTTCTGCCAGCGTTCATATTCTTCATCTGTGATCTGCAAGGAGGCAGGAACCGGATTGTCATTTTCATCCTGTTGACTGGTCAGCATGGAGCGGAAATTCGCTTTATCCTGCACTTTATCTAACCACAGACGAATCAGCATGCGGTCATATAACGCTTCCAGACTGCTGTCTGCTTCCGGCAGCTCGTTGGAGGCCGCCACCAGCAGACGCATCGGGATTTTTTCTACGAGTGCGCCGTTGCGGAACTGGCGCTCGTTAATGGCGGTGAGCAGGGTATTAAGAATTGCCGGACCCGCTTTCCAGATCTCATCCAGAAAGACGATTTCAGCTTCCGGCAGGTAACCGCTGGTTAAACGTTCATAGCGCCCTTCATCTTTTAGCGCCTGAATAGAAAGGGGACCAAAAACTTCTTCCGGCGTGGAGAAGCGGGTCATCAGATATTCAAACGCGCGGGCATTCTGAAAGGCGAATTTTAAGCGCCGGGCGATCAAACTTTTGGCAATACCTGGTGGGCCAAGGAGGAACACACTTTCACCACTTAATGCCGCTAATAAACACAAGCGGATGGCGTGGCTACGTTCATAAAGCCCCTTTTCCAACGAACTGCTCAGGCGGGAAATTCTTTCCGCTAATAAATGAGGGTGAGCCATAATGAAGTGGCGTCCTTTCGTCAAAAGTTCTGCGTAAATTGCGAGTATAGACGTTTCTTGCTGGTGGCTAAAATAGTCTCAAAGGAGGGGTATTTTTCTTTGAGCCAGGTTAATGTGGCCGCATTTAGGAGTACGATTTTGCCGTTAATCGTGCATACTGTGCGCTTTTTTGTGGGCCAAGGGACTAAGCACACATTTCATATTTCAACGAAAGACTAGTCTATGAGCACTGATAATAAGCAATCATTGCCCGCGATTACCCTCGCGGCGATTGGAGTTGTCTACGGCGATATTGGTACCAGCCCGTTATATACACTTCGTGAATGTTTGTCCGGCCAGTTTGGTTTTGGCGTTGAACGCGATGCCGTATTTGGCTTTTTATCGCTGATCTTCTGGCTGCTAATCTTTGTGGTTTCCATTAAATATCTCACCTTCGTGATGCGGGCAGATAACGCCGGTGAAGGGGGGATCCTGACGTTGATGTCGCTTGCCGGGCGTAATACGTCGGCGCGAACCACATCAATGCTGGTGATTATGGGGCTAATCGGCGGCAGCTTTTTCTATGGTGAAGTCGTCATAACACCCGCTATTTCGGTGATGTCCGCCATTGAAGGTCTGGAAATCGTCGCCCCGCAGCTGGATACCTGGATAGTTCCCCTCTCAATTATCGTTCTCACATTATTATTCATGATTCAAAAACATGGCACGGCTATGGTCGGTAAGCTGTTTGCGCCGATCATGCTGACCTGGTTTTTGATTCTGGCAGGGCTGGGGTTACGTAGCATTATTGCTAACCCGGAAGTGCTGCATGCACTGAATCCGATGTGGGCGGTGCATTTCTTCCTTGAATACAAAACGGTTTCTTTTATTGCATTAGGGGCAGTGGTGCTGTCGATTACGGGGGTCGAGGCGCTGTATGCTGATATGGGGCACTTTGGTAAGTTCCCTATTCGTCTGGCGTGGTTCACCGTCGTATTGCCTTCCTTAACCCTTAATTACTTCGGCCAGGGAGCGCTGTTGTTAAAGAATCCGGAAGCGATTAAGAACCCGTTCTTCCTGTTGGCACCGGACTGGGCGCTGATCCCGCTGCTGATCATCGCCGCACTGGCATGGTGCTGACGTCTATTCTCTCGACTACCGTGGCACGTCAGAACTGGCACTGGAATAAGTATTTTGTTGCGCTGATCCTGATTGCTTTCCTTTGTGTCGATATTCCCTTGTTCACCGCTAACCTCGATAAACTGCTCTCCGGCGGCTGGTTGCCATTGAGCCTCGGTACGGTGATGTTTATCGTGATGACCACCTGGAAGAGCGAGCGTTTCCGCTTGCTGCGGCGGATGCATGAACATGGTAACTCTCTGGAAGCGATGATTGCTTCGCTGGAGAAATCACCGCCCGTTCGCGTGCCTGGGACCGCGGTGTATATGTCGCGTGCAATCAACGTCATTCCCTTTGCGCTGATGCATAACCTGAAACATAACAAGGTATTGCATGAGCGGGTGATTCTGTTAACTCTGCGCACCGAAGACGCGCCATATGTCCATAACGTCCGTCGGGTACAGATTGAACAACTGTCGCCCACTTTCTGGCGCGTGGTGGCAAGTTATGGTTGGCGAGAAACGCCAAACGTGGAAGAAGTTTTCCACCGCTGCGGTCTGGAAGGATTAAGTTGCCGGATGATGGAAACCTCCTTCTTTATGTCGCATGAGTCGTTGATCCTCGGCAAACGCCCGTGGTATTTGCGTCTGCGCGGCAAGCTGTACTTGCTGCTGCAACGTAATGCGCTGCGGGCACCGGATCAATTTGAAATCCCGCCAAACAGAGTTATCGAACTGGGTACTCAGGTCGAAATCTAACGCCAGACGCCTCCTTTCTCCATAAGGGGGCGTTTTTGTTTTCATGGTTAATCACCATGTAAAACGTTTCGAGGTTGATCACATTTCCGTAACGTCACGATGGTTTTCCCAACTCAGTCAGGATTAAACTGCGGGTCAGCGAAACGTTTCGCTGATGGAGAAAAAAATGAAAAAAGGCACCGTTCTTAATTCTGATATTTCATCGGTGATCTCCCGACTGGGACATACCGATACGCTGGTGGTGTGTGATGCTGGTTTACCCATCCCCAAAAGTACAACGCGTATCGATATGGCATTAACCCAGGGTGTACCTTCTTTTATGCAGGTGCTGGGTGTAGTCACAAATGAAATGCAGGTCGAGGCTGTCATTATCGCGGAAGAGATCAAACAACATAATCCGCAACTCCACGAAACGTTGCTCACTCACCTTGAGCAGCTGCAAAAACACCAGGGAAACACCATTGAAATTCGTTACACCACGCATGAACAATTCAAACAACAAACCGCAGGAAGTCAGGCGGTAATTCGCAGCGGAGAATGTTCTCCGTATGCGAATATCATTCTCTGTGCTGGCGTGACGTTCTGAGGCCGTCATGGAAGCATTACTTCAGCTTAAAGGCATCGATAAAGCCTTCCCGGGCGTAAAAGCCCTCTCGGGCGCAGCGTTAAATGTCTATCCGGGCCGCGTGATGGCGCTGGTGGGCGAAAACGGCGCGGGTAAATCCACCATGATGAAAGTGCTTACTGGTATCTATACTCGCGATGCCGGTACGCTTTTATGGTTGGGGAAAGAAACGACATTTACCGGGCCGAAATCTTCCCAGGAAGCCGGGATTGGGATTATCCACCAGGAACTGAACCTGATCCCGCAGTTAACCATTGCCGAAAACATTTTCCTCGGTCGTGAGTTTGTTAATCGCTTTGGCAAAATTGACTGGAAAACCATGTATGCCGAAGCGGATAAATTGCTGGCTAAACTTAACCTGCGCTTTAAAAGCGACAAGCTGGTGGGCGATCTTTCCATCGGTGACCAGCAAATGGTTGAAATCGCCAAAGTGCTGAGCTTTGAGTCGAAAGTCATCATTATGGATGAACCGACCGATGCGCTGACCGATACCGAAACCGAATCCTTGTTCCGCGTCATCCGCGAGCTGAAATTGCAAGGCCGCGGTATTGTCTATATCTCCCACCGCATGAAAGAAATCTTCGAGATTTGCGATGACGTTACCGTTTTTCGTGACGGACAATTTATTGCTGAGCGCGAAGTGGCATCACTGACCGAAGATTCTCTGATTGAGATGATGGTGGGCCGCAAGCTGGAAGATCAATATCCGCACCTGGACAAAGCGCCGGGAGATATCCGCCTGAAAGTCGATAATCTCTGCGGACCTGGCGTTAACGATGTCTCTTTTACTTTACGCAAAGGCGAAATTCTTGGCGTCTCTGGTTTGATGGGCGCAAAAGTAGCGATTGCCCGTGGTCTGATGACACGCCCTAAAGTGTTGATCCTCGATGAGCCTACCCGTGGCGTAGATGTCGGCGCGAAAAAAGAGATCTATCAACTGATTAACCAGTTCAAAGCCGATGGCTTGAGCATCATTCTGGTGTCATCGGAGATGCCAGAAGTATTAGGCATGAGCGATCGCATCATCGTCATGCATGAAGGGCATCTCAGCGGGGAATTTACTCGTGAGCAGGCCACCCAGGAAGTGTTAATGGCTGCCGCTGTGGGCAAGCTTAATCGCGTGAATCAGGAGTAAAAAAATGACAACCCAGACTGTCTCTGGTCGCCGTTATTTCACGAAAGCGTGGCTGATGGAGCAGAAATCGCTTATCGCTCTGCTGGTGCTGATCGCGATTGTCTCGACGTTAAGCCCGAACTTTTTCACCATCAATAACTTATTCAATATTCTTCAGCAAACCTCGGTGAACGCCATTATGGCGGTCGGGATGACGCTGGTGATCCTGACGTCGGGTATCGACTTGTCGGTAGGTTCTCTGTTGGCGCTGACCGGCGCAGTTGCTGCATCTATCGTCGGCATTGAAGTCAATGCGCTGGTGGCTGTCGCTGCCGCTCTCGCGTTAGGTGCCGCAATTGGTGCGGTAACTGGGGTGATTGTAGCGAAAGGTCGCGTCCAGGCGTTTATCGCTACGCTGGTTATGATGCTTTTACTGCGCGGCGTGACCATGGTTTATACCAATGGTAGCCCAGTGAATACCGGCTTTACTGAGAACGCCGATCTGTTTGGCTGGTTTGGTATTGGTCGTCCGCTGGGCGTACCGACGCCAGTCTGGATCATGGGGATTGTCTTCCTCGCGGCCTGGTACATGCTGCATCACACGCGTCTGGGGCGTTACATCTACGCGCTGGGCGGCAACGAAGCGGCAACGCGTCTTTCTGGTATCAACGTCAATAAAATCAAAATCATCGTCTATTCTCTTTGTGGTCTGCTGGCATCGCTGGCCGGGATCATTGAAGTGGCGCGTCTCTCCTCCGCACAACCCACTGCGGGGACTGGCTATGAGCTGGATGCTATTGCTGCGGTGGTTCTGGGCGGTACGAGTCTGGCGGGCGGAAAAGGTCGCATTGTTGGGACGTTGATCGGCGCATTAATTCTTGGCTTCCTTAATAATGGATTGAATTTGTTAGGTGTTTCCTCCTATTACCAGATGATCGTCAAAGCGGTGGTGATTTTGCTGGCGGTGCTGGTAGACAACAAAAAGCAGTAATAACGACTACAGGACATCTTGAATATGAACATGAAAAAACTGGCTACCCTGGTTTCCGCTGTTGCGCTAAGCGCCACCGTCAGTGCGAATGCGATGGCAAAAGATACCATCGCGCTGGTGGTCTCCACGCTTAACAACCCGTTCTTTGTATCGCTGAAAGATGGCGCGCAGAAAGAGGCGGATAAACTTGGCTATAACCTGGTGGTGCTGGACTCCCAGAACAACCCGGCGAAAGAGCTGGCGAACGTGCAGGACTTAACCGTTCGCGGCACCAAAATTCTGCTGATTAACCCGACCGACTCCGACGCAGTGGGTAATGCTGTGAAGATGGCTAATCAGGCGAACATCCCGGTTATCACTCTTGACCGCCAGGCAACGAAAGGTGAAGTGGTGAGCCACATTGCTTCTGATAACGTACTGGGCGGCAAAATCGCCGGTGATTACATCGCGAAGAAAGCGGGCGAAGGTGCCAAAGTTATCGAGCTGCAAGGCATTGCAGGTACATCCGCAGCCCGTGAACGTGGCGAAGGCTTCCAGCAGGCCGTTGCTGCTCACAAGTTTAATGTTCTTGCCAGCCAGCCAGCAGATTTTGATCGCACTAAAGGTTTGAACGTAATGCAGAACCTGTTGACCGCTCATCCGGATGTTCAGGCTGTATTTGCGCAGAATGATGAAATGGCGCTGGGCGCGCTGCGCGCACTGCAAACTGCCGGTAAATCGGATGTGATGGTCGTCGGATTTGACGGTACACCGGATGGCGAAAAAGCGGTGAATGATGGCAAACTAGCAGCGACTATCGCTCAGCTACCCGATCAGATTGGCGCGAAAGGCGTCGAAACCGCAGATAAAGTACTGAAAGGCGAGAAAGTTCAGGCTAAGTATCCGGTTGATCTGAAACTGGTTGTTAAGCAGTAGTTTTAATCAGGTTGTATGACCTGATGGTGACATAAATACGGCATCGACAGATGAACGTGTAATATAAAGAAAAGCAGGGCACGCGCCACCCTAACACGGTGGCGCATTTTATGGACATCCCGAATATGCAAAACGCAGGCAGCCTCGTTGTTCTTGGCAGCATTAATGCTGACCACATTCTTAATCTTCAATCTTTTCCTACTCCAGGCGAAACCGTAACCGGTAACCACTATCAGGTTGCATTTGGCGGCAAAGGCGCGAATCAAGCTGTGGCTGCTGGGCGTAGCGGGGCGAATATCGCGTTTATTGCCTGTACGGGTGATGACAGCATTGGCGAGAGCGTACGTCAGCAGCTCGCCACTGATAACATCGATATTTCTCCGGTCAGCGTGATCAAAGGCGAATCAACAGGTGTGGCGCTGATTTTTGTTAATGGCGAAGGTGAGAATGTCATCGGTATTCATGCCGGCGCTAATGCTGCCCTTTCCCCGGCGCTGGTGGAAGCGCAACGTGAGCGTATTGCCAACGCGTCGGCATTATTAATGCAGCTGGAATCACCACTCGAAAGTGTGATGGCAGCGGCGAAAATCGCCCATCAAAATAAGACTATCGTTGCGCTTAACCCGGCTCCGGCTCGCGAACTTCCTGACGAACTTCTGGCGCTGGTGGACATTATTACGCCAAACGAAACGGAAGCAGAAAAGCTCACCGGTATTCGTGTTGAAAATGATGAAGATGCAGCGAAGGCGGCGCAGGTACTGCATGAAAAAGGTATCCGTACTGTACTGATTACTTTAGGAAGTCGTGGTGTATGGGCTAGCGTGAATGGTGAAGGTCAGCGCGTTCCTGGATTCCGGGTGCAGGCTGTCGATACCATTGCTGCCGGAGATACCTTTAACGGCGCGTTAATCACGGCGTTGCTGGAAGAAAAACCATTGCCAGAGGCGATTCGTTTTGCCCATGCAGCCGCTGCGATTGCCGTAACACGTAAAGGCGCACAACCTTCCGTACCGTGGCGTGAAGAGATCGACGCATTTTTAGACAGGCAGAGGTGACGCTTGGCTACAATGAAAGATGTTGCCCGCCTGGCGGGCGTTTCTACCTCAACAGTTTCTCACGTTATCAATAAAGATCGCTTCGTCAGTGAAGCGATTACAGCCAAAGTTGAAGCGGCGATTAAAGAACTCAATTACGCGCCATCAGCTCTGGCGCGTAGCCTCAAACTCAATCAAACACATACCATTGGCATGTTGATCACTGCCAGTACCAATCCTTTCTATTCAGAACTGGTGCGTGGCGTTGAACGCAGCTGCTTCGAACGCGGTTATAGTCTTGTCCTTTGCAATACCGAAGGCGATGAACAGCGGATGAATCGTAATCTGGAAACGCTGATGCAAAAACGCGTTGATGGCTTGCTGTTACTGTGCACCGAAACGCATCAGCCTTCGCGTGAAATCATGCAACGTTATCCGACAGTGCCTACCGTGATGATGGACTGGGCTCCGTTCGATGGCGACAGCGATCTTATTCAGGATAACTCGTTGCTGGGCGGAGACTTAGCAACGCAATATCTGATCGATAAAGGTCATACCCGTATTGCCTGTATTACCGGTCCGCTGGATAAAACTCCGGCGCGCCTGCGGTTGGAAGGTTATCGGGCGGCGATGAAACGTGCGGGTCTCAACATTCCTGATGGCTATGAAGTCACTGGTGATTTTGAATTTAACGGCGGGTTTGACGCTATGCGCCAACTGTTATCACATCCGCTGCGTCCTCAGGCCGTCTTTACCGGAAATGACGCTATGGCTGTTGGCGTTTACCAGGCGTTATATCAGGCAGAGTTACAGGTTCCGCAGGATATCGCGGTGATTGGCTATGACGATATCGAACTGGCAAGCTTTATGACGCCACCATTAACAACTATACACCAACCGAAAGATGAACTGGGGGAGCTGGCGATTGATGTACTCATCCATCGGATAACCCAGCCGACCCTACAGCAACAACGATTACAACTTACTCCGATTCTGATGGAACGTGGTTCGGCTTAGATTTACGCTGTCTTTTGATCAAATTATTACCATCGGTTGTTTTCAGTAGCATGAACATTGCTGCTGAAGCAACAGTAATAATGCCCATCGTGATAAACGTATAGTGGAATTGTTCGACTGTCGTTGTGCCTTCCATCCCTTCGTAAACGCGAAGGACTGCCGCACTTACAGCAACGCCTAAACTGATCGACAGTTGCTGCGTGACCGCCAGAACACTGTTACCGCTGCTGGCGTTGTCATCGGTCAGATCGGCAAGTGTGATGGTATTCATCGCGGTAAATTGTGTCGACATAGCCATCCCTAATATAAACAACGGCAAGATCAGCATCCATATCGCCATTGCTGGTGATTGCAAAGAGAACTGAGCGATCATTAGCCCTATAATCACCGTGATCCCCACTAACGTATGGCGATAGCCCAGACGACGTAAGACTTGGGTAACCATCGATTTTGCAATAATGGAACCTAACGCTGTCGGTGCCATCATACAGCCAGCAATAAACGCCTGATACCCAAATCCTACCTGTAACATCAATGGCATAAGGAACGGTACACAGCCGGTCCCCAGACGGGTTGCAATATTGCCTACGATACCGATCGAGAAAGTGCGGGTTTTAAATAAATCTAATGAAATTAATGGGTTTGGCGTGCGTCGCGCATGGAGAATATAGAGAAGCAGTAACCCGATGCTGGTGACAATTACCGTCAAGGCAATCCAGCTGGCGACAATCTTTTCCCCGAATAGCTCTATTCCGCTTGAGAAGAGAACAAGGCTGAGGCCAAACAGCAAAAAGCCAGTGGTATCGAATCTGCGTCGTGCGGTGGTGAAATTGGGCATATGTTTGTGCGCGTAAAGAAGGCCCGCAATACCTATGGGGATATTGATTAAAAATATCCAGTGCCAGGTTGCCCAGGTGACCAGCACGCCGCCAAGAACGGGGCCTAAAATTGGCCCCACCAGACCCGGCATGGCGACAAAATTCAATACAGGAAGAAGCTCATTACGAGGATAAGCGCGCAGTAAGGCCAGCCGAGCAACAGGCATCATCATTGCGCCGCCTATCCCCTGAATAACCCGGAAGACAACCAGCTGTGGTAGCGAGTTAGAAAGTGCGCAGGCCAGAGAACCCAACGTGAACAGACTCACGGCAAGGGTAAATATGCGACGCGTACCGAAGCGATCGGCTAGCCATCCGCTTACCGGAATAAGCATCGCCACCGTCAGCGTATAACTGATGATGGCTGATTGCATCGCGAGAGGAGAACGATTAAGGCTATGAGCGATTGCGGGTAAGGCGGTATTCAGAATAGTGGCATCAAGTGCCTGCATGAAGAAGGCCATCGCCGCGATCCACGGCAAACCCGCCATACTGCGCTTCTTTTTATCGCTCATTCAATGTCCTGTTATCGGGTTATCACTTATCTGGTGAGCGTAGCAGCGCCTGACAAGCTTTAAATGCCGCGTCGCCATCGCTTTGGATAATCGCATCGACAATCGCCTGGTGCAGATCCAGCTTTATCACTGTGTCGCTGGTAATTGACGTGAAGTAAGTGTGATAAACCGAATGGAATAGCGAGGCGAATGAGGTCAAAAACGGATTGGCGCTCATTTCATAGATATGCTCATGCCAGGCCATATCGACTTCGATCCAGCGTTCACGGCGAAAGTTCTCTTTTAATGCCGCCATTTCGGCCATTAACGTATTGAGATGCGCCTTCTGTTCCGCGGTGCCAACCTTTGCTGCCAGTAGGCAAGCTTGCGGCTCCAGACAGATACGCATAACCAGAAAGTGATCGATGACCTGATGAAAGTTCTCTTCTGTCATCCACCAGGTAAGCAATTCCTGATCAAGAAAATTCCAGTTCGATTGTGGCATGACTCGGGTACCAATTCGCGGTCGCGGTAAAACCATCCCTTTTGCCGTTAACGTTTTGACCGCTTCGCGTACCGCTGTACGACTCACTCCAAATTGCTCGCCCAGCTCAATCTCACCAGGCAAAATGGTGCCGGGTTCATATTCACCTTTTAAGATCCGCTGCGCCAGCTTCTCAGCCAGAACATACGAAAGGTTTTTCTGTGCAGCTAACTGTTGTGCGCTTAAAGGCATTACTAATCTTCCTTTTTCTTTTTATTCCTTCTTAGTATGCCACCAGGAAGTGTGATTACGGTTGCAAAAACGGCAAATTGCTTGTTTTATGGCACATTAACGGGGCTTTTGCTGAAAAAATGCGCGATCAGAAAATTATTTTAAATTTCCTCTTGTCAGGCCGGAATAACTCCCTATAATGCGCCACCACTGACACGGAACAACGG
>PPYE01433644.1_pt1 | contig 11112 bp, 9 predicted proteins | sample 1559881 | NCBI WGS metagenome assembly PPYE01 (sample SAMN08240022, study PRJNA423297) | Human gut metagenome, whole genome shotgun sequencing project.
TCCTGGTCCTCCAGCCGGGCGAAGATGGCGCGGCCGTCGGTAAGCTCCGGGAACCGGGCACTCACCCGTTTCACCAGGGCGGTTGTGCTGGCGTAGCGCTCATAGCTGCCCGTTCCCTGGCTGACCGGGTCCACCGCTTCCGGGTGGGTAATAAGGCCGCCGAACTCTCCGGCGCTGCCCAGACCGCCCCGGTAGAGCTGGCCGTTCAAAAAGGCCGCTCCGCCAATGCCGGTGCCAAAGGTGAGCATCAGGAAGTCCTTCATTCCTCTGGCCGCACCAAAGGCATATTCCCCCACAGCGGCGGCGTTCACGTCGTTTTCCACCACGGCAGGAAGGCCCAGCTGCCGCTCCAGCAGCTGTTTCGGGTTCATGCCGGTATAACCGGGAATGTTGCAGGCAAACCGGATGCGGCCGGTCTGCGGCTCTACCTCGCCGGCAGTGGAAATGCCCACACACTGCACGCCGGGCATTCCGCGCACAAGCCCCGCCACGGTTTCCAGCATTTTCTGCGCTCCGGCGGGCGCATTGGTGGGCGTTTCCTGCAAAGCGCTCAGCTGCCCGTTTTCCAGAACCGCCGTTTTAATATAAGTACCGCCGATGTCCACACACGCTGTTTTCATGGAAAAAGCCTCCATTCATGCTCGGGTGCAAAAAGGTCTGTTTGAGGGCTATTATAGCAAACTCCGACGGAATTTGGAAGAGAAACGCGGCCTGATATAAAAAATGCGCCGCAAGCATTTGCAGCATGCGGCACACCTTACTTATTCACTCTTCACTATTCACTCTTCCCTTCCAAAAATCGACTCTGCCGGTTCAGTGAAAAGTGAACAGTGAAGAGTGAATAAGGAAAAATCGACAAGCTCCTTGGCGGAACTTTCTTCCGGGGCCCCCGCGAAAATTTGCAAAGCAAAGTTTCGTGGGGAGAAGGAGGAATGACACAGCGGTATGAGAAAAGCCCGGTCTTTCGACCGGGCTTTTTGAATGGAGCGGAGTCCATCGGGCAGGCCATGCCCTGCCGGGGCCCCCATGAAAATTTGTGAAGCAAAGTTTCATAGGGAAGTGAGGAGCGACGTAGGGATGAAAAAAGCCCCGGTCCTTCGACCGGGGCTTTTGCACGGACCGAAGTCCGCGACGAACTGGAGCTGGTGGACGGATTCGAACCCCCGACCTGCTGATTACAAATCAGCTGCACTACCAGCTGTGCTACACCAGCATATTCAGCAAGAAATATTATACCAAAAAAACTTCCCGCACGCAAGACGATTTTTGCCGCCGGGCCTCTTTTCTTGCCGTTTCAGAGGTCCGGCGGCAATGTTCTTCCGTTTGAGTCTGCCGCTTATTTTGCCTCGGCCAACGCCTTCTGCAGCGCGCAGAAATCCTCCAGCGTCAGCTGTTCGGGGCGGGCGGTGGGGCTCAGTCCCGCCGCCTGGAGCGCGGCGGCCACCTTTGCCTTGGGCAGGCCCATACCATTGCTGATGGAGTTTGCCGCGGTCTTGCGCCGCTGGCCGAAGGCCGCCCGCACCAGCTTGAAGAAGCCCGCTTCGTCCTCCACCTGCACCGCAGGCTGCTCGCGCACCTGCAGCTGGATCACCGCGCTGGTCACCTTCGGCGGCGGATAGAAGCTGCCGGGCTGCACCGTGAACAGCAGCCGGGGCTTCGCGTAGTAATCCACCGCGTAGCTGATGGCGCCCGCCTCACGGGTGCCCGGGGTGGCGGTAATGCGGTCCGCCGCCTCCTTCTGCACCATAACAGTGATGTGCTGGATGGGCAGTTTTTCCTCCAGCAGCCGCATCAGGATGGGGCTGGTGATGTAGTAGGGCAGGTTGGCGCACACAGCCACCGACATTCCGGCAAATTTCTCCCGGATCAGCCCGGCCAGGTCCACCTTCAGCACGTCCTGCAACAGGATCTCCACGTTATCGAACTCGGCCAGCGTTTCCGCCAGCAGGGGCGGCAGGCGCTGGTCCACCTCAATGGCCACCACCTTGTTCGCCCGCAGGGCCAGCTCCTTGGTGAGCACGCCCACGCCAGGGCCCACCTCGATCACGCCCCAGCTCTTGTCGATGCCCGCGGCCTCCACAATCTTGGGGCAGATGCCGGGGTTCACAATGAAGTTCTGCCCGAACCCCTTGGACAGTGCGAAATCATACCGGGCGCACAGGTCCCGGATGGTGGAAATATCCGTTAAATTGGGCATAGGGTCCCGCCTTTCTGTTTGTGTTGCGCCCACCCGGACCTTTGCCCGGGCAGACAGCAGCGCCCCGCGGCCCATCTGCACGGGCCGCCGGAGCGCTGCGGGATCGTATTCGGGATTATTCGCCGTCGGTGCTTTCGCTGGCCGGGGCCGCGGAATCCGCACCCTCGCTGACAGCTTCACCGCCCTCGCTGGTGCTCTGGCTGGCAGAAGTGTCACCGCTGGCGGAGACGTCGCCGCTGGCGGCGCTGCTGGAGGTGTCATCGGTGGTGGTACCGCCGTTCATGGTCTGCGCCACACCCAGTGCCTTCTGCACCTGGGTATCCTCCTCCACGCTCACCAGAGTGGTGTCACTGCCGTCAGCCTTGGCGGCCACTTCCACATCCACGGTCAGACCGGTGCCGTCAAAGCTGGTCTTGTCCGAGGTGAGCATCTTGGCGGTGGTGATGACCACAGCGCTGCCGTCGCTCATGCGGTAGGGCTCCGCCTGGATGGTGCCCTTGCCCGCGGTGGTGGTGCCCACCAGCTGCGCGCCGGAAAGCTGGCGCAGGCTGGCGGCAAACAGCTCCGCAGTGCTGGTGGTGCCGCTGTTTACCAGCACCACCATGGGCAGATCCACATGACTCTCGTCGCTGGAACCCAGCAGGGTCTGCTGGCCGTTCTTGTCCTCCGCGAACACGATGTCCGCCTCGGGCACCAGCTGGTCGATGCAGTTCACCGCCACGTCCATCTGGCCGCCCGCGTTGTCGCGCAGGTCGAAGACCAGGGCCTTGGCGCCCTGATTCTGCAGGTCCTCCACCGCCTTGCTGAAGGTGCTCTGGGTGGTGCCGTCGAACCGGTAAATCTTGATGTAGCCGTAGCTCTCGCCCAGCATCTGGTATTCCACGCTGGGGATGGTATAGCGGCTGCGGTTGATGGTGTGGTCGGCGGTGGTGCCGTCCGGCGCCATGTAGGTCACGGTGACCTCGGTGCCCGCCTCGCCCTGCAGCTGAGCGGTCACGTTGGCAGCGGTCAGGCCCTTCACCTCACTGCCGTTGATGGCAGTGATGAAGCCGCCCACTTCCAGGCCCAGCTCGGAGGCGGGGCTGGAATCGTAGACCTTGGTGATACGGGCGTAGCCCGAGGAATCCTTCACCACGTCCACGCCGATGCCCACGATGTTGCCGTTCTGCACCTCCACCAGCTCGGCGTACTGCTTCGCGGTGTAGTAGCTGGCGTTCTTGTCGCCGATGCCCAGCACGTAGCCATAGGCCATCATGTCGTTCAGGGTGGCGTCCTGGATGTCACCGTAGTAGTTGGCGCGCACGTACTTGTCCAGCTCGGCGATCTTGCTGTACATGCTCTCCTTTTCCTTAACGGAAGGGATGGTGGCGTCGAACATCTGTCGCGCCAGAATCATGGTGATGGAAAAGGTCACCGTCATGGCGATGATGGCGATGGTCAGCGCCATGCTGATGGAAATCTTTTTGTTCATGGTCTTGCGTTTCCTCCGTGGCGTTTGCCGGTCAGATCAGATAGGCGATCTGGATCGCCATGGAGCTGAAAATGGTGAGCACCATGAGCACGGCAAGCACCAGGCTCACGGTACGAACGAGTTTTTTATTGTCCTTCATGGGGCTCCTTTCCTGGTTGGGGCGGTGATCAGAACGCCACGTAGTTGCGGGGGTTCTGCTTCACGCCGTTGATGCGCACTTCAAAATGCAGATGGTTGCCGGTGGAGTTGCCGGTGGACCCCACATAGCCGATTACGTCGCCCTGCTTCACCGACTGGCCCACGCCCACGGCAATGCTGCTCATGTGGGCATACAGGGTGGTCACGCCGTCGCCGTTGTCCACCATGACCACGTTGCCGTAGCTCCAGTGGCCGGTGGTGGAGGAGATGACGCCGTCATGGGCGGCCTTGATGGGGGTACCGTAGGGAGCGGCGATGTCCATGCCGCTGTGACCGGTCTGGATCACGCCGTTGATGTTCTGGGTGGCGCCGAACTCGGTGGTCACCCGGCCGGCGATGTCCAGGGGCCAGCGGAAGCCCTCGGCACACACACCGCTGCCGGTGGACGCCTGACTGGCCACCCAGGCCTCGTACTGCTTTTCGGCCTCATCGGCCTTCTTCTGCATCTCGGCCACCACGGTCTCCTGGGCCTGAGCCGCGGCCTCCTTCTGGCTGATGGTCTTGTTCTGGGCCTGGATGTTGGCAGCCAGCTGGTTCTCCTTGCTGTCCAGGGCGGCTTTGGCATCCTCCAAATCGGCCTTGGCTGCTTCCAGAGCGGCCTCCTCTTCCTCCAGCCGTGCCTTCTCGTCGTTCATCTCCTGCAGGATCTCGGTGTCCTTTTCGCTGATGCGCTGCAGGTTGTCGGAGTAGGTGAGCAGATCGTACAGGCTCTGGGCGCTGGCCAGCACCGCCACGGCGCCGGTATCCTGCATCACCTGCATGGCCTGCATGCGCTCCTTGAAGTCGGCCCAGCGCTCGTCGATCACTGCCTGCTGGTCCGCGATGGCCTGCTGCTGGATGGCGATCTCGCTGTTCTTCTGGTTGATCTGGTCGATGGTATCGTTGATCTGGCTGATGATGATGGTCTGCTGGTTTTCCAGACTCTTCTTCTGCTGCTCAGCCTTGTTCTTCTCGTTCTGGATCTGCTGGAGGACCTGCTCTTCCTTTTTCAGCTCCTGCTCGGCCTTCTCCCAGTCGGATTTATAGTCGGCGTTTACCGCCGCGCCGCCGCATACGGCAGCCATGCACACAGCCAGCGCGCCGCACAGCGCCCGCCGCCAGGGTGCCCGAAGTTGCTTGCTCATGAGAATCGCTCCTTTTGCTGGCGCCCGCGGCCGGCCGGCCGCGGATCGCGGTTTATACGTGCAGGTATTTGCGGATGGAGGTGGCAGTGCCCACACTGCCGATCAGGCTGCCGAAGGCCAGGAAGGCAACCAGCACTTTCCACCAGATCTGGTTCATGCCCAGCAGCACATCGTTCAGAATGCTGCCCCAGAAGGCGGGGAAATCCACGCTGTAGATGAGCAGCAGCTGGTAGCCGCCCAGCACGATGGCCGAGGAGATCAGCCCGGCGATCAGGCCCACGGCGATGCCCTCCACAAAGAAGGGCAGGCGGATGAAGCCGTTGGTGGCGCCCACGTACTTCATGATGTTGATCTCCTTGCGGCGGGCGAACACGGTGAGGCGGATGGTGTTGCTGATGACCACGATGCTCACGAAGCCCAGCACCACCACAAGGCCCACGCTGACCACAGTAACCGCCTTGTGGATGTTCACCACCAGGTCGGACAGGCCGGTGGGCACGTTCACATCCACCACGCCGGAGATGCTCTCCAACTGGGGTACGATCTCATCCATCTGGCCCACGTCCTGCAGGACCACCTTGTAGTTGGCCAGGAAGGGGTTTTCCTCGCCCTCGAACACATCGAACAGGTCGGCCTTGTCGCCCATGGAATCCCGCATCAGGTCCAGCGCCTCGTCCTTGGAAACGTAGGTCACTTCCTTCAGGCCGCTGATGGCACGCAGGGCGCTGTCCACCGAGGCGAGGCCCGCGTCGTCCAGGTTTTCGTCCAGATAGACGACCACCTCGTTCTGGCTGCGCAGATAGAGCATCAGGCTGTTCATATTGGCGGTGAACAGGCCCGCAACGCCGGTGATAATGAGGCAGACGGTGAGCACACCCACGCTGGCAAAGCTCATCAGCCGGTTGTTGATCATGTTGTGAAGACCCTGGCGGGCAAGGTATTTAAAGCTGGACCACTTCACAGGATCACCTCCCCTGCGTCTTCCCCGGCGTTCTGCCGGTTCTGGGAGTCGCCGATCACGTTGCCGTGGTCAATGGTGATGACCCGCTTGCTGAAGTGGCGGGCCAGCTCATGCTCGTGGGTAACCACCACAACGGTGATGCCCACGCTGTTGATGGCGCTGAGCAGCTCCATCATCTCGATGCTCAGCTCCGGGTCGATGTTGCCGGTGGGCTCGTCGGCGATGATCAGCTGGGGGCTGTGCACCAGAGCGCGGGCCAGCGCCACGCGCTGCTGCTCGCCGCCGGAAAGCTCGTCCGGGTATTTATCCATTTTTTCGGAAAGGCCCACCAGGCTGAACACATAGGGCACCCGGCTGGCAATCTTCTTTTCGGGAATGTTGGTCACCCGCATGGCGAAGGCCACGTTCTCGTAAGCGGTCATGCTGGGAATGAGGCGGAAGTCCTGGAACACCACGCCCATGTTGCGGCGCAGGTAGGGCACGTCCCTCTCCTTCATGCGGGTCAGGTCCTTGCCGTTCACGAACACCCGGCCGCTGGTGGCCTTTTCCTCCCGCAGGATCAGCTTGAGGAAGGTGGATTTGCCCGCGCCGGAATGGCCCAGAACAAACACGAACTCGCCTTTTTGGATGTGAAGGCTCACATTTTTCAGTGCGGTGTTGCCCCCGGGGTACACCTTGGAAACGCGGTCAAATACAATCATTTTTTCTCCCCATACGCCGCCCGGCTGCGGGCGGCATGGCCGCCGGTGTGCGGCCTGTTTTTCCTTTTTTTGCTTGCTGTTTCGCTGTTACAAAACGAGGGCCGGCGCAAACAACCGGCACCGCAGTGCGAAAACGGCACCGCGGCGCGGCATAGCGGCCGGCCCATGGGCAGACATCGCCGCCCGGCACAGGCACAGAGGCCTGCGCGCAATCAGTATTTTGCCGGGTTGGCGCTCAGATATTTCTTTACCATCAGTGCCACCTTGAACACGATGGCGTCGTCGAACTCCCGCAGGTCCAGGCCGGTGAGCTTCTTGATCTTCTCCAGGCGGTACACCAGGGTGTTGCGGTGTACGAACAGGCCGCGGCTGGTCTCGGAAACGTTCAGGTTGTTCTCGAAGAAGCGCTGGATGGTGAACAGGGTCTCGTTGTCCAGACTCTCGATGCTGCCCTGCTTGAACACCTCGCGCAGGAACATCTCGCACAGGGTGGTGGGCAGCTGGTAGATCAGGCGGGCGATGCCCAGGTTATCGTAGCTGATGATGGACTGCTCGGTGTCGAACACCTTGCCCACCTCCATGGCCACCTGAGCCTCCTTGAAGCTGGCGGCCAGGTCCTTCACGTTGGCAATGGGGGTACCGATGCCAACGGTGGCCTTGATGTAGTGCTCGCCGGACAGGGTGTCCACGATGCTGGAGGCCAGCTTTTCCAGATCCTTCTGGTCGATGCCCCGCTTGATCTCCTTCACCAGCACGGTGTCGGTCTCACTGATGTTGAACACGAAGTCCTTCTGCTTGTCCGGGAACAGGCTGCTCACCACATCGTAGGCGGAGATGTCGGTGCCGCTGGTCACGCGGATCAGGAACACCACGCGGGACACATCGGTGGCAAAGTGCAGCTCGCGGGCCTTGGCGTAGATGTCGCCGGGCAGGATGTTATCCAGCACCACGTTCTTGATGAAGTTGGCCTTGTCGAACTTCTCGTCGTGGTACTGTTTGATGCTCTGCAGGCTGATGGCGAGAAGGCTGGCAAACTGAGCGGCAGTCTCGTCGGTGCCTTCCACATACACGGCGTAGTCGTTGTGTTTGTTGGAGCTGAACTGATGATAGCTGCAGCCGTCCTTGACGAAGCAGTCCCCGGCCAGGCGCTCGGCCACAAAGCCGTCCCGCACCTCGCCGATCATGTTCAGATCGGAACAGGAAATCACGGTGCCGGTTTCATCCACCACACCGACCACCCGATTGATGGCGTCCTTCATCTGGTAGACAACACCCTGAAACACTCTGTTTGCCATAATACGCTCCCCTTTTATTTGACGGTAATGTTTTCCACAATAAGCTTTGTGATATTTGAACAATTGCACAGGCTCTCTGTGTATATTTTACACAAGGGAATATACTTTTGCAACATATTTCAACGATTTTTTCTGCCATTTATTGTGTAATTTTGAATACCAGCCAAAAATCCGGGGCTCAGGCACCCTTTTAGCCTACGACAAAATTGTGTAAGTTCTTTGAAAGAACTGCAAAAAAACGGCCTCACAAAGCCATTTTCAGGCATTTTCGCCGCCCGGGGCAAGGCCGGGCGCAAGCTGCTGCAGCTCTTCGGCGGAAAGCTGCCGCCACTGGCCCGGGGCAAGCTGTGGGTCCAGCGAAAGGCCCCCGATGGCCTGCCGGTGCAGCTCGTTGACCCCTGCATCCAGCACGCCGAACATCCGTTTGATCTGGTGATAGACGCCCTGACGCAGCACCACGGTGGCGGCAAGGGGGTTTTCCGGGTCCGGGATGAGGCCCGCGGGCTGCATCCGCTCCCCGTCCGCCAGTGTCACGCCCTCCTCAAAGGCGGCCACCATGGCCGGGGTGACCGGGGTATCCAGCTCCACCCGGTAGGTCTTGGGCACGTGGCGGCGGGGCGAGAGGATGGCGTGAGCGAAGGCCCCGTCGTCGGTGAGCAGCACAAAGCCGGTGCTGGTTTTGTCCAGCCGGCCCGCCGGGAACAACTCCCGCCGGGGGAAGGCTCCCTCCAGCAGATCCACCACGGTGCGGTCCCGTTTGTCGGTGCTGGCGCTCACCACGCCCTTGGGCTTATTGAGCATAATGTACACGAACTGCTGGCAGCTGAGGGGCTTGCCCTCGGCGGCCACCGTTTCCGCGCCGGAAAGGGCGGTATCAGCCTTTTTGCAGACCTTGCCGTCCACCGTGACCCGGCCCTTTGTAATCAGGGTGCGGGCCGCGCTGCGGGGCAGCTGCAGGCTCTGGGCAACGAACTTGTCCAGCCGCATCTCAGTTATCCTCCAGCAGGCGGCCCTTGTTGGCCTTGCCCCGCAGCTGCTGGATATCCAGCGCGAACATGACCACCGCAGGCATGCCCTTCATAGTACGCTCGTAGGCGGGGGTGTCCACATGGTCGGCGGAGTATTTTTCGCAGATGGCCCGCATAGCTGCCATCCGCTCGCTCTCCTCGGTGAGGATGCGCACCGGGCCCTGGGCGATGGCGCTGGCGTAGATCACCTCGAACCGCTCGGGCACATTGTGGGCGTAAAGCACCGCCGTGAAGCTGGCCCGGCCGTCCCGGGTGATGTTCTCCAGCTTCTGGCCCCGCTTGGCCGAATGGAAGTACAGGGTGTCGCCCTCCAGGGCAAAGGCCATGGGCGCGGCGTAGGGCCAGCCGTCCTCGTTGATGGTGGCCAGCATGCCGAAGCTTGCCTTGCGCAGTACCTCCTTTGCATCCTCCTCACTCAGTTTTCGATCGACCCGGCACAGATCCCGCATCATTTTTCCCGCCTTTCTGTTTTGTTCGGGCCGCTTTGGGCCCGTTTGTTCTGTGTTTGCAGCACCGCACCCTTTTCGCCGGAAGGCCTCCGGCAGCCTGCCAGGCCGGAACGCTCCGGCGCTGCGCCACCTGGATGAATGCAGTATTGCCTATCGTATTATAGCACATTCCGGCGAAAAGGGTCCGTTCCGGTTTTCTTTTTGAATTATTTCAATTTATTTCCACAAAACATTTGTTTTTCTGTGTATATTGTTCTATAATAGGTTCATGGTTTGCCGGCAAAGCGCCGGTATGCGTGTTTGCGCCAGAAAAGGAGGTCTCGCCCCATGCGGACAGCGGTCAAAAAGAACGCCCGCCGCCAGGAACTGCTGGAACAGATCTACCCCATGATCGATCAGGTGGGCTACGAAAACCTGACCGTGCGGGGCATCTGCACCAGTCTTGGCATATCCACCGGCACCTTTTATCACTATTTCCCGGAAAAAGCCGATCTGCTTTTGGCCTTTTTCGCGGGCATCGACGATTTTTACCAGCAGGAAGTGCTCCCCCGCTTCGGGCCGGATGAGGCGGCCAATCTGGACCGGTTCATCCACAGCTACGGCGTTTACTGCCAGCGGGTGGGCGCGGGGGTCTGCCGCTGCCTGACCAGCGCACCGGCCCACGACGCCAAGCGCAACTATCTTTCCGAGAGCCGGCCCATCAGCCGGATTCTGGAGGAGCTGATGATCCGGGGCGCGGCCAGCGGCCGGTTCACCTGCCCCTTCCCGCCGGAGCAGTGTGCCCGCATGGTGATGATCTCGGTGCGCGGCCACGGGTCCGACTGGGCCAAGCGGGGCGGCGAGTATGATCTGATCCGCTCACTGGACGATTACGCCCTTTTGCTGCGCATCGCCCTGGGCTGCCGTCCCTGAGGCTGTGTTCCCTTCCCCACACAACAAATGACCCGCTGCTTTTGGGCAGCGGGTCATTTCAGCTTGTAGAAAAACCTGCTGTGACAATCAAGCCAGAGCAGGTTTTTTGCATGAAAAGTAAAAGAACAGAGAAAAAGGAAGAAGATTTCCTCTCCATCTTGTTGGTTTGCGGAGATCCAACCCTGGATGGGTGGCGTTCCATTTCCAGATGGCCAGCTTTTTCAGATTCATGGCAGCAAATTTAAGCTTCACCCAGTTTGTCACCTGAGCCAAGCCTCTGTACTGTGTGTAACGCATCCCGTGCTTTTCCTTCGCATCGGCAAACACACGCTCAATCTTCTCTTTTCGCAGCCGGTACAGCTCTTTGTACACCGCCATGTGCCGGATATGCTCTGCCATCTCCACGTAGTCCTGCCAGACATGGCGCAGCACAGTTTTCTCACACTTGGCGTTTTCGGTGCACATTCCTCTGGTGGGACAAATTTTGCAAAGATAGGCGCGGCTTTTGTATTCCCGGTAACCGTCCCGGTTTGTGGTGGAATAATGCAGTGCGTGGTATTCGGGGCAGATCACATCGTCAAAGTATTCGTCATACACATAGGCCCACCAGGGATGGCTGTTCTCTTTGGTTTTGGGTCTGGTATAGCAGGTGGAAAGAACGCGGCCGCTCTCAAAAATTCTCTTGCAGATCCAGGGTGTTTTGTAGGCGCTGTCCGCCACCACTGTTTTGTGTTCGGGATGGTACTTGCATAGTTCGTCATAGAGGGAATCAAAAG
>PPYE01560653.1_pt1 | contig 11112 bp, 7 predicted proteins | sample 1559881 | NCBI WGS metagenome assembly PPYE01 (sample SAMN08240022, study PRJNA423297) | Human gut metagenome, whole genome shotgun sequencing project.
CAAGAAACACTTGGCGCACTTCCAAATAATACAATACATATTTATATAGCTCACAATCGACTTTTCTTGCTTTCTCCGGCTCACAGTTTGCGAACTTCTGCTCCCAATAAATCCGGGCAGCCCGGAAAAGCAGGTTCTTCTGCCTTTCGGAAGTAAAGGTACGCTTGTCGCGGTGTAGGAATAGATAGTCCATTGTACTCTCTTTTTATCGTCTCTATTTCAAATAAATACACATCTTTCAAACCCTTAAAAAAGAGTTGCGTCCGATGCATCTCTTACTAAGAGATACACCGGACGCACATAATTACTTTATTATGAGTTGTTTAAACCTATAAAAAAGTGTCCTAAAACTTAAGACTAAAGATATTTTTGCACTTGGCTCGTGATTTTTCTTCTCAAAAAGTTTTAATTATCAAAACTTTGTGTAAATTTGCAGCGAAAAGTGTATCTCTTAGTAAGAGATACACTTTTTTTCTTCTTATTCTTCCAAATATACTTTCCACATTATGAAGCAATTAAGCATTAAATGGGATTTCTTTTTATTCTGACTGTCAATTACTAACAAACATAAAATAGTCTTAATGCGAAATACCCAATGCTTGCCGGAAAGTTCCAATTAGTTCAACGATGAACTTAAAATTTTCTCAAAAAAGCCATGACCTTTTCTCGAAGTGTACTGCCTTCTTCTATTCTGCCAAAAACAAGAAACAAGTTCGTTGTCACCACAAACAAACTTTAACCACGCACACCACTGTATCACAGCAATTTACTGCTTATCACTTTCGTTATTGCAGTCTTCTCCTTGTTTCTTCTCTTTTTTTTGTACGATATTGATAAAAGAAGAACTGATGATACCGGTCGGAATAGCCACCATTGCTACTCCCACCAAACAAATGATGCACCCCAATAATTTTCCCAAAGGCGTAATTGGATAAATATCGCCATACCCTACCGTTGCAAATGTAATGATAGCCCACCAAATCCCGTCGCCAATGTTTTCAAAAACCTCGGGTTGAGCACTCCTTTCAATATAATACATAAGAATGGCAGAAAAACAAATCGTAATAAAGCTGGCAGTGTAGGCTGTCTCAAGCTCCTCCTTAACGGAAGCAAGAGCTTTGCCGATAACCCGGAAAGAACGCGAATGCCGTATCAATTTAAAAATAATAAAAATATAGGGCAAAATAATAATATGCACCACTTCTGTATTCCAATATACATAAGTAAGAATACAAGGAATCACTGCTACAAAATCAACAAAACCATAGAAGGAAAATGTATATTTCAGACGTGCTTTTGCTGCTTTCATATCAGGATAGAGCGCGGGAGCAGATAAAATGCGGGCTGTATATTCAACCAGAAAAACAAAAGAAGATATATAGGTTATTCCGAATAATGGTACTTTGTATTCAGACATTTCCTCAAATGAACTTGCAATAACTGCTATAATTGAAATCAAAATAAAGAAAAGAACAAAACATCGAACCCATTGCCTTTTCAACAAACGTTGTATCAGAATATATAGTTTCATTTTTTATCATACTTGTTGATTAAATATCTTCCCATAAACAAAATTGGGGTTGTCAAAACGTGGATAATACTGTCGTTTAGTTCGTAGGGGCGAGGTTCGCTCGCCCGAAAGCAGTTTGCTTCGTGTATTCGGGCAGGCAAGCCCTACCCCTACCGCCGACGATGGGATAGACCGGTTGAGTTTTTGATACACTCCCATAAGAAACATACCAAACCGCTATCGTTTATACCTGCCTAAATTAAAATACATAAGCAAGTGATAACTGCCAGTACCTATTTTTACTTTCAAATACATCACCATCAAATATCTGGTCTATGACGTCATGCTTATTACCTCCTATATTATGTTTGGCAGACTGAGTCAATCCTATATTATAGTAACAGCTTACCATCAGATGCTTCACAATCTTCACACCGCCTCCCAAGTTCAATCCAACTTCAGTAGAGCGCCACCCCATAGATGAAAGATCCTTATCTATCGCATCTACAGCAATATGAGCAAGTTTACGTCCCCAATTATCCTCATCCACCAAAAAAGAGAAAGAAGGACCTGCTCCCAAAAATAAATCAAAATCATCTGATATCCCCATTTCCCATTTCAGCTCTATAGGAATATCAATACTTTGTGTTCTGATATCAGTGCTACGCCCATTAGAAGTATTGGTAAGCTTCACTCCGCGTTGTACATACAACAAAGAAAAATCCAAAGCAATGCCATGAAACCCTGTTTGATATTGCAACATAGGTCCTACTTGGAATCCGGTCAAACTCTCTTCCTTAAACTGATTACGCATACCGCTGACATTTGCTTTATTACCAAGCACACCGGCTTTTAAACCAAAATGCAATCCTTGAGCCATACTGTTGGCTACTCCAAGAAATGCCAAAATAGTAAATAAACAAATTAGTTTTTTCATTATCACTTATTTAAGAAGTTAAATTTATACCTTATTAATCTTTTGCCTGATGTACAGTGAGTTGTGGGAAAGGGAACCCGATGCCTTCTTCATTAAATGTCGTATAAACAATTTCATTGATATCATACAAAACACTCCAATAATCAGCACTTTTTACCCAGACACGAACGGTAATATCCACACTGCTTGCACTTAACGACCCCAAAACGATTATGGGAGCGGGAGTATCCAAAATACGGCTATCCGCATTGATAATACGTTGCAATACAGCCCTGACCCTTTTCACATCTTCTCCATATTCTACCCCAAATACCCATTCAACACGACGCATTTCCTGTTTACTATAATTAGTCACAGCGTTTCCGCTAAGCATTCCATTGGGAACATATATCATTCGATTGTCAAGAGTAGAAAGTATGGTGTGAAAAATCTGTATTTCCTTTATGGTACCGCTCACCCCGGGACCATCTATATAATCGCCCACTTTGAACGGTTTAAAAACAAGTATAATCAAACCACCTGCAAAATTAGAAAGATTGCCGGAAAGCGCCATACCTACAGCTACACCGGCTGATGCCAAAAGTGCAGCAAAACTGGTAGTTTCAACTCCCAACTTGCTAATTATGGCAAAAGCAAGTACCATATTCAGTAAAATTTTCACCAGACTCTTCAAAAAAGTCTGCACACTAACCTCTATCTTCCTTTTTTCAAGAACTTTGGCAATTAATATACTTATCTGCCTGATGATAAAACGACCAATGGAATATATCAGAATGGCAACAAATATATCCTTACCTGCATCCATTCCAAAATCTACCAACTTTTCCAACGCTTGCTCAAGCTTACTGCCCGGAGCTGCATTCAATAACAACCAATTCATATTTTTCTTCGTTTTACAAATAAAAATCAATCAACTTATCTCTGTCGAATTATAAATGTGTAAACACATTCCAACTGCGCATATTGTCTTGTCTCAATAATTTGTCTGATATATTCTTTTATATCCTTAAATAACCGAACATTTTGAAATTGCAAAGATACCATATATAATCAATAAAAACCATACCCATTATTCAAAACGCCATACCTCAAGACACAAAACATTTCGTATCCTACTGATAATTAAAAGCTTCTATCAAGCAATAATTAAATCTTACGCTGAAGTTCCAAGAAAAGATTGCTTGTTGTATATTTAATATCTATATTTGTGGCTCTAATGATTTTACTCAACGAATAATTTTATAACATTATGAGACGATTTCAAATTCTGTTATTATTCATTGCCATATCTTGTTCCATGTTCGCACAAGATAGGTTGTCGCTGTTTATAGGCAGAGCAAATAAATATGCTTCTGTAGAGTTATCTGATTACCGGAAGCGTTTATGTGTAGAATATAATGTGTCCAACCGTTCATTGGATGACTATTATAGGCGATGTGGAAGCGATTGGGGAAATGTTGGCTTGGCTCTTGAAATAGCCAGAACTTCCGGCAAGCACATGCGGGATGTATGTGATTACTATAAACGTTATCACCGATATGGCTGGAATCGTATTCTGGTAGAAATAGGTATCAAACCCGGTTCAACATATTATAACCCGTTCTATGACAGGATTCATTATCATAGCAACTGTTGGCATGAACATTATTGTTCTTATTGCGATCATCACAATAAACATCATCACAAACACTATAAAAAGCATAAACGCCATAAACATCCCAAATGGCATGATCGTGACGATGACGATTGGGATGATGACGATGATGACGACTAACACTTTCCATCATATATCTGTCACACTCCATCTATTGAAAAAGAATAAGGCAAATCCGCCTCCTGTATTCCGCGCTGCAAGTTGGGGTGGGCAGACATACGAAACTCTGCCTTACCGCCCTTCAACATCTCACCATGCTTGAGAAAGTTTGCCGTATAGACCCGGCCGTTGACCAGCATTTGGTCGATATAACGGTTTACTTCACTATTTTCGGGAGCAGAGAGTACCCAATCGTTGCCGTTTTCAAAGTGAAGGGTTGCCTTGCGGAACAGCGGTGCACCGAGAGCATACTCATCCGTTCCGGGACATACCGGATAGAAGCCCAATGCCGAGAACACATACCAGGCCGAGGTCTGGCCGTTGTCCTCGTCTCCGCAATATCCGTCGGGAGCCGAAGTATACATACGATTCATCACTTCACGCAACCAATATTGCGCTTTCCAGGGTTGTCCGGCATAGTCGTAAAGGTAAATCATGTGTTGAATGGGTTGGTTGCCATGTGCATAGTTCCCCATGTTCATTACCGTCATCTCACGTATTTCGTGAATCACCTGCCCGTAATAGCTGTCATCGAAAACAGGAGGAACGGCAAACACCGAGTCAAGCATCGTGACAAACATTTCTTTACCTCCCATCAGGTTTATCAGCCCCTGCGGGTCATGAAAAACCGACCAGGAATAATGCCAACTGTTTCCCTCGGTAAATGCATCTCCCCACTTCAACGGAGAGAACGGTTTTTGGAATTCTCCGTTCCGGTTCTTGCCGCGCATCAGCTTACTTTCGGTGTCGAAAAGATTCTTATAGTTCAAGGCACGTTTGGCAAAGAGAGTAATTTCTTCCTGCGGCCGTTTCAATTCCTTTGCCAGACGGTAAATGCACCAGTCATCGTATGCATACTCCAGTGTGCGGGCAGCATTCTCGTTGATGTTCACATCGTATGGGATATAACCCAAACGGTTATAGTATTTATAGCCCAATCGCCCGGTGGAGGATACTTCGGGATGCACATTTTCGGTTCCGTGCAGCAACCCTTTATACAAACTTTCCACCTCTTCCACACGCACACCTTTCATATAAGCATCCACTAAAACGGAGGCCGAGTTATTACCCACCATACAACCGCGATGCCCCGGACTCGCCCATTCGGGAAAGAAACCGCTTTCTTTATAAGTATTTATCAGACCTTCCTGAATTTCCTTGTTGACGGACGGATACATCAGGTTGAGCAATGGAAACAGGCAGCGGAATGTATCCCAAAAGCCGGTATCGGTATATAGATAACCGGACAGCACCTTGCCATTATAAGGACTGTAATGTATCGGCTGTCCTTTCGCATCCATTTCATAAAACTTACGCGGAAAAAGCAACGAACGGTAGAGACAGGAATAGAAGGTGCGATATTGTTCGTCTGTTCCGCCTTCCACCTCTATCTTGCCCAACACCCGGTTCCAGGCATCCTTGCCTTTTCGCACCAGCGTATCGAAATCATCGGCACCCAGTTCACACAGATTCGCTTCCGCCTGTTCGGGACTGATAAACGAAGAGGCGACCCGTGCATGCACCACTTCCCCTTTACGGGTCTTGAAGCCGATAACGGCTCCTGTGTGAAAAGCATTCTGCTCCATGACGTCTCTCTTTAAAGAAAGGGAAACCTCATCCTTTTTCCTTTTAGGCTTCTCATCATTGGAGAAGGTGGCCCGATAAGTAAACGGCTTGTCGAACTCAACGACAAAATAGTTCTTGAAGTTATCGGGCACGCCGCCACTGTTGCGTGTGGTATAGCCTATAATCTTATTCTCTTCGGGAATAATCCTGATAGACGACCCACAGTCGAAAGCATCGACCACAATATATGAATCATTTTCGGGAAAAGTGAAGCGAAACATCACCGCACGTTCGGTCGGTGTAAGCTCGGTCACTACATCATGTTCCGCCAGATACACCTTATAATAATAAGGACGCGACAGTTCGGCCTTATGGGAAAACCAACTGGCACGCTTGTCTTCATCAAACTCCGGCTTCCCGGTAACGGGCATCAGAGAAAACTGACCGTAATCGTTAATCCACGGACTGGGTTGGTGAGTCTGCTTAAAGCCACGAATCTTATTGGCTGTATAAACATATTGCCATCCGTCACCCATCTTTCCAGTTTGTGGTGTCCAAAAATTCATTCCCCACGGACGGGCAGTCGCAGGATAAGTATTGCCGGTGGAAAGTTCGAAAGAGGACTGAGTTCCCACCAACGGACTCACATAATCGGCATAGTCCTTTGCCTGCACCCATAAAGTGAGGCAAAAGAATACAACTGACAGGAAAAGTTTCTTTATCATCGTGTTGCCTGGTTTATTTACAGTTTAAAAGGTTCGGCTCCCATACTGATTTCCATCACTCCCCCCGCCGTCAGGTCGCTGTGCGTGAAGAAAGGCTGTTCAAGCGGTTTCCCGTTCAACAGAATGGACTGAACATATTTGTTTTCTTTTGAGTTGTTCTTCGTGCGAATCACAAAATCCTTTTGACCGGGCAGGTGAATGGTCACTTCCTCGAACAAGGGACGGCCAATGGAGTAAACCGGCTCACCGGGACACACCTGATAGAAACCCATCGCATTCAGAATATACCAGGCTGACATCTGACCACAATCCTCATTGCCCGAAAGACCGTCGGGAGCATTGCAGTACTGACTATGCAGCACACTGTCTACCAATTCCTGTGTCCGCCACGGACGATTGACATAGTTATACAGATGGATGATGTGATGACTCGGCTCGTTGCCGTGAGCATATTGCCCAATAAGACCGGAAATATCTGCCGAAACCGTCTCCCCTTCAAGCTCGGAAGAAACAGTGAACAGGGAATCCAGCTTACCGGCAAAAGCCTCCTCTCCTCCCATCAAGCCAACCAGACCGGGCACATCGTGAGGCACAAACCAAGTCCACTGCCAAGCCGTACCTTCGCAATAATCGTCACTGCGATGGGTAGACGAACGAGGATTGAACGGAGTACGCCATTTCCCCTTACTGTCCCGCCCCCGCATAAAACGGGTTTCGGGGTCGAAGTAAGACTTATATGCCCCGGCAAAACGAGCATATTTATCTCTTGTTTCCACATCTCCCAAACTATCTGCCAATACGGATATACACCAATCATCGTATGCATATTCCAATGCCTTTGCCACCGATTCGTTTTCGAGGTCGCAAGGAATATAACCCAGCGCATCCTTGTAATAACGGGCACGGGGCATCACAAAAGGAACCAGCCACTTCGGACCGACAATGCCGGTCGTGTCGTATTCGGCAGTACGGAGACAGGCTTGGTAGGCTTCGCGAACATCGAAATCGCGATAACCCTTCACGTATGCATCGGTGATGATAGAGGCAGCATGATAGCCAATCATCGTTCCCGTGTAGTTGGCAGCACAATCCCATTTCGGGAAAACACCTCCCTCACGCTGTTTCTTCAACAATGAACGGATATAGCTTTCGTTGGTATGAGGGTCTATGATGGTGAGCAAAGGATGCAACGCACGAAATGTATCCCAAATAGAAAAAGTGGTGTAAACAGGATCTTCCTTATCGGTGGTGTGCACTTTTAAATCCATCCCCAAATAACGCCCGTCTACATCGGTAAACAAGTTCGGACTCAAGAATGCATGATACATGGCAGTATAGAAAATAGCAAGTTGGTCGGGGTCTTCCGTTTTCACCTCTATCTTTGAAAGACAATCATTCCAAGTCTTTCGGGCATCGGCACGCACCTTGTCGAAATCCCAGTCGGGCAACTCAGCCAACAGATTCTGCCTGGCTCCTTCACCATCGACAGACGAGATGGAGAAACGAACCATTACCTGTTCATCTTCAGCCGTATCAAAACGGAGCAACATTTTGCAGACGGGAATCTGCTGTCCGCCTTCCTCGATGGTATCGGTATAAAGAGTATGGGTAAAAGGCTTTGAGAAAACAGCATAAAAATAAAGATCTTGTTGCCAAGCCCAATAAGCACTGCGCTTGTATCCGCAAAGCACGGTATCATTAACAGCCTCCACCTCCATGACCTGATTGGTTTGCTGCTGAATATTATAGTCCATATCCAGAATGAAACCCGATTCCTTGCTTTCAGGAAACGTATAACGGTGCATGGCGGCACGCTCAGTGGCCGTCAGCTCGGCTTTCACACCGTAAGTATCCAAGAAAACCGAATAATATCCCGGTTCGGCATACTCGTTCCTGTGCGAAAAAGCAGAAGCGAAAGGACGCTGCTGACTCTCTTTCCCAAGATATTCCACCTTCTGCTCACCTACGGTAGGCATCAAAAGAAAATCACCGAAATCGGCACAGCCCGTACCGCTAAGGCGTGTGTGGGCAAAACCATTGATGGTGGAATCTTCGTAATAGTAGCCCGAACAGGAGTCCCAGCCATCGATACGCGTATCAGGACCCGGTTGAATCATTCCGTGAGGCAACATGGCACCCGGATGCGTATGTCCGTGTCCTCCCGTTCCGATGAAAGGATTGACATAACCGGTGTATTCTTTCATTTCCGTTGTTTGGGTAGAACATGCACTCAAACATAATAATCCTACCAAACAACCGCTTACGAGTCTATTGAATTTCATTGTTTTCTATTTGATGTTATTTTATTTCCGATGAAACGGATTATCGATACCAAATCTCTCCCGGTTCGGAACTCATCTCGAATTCCACAGTAGCCCCGTCCATTATCTGTTGATGGGTGATATAACTCTTATCGTATGGCTTTCCGTTCAACTTGACCGACCGGATATAGATATTCTCACGGTTGACAGCCGGTGCCAGCACTGTAAAAGTCTTCCCGTTGTCAAGATGCATACGCATTTCGGGAAATAACGGAGTCCCTATTTCATATTCACCACTTACGGGATTGACCGGATAAAAGCCCATGGCACTGAATACATACCAGGCAGACATCTGACCGCAATCTTCATTGCCGCACAGTCCGGCAGGTGCATTGAAATAAAGATGATGCATCACCTGTGCCACATACTTCTGAGTCTTCCACGGCTGACGTACTTTATTATACAAATAAATGACATGATGGCTCGGCTCATTTCCATGAGCATACTGCCCAATCATACCGGTGCTGAAAATAGGCAAATCCTCTTTCCCGGCAGGGATATACGTAAACATACTATCGAGCTTCTCTGCAAAGCGGTCTTTTCCTCCGACCAAAGTTATCAGTCCGCGAATATCCTGAGGCACAGACCATAAATACTGCCATCCGTTACTCTCGCAAATATGGGCTGTATAGTCATCGGGACAGAAAGGCCGGATAAAAACACCCTTGTCATCAACGGGCTGCATAAATCCTGTAGCGGGATTGAATACATTCTTGTAGTTTTGAGAACGCTTGTAAAACTCTTCCGCCAGTTCCGTCTTTCCCATCTTGCGCGCCATCTCTGCAATACAATAATCATCAAAAGCATACTCCAACGTTTTGGAAAGCGACCAATTGTCGGCATTATACTCATCTTTTATATTATAAGGAATATAACCGAGCTTCTTATAAAGCCCGATTCCCCGATAATTGTCCAAGTTGGCAGTGGCGACACAGGCCTTCAATGCTTTCTCTGCATCAAAGTCACCTATTCCTTTCAAATAAGCATCCACAATGACGGGAACAGCATGATAGCCAATCATCATATCAGTCTCACTGCCCCAAAAGTTCCAAACCGGAAGCCGGCCGTTTTGGTCATAAAAAGCAAGAAAAGACTTTATCATGTCATTGGTGCGGACAGGCTCGGTATAAGTAAGAAGCGGATGGGCGGCACGATAAGTATCCCATAAAGAAAAAGTGCCATAGTTCACCCAGCCATCGGCTTTATGTATTTTCTTATCAGGTCCATAATACGAACCGTCCACATCACTAAAGACAGTGGGCGCTATCATGGTGCGATACAAAGCCGTATAGAAATTCACCTTGTCATCCAAGTCACAGATGCCCCTGACCTCTATCTTCCCAAGCTGACGGTTCCAATTCTCTTTGGTCTCCGCCACATACTTATCAAAGTCATTATGAGGAGCCTCAGCCGCCAGGTTTCCAGCTGCCCCTTCCATGCTTACTCCCGAAAGAGCCGTACACAACACTATCTCTTCCCCATCGGTCGTATCAAAGTTGAAACGTGCCACGTATGCAGTACCTATGGTCTTGCCATCCTGTATGATGGCGGTAGTATCTATTTCGGAAGACCGGAACGGTTTGGAAAAACGGGTACGGAAAAAAACACGCTGTCCACGTGCCCAACCGTCAGAGAACCGATATCCCTGTATGGTGCATGAGTCCACCACCTCGATATGGGAGTCTTGTGTGAAATCCCAGTTCATCGCCTTCTTCAAATTCAGGAATACGGCAGACTGCGCTTTTGGGAAAGTGTAACGCTGAATGCCACAACGCTCCGTGGCAGTCAACTCCACATTTATATTATAATCTTTCAGCAATACACGGTAATATCCTGCAGAAGCCTCTTCATCCGAATGCCGGAACTTGGAATGAATGCCCAAAGGCGCTTCAGCTTCACGATAAGGAAGGGTAACAGGCATGTAGGAAATGTCGTACAAATCACCGGCCCCTGTTCCCGACAAATGCGTGTGACTGAAACCGGCAATGGTACTGTCGGGATAATAATAACCCGAAATACGGTCCCAACCGGGCAAGCCGTTATCCGGACTCAACTGAACCATGCCAAACGGTGCCTGAGCACCGGGATAGGTATTCCCGGTAAAATCTGTTCCGATAAACGGGTTTACCAATAAACTATAATCAACAGCCGACGCCGGCTGCCTATCGGATATACATGCTCCAAATATCACCAGAAAAAACAAAAACGAGAGAAGAGGTGTCTTCATACTATACAAAGAA
>PPYE01031035.1_pt1 | contig 11111 bp, 7 predicted proteins | sample 1559881 | NCBI WGS metagenome assembly PPYE01 (sample SAMN08240022, study PRJNA423297) | Human gut metagenome, whole genome shotgun sequencing project.
GTCCGGTGCCGAGACTGGAATATCGGCTTCGTGAGGCGGCGCGTCTTGGTTTCACCACCGCCGTTGTGCCGACGCTGCGCAAGAACGTCGCCGTGCCGGGAATGGGCGTGGTGCAGGCGGATACGTTGCAGGACGCGTTGGCCGCGATTCTGCGATAGGTCGCCGATGCCCAAACGGCATCGCCATCCGCATTTTGCAACCCGGGAAAGCCCGTTTGGGTAACAAAACACAGATGGCGTCAATGATTCGCGTCAATCGAACCAATCAAATCAATCGAACCGATCCGTCTCAAGCGGTGAGGCGCTTCGTCTCCTCGACGTTGCGTTTCAGCTCGACCACCAGATCGTCGGCCGAATCGAATTTGATCTGCGGGCGCAGGAATCCAGCGAATTCCACGCGCGCCTGATGGCCGTACAGGTCCAACCAGTCATCGGTGATGGCGTAGGCTTCCACCACGCGTTCGGCGTCACCGTCCTCGTTGAACGTCGGCTTGGTGCCGATGGAGATGGCCGCCGGCCAGCGGTGTGGCGACTGCATGGCCACGCGCGCGTTGACGGACGAAGCGTCATACTGCTGCGATACGCCGTCGGCCGGCTTCTCCCCGGCTTCTTCGCCACCGTCGGCGGACTTCTCCCCCAAATCGACCAGCCAGCCGGCGTACACGCCGTCCACCGGCAGGTATCCGGCGACGTTCTCGCTCAGATTGGCGGTCGGGAATCCGATGGTGCGGCCGCGTTCCTCGCCATGCACCACGGTGCCTTCCACGGCATGCGCGTGGCCGAGTATCGCGTCGGCGTCCTTGATACGGCCTTGGCTCAGCAGATAACGCACATTGGTGGAGCTCCACGTGCGCACCTCCTTGGCCTGATGCTTCTTGCTCCATGCGCGTCGTTCGGCCTTGGAAGCCCCCTCCAGAGGGTCGGAAGGCTCGCCGGGTTCGGACGGCATCACCGGCTTCGCATTGACCGGCACTCGGGTCAGCCCCGGACCGAAATCGTCCACGACCTCCAGCTGGAACACGCCGGTGGCGAGCGCCAGATTCTCAATGGCCTTCACGTTTCCGGCGCGGTTCGCGCCCATGGCGGCGTCGGAGCCGAGCACCAGCGTGCGCATACCGAGTTTGCCGACCATCTGGCCAAGGAAGAAGCGGTATGATTTCGCGGCGAATGCCATGGTGTAGCGCACGATGAGCGTGTAGTCCACGCCGATGGCGTCGATGGCGCGCAGCCGTTCGTCCACACTGGTCAGCGCCTGCGTGTCAGGCGCGCCTGCGGGCGGTTCCTGACCGTCATGTTTGGCGGTGTAAGCGTGCACCAGCGCGGGACGCGGGTCGAACAGCACCACCACGGAGAACGCCTGCTCCTGTTCGGCGAGTTCGGCCACACGGCGGATGACCGCCTGATGTCCCTGATGCATGCCGTCGAATGAGCCGATGGTCACCACGGACTTCTTGTCGTTGCTCAGGGTCGGCCAATCCACCATGCCGCTGGCATCGGGGGTAAGCGTGATCGTCTTCATGTGTCCTTCTTTGCGTATTGTCCGTGTGTTTGTCGTGTTCGTATTGCGTGCCGGCCGGTCTTGATTGTTTCAGTTGAAGACCGCGACCGGCTTGGTCTCGCCACGTTTGGCGCGTTCCACGATCGCCACCAGATCGTTGGTTTCGGGAACGTACGCGGCCATGGTCGTATGGATGTCGTGGGCGATTCTACGGCCGAACCGCAGGTCCGTCGCCTCCTGTTCGGTGACGGGAAGCATGTCCATGGAAGCGGCCGCGCTGGCGACCAGGTCGAGTGCGTGGTCAACGGCATGCTCGGCATCGTCAAGCACCGCACGGTTGCGTGTCACTTCGATGCCTTCGCGGTTGGTGAAGGTCTTAGCTTCCGTATGGGCGGTCATGACGTTCGGCATGTCCACCGAGAAACGCCCGACGCGGATGCGGCGCAGCATGGTCAGATGGCCGCCGAGACCGAGTTCGGAGCCCAGATCGCGGCCGAGTGCGCGGATGTAGGTGCCGGCCGAGCAGGTCACGGCCACGTCGAGTTCCATGACTGGCTGCATGTTCGGTTCGTTTTGCCCGTCGGTTTCGGCATGCCAGGATTCCTCCGGGGCGATTTCGACGGCATCGGCAAGAGGTGATCCCGCGCATGTGGTCGAAGCATAGCCGTATCGCACTGCCGAAACGCTGAATTCCGAGATGGTCACCGGACGGGCCTTGAGGTCCACATCCTTGCCTTCTCGGGCCAGATCATAGGCGCGCTGGCCGTTGATTTTGATGGCTGAATAGGAGTTCGGCACCTGCTCGATGCGCCCGGTGAAATGATGGGCGATGACGTCTTCAACGGTCTGTCGTGAGGGGAATTCGGCGATAGTTCCCTCCCCCGGCAGCAGTTCGCCGTCGGCGTCGTCCGTGGTGGTGCGCTGGCCGAGTCTGATGGTGGCCAGGTAGGTTTTGTCGTGGTCGACGATGTAGTTGAGCAGACGTGTGGCGTTGCCGAAGCCGACCACCAGCACGCCGGTGGCCATCGGGTCGAGCGTGCCGGCATGGCCGACGCGTTTCATGTGCAGGGCGCCACGCACCGCCGCGACCACATCGTGGCTGGTGACGCCCTGCGGCTTGTCGATGACCAGCAGACCGGAGTTGTCAGGCTTCGTCGTCATCGTCCCAATCCTCGACCTCGACATCCTCATCATCGTCGAAGTCGTCATCATCGGGCTCGTCGTGCTTGTACGGATCGGCGTCGCCGGCGTATTGCGCGTTGGCGCGGGACTTGGCGAGTTCTTCGTCGCGCTTGTGTGCGAGCGCGAGGATGTCCTCGATCTCATGGGCCTCGCCCGGCACTTCGTCGAAGATGAATTCCAGTTGCGGGGTGAGTCGCAGTCCGGCCTTGGTGCCTACCAGGGAACGCAGGCGTCCTTTGGCCTGGTTCAGGGCCTGCTGCGCGCGGCGGCGTTCGCCCTGCTCGTGTCCTTCATGGCCGAGCTGGGTCCAGTAGACTTTCGCGATCTGCAGATCGTTGGTGACGCGCACTTCGGTGATAGTCACGTTGGCCAGTCGCTTGTCGTGCAGCTGCGCCTCCATGGACGATGCGATCACACGCTGAATCAACGCCGCGATGCGCGCGGCGCGGGGATTGGTTCCTGCCATTGCTGTCCTTTTGGTGAAAAGTTCTTGTTGTATCACGGAACGCCCGCAGTCGTGAACCGGCTGTGGGCGTTCCTTAACTGGTTATCGATGCGAAGCTCGAAGCACTCGGCTACTTACGCTCGATTTCCTGCATTTCGAAGGTCTCGATGATATCGCCGATCTCGATGTCGTTGAAGGTGCCGAGGTTGATACCAGCCTCGTAGCCTTCCTTGACGGAGGTGACGTCGTCCTTGAAACGACGCAGCGAGGAGATCTCGAGGTCGTTGACGGTGGCGATGCCGTTGCGCAGGATACGGCACTTCGTACCACGCTTGACCTCGCCGTCCTGAACCATGACGCCGGCGATGTTGCCGAACTTGGAGGAGCGGAAGATCTCGCGGATCTCGGAGTGGGAGGTGACGACCTCTTCGTATTCCGGCTTGAGCATGCCCTTGAGGGATGCTTCGATGTCCTCGATGGCCTTGTAGATGATCGAGTAGTACTTGATCTCCACACCTTCGCGTTCGGCCAGATCCGCCACCTGGCGGTTCGGACGGACGTTGAAGCCGATGATGACGGCCTTGTCGACGGTGGCCAGGTTGACGTCGTTCTGGGTGATGGCGCCGACGCCGCGGTGGATCACCTGGATGCCGACCTCGTCGGACACCTCGATCTTCATCAAGGAATCTTCCAGAGCCTCGACGGAACCGGAGGAATCGCCCTTGATGACGATGTTGAGCATATCCACCTCGGACTTGGCGAACTGCTCCTTGAGGCTTTCGAGGGAAACGACCTTGCGGCGCTTGGCCAGCTGGGCCGCACGCTCGGTGGCCTGACGCTTCTCGGCGATCTGACGTGCGGTACGGTCGTCGGAGGCCACCAGGAACAGGTCGCCTGCGGTCGGCACGGAGGTCAGACCCAGCACCTGCACCGGGGTGGACGGACCGGCTTCCTGCATGTGGTTGCCGTTCTCGTCGAGCATGGCGCGGACACGACCGTAGGAGGTGCCGGCAACGATGGCGTCGCCGATGTGAAGGGTACCGGACTGCACCAGCACGGTAGCCACGGCGCCACGGCCCTTGTCAAGTCGGGCTTCGACGGTGGCGCCACGGGCGTCCATATCCGGGTTGGCGCGCAGGTCGAGCTCGGCGTCGGCGGTGAGCAGCACCGCTTCGAGCAGCTTGTCGACGTTGGTGCCCTGCTTCGCGGAGATGTCGACGAACATGGTGTTGCCGCCGTATTCTTCCGGAACCAGACCGTATTCGGTGAGCTGGCCGCGGACCTTGTCCGGGTTGGCGCCCGGCTTATCGATCTTGTTGACGGCCACCACGATCGGCACATGCGCGGCCTGGGCGTGGTTGATGGCTTCCACGGTCTGCGGCATGACGCCGTCGTCGGCGGCGACCACGAGGATCGCGACGTCGGTGAGTTCGGCGCCACGGGCACGCATTGCGGTGAAGGCTTCGTGGCCCGGGGTATCGAGGAACGTGATCTTGCGCGGTTCGCCCTCAAGGTTGACGGTCACCTGGTATGCGCCGATGCGCTGGGTGATGCCGCCGGCTTCGCCTTCGATGACGTTGGTGCGGCGGATGGTGTCGAGCAGTCGGGTCTTACCGTGGTCGACATGGCCCATGACGGTGACGACCGGCGGACGCGGCTTCAGATCCTCGTCCTCCTGCAGTTCCTCTTCGTCCAGGTTGATGTCGAACTGCTGCAGCAGCTCCTTGTCTTCCTCTTCGGCGGACACGATCTTGATGTTCCAGCCGATTTCCTCGCCGAGGATCTGGAACGTGGCCTCATCCAGGGACTGGGTGGCCGTGGCCATTTCACCAAGGTGGAACAGCACGGTGACCAGCGCCGCCGGATTGACGTTGATCTTCTCGGCCAGATCGGCGAGGGACGCGCCCTGACGCAGACGGACTTCCTGTCCGTTGCCGGTCGGAATGCGCACGCCGCCGATGACCGGAGCCTTCATCTCCTGGAATTCCTGACGCTTCGCCAGACGGTTCTTACGCGCCTTCGAGGACTTGCCTCCCTGACGTCCGAACGCGCCTGCAGCGCCGCCGCGGCCGCGGCCACCACGTGCCGGACCATTGCTCGGAGCGCTGTTGCCCCCCTGGAAACCGCCGCCATTGCCGCCGAAACGATTGCCGCCGCCGGCGGGACGCTGGCCGCCGCCCTGACCCGGACGATGCTGGCCCCACTGGCCTGGCTTCGCGCCGCCCTGACCCGGACGACCACGGAAGCCGCCACGCTGGCCGCCGCCCTGACCCGGACGGCCGCCACGACGTCCTTCGCCATTGTTGACGCTCGGACGGTTCATCGGATGCGGACGCGGAATATCACCCGGAGTCGGGGTGTGCATGCCCTGCTTGCGGCTGAACGGATTGTTGCCCGGGCGTGGTCCCGGGGTGTGCGGCTTCGCGCCGTTGGCGTTGTTGCCGCCCTGCGGGGCGTTGCCATGCTGGGGGCGAGCTCCCGGAACGGCCGTCGGGCGACCGGACTGGCGGCGGTCTCCACCCTGCGGACGCGGGACGTTGCCGTTAGGACGATTGCCATGCTGGCGGGATTCGCCTGGACGCGGCGCGCGATGGCCCGGCTTCGGGGCATCGGACTTGGAAGCGGCATGACGCGGCTTCGGCGCTGCGGGGGCAGCCGGCTTCGGTGCTGACGGAGCGGCCGGCTTTGGCATGGAATGAGATGCCGGTTCGGCAGGCTTCTTGGCCGTATGGCCCGGCTTCTTGGAATCAGATGCGTTGCCCTGTCCGCTGGACGCGAATGCGTTCCTCAGCTTGCGTGCAACGGGAGGTTCAACAGTAGACGATGCGGACTTCACGAATTCGCCCATCGCCTCAAGTTTGCTTAAAACGGTTTTGCTGTCAACGCCAAGTTCCTTGGCAAGTTCATATACGCGTGCTTTCGGCACTCAATTCTCCTATCTTGGGCCGCGCGCATACGGGCGCGACCGCTACTGATTCACGGCGAGCTTGTTCCTTCTCATCGTGCAACCATGTTCGTGATACCTCGTCTTTTCCCTGGGCATGACGGCATGGCCGTCACGCTTTGGATTGTCGAGTCCAGCATACTCAAGCCCGTGGATTGTACGTCCACGGGCTTGTTGTCTACCGGAAGTGTTGTTTATTCCTCGGTTTCCCCATCGGAATGGTCCGCCGATTCGGCCATCTTCTTGGCATGCGCCTCAGCGGATTCGATGCCGATCTTCCAGCCGGTCAGCTTGGCCGCAAGACGTGCGTTCTGGCCTTCCTTGCCGATGGCCAGGGACAGCTGGTCATCGTGGATGAAGGCGATGGCCGTCTTGTTCTTCTCGCTGATCACCTGCACACCGGTGGCGACGGCCGGAGACAGCGCCGCGGCGACGAATTTCGCCGGATCCGCGGACCAGTCGACGATATCGATTTTCTCAGGACCGAGGTTCTCCATGACGGCGCGCACTCGGGCTCCGCCGGGGCCGATCAGCGCGCCCTTCGGGTTGACGCCTTCGGTGTTGGCACGGACGGCGATCTTGGTGCGGGCGCCCGCCTCGCGGGCGATGGCCATAATCGACACGGCTCCCGAAACCAGTTCCGGAACCTCACGTTCGAACAGGCGGCGGACCAGCTCCGGATGGGAACGGGACACCACGATTTCCGGGCCCTTCAGACCACGGGCCACGTTCACCACGTACACGCGGATACGTTCGCCGTGACGGTAGCGTTCGCCGGGCACCTGCTCGCGGCGCGGCAGCAGGGCTTCGACGTCGCCGACGGCCACGTGCACGTTGGATGTGTCCTTGACGTCCTGCTGCACGATGCCGGTGATGAGCTTGCCCTTCTGACCGGAGAACGCGCCGAACACCTTGTCATCCTCGGCCTTGCGGAACAGCTGGCTGATCACCTGACGAGCGGTCGCAGCGGCCAGTCGGCCGAAATCGTGCGGAGTGTCGTCGTATTCCTCGCCCAGAGTCGGCGCGGGGTGGGGATCGTCTTCAGTCGGCTCGCCAGGAATCTCGTCCTGGGCCCATACGGTGAAGCTTCCCGCACGCGGATCAAGCTCGACGCGAGCGTGCTTCGCAGCGTGAGGGGTTTTCAGATATGCCAGTCGCAATGCTTCCGAGAGTGCGGCATCCAGCGTCTCGGGATCAATTCCCTGCCCAGCGGCGAGCTGGTGCATTCCTGCCAGGTCCAGTTCCATATTTCCAAGACCTCCTATATGAAGTTATTCCGAGCGCATGGCCCAATGGTCACAGTCAGATATTAGTCTAATGATTCATGCAGACACGTACCCCTTCTTTCCGCTCGGTTTCTTTTATCGCGAAACGCGTCTGCGCATTGCTTTGCACCGCTATCCTCATGCCGGCGCTGACGGCATGCTCCATGCCCAGGATCGCAGGCAGGGCTGAAGCCGAACAACGGCAAAGCCCGTGCGAGAAGGCCTATTTCGATGCCACCGCCGATAACAAGATCGCACACGACCAGCATCAGCACATCATCCGCCGCTATTTCTCGGCGCAGCAGGCGGTCTCCGCATGGACGAACACCGCGGCGCAATGTCCGGCGCGTTTTGCCGAAGGCACGTTGCGCAGCGCGCAGGCACGTCATATGGCTCGCACACTGGGCGATCAACTGTCGGTGGCCGTCGCGCCGATCACGCTGTCGCGTTTTGACGATGTCGAATCGCTTGACGTCGATTCCAAGTCCCTTGCCACCGCCGCGCAGGCCGAAGACCGTGCCGGATTCGCCATGGAAGTGCTGGCGGCCCGCAACAGCGGCCATGCGACGCTGGATATCAGCGATCGTCATAAGACCACATCGCAACGGTTCGCATCCTTCTCGGGCACCATTGACGATCGTAGGAAAACGTACGAGGCCACCGCCTTGCTCGCCCACCCCGATACGATGCTCGATTCCGCCACCGGCCTTACGGCACCGACCGACGCCACCATCGAAATGAACTGCGCGCGAAGCGAGATAACGGCAATCGCCGGAAGCTCCAATGCCGCGAACGATCATTCCCAGTCACGCGTCACCAATGCAAAACAGTCGACGGATTCGCGAGCGCAATCCCTGGGCGTGCTTGCCGGTCTGATTGCGGACCGTGTCGAATTGGCGCTTGATTGGGGCTATCCTTCCTTCGACGAAGCGCTGTTCGCCTAAGGACGCACAGTCGGGCGCAAAGCAAGACACGCCGGAAATCGCACCGTTGCAGCCAGTCCGATTTGACAATCGCCACCACTGTGGCACAATTATCAAGTTGCTTGTTTTCAGGTGACGAATGGATAAGTGTCCGAGCGGTCTAAGGAGCACGCCTCGAAAGCGTGTGAGGGCGAACCCCTCCGCGAGTTCGAATCTCGCCTTATCCGCATGCAATGAAGGTTGAAACAATGGCGTTTCGGCCTTTTTTGTTTATCTGCTTTGCATCTGCCGAAATACGGAATCCGGCATCGAGAAAACGTCGGGGAATCAGTATCCCTGCTCGTGCACGGAAGCGTTGACCCACTGGTCCTGCTTGACGTCGCAGCCGGAGAAGATGCCGATGTCGAGCATGCAGTCGCGGTAATCGCGGCCATGGGCGATGGTGATGTAGTTGTCGTCGACCATACGGTTGTGTGGGGTCCAAACCGACCCAACGTCCATCATGGTAGATTTCGACCATGCGTGCGTGGCGCCCTCGCCGCCGAGCAATCCCGCGATGTATCGGGCAGTGAGTCCGACGTGCCGGCACACGGACAGCATGACGTGCGCGTAATCCTGGCATACGCCCTTGCGTTGAGCGAACGCTTCCTCGGCGGTGGTGCGGATGGTGGTGGAGGCCGGCGTGTAGACGAACGTTTTGAACACCTCGTCCATCACCTCACGGGCTTGGTCGATCGGCGTGCAGTCGGCAGGCAGGGACGCGATGCGTTCACGGCAGATGCCGATCAACGCTTCGATGGCCGGCCCCGGCACTGTCAACGCCGAATTGAAGCGGTACAGCGGCTTGTAGATTTCGGATTTGATATGCGCGTTGTCCACGAAGGCGATGCCGGTCACCGAGTAGTTGAACATGGTGTGCGGTTCGGGAATGAATCCGGTCATCACCACGGAATCGAAGGAATCGATGGTGGTTTCGAGTTCCACATCCGGTTCGATTTTGACTGCCACGTCGATCACCTGCTGGCGTGGGCCGGTGGCTGGAATGCAGCGCAGTTGGAAGCGATGGTCGGTCACGGGCGAGCTGAATGAGAGCTTCATCTCATAGTCAAACACCAGTTTCTTCACATCGTCTCCTCAGCGATTATTGTCGTTCCTTCGGCGTTTTCCACGCCGTGGGCCTTGTTCCAGCCGTTATACACGCACCGTGCGATGGCTGTGGCACGTATTCTTCACAGTCGCGCGGCGTCCATGTCCATCGTGTTGAGCATGCCCAGATCCTTCAGATCCTTCGTGGAGATGCGCCCATCGAAATCTTTCAGCAGCATCCCCAGTTTTTCCGCAAGCTCCGCATATCCCCGCTGCGGCAGCTGGCCGACCAGCCAGCGCAATCCTTCGGCGAAGCATTGCGGTACCGGCAGACCGTTCAACGGCAGGATGTAGCTGCCCAGTTTGGCGAGCGGCGCCTTGAGCTCTTCCACGGAATATCCGAATCGTGTGTACAGATCCAGACGTTCCAGATATTTGCCCACGAAAATGAACGATTTCAGAGTCGGTTCGACGGGGGAATTCTCCACACCTCCCCAGAAGGCGAGCATGTTGTCCGCGATGTCGCGGTGTTTGAAGATGTCCGCGTCCGTGCCGCCGTATTCGGATGCCTCCACTATGGAGCTCATGGCCAACTCCACCTGCTGCAACGAGCGAGAACCAAGTTCGGGGCGCAGAATCACCGCGTTGTTGAACGCGTAGACGATGGCGCTGCGTACGGAATCCGGATTCTTCTCGTCGTACAGGAAGCTGTGGATGAACGCGTCGAAATCCTCGAAATCCTCCGGCAGGTCGAGCGCACGGGCGAACGGTCGGAACGCGTCCACATCCGTGTCCATCACACGGTCGTAGAAGGGGAAGAATTGGCTCAGCGTGGTGAATACGCGTTCCGTGTAGCGGCCGAGCCAGAACAGGTTGTCGGCCTTCGACGCGGTGACGAGTGCCAGCGAGTGCTTGCGGGACTGCTCCAGCACGCGCACGACCTCCGAGCCGGGTGCGTAATCATGCTCCACGCCGGTCTCTTTGGCCAGTACCCAGGTGTCCTTGAAACCGCCGCCCTGTGATGAGTTGACGATCATCTGGCCCGGTATGGACGAGTAGCGTGTCAGTCCCGAATACCATGCGTGCGTGTTCTTGCCGGTCACCACGAAGGCGCGCAGGTCGCATTTACGTGGGCTCATCTGTCCGGTTTCGGGGTCCACCACGTCGATGTCCTTGAATTGGATGACCTCCTGCGCGATGAACCGGCGCGGTTCGGCCTTGATGCGTTCGGCCAGTTCCTCTCGTTGCGACCGGTCGAGCGATGAGCCGAACACGACGCCGTAGCCGCCCGCTTCCGCCACATCCTTGATGACCAGTTCGCCGAGCCGGTCGAGTACCTCCTTGCGGTCCTTGTCGAACATCGGCATGTAGGTCGGCGCATTGTGCAGAATCGGCTCTTCGCCGAGATAATAGCGGATCATGTTCGGCACGAAATAGTAGATGGCCTTGTCGTCGGCCGCGCCGTTGCCCGGAACGTTGACGATCGCCACATTGCCCGACCTGTAGGCGGACAGGATTCCCGGCACGCCGATCACGGAATCCGGGTTGAACGCGAACGGGTCGAGATATTCGTCGGACAGACGGCGGTAGACCACGCCGACGCGGTGTTTCCTGCCGGCATAGTCGAGGAAGTACACTTTGTTGTCCACGACTTCGAGGTCTTCGGGGAACGCGAGCGCCGCGCCGGTTTTCTCGGCCAGGTATGCATGTTCGAAGAACGCGGAATTGTACCTGCCGGGGGTGAGCACCACTGCTATGCCGTCGGTGGA
>PPYE01597860.1_pt1 | contig 11110 bp, 9 predicted proteins | sample 1559881 | NCBI WGS metagenome assembly PPYE01 (sample SAMN08240022, study PRJNA423297) | Human gut metagenome, whole genome shotgun sequencing project.
TCTCCCCTGTAAGAAGAACAGGGAATGATGTCCTGGCGGCTTTTAATCCTTGCTTTCTAACCTCACTGAAAGTTTCGCTGCTTCCAAGAGCCTCTTCAAAATAGCTTCCGTTATTTTTGAGATACTGGTCTTTATAGTATTCAAGCTCGTTATATTTTTCCATAAGTTTTTTAGCTGAATCCATGGTTTGTAGTCTGAATCTGACCTGGGCGACCGCCCCTATCATCTCTCCGTTTTCACCTTTTATCCCAGTACGGTTTACAATAACAAGAGCATCTTCAGTAAAGCCTGTATCCTCACCTATTTTTATTACAAGGCCTGTTTCATGTCCTCCTGTACGCATAAGCTCAGGCAGTTTTGAAGTCCTTATTACTTCCGTTATAGTTTTGCCGACAGCCTCATCTGCTGAAGTTTTCAAAAACTCACAGTATTTATCATTTATATCCGTAATCCTGTAATTTTTGTCCATAACGACAAACCCATCATCGGTTAAATTTATAAATTGTTTGAATATATACTTATAGTCTTTATCATCCATAGACCTTGTCTCCTGAACATAAACTTAAAAAGAGCCCCTCCTCAGAAAAAAGACATCAATCGCAGGGCCTCAGTCCCGCTTTTCTGTCATTTCCTTTGTGAGAGACTCTGACACATTCGTTAGATCATTCCAGTTATAGAAGAATCTCCTTCAGTTGAAAATCCATATCCAAAAATGAGGGTATCGTCTTCATCAGAGCCATAAGGTGTATTATTAAATGAAGTGAGTCCCTTGCCCTTTGTATACGTTCTTTCTTCTGTATATTCGCCGTTTTTATATCCTTCGGCCTCTGCATGTGAGATCGTTGTGAAGCTGTCCTCTCCAACTGCTGTAATAGTTGTTCTGAGAGTTGTCTTTACTCCGTCGATCTCAATTGGCTGCTCCCAGGAGTTGCCTTCTTCAATCGCCCCTGAAAGCACCACCATATCTTCTACTCTTGAGTAAAGTCTGTCTTCGCCATTGCCCATATAGTCATCATTGTCAACATTTTCTATAACCTTTCCGTTTTCAATTGTATATGTGACTTCGAATGTTCTTGGCTTGTCGTCAATAGTTCCTCTTTCGTCATTCATAGCACCTATATATTTATACTCAGTGCCATCCTCATCCTCTTCTACACTTACAAATTTTATTTCAAATCCAGCTTCCGCGTATCCATTATAAAATCTATATTTGTCATCCTGAGGCAGATACTCCTCAACTTCTTTTACGTCCAGTTCAGATCCAACATTTTTATCATCCTGATTATTCTGTATTTCATTTTGAGGTTTGTCATTTGTCTCCTGTTTTGAATCACATCCAACAAAAGATATTGCCATAACAACGCATATAAGCATATAATAAAATTTCTTCATACAAATTCCTCCTTTGTAAAGGGATTTTATTATAAATATATTATATACTTATTTACGTCTAATCTCAACAATATACAGATTAAGATAATTATACAAATTTCTTAAGTATGAGAAGTCTCTGACCAGGATATATCATATCTTTATTTTCGATTTTATCCCCATTTATAGCCATTATATCATCAACAGTAGTATTATATTTTTTAGCTATTTCCCAAAGTGTATCTCCTTTTTTCACGGTATATATTACTGCTCCTGAAGGATTTTTCCATCCATCATCCTCCTCTGCCTCGCATATACCGCATATAAGACCGCATTTTTTATTTTCGCATACAACTGTGTCAAAACTTATTACCATACGTATTTCTGCCTCTTTTTCAGAAAGCATCGACACACTTATATCCTCTATCTCTGTTACTACGTCAGCTGTCATTCCTTCCTCTGCACCTCTTATTTCTATGTCCTGTGAAAATGGGATTGACGTTTCAATTACATTAAGAGGACGCTCATCATCCTTGGCTATGTACATCAATTTTACATCAGCAGTACCAGAAGCCTTTACCATATTTTCCTCAACATCAGCACTTGTATTTCTCAAATTTGCCCATACTTTAACAGTCTGCATAATATCAGGCTGACCTTCATCCACAACCGCTGTTCCTCTAAATGATCCCTGCGCTCTATTTCTTCCGCAAAGCTCAATATAGTCAGCTTCTGTTCTGTCTATATTTAAAGGCATTGAAAGAGAATATGCATCCTCAAGAACCGTTTCAGCACTGTTTCCAAATGATTTAATAACTGCATTTACTGTAATTTCCGTATCAATATTTCTTGGTTCACCGTTTTCGTCAGCTGTAGTTTCAGCTTTTATTTTTGCAGGCTTCATTCTGATTATATAATAATTTTCTCCCTCGGATACAGGAACATCCACACTGCCGTTGAATGGAACAGTGAATTCCGCAGACTCAATACCAGGTCCGTCTCCGGCACTCAAATATATAACACAGATTTTAAACTCTCCTCTTATCTGAGCCTGTGAACCTGAAAATCTTATTTCTCTTCGGCATATATCAGCTGTTGTTTCCAATATATCAGCTATATCAGGTTTTCCTGCTGGCAGTTTAAGCTCTTCTCGAACTATAAACTCTTCTTCGGTGCGTTCCTTGACACTTCCGATATTCATTTCCCCGGTCTTGCTTTGTAAAAATGAATCGCCTTCTAAACCTTTAAGCACATCTTCAGTCTGATTATTTGTCCATGACGCTTTGGCTGAAGTGACAGCCTTCATATTTATTTTTCTGTCATTAACAAGTCTGTAGTCTGTATGTATTATCTCTGCCGTCACATCAGCATCTGTATTTTCTGTAACACCTTCCGCAGAAATACAGTCCTCTATTGGGAACTCTGACTTCATATAGCTTATGGGCTGATCTGTTTTTCTTCCGTAGTATAAAACCGATACAACGATCCTTCCTGTAAAGCATATACGACCTTGCTCCGCTCTTACAGTGTCAATTATTACATCCTCATCAGTCTTAAGTATCTGATATATATCGGGATTTATATCCGGCACTATCATATCGCCTTCTGTCAGTATCTGAATTGTCTCGCCTTTACCCCTGCTGCTCAGTGAAATCTTCTGGGTTACTGCTTCCAATGGCATAAAAAAACCTCCCAAGTGTAATCTATAATAAATATAGTCACCGGGAGATTTTTTATGACAGCTTATTTAAATATTTCTGCTTCATTTAAAGGAAAAAATCTCATAAGGACTCTTCCGTATATCTCATCTGTAGAAACCAAGCCAAAATATCTGCTGTCTATACTTTTTTCTCTGTTGTCACCCATAACAAAAACACTTTCAGGAGGTATAACCATATATACATCTCCGTCAGTATACCCATTGGCATAGGGCTCGTCCAATTCTATGCCGTTTACAAAAACTCTGCCTTCTGATATATGCAAAGTATCACCTTCAACAGCTATTATCCTCTTAATCATATTCTGCTCATAATCCGCATCATCAAATACAACAAGATCCCCTCTGTCATACATGCCGGCTGCTGCTGCGAACCTGCATATTATAACTCTGTCATCGTCATTTATTGAAGGGCTCATAGATAACCCTTCAACCTTTGCCGGCCAAAAAAATACAAACAGCACTGCCAGTATGACAGCTGCCTCGATTATGGACCGAGTCCATTCTTTTAATATATGTTTTTTCTTTCCGTTCATATTTATTTTTTTGACCTCCGAGCATAATAAATAACGGAGCGGGCGTACGATTTCTCGCAACCGCCGCTCCGCAGTCAATTTACTGTGAAACAGTGACTATTACTGTGACTTCATCCTCCGCAAGATCAACTCCATCAGGAAAATCAAACTGCACATTCACATCACTATAAACACCGGCTTCATATCCCTCAACATTTACATATGCCTTTATATCTTCCGCTTCAACAGTTTCTATAACACTTCCGGCTCCAACAATGGTGATTGTTATATCTTCTCCCATTATCTCTGCCGAAAGACCTTCGTCGAGAGTTCCTTCCAAAGCTACGCTCTCTATTGGTATAACGATATCCTTTGTTTCTTCCTCTTCAACATTTACTGTAACTGCGATCTTATCAGAACCACCTATAATTCTGAGTCCATCAGGAAGATATTCTTCTATGTAAAACTCCCTTACTATATTTGAATCAATTCCCGTAACATCTATATCAGGAAGCCTTATTATGCTTACAGCAGACAATGCATCAGCATTTCCGGCAACCTCAATCGTCTCAGGGCTTATATAAATTCCTGTAACCTCATGCCCTTCAGCTGCCCTTCCTGTTATATCTACTGCAACTCTGACAGATTTCATCTCATCCATACCAATCTTAACAGAAAGTTCACTTGAACTGAACGTAACCTTATCAACAACATTACCCTCAGCATCATACGCAACAGGAGAAGTTGTGATTACCATTCCGTCTTTGAGTATATCAGATGAAACTTCCGCTCTGACTTCAGCTATACTGTTTACAACACTCTTTGCACCGTAAACTGTAACTGTTCCCGGAGAAGCAACCGCATTTGCCAGCTGAACAGCGTCAGTATCGATACTGTTTACAACAGGCTTAACCTCAAAGTCTTTGTTTATATACGGCTGTATATCAACCGAGACTGTCTGAATAGACTTTGAAAGTATCTCAAAGCTGTCGTTGACAACACTTGGTATGACTATTTTTACCGGAACCGAAACCGGCTCACCGTTATAAGAATATATTACATTATCAAGATCCACTACAGCCTGCACTTTTGTACTGCTCTGAGACAGTGTATCAAGAGCAAGTCTCTGTCCTCTCAGCCTTACAGTTATTCTTGTTGATGTGATCTCGTCTTCATTTACAACAACATATCCTCTCTCAAAAAGAGAGTCTTCATTTTGAAGCTGTATATTTGCGGTGTATGATCTTGTCTCAAGAGGGTTTTCCGTATTTATTACCATAAACCACAACCCTATTGCTATCACAAGGGAAAGCAGCTTCCAGCCTATGTCCATTGTAAACTTATTACTTTTGTTCATTGTCGGACCGCCTTCCTTTCCACCACATAATTTTCTTTTTAACAGTACTGCTTTCTTTATTTGCAGTCATAAGCATTTTTCTAAGGTCATCAGGAGTTATATTTCTGTAAATCACCCCGCCCCTTGCAAGGGAAATATAGCCTGTTTCCTCTGATACAACAACTATATCAGCATCCGAAACTTCGCTGGCTCCTATGGCAGCTCTGTGTCTTGTTCCAAGCTCCATACTCACTTTATTTTCTGTAAGAGGGAGAAAACAAGCTGCTGCCGCAACTCTATTGTTGCTTATGATAACAGCACCGTCATGTAAAGGTGTATTATGTTCAAAAATATTTATAAGGAGCTGGCTTGTTACTATGGCATCCACAGCGATACCTGTACGAATATGGTCTCCAAGCGGCACTTTTCTTTCAAGCAGAATAAGAGCTCCTGTTTTTACACTTGCCATCTTTTTCGCAGCTGTAATTATTTCCTCAACAACTACAGCATCCTCATTTGTATCTTCATCCTGGAACTCGAATTTAAATATATTTCTTATAAATTTTCCGTTTCCCAGCTGTTCGAGAACCTTTCTGAGTTCCGGCTGAAAAAGTATAACAAAAGCTATGATACCAACCGATATGGTCTCAGACAATATCCAGTGTATAGTGTTGAGCTGAAGGAGAGTTACGACAGCATAAAATATGAAAAACACAACAACGCCCTTAAAAAGCGTCCATGCTCTTGTCTCCTTGACCCATCCAATTATCTTATATACAATATACGCAACTATTAAAATATCAACTATATCAAGTACGCCGATTTCCGGCCTTACCATAGTCGTAAAATCAACGCCCCTAAATAATGATGTGAGCATTTGTCCCTCCATATCTTCACCCCCGGACAAGGACATAACAACAAGTCTATAAAATTTAGTATATCACATCCGACCTTGTAAGAGAATATTATTTAATTTATTTTTTTCTTAAATTTATGTAAAAAAGGAACAAAGCCCTATAAACTTTTGTCCCTTTTTCACTTGATTTATTTTAGATAAGTTGTCTCTTAATGAAATATTATGCCATTATCCCTGTCACATAGCTTACTGCCGGAAGTGTCAGCATAGAGCAGACTGTTGTTATAAAAGCAGCTGCAGTAGCATAATTTCCGTCAGAACCATTTGCATTTGCAAACATTGCTACTGAAGTCATTGTCGGAAGGCCAGCCAGAAGCGCCAGCGTAACTTTTATATCTGTGGCTACATTGAAAATGCCAAGTACTGCCGCAAGTATTACAGGGAATATGAGCATCTTGCATATCACTATGAAATATAATTCAGCTTTTTTAAGGTATTTTCTTATATCAAAATAGCAGAAAAGTCCACCTATGTAGATCATTGAAAGCGGTGTCGTTACCTGTCCGACTCTGTTTAACGTCGTATCAAGAACATCAGGCAGCTTCAGTCCAGCAAATACAAATATAAGGCTTAACATAATTGCTATAACTGCCGGATTGAGTATCATCGTTATAACCTTTTTTACACCTATCACTTTTCTTTTTTCCATAGGAGTTGTAAGATACATTCCAAAAGTCCATAAAAGCGTCTGGTCGATTATCGTATATATGGCAAGATAAAGCATTCCTGCACCGGGATATACAGCAAGTATAAGCGGCATTCCTATAAAACCAACATTTCCAAAGAGAGTAGCTGCCTTATAAACACAGGCTGAATCGCCTTTAACTTTGAAAATCTTAACAATTGCGGTACTTGTTATGTATATTACAATATACATACATATTATAATCACCGAAACAGGCATAGCTCCTATAAGAGCTGAAGCCTCAGTGCCTTCAGGCATACTTGTAAATATCATAATAGGGAGAGCCATTTTCATTATAAATTTTGAAATATGATTAAGTGCATCTTTATTAAGCACACCGCATTTTACCCCAATTATCCCAAGTATTACATATACAGCCAGCATAATCATCTGTTCGCTTATTATAAGAAAAAGCTCCATTTCAACTCTCCCCTGTCTGATCATATAACACAGTGCCTATGTTTAAAGTATATATCATAATAAGTCCGGCAATCAACAAAAACCGCTGCTAAATGGGTGGCATTTTTTCTTTATATTCAGACAAGCATACCAACTATATAGCTTATAAGAGGAAGAGTGACTACAGAAGCAATTGTTGTCACAAATATCGCTCCGATAGCGTAATCTCCGTCAGATCCATTGGCATTTGCGAACATTGCTACTGATGACATTGAAGGAAGACCTCCAAGAAGAGCAAGCGTTATCTTTATCTCTTCGTTTATATTCAAATTTCTTATAACAAGGAAAAGAAGAACAGGGAATATTATCATCTTGAAAATGACTATCACATAGAACTCTATCTTCTTAGCATACTTTGCAATATCCACAAAGCAGAAAAGTCCGCCGATGTATATCATTGAAAGAGAGGACGTTGTCGCTCCTACATTTGAAAGTGTTGTATCCAGTATAGCAGGAAGCTTTATTCCCGCAAATACAAATACAAGACTAAGAACTATAGCAACAATAGCGGGGTTTATCATCTTAATCAGTGATTTCCCTATACTTCCCTTTGTCTTTTTTTCTGCAGGAGTAGTGAGCTGCATTCCGAGCGTCCATAAAAGACCTTGATCCACTATCGTAAATATGGCAACATAGAGCATTCCTGTTTCAGGATAAACAGCCGCTACAATAGGTATTCCTACAAAACCTACATTTCCAAATACCGATACAGCCTTGTAAACCTGAGCTGCATTTCCTTTTATCTTGAAAACCTTTGAAAATATTGTTCCGACAGCCAAAAGAAATATATACATGCATACGGCTATCGCAAGCATAGGCAGTGCATCTATTACCTGTTTTGCAGTAGCTCCGTTAATAGTATTCATAAATATCATAAGCGGCAAGGACAATTTCATTATAAATTTTGAAATATAATCCAGCGCTTTCCTATCAAATATATTTGTTTTTACGCCTAAGATACCAATAAGAACATATACAACAAGCATTCCCATCTGTGTAGCTATAACCGGAAATAAATTCATTTAAGTGCACCTCTCTAATGTGAAAATTTTGTCATAAATACTTTTTTTAGTATATACCTTTATAAAAGTCTGCGTAATTGACACATTAAGAGAAATCACGAATAAAAATTCACGTGTATTTGTACACTATATCAAGAGTGTAACAAACATCATACTATTTACATAAAGCTCACTGCATATACCTCCGCAAACTATGCATTTTTATACCAACACGCTTTATAGTTTTCATACGTTAAAGCAAAGGTGCATATAAGGTTTTACTAAAATAAACATATATCATACCCCAGTAAACGCCCAGATTTTCCAATATAATCCTGTCAGTTTCGTTTGGTGAACTCTCATCCTTTATCCATAGGTCTAAAAATAGTTATATATATTTTATGAGTGCAATAAAAAAGCCGGTATAAATACCGGCTTTAAAAGTCAATCTACTATAAACAGTGAATAATATCCGAAGCTGTCTTCGTCTTTTGGCACATCATCGAATATTTTTTCGTTTTCTTTTCCGCAGTTTTCTATTCCGCATACCTTATGACCAAGATCTTTAAATCTCGAAACATCCTTTGATGGTTTCATAAGAACTTTTACTCCGTCAAGTTCTTCACAGCCTTCAACATCATAGGTTGCAGGTATTATATGAAGCCTGTCAGCTCCGCTCACAAGCGGTCTGTCAAGTCTTGCGGCAGCGGCACAGAATGACGGCACTCCGCATATAAGCTCCGTATCTTCCCCGCTTTCCTTAACCGGCTGATATATGTACTGGCATGATGAATATATGCCTATATCCCCTATTGTTAAAAAAGCTACGGTCATTCCTTTTTTCAAAAGCTCACATACAGCCTTAACTCCGTTTGAATGCGCTTCTTCAAGCTTCTGCCTGTCCTTTGTCATTGGCATAGGAACCATGAGAAATTCTTTGTTTTCAATCTCAGGAACAGCCTGTACCGCTATTTTATAAGCTTCGCATCTGTCCTTGCTGATTGATGGCAAGGCTATGACATCAGCCTCTTTAAGTATTCTAACGGCTTTAAGCGTCATAAGCTCAGGATCTCCGGGTCCTACGCTCACTCCATACAATTTACCTTTTTTCATAAAAATCTCCCTTAACATTTTCAGCCTTCGGGATATGCGAGTATGTCTGCTGCTGTAATTTCTTTATTAAGCAGTCCCTGCTCACTAAGCCAGTTGATCGTATCTGTCCAGCTCTGCTCATTCACATCCAGAAAGTCTTGTGTATCACTATACATCAAAGGAAGAAGTATGTCCATACTTGCTTTTTCTATTTCAGCATCAAGAGGATAGTTTGCCTCGTCCTGATTTTTAAGCATTATATCAAGAGCCGCCTGTGGATCGTTTTTAACGTCTTCAAAGCCTTTCTTGGATGCTCTTATGAATGCAGCAAGTTTATCGCTTTCTTCTTCAAGCTGTTTTTCTCCTGTAACAAGCACAAGCTCCTCATAATCAGGAATGCCTTCATCTGTAATATTGAAGTATGTTACATCATAGCCTTCCTGAATAAGCGTAGGATATTCATGGTTTATATATCCACCGATAACAGCATCAACATTACCTGTAATAAGGGCTGTATTAAGGTCAAAACCTACGTCCTGCATAGTAACATCTTCATAGCTAAGTGAATTATGCTCCATCATAGCCTTTACAAACATCTCATTATCCGGAGTTCCTGGATAACCTAATACTTTTCCTTTAAGGTCAGCTGCTGAATTTATCCCACTGTCTTTCATTGACATAACTATATTAAGAGGATGCTGCACAACAGTTCCGATTACCTTTACCGGTATATCCTGATTTGCGACAGTTGATATTGTGTTTGTCTGATAGTAAAGCCCTGCGTCAGCCTGTCCAGCAGCTGTAAGTGTTATGGCATCATTTGTATTGGCAGGGAATCTTACGTTTACGTTAAGACCTTCTTCTGCATAATAGCCTTTTTCCATAGCTACATAAATAAATGAGTGGACAGCATTGGGGTACCAATCAAGAACAATGTCAAAATCCTCAAGTTCCTTACCTTCTGTCTGTCCCTCTGCTGAAGTTTCAGCATTTTCTGTATTTTCAGAGCTTCCGGATGAGCATCCTGCCGCACCTAAGACAAAAGCTCCTGCAAGTATTAAAGCAATAAATTTTTTCATTTTTTATCCTCCGTATCCATTATTGCGAGCATAACTGTAAAAAGTTCTGTCATTTCCTTTATTGATGGGATATATACCTTCTCCTCCGTTGTATGTATGCCGCTGCATACTGGGCCTAAAGCATCGATTGCAGGTATACCGAAATAGCTGAACCAGTTAGCGTCAGTAGCAGTAGGTTCAAACACTTCCCTTACGTTCATTCCGAGAATTTCTCCTGCCTTTGAAGCAAGCTTGCAGGCATCGCTGCCGGCTTGGCTCCATTCAAGAGCGGGGAACAGTGTTCTGTATTCAACAGTTGTACTGCATACAGGATCCTCATTATGTTCAGCAAGTGAACGTATATTAGCCTCTGCCTCTGCAAATGAAGCCTGTGTAGGAAGTCCCGCAACGCAGAATTCCATATGAGCATCTCCCGCAACGACTCCGTTGGGGCGTCCGCCTGATATGGGAGCTACATTGTAATATATTTCTCTTTCATAATCGTTAAAGCTGTAGTATTTTAGTATTTTGTGAGCAAGCTCTTTTATGGCACTGTGTCCCTGCATATATGCAGCTCCGGCATGGGCTTCAACACCCTTTATATCGAGCGCCCCGAGTATTACTCCTCGTCTTTCGCTAACTATTCCGTAGCCTTCCTCGTCCTTCACCGCACCTTCAAAAACAAACGCGCATTCAGCACCTGCCGCTTCCTTCTCGAAAACGATCCTACTTGTAATAGAGCCGATCTCTTCATCACAGCTGTAGATCATAACTATTTCCTTATTTGGAAGAAGCCCAAGTTCTGAAGCTATCTTCACAGCATAGGCAGATACTGCAAATCCGCCTTTGCAGTCTCCTGTTCCAAGCCCGTGAAGCCAGTTCTCGTCATCAATAAACGGAGGGTTTTTCTCCGCAAATCCTGCCGGGAACACTGTGTCCATATGGCAGTTAATAACAATC
>PPYE01208531.1_pt1 | contig 11107 bp, 10 predicted proteins | sample 1559881 | NCBI WGS metagenome assembly PPYE01 (sample SAMN08240022, study PRJNA423297) | Human gut metagenome, whole genome shotgun sequencing project.
ATGCGCCTAATGTTCTTGTGAAAGCAGAACCTGATCGTGTAAATACGGCAACCCGCCTTGAAATTTTCAAGAAGATCTTTGACAGATATGAATCTCAGCAGTTAATTATCCGCGATGCATTATTTGATTCAAGAGAATTGGCACATTTTGCGGGCAACAGAAACACTCTGCTATTTTTAATAGATCGGATAGCTTCTCCGCGGAATTGGACATCGCAATATAATGCTCTTACCACTTTGCTGCATCTACCGTCACTGTATGGTGAAAACATCGCTGTCCGAGAAGTTCTTCTAAGGTGTTGCAAAGACTACCCGAAAACGGATGGCAATATTTGCCGCTTAGCTATATTCTCCTTAGCCTTGCACAAGCTTAACACATCGGAAACTACTGCGCTGCTTATGAAACAATTCGGCAGTTGCAGCAACGACTATATCCGTTGGGGCATGTATGAGTATCTGCACGAAGCAAAGGAACTTGATACCTACATTGAGTATTGCCTATCAGGAATTCCGCTTATCGCCCATAACCTCAATAGCAACAGCGAAGACTCAAGGATTGGCAATGAATCTTTCACATTAGTGAATAGCTTAGCAAAGGTATCCAAATCCGAAAGTGTCAAACGCATACTACAGTGGTATTCACAAAATCGGAATCTGGATTTTTATGGTTCAGATAGAATCATCAATTCTGCCATTACAAACGCTATAGAAATCTATAGCGCTGGTGATTTAGACTTTTTTGATATTCTGCTTGAATTGTACACAGTTTTTCATGAAAAATATAATCATACCATAATTAACGAGTCCGTTCGATTTTTCAGAGAAACGGGTACACTTACCACTGCTGCCGTAGTACTGACTGATAAAAATGAGGATGAACCTTATCTTATTGACGCCCTTGTGCGTTCTAATCCCTCTGTAATTGAATCTTTGAAAGATGCTTATATGAACGGTCAGTTGAAATCACACAGCTCTTTTCAAAGAATCACTGGTCGCTATGTCAGAGACAAGGATGTGTACGAACAATATGCCGCATTGGTAAAAAAGATTGACGGGATAGATTTGGCACCGTATAGAGCCCCCATTGATTATGATGCTCAACAAAAGCAGGCCGCACAAGAGTATTTTTACAGTCTCTTCAGTACAGAAAGGATGAATTCTTTAGCGTGTCGAATGATTGACATACTTGGAGATCCCAACATTATCACAAGTCACCTGTTCGATGATAATGTCTATATTGAGAGGACTTCTGCATTGCAGTATCTCCAATCTGCAATGTATCGGTACGCGACAGATTGCAAAGTTACAGACTTTTTTAATATAGTTGATTTTGACCAATTTTGCATTTTCGAGTCTGCTCGAATACTTTCTTCTGAACATTCTGTGGTTCCTACCAAGGAACAAAAAGAAATTCTCACTAAAGTTATAGGCAGAGCATTGGAAAATCATACGCTTACTTTTAACATAGTCTATAAGCAAAACGGTCTATCGTATTCTTCTCTTGCACAGAAAACGCTGTTCTTAATTCGTTACTTGCATTATCCTCTTGACGAGTCATCCCTGCTAAAGTTAACCGAAGTGCCAGACTGGATTTTTGATAATGATAACCGTTCTGTGAAATATGATTATTTAAGGGGAATGCTTCAAGACGACAAACTTGTCCAACGCTTGATTCAGAATGTAACGGAACAGCGCGTTCAGAAAGATGTCTTAAGAGATCATTTTGATTGCTTAGCAAGCTTCAAAGATTCTTCGCTTGCAGGGTTTGCACTTTCTGTACTCAAAAACGATTCAGACTATTTTTTGCGCATCGCCGCGTTGAGCTACTTATATGTCACCTTAGGAGCAGAATATGTTGCGGATCAAGTACTGCCTTTTGCCAATGGGGAGCTTTTATTAGAAATCAGTATTCATTGCAAAGATATCTCTCAGAATGCGTTGAGAGATGCCATGGAGCGTGAGTACAAAAAGTCTCCTACGTTGAATTTACAGGCGCATTTAATTTCCTATGGAAGTGAAATGGCCGTGGATGATTATGTTAAGCAGGTCACGCGAGATATGTTCCCTCCTGAAAAAGACAAAACCCTTTCTGACGGTCCAACTGCTGCTATTAGTACACTTCATGATTGTAAGTTTCTTCCACAGCTCGAAAGCCTTCTTATTGTCAAAATGGATTCCTCCTTTAGTGACTCCACATGGCATAGCCTTAGTAATGCGCTAATAACGGCTTTTGCTAACTGTGGTATAAATTCAAAGGGGGTTGCAATTGAAATAATTGAAAAACATAGACCATCTGCCAATGAGGATGAGAAGAATTACCGCTATTGCAATTATGTTATTGAAGAGATTAAACGTATCGCCCGTCTGCAAGAGGATAGAGCTTACTCCCTCGCGGATACAAAGAAAATTTTGTCAACAATTGCACTTACTGATTAGTCTTTCTCTCGCTTATCAATTTATACTTTTACAAACCTCCTGCCATTGGCATTTCACAAAAAATTTTCAAACTTATTGCATCAAAACAGTTGCCAACAGCTATTCATTTGCGTATAATAATAGTGAACCATAAAGGTTTCGTGCGGCGGCACGTTAAAGCTGTACTCCGGTTGGGGAGGTTAATTACCAACACTTTATGATGCCCGGCAGGGCATCGAGCCCACACCTGGGATATACGGTGAGTCCGCGCCGGGGACTTAACATTCCGGCGACTTTATGATGCCCGGCAGGGCATCGAGGCTGACGGCCAGCATAAAACACGCATTTTAAGCTATAAGCGCCGAATGACGGGTTGTCGTTCGGCGCTTTGCCATATTTAGCAGGGAATTTTCTATGAGCAAAAAGAGTGATAAAGAACATATCGTAAAAGAAATTTGCAAGGCTGCCAAGCTTTACAAGGCTAACCTTGTTGGCAAAAGATTTCTATATGTGTTTGATGGCAGATACATAGAAGTCTTGTATAAAAATGTAAACTTCAAGCATTTGACCGGTGTAGAATGCAATATGTCGGCAGCAGATTTTTATAGGAATGCGCTAAAAAACCGGCTACAAGCTCCGCAGATTCACTTTAGCTCTTCCCACCCATATTCTTTGTGTAAAAGAAAAATCAAGCATTTATGCGAAATTTCTATCTTGGCAAGTACAGAGAATTTTATGCTCGAAGAAATCGTTACAAATACAAGAACCTATAAATTCGGAACTACTGATTTGAATTTTTCTTTGTGCATGAATAAAGAGTATGATTCCTATGGCAATGAAAAAGGTGATTGCTATATTGTTGAATCTTTGCGGGACGAAGATTGCTTTTCACGCAGTAAGTCTGTTTACACAGTAACCCATATCCTGTCTAAGAATAATGACGCTGCCAATTATACAGATTTACTGTTTATGGACAAATCTGTCACCTTGAATAACCTTCCGGCATCAGCACTAAAAATGCTTGATGGCCAGCTACTGACTAGTCATGCTGAAACCGACGATTCACCATTGACCACCATTTGACCACTACTGTGCAGCGACACCACAAAATGCCAAAAAAGCCTGTTGTGACAACCAACAACGGGCTTTTTCTTGTTTTGGCGGCAAATGTACAGAACCAACAAAATTCACGTTTCATCGTCTGTCTATACCACCCTGTCGTAGTTCTCCGACCCGGAAGGCCAGAGGTTCGAATCCTCCCGGTCGCACCAGAAAACCTCATTGCAATGTTTTTTTGCAATGAGGTTTTTCTTTTTTGATTTTTTCAGAATAATTTTAGCAACATATCATCAGTGGCATCTGTGTACTGCCCCTGCTCAATTTTCTTGTTTCGCAGCTGATTTACAGCGTTTCTTGCAAGACAGACTTCCTCACTGGTGAAAACTGCTTTTTTACCCACCGGGAGAGAATCTACTTTGAGTATCAAATATCCAGTTTCACGCCAACCTGTGTTCATGGCTCTCTGCCGATAATAGTAATCGCCCAGCGCTTTCAGCAAAATAATTTTATTGGTGCGCGTCAGCTTAATTTTTCTCATAATCCAATCGCCTTTCCCAACTTTTCCTGCGCCTTGCGTTTGTTCTTGTCAAAGGCGTGGGCATAAATATCCAGCGTTGTACTTGCCTGTGCGTGTCCTAACAGACTAGCCACCGTGCGCACATCCACGCCCTGAGCAATCAGCAGGCTGGCGTTCGTGTGGCGCAAGCTATGCACATTCAAATCCAGCGGCAAGCTGTTGGCTTTCAAAATCAGCTTGAAGCGATAGGTAAATGCTCATGTGCCATAAAGTAACACCACAATATGAAAGACGGCTATCCCCATTATTCCGTAATCAGTAAAGGTGATTTGACATTTTTCTTGAAGTGGTGTATACTTTTCATGTGAGTATGAAAAACATGAATTAAGGAGATGCTGTACAATGTCCATGCCAAAAGGAAAGCACATATTTGGAACTGTTAAGGTTGGGGAGCGCGGACAAATTGTCATTCCCAAAGAAGCGCGAGAAATATTTGACATAAATCCCGGAGACACGCTACTCGTTTTAGGCGATGAGGAACAAGGAATAGCTGTAGTCAAAGCTGATGTAATGAAAGAGGTTGCTGTAAAGATTTTGAAAGGTTTAGGCCACTTCAAGGGAGGAAATGATGATGAAACTAAATGAAACTACGCTTCCCTTTTTAGAAGTGGATTGTATTCAACAGTTTGGGCAAGAAAAAGGAAAGCTGATTTTTGAGCAAGCAGAAAAAATTTATCAAGAACTTCTGAATAACGCCGACTATCGCAATAACGCCGCAATTCAAAATCATTTGCAATTAAAGCTATTTCCAACGTTGGCTTATTACAAGGCACTTCGAGGAGAGGGTATAAACCAAAATGAAGCGTTAGAATATGTTAGAAACGAAACCCATAAAGCCGCAAACGTTCAAAAAGAAGAAATGAAAAAGTTAGGAAGTATGCCTTTTGCATATACCATCTATCGGTTAGGTGTAAAAAAGCATATGCGAAAAAATTTTCCCGATGACGGTTGGACAACGGAATGGGTTAAATGTAATGGCAAAGAGATACACTTCAATTTGCATAATTGCATTTATTGGGAACTAACAAAAATGTATGATTGTCCAGAGTTATGTTGTGTGTATTGTGAAAATGATGATATTTCTTTTTCAGGTTTATTACCCAAAATTCGTTTTGAACGAACTGGCACATTAGGAAATGGTTCGCCATATTGCGATTTTCATTTTCTAAAAGTGAGGTAAAACCAATGATTAAGAATTATTTATCTCATTTTTTGCCGGTGCTTTTGGCATTAGATTTAATTATTCCATTCTTGTTAGCTCCATTTTACAAAGACTATAATCATTTGACACAAGTAATGAGCGTTTTAGAAAATTCAAAAGCACCATTACATTCAATTTATAACATTTGGCTGGTTGCGTTTGGAGTTGCAATTTTAATCAGCACCTTACAGCTTTATCCTACTGTCGCACAAGTATCAAGTTCTATATCCATAATGCTTTTTTCCGTCATTGTGATTTACGCCGTAGGCGGTTGTATTCTTTCCGGGATTTTTTCAGTTGGAGAAACCAAAAGCCTTGAAACTCTTTCTGCAAAGATACATGGTTATGGTTCAGTAATAGGTTTTCTACTTTTAACACTTGCACCATTGTTTGTCGGATTATATTTTTTCAAAGTGTCTAATGGGTTATTAGGAATTTTATCTTTAATTTGCTTTATCTTTGCAATAGTCTTTTTTGCGCTATTTGTAATGGCTGATAAGCCGAATTATAGAGGAACAATAATTGCGTTTGAAGGACTATGGCAGAGATTATCCCTTTTGAGTATGTATCTTCCCATTGCGGCACTTTGTATCTTTCAGAAATAGCAAAGCCAGCCGAGCCAGTCAACGGTCAAGATGAACGGCGCATACGCGCCGCTGTTGACAGCCTCGCCCGCCTTTGCAGATAGGCAATTTCCAGATTTCTCTTGTATCCGGCCAGCGTAGTGGCCTTGAAATACGGTTCCTGCCGTTTCAGCCACGACTCGGCGTAGCGGTCAAAGTGTGTCTGGTCGTTTTCCTCAATGCCATACTTGAACTTTTTCTCGATGCGTTCAGCTTCAGCCATAACATACTGCTGAATTCCACGCTTGGGAACTTCCGGCGGTACTGTTATCGTTTGTGCTTTCATACGTTTCTGCCCGTTGACCTTATAGCCGTTGCAGACAGTGATTTTGTACTTGCGTTCGGACTTTTGTTTGATATAAGCCATTGTACCTCCTTGCTTGTAAATCAAATCAGCGTCATTGCTGATTTTCATCGTCATTTTTCTTTTTCGGTTTTTCAAAAACAGCGTCATTCTTTACGATCGCCTCGATTAACGTATATACGTCAATATTTTCATTGGATTGGATGCTCACTATGGGGTTATGCCCCATATTTTCTGCTCCAAGGCTTACCGAATGACGATACTGACGATGATGACGGTGTTTTTGAGATATCCCAGCCGGATAATTGCGTTATGTCAATATCATCGTCATTAGCGTCATCAGCGTCATTTTCACAATGCGAAAACTTCAGCAAGCGCGTCTGCGATGTGCGATGAGTTTCATAGTTGATACCTTTTGGTACAAATACCGTGTCAAAGTGTTCCACGATTTTTCGGGTAAGCATATGGGGCAAAACGCCGTCAACACCAGTTTCAGATAACAACTCGGTAGCTGTTCTCTGCCACTTTCCGGCTTGCTCGATGTGCTCCGCAACTTGCCAAAGGTATTCCGGCACAGCTTTCAGTCGTTGCTCCTCGGCGGTTTCCTCCTCGTCCAACAGCCAGATACAGTTTTCCTCATGCAGATACAGCGTTCGCCTGTCCAAATCACGCCCGGTCAGGATAACGTCAGCATTCTTGCTCGTTCGCTTGCGCTGCATGACCCATGTGGTGTCTGCTGCCCCCATCAGACCATTTGAGCCGGAAATCTGGTCGAAGGGGTCAGACGCAGCCTGTTTACGCAGATGATGAATCAACAGAATGCAGATGCCGTACTTGTCTGCAAGGGATCTCAGCGCACTGACGTCCTTGTAGTCGCTGGCGTACATATTGCCGCTTTGGTCGCAGGAGCGCACTTTCTGCAAGGTGTCAATGACTACCAGCCCGGTATCCGAATGGTTGTAAAGAAAGCTGACAATCTGCTCCTCCAAGCCTTGCCCAATGCTCGGACATTCGGTTTGCAGAATCAGCTTTTCTGGCGTATCCTCGCTGCCCACAAGTCGGAACAGGCGGTCTTTCAGGCGGTTGAGCGTGTCCTCCAACGAGAGGTACAGCACCGTGCGCGACTCAATTTCTCGTCCCCACACAGGCTTACCTTGCGCGACCTGCAGACAAAGCCACAGTGTCAGCCAGCTTTTGCCCGCCTTGCTGGGGCCAGCAAACAGGGCCAACCCAGCTGGAAGTAATCCGGGGATAATCCACTTGGCAGGCGGAATCGGCGTGGACAGTAAATCTTCGGCGGAAATCACTTTCGGTAATTTTGTAGTGTACATAGCACCACCCTTTCTTTATAACATTTTGTTTCAATTATCTCATATTAACGATATTTTGTGTGTATCAGATTGTACTCTACAGTAGTAAGTTGTACGCACCGAACCGCAACACAGCCCCAAAAGCGCCCCAAACGGCGGTTTTCTTTCGCAGTCGGTATCCGTGTGTGCGATGTGCTGCAACCGCCCCACACAGGGCGCGTTTGGGCGCAGTATGCGAGTGAATCAGGTTTGATTCACTTTTTCGGTTTTGATTCAAGAGAGCGAATCAATTCTGATTCACTCTGGAGGTCCGCGGGCACAATGAACACTTCTTTTTGCCATTTGCTCATCTCCTTTTTTGTTGTTTCGTGTAACTCTTTTGAATACACCTTCCGGGGAGAAAAAAGAGGCCCGGAGGGCTTTACCGATTTTGGTAAAGCCCTCCGGGCCTGTTATCTATTTTCTGTTCTGGCGTAAGGGTACACCTTCCCCGCAAATCTTGATGTGAATTCAATAAGAATCAAATCATACGCATGATAGCGTCAATCACACGGATAGTAAAAAGACCGTGTACATCAAAATAAGTGCTTGGGAAAATGTCTTATTTGCCGCTTGCCCCCAGACAGTGGGAACATAACAGGCAGGCTGCCGGCATACAGCCGTTCACTGACCTTGTTAGGATCTTACTTCTTACAATCCTAACGCAGTCACCCCCTCTGACGCGTGGGGCAGCAGGAGTATCATTGGGGACTCTCCCCTGCCGCGGGTTCCGGTCTGCCGTGACCGTACTGCGCGCCCCACCGGGAGAGGAAAGTACCTGTTATGCTGTGTATTCAGTTGTAAAGGTGCTGTGCAGAGAATCTCTGCAAGTTCAGGATACCATGCAACTTCCCAGCCTGTCTATGGAAAGCGGCTATAATTGAAAAAATCGCAACATTTTTCGACTGCGGGGGGTTGGGGTTCACCCCAAAAATGCGTTGTGGATATCCAAACGCTATGCTTGCAAAACACGTTCCTCCAAGAAACGATAGCAACCCATCCCGATGCGCGTACAAAGTCGTATATTTCCCAGAGAGAATCTACCGTTGATTCACCTTGCCCACAAAAGCGAAATTCTCCTTGAATCCTGCCAACAGCCCAAAAGTGAATCACCTATGATTCATCCGAAAATCTTAACTGGAAAAGGTGCTGTTGCGCCGTTTAGGATGGAAAGCAAAACGACGCCGTTGACAACATTTTCGAATCGTGCTACAATTTGACTGAAATGGTAAATGCGGTCATAAATTCAAGGAGCGTGCGCAGTGGCTTTTACAGACGAGCAGAATGAACAAATCCGCAATGACCTGATCCGAACGGCCCGACGCTGCGGCATTACCATCGGAATGCGGAAAACCTCTGTGGAGCAGCTGACAGAGGCCGTTGGGATTTCCAAGGGGTCATTTTACAAATTCTTTGAATCCAAGGAACTGCTGTTTTTCGCTGTACTGGAGGACATCCATACCGAATGCTTCGCGGCAGCGCAGAAGTCCTTGCAGGAGAACGCAACTCTGCTTCCTGCCGAACGCGCGGCAGCGGCGATTTTGGCGGCCTGCCGTTGGCTCTCCAAGACAAAAGCCTTTGTGTTCATCGAAAATGACGCAGATTTTCTTCTGCACCGCCTGCCGGAGAAAGTGAAGACCGCCCACTACCACGATGACGAGACGCACATCCGTACCCTGCTGGAATTGGGCGGCTTGCAGCCCAAGGGCGGTATGGCGCTGGCTGCCGCCACAGTGCGGGGCTTGATTTTAACCGTCTCCCATCAGGAGCAGATTGGGGTGCTCTATCCGCAGGTGCTGGAAACGCTGGTGCGGGGCGCCTGCCGGGAGCTATTTGCATAAGCGGAAAGGCCGCAGTGATGCGGCTTTTCAAAAGGTACGTAGTTAGCCTTTTCTAACTTATTCGCATCATCTATACGAGATAGAGAAATTCAGCATCTCGTTGTGAGGACGAAATCATGAGAAACAGTCAAAATTTCTGGGACAAAAACGCCGGGCGGTACGACCGTTTCATGCGCAAGGATGCAGCGGCTTACGAGCGGCTGTACGAGCTGCTGCGCCCTGTGGTGCGGCAAAAAACCGTGCTGGAGCTGGCGACCGGCACAGGGCTGATTGCCAAACATATCGTCCGCTCTGCTGACCATATTGAAGCTACCGACGCTTCCCAAAAGATGATTGAACAGGCGAAACAGGGCGTGAAATCTACGAAACTCTATTTTTCGGTGCAGGATATGTTCCATCTGCCCTATGCTGACCAGTCTTTCGATGTAGTGATCGTGGTCAATGCGCTGCACATTGTACCGGAACCGGAGATAGCCCTCTCTGAAATTCGTCGCGTGCTGAAAGACGACGGCGTGTTGGTTGCGCCGACCTTTACCCACGCAGATAACGCTTTCTTCGGAAAGGTCAAAGCATTTTTTATGAAGCTGGCAGGCTTTCCGCTGCACAGCAAGTGGACAAGCCACGAATATCTGGCATTTCTTAGGGAAAACGGCTGGACGGTGCAGAAAAGCACCGTGCTGAAAGCCTCGTTCCCGCTGGCTTACGCAGAGTGCGTAAAATCGGAGGAGATGTGACATGAGAGAAAAGATCAAACTCTCTGGCGTGCCGGAGACCATGCTGCAAACCGTTTATGCAAGGGCGAAAGAGAGCAACGGCAGAGGTGCAATCCACGACGCAAAAGCGGAAGAACTCATCGAAAAGCTGGACTACGATTTTACCCTTGCGGACAAGGATACGGCCATGCGCAGCGGCGTCATTGCCCGGACCATTGTGCTGGATAAACTGACAAAATCGTGGCTTGCGGCGCATTCAGGCGCGGTGGTCGTCAACATTGCCTGCGGGTTGGATACCCGCTGCTATCGGATGTCGGGTTATGCGCATTGGTATAACCTCGACCTGCCGGAAACGATGGCGGTGCGGGAAAAGCTTCTGCCGGAAAGCGGCACGATTTCGCAGATTGCCATGTCCGCCATGGAAGATTGGGGCAGCGAAATCAGTGAGCAGAATGTGCCGGTGCTGATCGTCATTGAGGGACTGACCATGTACCTGAACGCAAAAGATGTGCAGCAAATTTTCGCAGTGATTTCCGGCCGCTTTTCCCAAGCCACTGTATTTGTGGAAACCATGAATCCTGCGATGGTGCGGCACTTCAAGGAGAAATCCATTGACGCAAGCAACGCAAAATTCAACTGGGGAATCAAGAATGGGAAAGCGCTTGCCGAACTGCTGCCGGATTTTCGGTTTGTGGAGGAACACAGCTTAACCGAGGGTATGGCGGCGTTTGCGCCAATTTACAAGCTGCTGGACAGGCTGCCCGCCGTGCGGAATATTTCCAACAAGATCATCGTTCTGGAAAAGGAGTGACGAAGGATGTCGTTTTTCGAAAACACCCGCAAACCTACCGGCTTTGGTGGGAAAGTTATGGTGAACATGATGAATCTGTTCCATGCGCCCCTTGCAGATTGGGGCATGGAGCTCTTGCCGCTTTCATCAAATGCCAAGGTGCTGGACTGTGGCTGCGGCGGCGGGGCAAACATCAAGAGACTTCTGAAAAAATGCCCGCAGGGTGTGGTAAAGGG
>PPYE01237792.1_pt1 | contig 11107 bp, 8 predicted proteins | sample 1559881 | NCBI WGS metagenome assembly PPYE01 (sample SAMN08240022, study PRJNA423297) | Human gut metagenome, whole genome shotgun sequencing project.
GCATTTACCTGTTTTCAAATTCAACCGGTAAAGATCATAAAAGTTTCCTGGAGATTCTTCCTGCTTACCCGACTGATTGCCATAACCACCCATGATCAATAAGTAGTCCTCATTCTCCGCCCCCATCGCACTTAAATAGCGGGGAAACAGACAGGAATCAAGGGAACTGATCGACCACCCCTGCGGATCAGACAGGTTTATTCTGCTCAACTGTGAATTATAGCGGTGATTACCATAGCCACCAAAAACAATCAGTTCATCTCTTTTCTGATTGATAATACGATTATGATGCTGGCGGGTATCAATCATTACCGGAGTTTCTAATGTCCAGCATTTCCGGTCAAACTCATAGACATTCAAATCGTTGAAATCCGGTGTATAAGACAAGAGCCTGTTTCGTTTGGCATCAAAAATAATCTGGCTGGAAGCTCCTATATAAGGATGTCCTTTATAAGCAATCGAATCAATACGATTCGCCTTCACATCGTAAACAAATAACTGACCGCCTCCTGCTATGAAAAAACGTCCCGACACATCGTCATAAGCCACCTGCGGATTAATATGGTGCACATTCAACGAAGCTAATGCCGCCCATTTAGTATGTTTATCTATCTCCCAGACGCCATTACGTACAAAAGCCTGTTTATTTCTGACACTATCGTAAGTCACATCTTTATCATGAGCAGCCAATTCCCATTTATAAAGCAGTTTACCTTGAATATCAGCAAGTTCTATATTACGAATGGTCATAGGAGGTACATCTGTAGAGAAGAAACGGGGATGCTTGCTGCCTCCGAAATAGATCTTGATATCCTTAAAGTTGCTCAGGGAATGATTGATTTCCGCCTGGATACCGTCTGCAGCAATATGAATCCGGTCTTTGGTAAATTGCAGATCGACGTGTATCCATCTGTCTGCTACAATCTTTACCGAATCTGCAATCTCCGTATTCTTGATCACTCGGTCTTTGTCAGTCAATACAATATTAAATCGGGAATAAAGCAGGTAGGAGATAAAATCAAAGCAGGAAGAATCATCTGCTATGACCCGTACAACATAACCATAAGTATACAGTTCATTTCTCAACTTTATATCGAATCCCACCGAGAAACCGTCCTCGGGAAAAGACAAAGAAGCCGCAGGAGTAAGATCCAAATTGGTCCGCTGATCCTGATTGGTAGAATGAGCCAGAAACGTAAGACCATAATCATAGACACTATTATCTATAACATTACTCTTGCATACCCATATATGCAATAAAAAGACTAAAGATAGAAGGTATCTACATTTCATAGTAACAATCATAAAAACCGGAATCCTTGTTCAAAAGTAAGAAACTTATGTCTAAGACCAATGCATTTGATTGCAATATTCGCAAAAAATTATAGGATATGCAAATCATTGGAAACAAAAAGACTCGCCCAAGTAAAGTATCCGAGGGATATCTTTACCTGAGCAAGTCTTTCCTTTCATAAATACGGCCCACTTAACAGCCGTATCTATATTACAATATCAAATGTATTATTGAGCTGATTCTACCAATACCACACGATTCAGAATCGGTTGACCGAACTTGTCGACACCACCACCTGCTGCAACAGACAGTCTGTCTGCAGAGATGCCATATTTCTTAACCAACAGGTCCTTTACAGCTTGTGCACGTTCCAGACTTAACTTCTGGTTGATAGAAGGAGTACCGGTTGCAGAGTCTGCATATCCGTTGATTGTATAGGTCATGTTCGGGAATTCTTTCATCTTGCTGGCAAGATATGACAAGTTCATTTCTTCTTGTGGAGACAATTTGTCTGAACCGATCTTGAAGAATACAGTACGCGGTGCAATGTTGGCATCTGTTACAACGACTTCTTCAGCTTCTTCCACTACAGGCTGCTGTGCATTGGCTAACTGTTGCTGCAACTGCATATTTGCGGCTGCCATAGCATTCATCTGATCACGCATCTGTCTCAATTCCAGTTCGGAGATAATCTGTGGAACAGGACGTTGGAATCCACGGGTCGGGAAGTAATAAGTCACACCGAGAGTAGCACCTAAGATACCATCATAATCGGGTTTGCCACCGTGTTCACCATCAAATTTACCTTCCAACCCTGTTGCACTCAGTTCAAGGTTCAAATCTACAGCGTTTGACAAACGGAAACGGTTGATAATACCTGCATTGAAGGTAGCAGCGTTTGTATGAGGCTTAGAATAAGAATGAGCCCAACCGGCACCGATATACGGAATAATCTCATATACGCGATCCGGATTGTAACCACCGAAAAGTGCATTCAGATTAATCAGCAAGTCGCCATGAAGATTCATATAGTCCCATCTCTGTTTGTAGGAGCCATCTTCTCTCGGGCCACCGACTACATAATTTGCAGATTCATTGGTGGTGAATCCTTTGGATTGCAGTCCGCTATATTGCATACGTAACCCGAAACCGGGTGTTACCCATTTACCAACTGACACATTCAATGTCGGAGCAATACGATCTCTGAATTTTCCGATATGGTCGTTATTACCAAATAACACCTGTGCACCGCCTCCTACAGAGAAGAACCAGTTGCTCCAGAATGGGTTAGTTATTACTTGATGTTTATCTTGTACCTGAATAACCTCGTATTCAGTTACAGTCACGGTTTGCTGCGCAGAAGCGACAGACGCAACGCCGGCAAAAGCCAGCAACATTAGAATCTTTTTCATATACCTAATAGTTAAGTGGTTATTATAATCTTTTCTTTGTTGAACTATTTAAATAACACGAACTGAACTAAAAGGTTTTAAGAAATGATGATTTTATTTGTTTTATTTGAATAATTTCTCGATGTCCTCTTCCTTGATTGTTGTCAAGACTGTTTTGCCATCCGGAGTGTAATTTGGTGAAGGACAGGCAAAAAGACTGTCTACAAGACTTACCATTTCCTCATTACTCAATACCTGACCATATACAATAGCCGCCGCACGTGCCAGTGTTAAAGCTAAGATATTCTGGATTTCCTCCTTCACATCATTCCCTTTTTCCATAGCTGTATGTAGCATATTCCGTACCAACTCAACCGGATTCAATCCTTCTATCCCCGAAGGAATGCCATTGATGGCATAACTACCGCCACCCAAATCACTCAGATCGAAACCTACCGCCGACAAATCATCCATGATTCCTTGCAGGACAGCCGCTTCTGAAGCAGGCAGCTGTAATATCTCGGGGAAAAGCACTCCCTGCGAAACACCTTGTTTTTGTTTTATCTGCACCATATACCGATCAAAAAGTACCAGTCCTTCCCATTCCACCTTCGGACGGCTATATGATCCGCCGCCACTTCCACCGGAAGATACTTTGAACGGATTGAAATCCGAATTATAATGAATCTTCGGAGGTGCAGGAGGCAGGTTCTGCTCAAATGCAGGAATATCCGGCATATCTTCCGTATCGAAATCAATGGAAGGAATGGCGCTGAACTTGCCCAACGACTCCTTTACTGATGCCGAAAGTATTTGCCAGATAGCCTGTTCATTCTCAAACTTGATTTCTGTCTTAGTGGGATGAATATTCACATCGATATTAGCCGGATCCACTTCAAAATAAATAAAGTAGGAAACTTGCTCGCCAACGGGAATCAACTGTTCATAAGCCTCCATCACTGCCTTATGAAAATAAGGATGGCGCATATAACGCCCGTTGACAAAGAAATATTGGTGAGCACCTTTCTTACGGGCAGTTTCCGGCTTCGCTATGTAGCCTGAGATTTTCACCATCGTAGTATTCACCTCTATATTCAGCAACTGTTGATTCAGCTTCTTGCCGAAGATAGCAAGAATACGTTGCCGCAAAGGAGATACAGGCAGATTAAACAGTTCGGAATCATTGCTGTAAAGCGAAAAGGCTACTTCGGGATGAACCAAAGCAATACGTTCAAACTCTGCCAGAATATTACTTAGTTCTGTTGAATTAGCTTTCAGGAACTTGCGACGGGCGGGCACGTTGAAGAACAGATTCTTCACAGAGAAGTTACTTCCCTTGGAACAGGAAACAGCTTCCTGACTTTCGACTTTGGAGCCTGCAATCACCAGTTTTGTTCCCAGTTCTTCCGATTCCAACCGTGTTTTCAGTTCAACCTGCGCCACAGCTGCAATGGAAGCCAGTGCTTCTCCACGAAACCCCATCGTACGCAAAGCAAACAAATCCGCTGCTTCCCGAATCTTAGAAGTCGCATGGCGTTCAAAGGAAAGTCGCGCGTCCGTTTCGGACATTCCCTTTCCATCGTCTATAATCTGGATGCAGGTCTTACCGGCATCCGTAACTAACACATGTATATTTTGAGCATCTGCATCGATCGCATTCTCCACTAGCTCTTTAATAACAGATGCCGGACGTTGTATCACTTCACCGGCAGCAATCTGATTAGCTACCGAATCAGGCAACAAATGAATTATATCGCTCATAGTTTATTTAGTAGTTAAAATGACCAGCTTCCCGTCGCTAAATAATGCCACAAATATAAAAGGAAAGCTATGATAATCAATATGATTCCAAAAGATACAGGCTTACGGCCACTTGCCTTTCTGCGCTTCAGGTGCGTCGTACCTTCGACAAACTTACCACGGATATCTTCGGGACTGAATTCTTTATCCGGAAGCATTCCCAACTCGCGTTTCGCCTTCTCCTCCATCTTCTCAAGCTTTTCTTTCCGCTCGTTTACGTAAATGTATTGATGATTAAAGCCTCGAGGTTTTCTCATCGAATTGAAAAACATTCCCATATTACTTCATATTAATTAAACTTCGCTTATCTGTCTTTGGCTTCCGGTCGGTGGTTGGTTTCAGTGTCTCTCCTTCCTTCTTGCCTCTCCAGTTGAATATATCTTCTTTATTTAAAGGGCGGACATAGTCAAACCAGGCAAATGTAGATAGCCGCAACTTGTCGGGAGGGATCTGATCCATCGGATATAATGTTCCGTTGGACTTACCTACGAACATCCCTTTTTCCATCTTCTTCTCTTTCATATAAAGATGGAGCACACTCCCCTCCATATTATTAAATCCGGTCATCGTACTGTCTTTTTCTTCCGGGTAGAAAGCGGTCATCACATTACCTATCACTTCAATATGACGCATATCACCATTTTCGAAATAGGCTTTCATCTCTTTACCGGACACTTGGTTATAATGAACAGAATCTTTCATCTCCACCGTCAGTGCCTGATTGATAATGTGGGCCCAGTTAATGGTACTGTCATTCATATAAATCTTGATCTCCTCCGGTCAATTCGTTATAGAAACAATAATCGCCGGTCAACATATTCTTGTTAATGGTATCCGTCATTCGTATATTATCGAACGCTTCACCGTATCCCACTTTCCGGTCATAAAACAAACTGTCACCAATCAACTTCTTTCCCTCATTCGTCAGGATAGAACGGTCCAACAATTCAGCCTGTTCGCTGAGTGTATTATAGAAGCCTCGTTCCGAATAGATGTGATTATTGTCACTTACGATATTCGAAGGACCGAGAATGGTAGCAATCTTGGAAAAAGTATTATATTTCAGTGTATCCGACGTCAGGACAAACTTGGGATTCACCAATTTCACATCATGATTGAATACCGACTGTTTGGTAGCGGGACTGTATTCTCCCCAATCCGAGGTCAACACATTCTCTTCATCCATCAAAGTACCGCCCTCGAAATAATAACCGAGATCATAAAGACGGTCATAATTCAGACTATCGGTCAGAAGCGTCGTGTTCCGGTTGATCATCTTTACGTTCTCACGAATCTGCGCAATCTGTGTCATCCCGTCGTAGTAAAGATAATCACCGTAAATAAACAAGGTATCCCCCTGCTCCATACGTACATTGCTGAATGCTTCTACCGAATTGGTTTTCTCGTAAATCAAAGCACTGTCACAAAACATATACATACTGTCGTGACGCAGCTTTACATTCCCAATCAGTACCTGAACATCCGGTCGGGCAAGCTTGTCGGCCTGTCCCTGATTGGCATGAAGCAAATATACTTTCGTCTTCTTATTTTCGGGCTCTTTCTTGATATCTTTATCAGTTTGCTTCGTTCCATTTGGAGTTTTCGCAGCCGGAGTCTCAGCCTTTTTAGTCTGTCCGGTGGGCTTCACCTGCGCCACAAGGCATACGGCAAACAGGCATAGAAAGCCTATAAGAAGCCATCTATGCCCGTCTTGCTGTTTATCTTTTTTGTTTTGTTTCAGCATATAAAGTCAAGCTGTTTAAACATCAATCGTTCCTTACCCAACCCGGATACTTGAAGTCACACTTCTGCCAATTCGGGTCAATACGTACATACGTATGTTTTTGTTTGTTCAGAATCCACTTCTGCAACATTTCTTCCCGGCGCTTATCCATCACGATTTCTTTCAGGTCCTGATAGTCTTCTGCAATGGTAGCTTTATGACCGTTGATCTTTGCTTTCAGTTTTACAATGGCACAAACTTCTTTTCCATCCTTCTCGTTAATCATCGTAAAGGCTCTGGAAATTTCGCCTACATTCATCTTATCCACCACTTTCGCAACATCCTGAGGCAAATCCTGCATCTGGAACTTAGAAGTAGTGATACCTGTACGCTCATTCGTATTCACCATAAGACCGTGATTATTACGAGTATCCTTATCCTGTGAAATCACAGAGGCAGCCTCATCAAATGTAAACTTATTCTGACGGATATCATCGCCAATAGAATCCAAACGGGCACAAGCCTCAGTCAACTCCTTTTCAGATACTTTCGGACGCAACAGAATGTGACGGGTATTCACACGGTCGCCACGTTTCTCGATAAGCTGGATAATATGATAACCAAATTCAGATTCTACAATCTTGGATACTTTCTTCGGGTCCTGAAGACTGAATGCTACATTGGCATAAGCCGGATCCAGCATACCACGTCCCATAAAATCAAGTTCACCACCTTTGATAGCAGAAGCCTTATCTTCGGAATACAGACGTGCCACTACACGCTGAATGATTTCCGCTTCGGAAACTTCGATACTATCCAACTTTGCCTGGTGCAGGAATAACTTCTGCACAGCGATTTCTTCGGGTATTACACAATAAGGATCGCCTTCAAATCTGCGTCCATTGTACAAGGCATCCATACGGGCCTCTTCTACATCTGATTTCAAAATAGCTTCGTCACCTACTACCCAAACTACCTCATCAATTACATTGTCCTGTGCATAAGTTACCACGTTGGCAAATACTGCCAGGACAAGGGTAACAATAAATCTAAAGTTCACAAACTTCTTCATTCTTTGTATTTAATAATTGTATATAATCTTCTTCTTGTTTACAGCCTGCTGATACAGATCATTCTTCACTTGTTCCATAAAGTTCACCCGTTTCTGATTGACCAGTAAATCCTTCACTTCCGACCGGGCAAACTCATACGGTTTCTCTTCACCTGCCCCGCGATAATCGCTCACATTGAGGAAATAGTAAAATGCCGTATCTTTCAGTTCCACATGTCGGTGCTTGTCTACATATTGCTCCGGTGACGCCTCTTTCAATGGAATCAGGTCCAGAACATCCGTAACCGGAACCCATTTATTGTAAAAGTATTCATACTTCACCGCATTCTGCAAACTATATTTTTCCAGACTTTCCACAGCATCCTGTTTTTCCGTCTTGTACCATCTGCGAACATTGTTCAGCTGAGGTGCCGTCAACGGTACTTTAATAAACAATCCCTTGATCAGCGGAGATTCCAGTTTAAACAATTCCTTGTTTTTCTCATAATAATCCGCTATTTCCTGTTCCGAAATATCATTCGTCAGTTTTTGGTTTATCAATTCCTGCTGATAGGTATGCATAATCAAAGCTTTCCGGTAATTCTCCACCAGCTTATCTACATCCACATTATCCGGAATATTATTCGCAGCTTTTTCATACAACAAAATCTCCTCCGCCCAGCTACGAATGTAATGCTCGGCGAAAAGAATGCTATCATCTTTTGACAATCCGACCGGTAGTACAGACATCAAATCTTCTTTATACAAAAAGTTACCATCTACCTCCACCAATGCAGTCTTGCCTTTGTGGTCGTACTGCTCTTTGCACGCTCCACAACAGAGAAGGGTAATTAGTAAGAGGACTAATATTCGCATTGTCAATTCAAATCTACTTATTTAAGGTACGAAGATAGTGAATAATCGGTTACATCAGTTATTATTAACTGTTTTTAAAACCTCTTGGAAGACACTACAGGGTCAAAAGTGCCCTTCTTAAAGACCAATTTATCTATATATTTATTATCTCCGTCGGCAAAAACACCCTGTTCAATTTTAATTGTTTCAGCACCGGATGTATTAAATGTTTTGCGAAGCATATCCTCCCATTCATTCTCCGGAACTTTTTTCAGTAGCTTTTTAGCCTGTTTAGCAGTCTTTTTATCTGCACAATGCAACACTACTCCTTTGTATCGGGGATGCTCCCATCGGTAATCCGATGAATGAAACTTAAAATAAGTAGCCAATCCCGCCCGGTCGTTAACAGCCGGTAAATCTACTTTCTGATGCACGATTTCCTCAGCCAGACATTTCTCAGCATATTCCTGCAAAGTATAACGAAGTTCCGGATGTTTTCTTTCCATATGCTGACTCTCATAATCCAGCAGAGATTTTGCTATAAAGCCATTCAACTGCCGTTTTACAGCCTGAGGATGGGATGAAGCAAACCGCTTAAACATTTCTCCTGTATATGCCTGCCCGTTGATGGTAAACAAAGCCCGTTCCGTTCCACCTTTCTGCAATACTTCTTCCAAAGACTCCATATTGGGAATATACTGGTATTCCTTTTTCAATTGCTCTACGATGGCTTCCGTTCCTTTATCCAACGGCTGACGCCTTAAACGATTCAGAAGACTGTCACTAACGACTTCATATGCAGGCACTTCCTTTCGATCTATGACTTTCAGAATATGAATCCCCTCCGGAGTAAAAAAAGGTTTGGATATTTCACCTTTTGCTAAAGAGAAAGCAGCCTCCTCAAACTCCGATGTTGTCTGTAAACTTTCTATCCACCGACAACGTTTATCATCCGAAAACCGATCTACCAAACGGGCAAAATTCACACTCGGCTGATTTTGTATCACCTGATAAATAGAGTCCATGCGAGCCTGTTCCTCCTGTAAATGCCGGGATGTAATGGTCTGAGGCAGATATTTGTAAATTTGCCGTATCTGCACTTGTCCGCCACGTACATTTTCCTTCATCTTCTGATATAGAATACGGGCATTGCCATCCATTTCCTGATCATCCAGAAGGTATGACCTCAGCAAATTTGTCCGATAAGCCTCCTGTTGCTTGCGAAAAGCCGAAGTAGTGTCGAGTCCGGCCGCTCTGGCCGCTTCCACTTTCAACTTAGACAGAATGAAAAGCTCCGCATATTCTCTAGGAGACAATTTCGTACCATTACCGTCCGTATGCCGGCGATAGGAGCATTCAAACTCCGAACGAGGTATTTCTTTCCCATTAATCCGCATCACTACGGAATCTTCCTGAGCGAAAGCTAATACTCCGAAGAGACTTATCCATCCTAAAAGCAGATTTCTTTTCATCATTGATTTTTATTTAAAAACGACAAACGGTGAACAACGAACATATGCCATACAGCCTGTTCACCGTTCACCGTTAATCGTTTACCGTTTATATAAATTATTCCGGACGGCTATAGTTAGGTGATTCACTGGTAATCGTCACATCATGCGGGTGACTTTCCATCACTCCGGCATTTGTAATACGAGTAAACTTCGCATCATGAAGTTTTTCAATATTAGCAGCACCACAATATCCCATACCTGCACGAAGACCACCAGACAACTGATAAACTACTTCATAAAGTGTACCTTTATAAGGAACACGAGCAGCAATACCTTCCGGAACCAATTTCTTCACGTCGGCAGTTCCACTCTGGAAATAACGGTCTTTAGAGCCATTCTCCATTGCTTCCAATGAACCCATACCGCGATATGATTTGAATTTACGTCCGTTAAAGATGATAGTATCACCCGGAGACTCTTCTGTTCCGGCAACCAATGATCCGATCATCACACAATATCCGCCGGCAGCCAATGCTTTTACCACATCACCGGAATAGCGCAAACCACCATCAGCAATCAGAGGAACACCTGTACCTTTCAGTGCCTTGGCTACATCATATACAGCCGACAACTGAGGAACACCTACACCTGCAACAACACGAGTCGTACAGATAGAACCCGGACCGATACCTACTTTCACAGCATCAGCACCAGCTTCTGCCAAAGCCTTCGCAGCTTCTCCGGTAGCAATGTTACCTACCACGATATCAATATTCGGGAAGCGTTTCTTTGCTTCTTTCAGTTTCTCAATAACGTACATAGAATGTCCGTGAGCCGTATCGATTACGATAGCATCTGCACCGGCATCCACCAATGCCTGCATACGATCCAGCGTATCAGCAGTAACGCCGACACCTGCAGCTACCCGCAGACGACCTTTGGCATCTTTACAAGCCATCGGTTTATCTTTTGCCTTTGTAATATCTTTATATGTAACAAGACCGATCAGTTTGCCATCCATTCCTACAATCGGCAACTTTTCAATCTTATGTTTTTGAAGAATCTGTGCAGCAGATTCCAGATCGGTAGACTGATTGGTAGTAACCAATCTTTCTTTAGGAGTCATAACAAGATCAATATGCTTTGTCATGTCTCTTTCGAAACGCAAATCTCTGTTAGTAACGATACCTACCAGATAACCTTCATCATCCACTACAGGAATACCACCGATTTTATATTCAGCCATAATTCCCAAAGCGTCACTGACAGTAGAACCTCTCTTGATAGTAACAGGATCGTAAATCATACCATTTTCAGCACGCTTTACAATGGCAACTTGTCTTGCCTGCTCCTCAATAGACATATTTTTGTGAATCACACCGATACCACCTTCACGGGCAATGGCAATAGCCATTTTCGCTTCGGTAACCGTATCCATGGCAGCCGTCACAAAAGGTATTTTTAACTCAATGTTTCTTGAAAACTTTGTCGAGAGATCGACAGTGCGCGGTAAAACTTCAGAATAAGCGGGGATCAACA
>PPYE01585945.1_pt1 | contig 11102 bp, 15 predicted proteins | sample 1559881 | NCBI WGS metagenome assembly PPYE01 (sample SAMN08240022, study PRJNA423297) | Human gut metagenome, whole genome shotgun sequencing project.
TTACTATATTTTAAGGAGGGATGGGAATGTACAAGATAGGAGATATCTGTTATTTTTTGGAGAGCAACATCCATGTGCTGGAGGGGACGGTCCGTTCCTGCGCCGGATGGAAATATGTTGTACAGTATGGGAGCGGCAAGGGCATCAGACTGTCAGAGAGCCGGCTGTACAGGACAAAGGAAGAGGCCGAGGCCGCCGTGCCAATAAGGGAGTCAGCACGTAGAAAAAAGACACCATATGACTATATGTAGACGGTGGGATGTTGATGGTTCCGGACTCTGAACTCGGAAAAGGTTTTACCGTGCAGAATATCCAATAGATACTAAAGTGGTTTGCGATAAACCGCACATGATGTAACTAGACAAAAAAATATATTTCATATAAAAAACTTGATAAAAGTTAAAAAATAGTATACAATATTTATATGAAAAATTGTAAAGGAGTATCTAGCATGGCTTTTGATTTGAAGTTATTTGAGGACAATTTCACATTTGGATTTAAAGCAACAGTTGCAAGTAACTTCCGTGTTGCAACGAAAGCGTTCGATGATTTTTGGAAAACGAATGCTCAGTTTTTAAATGGGGCAGAAGAACTATATGGACGTATTTTATCATATGCAGTTAATCAGCAGTTTAAAAACTCTGCACCAGCAACTGCACCTGTCTATATTGTTTCAGGACAAGAAGTTAATACATATAAAGCGAAGGCGGTATTCCTTAACTCTTCAGATTATATAACTAGCATATGCAGAACGGAAAAACCACAGAAGTTACCATGCAAAGCAAATTATAAATTAAAACTTGCATTAGGTAATAAAGAAGATGGTGCTCAATTGGAATTATTTCCTAATAAGGAGGACGGAGAACTTGTATCAGATGTTCCTAAAAGGTATGCAATAGTGGGGTATCGTTACATTAATGGAGAGATGAGGCACTTGAATATCATTGTTCCTGATTGGGAATTTAAAAACATTTTGCATTCAGAGAATCTCTTGAATCAAATTAATGAGTTCTATAATTATATACCTGAAGAGCTTGTTGAAGAAAATGTTGCGAGAATAAAGGACAATATTATGCACGAGGTAAAAAAACAAAATCTGATATGATTGGTGATGGATATGATGATAGGTAAGGGAGTTGTTCCATATAGGATAAACCAGGCTAGGATATCAAGAGGTCTGTCAATGGCAGAATTGGCAGACCTTACAGATGTGTCAAAACAGGCCATATCGCAATATGAGACAGGAAAGAGCAGTCCTTCTGATAAGACATTAAATCAAATGGCATCCGTGTTAAGATATTCTGCTGATTTTTTTAGGAAACCTGTTCCAGCAAACAATTCGATTGCCAGCGGTGTTTTTTTTAGAAGTAACAGAACTGCAAAACAGAAGGATTTAAAGGCAGCAGAAGTTAAAATCGAAGTATTAAGAGAGATAGATGATTATTTATCGCAATACATCGATTTCCCACAAGTGAATTTTCCTAAAGCGGATTATGAATATAATGAAATTGAACCGATAGGAAATGATGCAATAGAAGCATATGCACAAGAGTTAAGAAGGTTTTGGAAATTAGGGAATGGCCCGATTGATAACCTGATGAATGTTGTTCAAAAAAATGGTATTGTAGTCTCATCAACAAAATTTAGACTAGGTAAACTTGATGGTTTGTCAGAGTGGTATAACAATAAACCATATATTTTTATGAGCCGAGATAAGGATACAAACTGCCGGGTCAGATTTGGGATAGCTCATGAGTTGGGGCATCTTCTGATGCATGCAGGTAATATCCCTCAGGAAGATTTAGGAAAAGAGGCGGTCCATAAAAAATTGGAGGACGAAGCCAATAGATTTGCGGGAGCATTTTTGCTTCCACAGGATACCTTTGAAAGAGATGTTTTTAAGACATCAATTGACCATTTTATACAGTTAAAGGCAAAATGGAAAGTATCCCTCTCAGCAATGATATATAGATGCAAGACACTAAATATATTAAGTGAGAATCAAATCAAATATGTAAGTGACCAGATGACACAGAAAATCTATTGGCAGCATGAGCCACTTGATAATGTGATGCCTGTTGAACGTCCGTTTGCTCATAGACAAGCGGTCGCATTGTTGTTAGACAATAATATAATACAACCATTAGATTTTGTGAATGCGATAGGATGCCTACCTGAAGAGCTAGAGGATTATTGTTGTTTAGATAGGGGGACATTAATACCAAAGGTTCCTGGACAGATTGTACAATTGAGACCTAGAAGACAAATCATGTAAAGATAAAAAACGGGGGTATTATGCACTGACAAGAATTAAATCTTTCTTGTTAGCGTACAATACCCCTCTACGCTTGGTGGAAAAATGTGCTCAATACCAAGATAGGTGCCAAGGTGGCCGTGGTATCTTTTATAAAAAGTAGCATCCCTATCGCTGCCGGTGCTGATTTTTATGCCTATATAGCAATTTAAGCAAAACTGTACGTCTCACAAAGTTTGCAATCACAACCGATGGAAATGGCTCCAATGCCTGGTTAGGTATAGATATTACATCTGCTGGAGTGACAGGTAAAAAACTTCAGGCATATCCTTGTATCATTGCAACAGTAAGCGAATGTACGGATTCATCGTTTTATATTACTAATGTAAGGCGAGAGAATGATACATACATAACAGTATTATTCAATAAAGCATTGGCTTCCAGTTTCAGCGTGAATCTCCAATTCCTTGTAGAATGATCATTTGCTCCAGGAAGGCATCCATGCCCCATTGCTCAAATAAAAGAATTGCATGCTACCGTTTTGGATATCAATATTCAGAGCAAACCCATATTCTTTGTTTGCTCCGAACATCCACTGTAGACCGATAGTATTACTTGATTCGGAGTAAACAAAATTTGCTCCAGTTAAGTTAATTAGGGCGTGATCTGCCGCATTTGCCTTAAGCGCTAAATTGCTATTTGCAAGAACAAATGTTCGATTCTTTTTATAGAGTATATTAATGCAATATCCAAGATGGTATTATGAATACATCTTTTAAGGTTGGAGGTTTTTATGATACCAAATACATATGTCATTTACCAATCAGAAAAAGCCGCAGAAGATACCTTTGCGGCAATGGACTTGGCGAATATAGTGTTCCAGGATGTGCATTACATAGATAATGAGACAGCCGCTGCAAATCTGGAGATGGCACAGATTAAAAGCATAGCTGATGCACCCAATGAGGTTATGTAAATCTCAGCGCGCTTTCAAATGGCATTCTGCACCACAGTTCTTAACAATTCCCAGTACTAATGCCTCTTCCTTCACATAACAGTAACCCCCACAATCGCATGTACATTTCCATATCTTTCCACAGCGTTTATTGTTCCAGGACCATTTTGTTTCCAGTTGTCCAAAGGTCAAATTAGGTCTGACATTCATTGTAAAATCCCCCTTTTTCTTTCATTATATCACTGGATGTTAATTTCCAGTGCTGGTATATATTTCCAGACACAGGGTGATATAAAAGTGGTATATTCGTATTTATGAAGATACTGCTGAAAGAAATAAGGGAAAATAGAAAACTTACCCTGCGGCAGATGGAAATATTAACCGGGGTATCTAAGTCTGCACTAAGCCGAATTGAGAAAGGCGAGGTGGCATTGGATTTGGATGTGGCTGAGATGATTGCTGATGGGTTACATATAGGAATTGACGATTTATACGAATCAGCGTTAAAACATAAAAAGTGTCCCGATATCGGGACAAGACAGGGGAAAAAAAGAAGTGGCCCGTTCAACCATTAAAGGAGGGCGAGGTATGGATACATATGATAAAATATGCATGTGGTGTGCTAAAGCAATTTTGATGGGAAAGGAGGAGTATAAGATATTTAATGGTATCCTGCTTAGCTGGGAATGTTCAGAGCAGGAAAAAAAGCTGATTGACAATATGATTGGTTTCGTTGGAAAAATGAGAAACCCACAACACGAACCACAACACAAAATCTGAAACCATATGTAAATATAGGCATTTTAGGTACTTGGACAGGGGTTCGATTCCCCTCAGCTCCACGCTGGGCAATGCCGGGTAGTCCTTAGGATATAAGGGCTCCGGCATTGTCTTTTTTTGTTGGGGAGCTGTTTTTCATCCATCCAGACCGGTCATGTACAGCGGGATTACGTGGATGACCGGCTCCTCATAGGGATGGACCTCTTTGATGGCCCGAAGTGTCTCCTTTACCTTTTCGGTCTGGCAGGTCACTTCCGCCTTTATTTCAGGTTCCGTGCTCACTTCCCCCATATGACCGATATAGGGCGTGCTTCCCTGTAACGGCCGCCAGCAGCCTGTTACAGGGCTGTATGACATGCAGCTGTCATATTGTCCGATATGCCCGGCATCCACTGCCTGAAGCGCTTTCTGAAGCGCGGACAGATGGGATGCGGGGATGAAGATCTCCAGCTTGCAGTTTGCAAATGCTTCCATGGTTGGCTCCTCCTTTCTTCTGATATGCCGGAACACGTCTGGTTCCGTTATCTTTTCTGCTTTCCATATAAATATAACACAGCTTGACATGAAAACATAGAATTGCCAGGAGCAATAATTTCGTATAAACTTTGTAAACAAATTAAACTTATTATTTAAGAGAAAAGAAATACCATAACCGGATGTTTCTGGTAATATAAGGGTGTAGAAAAATATCTTCCATGACATGGAAAAAGGGAGGAATTGAACATGAAGATTAACATGAAGAGGACCATTTATACGGCAGGCCTGTCCGCGGCAGTGGCTGCGGCAGCTTTAGGGCTGGGAGGCTGCGGTACGGGGACACAGATACCGGATACCATTAAGGTACAGAACATGGATGCGGACAGCAATACCATCACAGTCATTGGCAAGGAAGAGGTGAAGGTGGTACCGGACATGGCGGAGATAGAGTATTCCATCTATACCAAAAAGGAAACGGCTGCCGAGTGCCAGTCAGAGAATGCCAAGGACCTGAATGCAGCCATTGAGAAGCTGAAATCCCTTGGGGTGGAGGAGAAGTCCATCCAGACCTCATCTTATGGACTGAATCCCATCCATGACTGGAATTCATCGGATCAGGCGGTTACGGGATACGAGATGACCACAAGGCTGACGGTTTCGGATATCCCCATCGACCAGGCGGGAACCATCCTGTCAGAGTCAGTGTCGGCGGGTGTCAATGGAATTGATTCGGTTACATATTTTTCAAGCGGTTATGATGCAAGCTACCAGGAGGCGTTAAAGGGGGCCATGGCAGTGGCCAGGGCCAAAGCAGACGCGCTGGCAGAGGCCAGCGGCAGGACCGTCGCCGGCGTTTCCCATGTGGAGGAATATGGGTACAATCCCAATGCAAGATATGCGTCCTATAACAGTTCAGGACCAGGCAAAGCCGCGGGGACCGCGGCAGCGGCCGACATGGCTGTCATGCCAGGGGAAGTGAGCGTGGAAGCACAGGTAACAGTGGATTTTACAATCCAATAAGCAAGGTCATGGGGCGGCGCCGGGAACATGGTTTCCCGGCGCTGTTTCTTCCTGGTTCCCTGGCATTATCCATTGTGAACCACGATTGCAAATTCCATATTGATATTTCCGGACAAATATATTATGATTGCAGTTGTTGGCCCCAAAGCAGGATGACGGGGAAAAGGAGGGCGTTTCATGAAAAACCGGATAGGATACTTATATGTCATAATTACATGTTTTATATGGGGAAGCGTTTACATAGCGAGTAAATACGCCCTGGCTTCCATAGGACCCCTTACTGTGCTGTGCATCCGGTATCTGGTGGCAGGCGCGTGCCTTGCCGTGCTTTTGAACATGAGAAGGACAAGGCGCACCGTAAAGAAGGGGGACTGGAAATACATCTGGATTGTGGGCGGGCTGGGATATTTTGTCTCCATTACGTTCCAGCTGGTGGGAACCAAGCTGCTAGACGCGTCCCTGGCCTCCCTGATTAACGGCATGAACCCCATTACCATTTCCCTCCTGGCGGCTGTTTTCCTGAAGGAAAAGATACATAAACGTCATATTGCCAGCATCTGCATTTCAATTGCAGGGGTTTATATCATCCTGGGAGTGGGGGGCGCGTCAGTGAACGCGGCAGGACTGGGGGCCTCTGTCTGCTCCGTACTCTTATGGTCCTCTGCCTCCGTGGCCATCCGAAAGGTTTCCGGGGGATATGACCCTGTGCAGATTGCGCTGTACGGGCTGGGGGCTGCCCTTATCTTCACGGTTCCATGCGCCATATTGGAATCGGTCAGGACACCGCCAATATTCACCGGGTCCGCTGTCCTTGCATGTATTTATCTGGGGGTAGCGGGAACTGCGGTGGCCCATACACTCTGGAACATGGGGCTTAAGCTTCTGGACGCCAGCGTGTGTTCCATGTTCTACCCCTTACAGCCCCTTACATCGTCCATATTGGGGGTGGTCCTGCTGGGAGAGGTCCTTACATGGAACTTTGTTGTGGGCGGCGTGCTGATCTGTATGGGTATTATTGTCAGCGTAATGAAAAAGGACATGATTGCACATACTTAATTGCACATACTTAATCCTGCCCCTGTCCGTGATGTCCTTTATGATGGCAGTCTTCTGCCGCCTTTTCTTCTGTTTCCTGCGCCTTGTGCCCACAGTGCTCCGTATGCCCTTTAATCTCCTTCATGGACTTATCCCTGAACTCATCTAGGGTGGCCTGTGGGTCTGCGGTGAGCAGTTCCTGTATGGCATAGTATTTTCCCACAGACATGCCAAGGCTGTGGGCTTCCCGGCACATGTGGCCGTCCACGCTGACATATTCTGTCCTGGCCTGGCTGTGACACTGCCTGAGGGTGGTGTCCACACAGATTTGAAGGTTTTCCAGTAAAAGGTCACTGCTGCCCCTGTTTTCCAGTGTAATGGATAGCAGGGCATCTTTTTTCAGATAATCCTGCATGGCTTCACTGCCAATCAGGCGTTCAAGGGCTTCCTCATATTCCAGATGCCGCAGGGAAACCTCACGGAGCACGGTTTCCCCGTCCCTGCCGTAAGGGACTTCCTCAATCACCCTTCCCCACCTGTTAATGCCCAGTTCAATGCTGGGATTCACGTCAATACTGATGGTGGCTGCCTCAGCGTAGTAGAGCTGGTATCCGCCAAAACCGCTTCCGGCAAACACCAGAAGGCAGGCCAGGGACACAATGAGCTTCATCCGGTGCATGGCTGGTTTGGGCTGCCTCTGCCTCATCCTGCCCAGTACATGGCTGCGTGTCCGTTCCTTTAGCCCATCTTGGCACCGCACCGTGTCAAATGCTTTACGGATATCCTGTTTCACCTTCATCACCTCCCAGCATGTCTTTTAATTCTGCCCTGGCCCTTGCCAGATGCGTGTATACGGTATTTACCTTTTTATGCAGGATACCTGCGATTTCCACTGCGGAATATCCCTGGTAATAGTGCAGGTACACCAGAATCTTATATTTTTCAGGAAGCCGGATGACTGCCTCCAGTACATGGGAGAGGTCCCCGCTGTCAGGGGCGGCCACGGCCATGGCCTCCTCCAGGGAACATGTATTCCTGCGGAAAAAGCTTCGGAGCACATCCTTGCACCGGTTAATGGTCACGCGTATGAGCCAGGCCTTCCTGTGTTCTTCCGAATCAAAGGGTTCAGAAAAAAGGGCGTATTTCAAAAATACATCCTGAAACACGTCCTCTGTATCGCTTTCATTTTTCATATAGACAAGGCAGATATGCCTGATCATATCGGCATACTGCGCGATTGCCTGCTCTACATCTGATTCCTGCCGCATTGTTTCTCCATCTGGCTGGTTCTATTAGTATATGATTATCTGCGCAGCGTCCCGCAGCCATGGCTGCCGTGATGTCCCTGGCCGTCCTGCCTGTTTCCGCCGTGATGTCCGCGTCTGCTGCCGGAATCCGAGGATGGGCCGGAAGCGGCGGATGGGCTGGAAGCGGCGGAAGAGGAGCAGCGATAGCTGTGGTTCCCGTCCGGGCATACCCAGTCGCCTTCCTCGGACCAGTGTCCGTCACAGTCCCCATGGTCATGGGTGGTGCAGTATTCATAGCTGGTGCAGTCCCCATATCCCCTTGGACACGTCCAGTCCGCGCCAAAGGCAAGGCTGCTGCCTGCAGCCATCAATATGGTTCCGGTTACCGCTGTTGCTATTATAGTCCTGATTTTCATGATTTTCAATCTCCTTCTTAATTGGTGTCCTACCCATAATACGATATTGATAGGCATATCCTTTCAGAATCAGTGGATTTTTTCGTTTTTTTGCAGGAACATGCTTAAAACGGACATTGGGAATATGAAAACGGAAAATGGAAATGCCTCCGGCCGCAGATACCGGCAGGAGGCATTCCCAAACATTATAAACTAGCTGCACCATTACATACAATTAGAGGATTAATTCTTTTTGGCTGCCGTGTTATCCCTTGGAAGGATTACGTTCAGCAGGATTGCCACACAGGTTGCAACCACAACAGGGGATTTGCCAAAGATGGTGGTGGCCCAGTCAGGGAATGCTGCCAGGGAATTGGCTGCCTGTGTAACGCCCATTCCCAATGCTACGGAAAGGCCTACGATGGAAGTATTGCGGTAGTTCATGTCCTCTGTCATGACTAATTTGATACCGGTCATGGCAATGGATGCGAATACCGTGATGGTAGCGCCGCCCAGCACACACTGTGGAATGGTGGTTAAGACCGCTGAGAACTTTGGAATCAGGCCTGCAACCAGCAGGATGACAGCCGCCATTCCGAGAACAATGCGGTTGATTACCTTTGTGGTCACTACGATTCCTACGTTCTGGCTGTAGGTGGCGGTTGGAAGTCCGCCCAGCACAGCGCCAATGATATTGGAGATACCGTAACCCACAATACCTCCCTGTAACTCCTTGTCTTCCGGCATACGGTCCATGGAGCCGGTAGTGGTTGCTGAAAAGTCACCGATTGCCTGGATTGAATTGATGGCGAATAAAAGGCCGATTGCAATACAGGAAGAAGGATCAAATACCACACCAAAGTGCATCGGTGTCGGGAACTGGAAAAGTCCCGCCGAGGCAACGCCGCTAAAGTCGACCAGTCCAAAGCCCAGGGCGACCACATAACCAACTATTACACCGATCAGGATGGAGGCCAGCTTCAATATGCCTTTGGTGAAATGATTTAAAACGGTGACAACGGCTAAAGTAATCAACGCAGTTGTCCAGTTCTGCCATGAGCCAAAGCCCAGTTTACCGATTTCGCTTGCCAGGGGCTTACCGGCCCCGCCTGCCATGTAGTTGACGGCAGTGGGATATAAGGAAAGACCGATGGTAAACACAACAGTACCGGCGATTAACGGCGGGAACAGCTTGCGTATCTTCTTAATGGAAAAACCAACAATGATTGCCACCACGCCGCCTACAATCTGGGCGCCTAATATCATCGGAACCCCCAGTCCGCTTTCATGGCCAGCAATGGCCTGCATACTGGGGACATAAGCAAAACTTACACCCATGATGACAGGAAGGGCGGCTCCGATATGGAGTCCGTTCTTATTGCCAATGGGAAATAACTGTAAAAGTGTGGCTAAACCTGCCACGACTAGGGCTGCCTGGATTAAAAAAACTTTATCAGTGGGATTGAGCCCTGCTGCTCCTGATACGATAATGGCGGGGGTTACGCACCCCACGATTGCGGCCACCACATGCTGCATTGCAAGTGGGAACGCCTGGGAAAAACTGGGTTTTCCATAATAGTCAAATAAAGCTGATTGATTACCTGCCTGATTCATATTTAAGTTCCTCCTTGGGCTTATTGATGGATTTGAGTTCCGGTCAGTCCTTGGATTCCCTCTTTTGCTTTTTCAAGCAAGGTTATGAGTGCAGTACGTCCCTCTTTGGACTCTGCGAATTTCACAGCGGCCTGAACCTTTGGCAGCATGGAGCCGGGTGCAAAATGTCCCTCTTCCATATATACCTTGGCCTGGTCCGGTGTGAGATTATCCAACCACTTTTCTTCCGGTTTTCCGAAGTTGATAGCTACCTTTTCCACTGCAGTGAGGATGATTAAGAAATCAGCGTTCAGTTCCTCTGCTAACAGTTCACTGGCAAAATCCTTGTCGATAACAGCGCTGGCGCCCTTTAAATGATTACCCTGACGGGTAACCGGGATTCCGCCGCCCCCGCATGCAATGACCAGCTGACCGGAGTCAACCAGGGAGCGGATAGCGCCGATTTCAACAATTTCAGCAGGCTTTGGAGAAGCAACCACACGTCTGTAACCGCGTCCTGCGTCCTCCTTCATGATATATCCGTATTTTTCGGATGCAATCTTGGCCTGTTCTTCGGTCATGAAGTGGCCGATTGGCTTGCTGGGAGCGTCAAATGCAGGATCTTCTGCATCCACACGCACCTGTGTAATCATGGTAGCAACCGGGATATCGTACATTTCGCGGTTGTAAAGTTCCTCTCTCAGGGCGTTCTGAAGGTCATAGCCGATGTAGGCCTGGCTCATTGCCACACAGACGGAGAGGGGAGTGTTTGGCTGGTTTGCGTCTTCGCGGCTCAGCGCGGCCATGGCATTGTTGATCATGCCGACCTGCGGGCCATTGCCATGGGCTACGATGACTTCGCAACCTTCTTCAATGAGGTCCACGATAGCTTTCGCGGTAATCTTAACAGCTATCATCTGCTCAGGAAGTGTGTTGCCAAGAGCGTTGCCGCCCAATGCGATGACAATACGTTTTTTCTTGTTTTCCATAGTGAAATTCCCCTTTACAGGCGGGATATGAGGGTACCCCGCATTGTTATTTGCACAATACAACTTATTTTGGAGATAAAAAGGGCTACAGGACCGTTGTCCGGCAGCCCCTACAATGTACTACGAATGAGTTTGGGATTTATTTGAATACTCTTGGTGTTCCTTTTTCTTCCAGTTTCTTTAAGATGTCGGCTGGATCAGCAAACTTAGCTAACATGATCATGGCAGCAATCACATATGGCTTGTAGCTGGCTTCCTTGTACAGTGGGTCGCGGTAACGGTCAAATACAGTTGCCTCAACCTCGCCGTCCTTGCAGCTTACATCGTTGATGTCAGCAGGTAAGCAGTGCAGGTACA
>PPYE01682385.1_pt1 | contig 11096 bp, 9 predicted proteins | sample 1559881 | NCBI WGS metagenome assembly PPYE01 (sample SAMN08240022, study PRJNA423297) | Human gut metagenome, whole genome shotgun sequencing project.
AGGTTATTTCTCTCTGAAGGCACTGTGAAACAATATGTCAACCAGATTTATTCCAAGTTGATGATCAACGGTGATACACGCACCAAAAGGAAACAACTGGCAGAGCTGATTTCTTCCATAAACAAGGGCCTTACCTGACACTTTGAGAAAAAAAAGCAAGGAAATCCACATGACCAAAGTCTTGCGATTTCCTTGCTATTTTGCAAGAATTATAAATTTAAAGTTTTTTACTTATTTGCATTTCTGTTTCCTTGAGAATATCCTCGGGAATCTCAGTTTTATTCAGCATCATATCTGCTCCCGGAGTACGATAGAAGGAAAAATCCCTATCTCCATCCGGATATGTATGTACCATAGCAAGCGTAGTATGAATTTTTTCATCTGTACATAATCCAATGTCATCAATTCCTGCTTCTTTTATGGCTGCTCTCAACTGATCTCCAAAAAAATCATTACCAACCTTACCAATAAATGCTGTATTATGTCCCATTTAGAACGCTTTATTATAATAAATCATATTTCACTATATCAAGCTTAGCTGCACCATCAGCAAAGAAAGAAATCCCCTTTGCTTCCTGCTTTGTAAGAATAACCGCAGACATAACCTGCTCGCCGTCATTAATAAATACTTCCACACTAAACTTATCCAAAATCACACGCAGTTTTAGTTCATTGCTGTCACCGTTTACCAGACAACTGCTCTGATGAACCAGCGCCCGTTCGCTTCCTGAGAATTTTCTATCGATTTTTAAAACAGATTCATCCGGACGGAAACATAATGTAGAATGATATTTCTCATTCTCTGCAAAACAGAGTTCAAATTTTTTATAAAGATTGTCTTTATCTGCCGGTCGTATCACAAGTTCCAGATCTACCGTTCGTCCTTCAATCTGATCCAGTGTGAGCCTGGTATCTTTTATCACAACATTGTTATACTCGACTTTGTTTGCGCGCATGGCATTAAGTTCTCTGATCGGAACCTGATACAATCTTCCGTTTTTAACAGACAGTTCTCTTGGAAGACTCATTTGTGCGAACCATCCAGAGTCATTGCATCGATATGCAAGCGTATCCCAGTTCTGCATCCAGGCGATCATAATTCTTCGTCCATCCGGTGCAAGCAGTGTCTGCATTGCGTAATAGTCAATTCCGTAATCAACACCTTGACAAAACTGTTCCTTTAAAGTATGTGTCTCAGGATCCAACTCCCCAATAATACATAACGTTCCATTTCCATTATGAAATTCTAATCCTTCCGGAAGCATATCCTGTGGACTTGTCAGAAGCACATATTTGCCGTCCAATTCAAAGAAATCCGGGCATTCCCACATTTTTCCATAACGATTTTGATTCTTTGCCAGAATGCTTACAAATTCCCATTCAAAGCCATTTTTACTTCTGTAAAGAAGGATCTGTCCGCTTCCATCAGCCGGACGACTTCCTATAACACAATAAAAGTTTCCATCGTTCCCTTTCCAGATTTTGGGATCACGAAAGTCTACTTTACTAGCCCCCTTTGGAAGATCTTTGGCTGTCAGAACCGGATTCTTATCATACTTTTCATAATCCTTACCATCTCCAACTGCCACTGCCTGTGTCTGAATATCCCTTACAGTTCCGTCTTCCAGTTTCTCCTGATTTACAGAAGTATACATAAGCAACTGTCTGCCATCCTCTAATTCTATGGCACTTCCTGAAAAACAGCCGAATTTATCATAATCTTCATCCGGTGCCAATGCAGTCGGAACATAGTTCCAATGCAATAAATCCTTACTCACTACATGTCCCCAGTGCATACTGTCCCAATGTGTGCTATACGGATTATACTGGTAGAACAAATGATACTCTCCTTTATAATAGGAAAATCCATTTGGATCATTCATCCAGCCAACATAAGGAGTTATATGAAAGGCTGGTCTTTCTTCCTCTTTGATCTGCTGTCCCTGTATAAATTCATATTTTCTTGCCTTTTCCAACATTTCGCTCATATAGTTCCTCCTGTCAAAATGATATCTTCTCTTATTTTTCACTGCTTAATGAATCCTGATACTGGTCAAAATATTTTTGCTTGATTGAAAGGTAATCGGAAAGCCCGTACTTCTCCATTTTTTTCAGATAAGAATCCCATTCTTCATCAATTCCTCCGTTCAGGATCCAATCTGCTTTCTTCTGTTCTGCATATTTCTTAATATCTGTATCATACTGTGACACTTTGTTTGTATCATCAATACTCATAAATACATTAGGATAAACATATTTGCTGTTCATATCCTGTAAATATGTCTCATGCATATTATCCAGACGCCATTTCGCATCTTCCGGCTGTGTTACATATACGCCATAATATTCATTTAATATAGCGAGAGGACCATTTACAGATTGCGCTTCACGTACTTCCACCGGTGACTGATCTCCTAAGTCCATATGCTTTAACATTTTTTCGCCATCTTTGTTTACAGACAGCTCAAAAATATTAAAGGAATCCTTCTCTCCATAGGTTCCCCAGTTATTTTGCGGAGACTGAAGGGGTGCATACATCTGATCAATCCATGCGGCAGCAAGTGCCGTGTTACGGCAGCTGGTAGTAAGCACACATCTTCCTCTGTCAAAACCGCTGGTCTCACTGTTGTTCTGTCTGGTGATATTTCTCATTCCATCCGGTCCGGTCAGTGCCGGAAGCATCACATAATCCGTATTGTTGTCTATATTAGCAATATCCCATGTGAAGCAAAGTCCATAACGGTGATTCTTTCCTTTTGCAACATAAGTAGACCATTCCTGTGTAAATGCTTCCGGATCGATCAGATTCTCTGTCACAAGTTTATGCAGCCATTTGATACCTTCTTTGTATCCTTCCTGAACCGTTGTATAAATCACCTTACCTTCATCTGTTACAGCAAAATGATCTCCTGTGTCCCCATAACCATCTCCGAATCCATTTATTAAGATTGAAGGATCCTGATCTCCGTTATTGATAATAAATGACATTGGTATTACATCACCTTCAATGGAAAACTCTTGTTTCAGATCATCTGCATGATCTCGAAATTGAATCAGTACCTGCTCCAGTTCATCTGTTGTGGTTGGAATCTCAAGACCAAGATAATCAAGCCATTTCTTATTAATATAAGGAATATCTCCAATGGCCTGAATTGCTTCTTTTCCGGAACCAAGCTGTTCAATCCACGGAAAAGAGTAAATATGTCCATCCGGTGCTGTACACATGGTTCTGTATTCCGGGTATTTTTCAAACACAGCCTGAAGGTTTGGCATATATTTGTCAATCAGATTTTCCAGCGGAATAATTATTCCCTGCTTTGCATAACGCAACAGATCATAATCACTCATGCCTGCATTAAACAGTCCATCCGGCAGATTTCCAAACTGAGCCAACGCCAGATTCTTTTTATCTGAAAACTGATCTGATACAAAGCAGGTCCAGTCAATATGAACATTTGTCTGTTCTTCCATTCTCTGGAAAATCACTCTTTTATTTGGATCCTGTGTTGAAGTGGCCGGTGCACTGGTAATAAAAGAAAGCTCCTCTGTTTCTTTCAATGGAAACTGTACATCCGATACCGGTGTATCCGGATTAATCTCAGCATCAAGCCTCTGCTGTTTTCCACACCCCATTATACTTACCATCATTGTTAAAGAAAGTCCAAGTGCAAGCAAACTTCTTACTCTGTTTTTCTTCATATCTGTATCATTCCTTTCTTTAGCCTTTTACCGATCCAACCATAATTCCTTTATCAAAATATTTCTGGAAAAATGGATACATCACTAAAAGTGGTAAACTTGATACTACAATTGTTGCATATTTCAACTGTTCTGCTACCTTTGCCATCTCTGCTGTGCTTTGGATATCTGCAATCATTCCCGGCTGTGGAGTATTCTGCACCAGGATTGAACGCAGTACCAGCTGCAGTGGCTGAAGATTTGCATCGTTCAGATAAATCATCGCATCAAAGTAGCTATTCCACATTCCGACAAATGACCACAGTGCCAGTACTGCAATAATCGGTTTACATACCGGCATCATAATTTTGAAAAAATGCTGAATTTCATTAGCACCGTCAATTGCAGATGCTTCTCTTAATTCTGCCGGAATTGACTGATAATAAGTTCTTGCAAGAATCATATTCCAAACGTTAAATGCTCCCGGAATCAAAACCGCCCATACTGTATTTACCATATGCAGCTGATTGATCAAAATAAATGTTGGAATCATTCCTCCCCCAAAAAACATTGTGATCAGAAAAATCAGATTAAAAAATTTTCTTCCCACAAATTCTTTTTTAGACAGAGGAAAGGCTGCCAGTAATGTTACAAAAACTGAGATCACTGTAAATACAAATGAATACAGAAAAGAATTCAAAAATCCGCGCCAGATCATCTCATTCTCCAGTACTCTTCTATAAGCATCCAAAGTCCAGTCCTTAATATCAGAGCTCAGTCCCTGATTATTCAAAACAGTAGGATCCATAAAAGATGCAAGCACTACATATATAATTGGAATCGCAATAGAAAGTACAAACAGTCCAAGAATCGTGAATCCAATTCCAAGGATCAGACGATCTGTCCTTGAATATTTTCTCTTCTTTTTCTCCATCTTCTCTTCCTCCTATAATCCCTCTCCATCATTCAGCTTCTTTACAACCCAGTTTACAAAAATCAACAGAATTACATTTACAACTGAATTAAACAGACCTACTGCCGTAGAATAACCATAATCACCGTTCAAAAGACCGATGCGATATACATATGTAGATAAAATTTCTGATGCCGGCAGGTTCATATCTGTCTGCAATGCATATGCCTTCTCAAATCCAATGCTCATAATATTTCCTGCCTGCAGGATAAACTGAATTACAATAATGTTCTTAATCGCCGGAAGCTCCACGTACCAGATCTGCTGCAAAAGGTTTGCACCATCCATAACTGCCGCTTCTTCCAACTCTTTGCTCGCATTAGATAATGCTGCAGTATACATAATAGATGCCCAGCCTGCAGTCTGCCAGATTCCACTTGCTATATAAATAGTACGGAAAGCAGATGGCATTGTCATCCAGTTTGTGCTAATCCCAAGCAGCCTGTTCAAAGGTCCTACCGGTGATAACAGCATACGAACCATACCACAAAGTACTATTACAGATATAAAATTCGGCATATAAATCAGAAGCTGTACTTTTTTCTTGATCCCTGTTTTTTGAATACGATTCATAAGTAATGCCAGAATAATCGGAACCGGAAATCCCCATAATAATCCATAGATACTCAGCTTTAATGTATTCATCAGATAGTTCATAAAATCCGGTGATGATAAAAAACGTCTGAAATATTCAAGTCCAACCCATGGACTTCCAAGTACTCCCTTGATTACATTATAATCTTCAAACGCAATCAAAAGCCCTCCCATCGGGAGATACTTAAAAATGATTGTCAGTAAAAGTCCCGGCATTAAGAAAAAAAGATATAACTGCCAGTTTTTCTTCACATACGTAACCTTATTTCTCCACGTCTGCTTGCTTACGGGCTTTGCTTGGTTCTGCACTGTTTTCATGCACTTTTTCCTCCATTCCTTTCATACATTGTTCACAAAACCGGTTAAGTAACCGGTTACTTTATAATCTGATGTTACTACATCACACACTCTCTGTCAACACTTTTCTTCATTAAAATAACCGGTTACGTAATCGGTTATTTTAATATTGCCTTTTTGTATAATAATTGCTATACTAAAAAAAATATTTGCATTTATTTATAAGGAGAATAAGTTTCATGTCAAAAAAACAGGTGACATTTGCAGATATTGCAGCATATACCCATTTTTCAAAAACTACAATATCAAGATATTTCAATCATCCTGATTCCCTTACACTTGAAAATCAGGAAAAAATTTCTCAGGCCCTTGATACCCTTGGATATAAAAAAAATAAACTTGCAAAAGTTCTGGCGAATGGAAAAAGTGAATTTATCGGAATCATTATTCCGAATCTTTATCTGCATTATTATTCTGAAATGCTGACACAGCTGCTGTCCAGCTACAGTGATTATCACTACAAATTTCTCATCTTTAGCAGTGAACATGGGGCTGAAGAAGAACAGCAATATATTGAAGAGCTCCTATCCTATCAGATTGAAGGTCTCATTGTTTTAAGTCATACGCTGTCATCAAAACAATTATCCTCCTATCAGATTCCCATCGTTGCCATTGAACGTGAAGCGGAATATATCAGCAGTGTTACCACTGACAACTATATGGGTGCGCTTCAGGCTACCACTCTGCTGATCCGTGATAAATGTGATATACTGATCCACATCAATGTCAATGTTGAGAAAGCAGTTCCTGCTTACGACCGTATTCGCGCATTTAAGGAAACCTGTGAAGAATATCAGGTTCCTTATGATATTGATCTAAGTGTAAGCGGTAATTCTTATCAGGAAATTTTAAATGAAATAAGACGCATTTTTACAAGAATAGAAGAGAAATATCCCAATCAAAAAAAAGGCATTTTCCTTGCCAACGATACTTATGCAAACATGTTTCTTAACCTGATTTTCCAGAAATACCGAGAATTACCCTCTTTCTATGAAATCATAGGATTTGATAATTCTCCCATTGCCAGTGAGGCAATTCTCCCAATCACAACCGTTGGTCAGCAGATTGATATTATTGCACAAACTGCCATGGAGCTTCTGGTTCAACAGATGGAAGAACAAAAAAAACGTTCCCCTAAACCACTGGAAAAGCCTGTCCATAAACAGATTGCTCCGGTATTGATTCGCCGTAATACAACCAGTTAAAACTAACTTATTTTGGCAAAAAGGCTATTGCACTAATTACTCAGTGCAATAGCCTTATATTAAATCTTATCATTCAAGCGGATATTCGTAATCCGCTTCGCTACTTGCTCATAACCGATTCCCTCACCTTTTCCACTGATAACGGTTGTTGTCATAATACACTAAATATTGATTGTAATTATCTTATTCCATATGATCTTTTTCAGTTATTTTGCGAATAACCCGGCATGGATTTCCAGCAGCCAGACTATATGGAGGAATATCCCTTGTCACAACACTTCCTGCTCCTATTATACATCCCTCTCCTATGGTAACACCGCCACAAACAACCACATTGGATGCCAGCCAGCAATTATCTTTTATAGTAATTGGTTTCGCCTATTCAAGATTATAAAAGCTTCCATCTTCTCTTTTTCTGCTATTACGTTCTTCAGGTAAAAATGGGTGCATGGGAGTTGCCAATGTGACATTTGGACCAATCATCACATTATCTCCTATATGTACTTCACATACATCCAAGCAGGTGAAATTAAAAATTGTTCCAATTCTTTATCCGTTGGATCATATAACTCTCCACTTACCATTTTTTCTCTTTCTGTCATTTCTGATAGCCTCCAGTAAAAATTTTATTACCAAGTTAGTTATTTCCGAATACTTGATAAGTTTTTCCTACTGCAATAATATATAGATAAGGAGAATCACTGTCAATGCAATCGTAAAAATTTGCGATTGATTTTTTGATTAATTTTAACTGTGTTATGGTCAAAAATCGTTTCTAACTCATGGGATTGTAAAACAGATTTTTGTACCCATCTATCAGGGCAAAATAACTGATATCTTTTAATTTAGACGTAGTGAACTCACGGTCAACAATAATCATCCCTTTTCGCGCAATGAGATTTCTAATCTATTCTTCATAGTTCAAAAATGGTTTTATCGGTTTTAATGCTTTTTCTATCGCTATAAAAATCTGCGTATATAGAAAAATGGAGGACCCTTAGGTCCTCCGTCCGGTCGCAGGCATCGCAAGTTTCTGCAACCTGATCACTGACAAGCATTTTAATACGAGTCTTTCTAAAAGACAAGTGCTTTCTGCGAACATTGTCCATTTGCACCATGACTCCTGCATTAGTTCCAAGATTACTTATAAAAACAATCTACAGTTTGGAAAAATCTATTCCAAACCAATTAGCAATTTTGCTTTGAATGTTCTCTCTTTCAAGCAGGTTCAATGGTTTTCTAATAATATCTTCTTGCTTCTACCTTAAGATATTATGAGAAAGAATGCTTTCCCTATTAAAGACTTTCAGGATAAATTCCAACAAATGAGAGCAGCGGAAGTACACGGAAATCATGTAAAACAATTTTCACTTTCTGGGCTTTTTGCCCCTTAACAGAAATGATCTTCTTATAACCAATTACTGTTCCTGTGTAAATACTGTTCCATATTTCCCCCTCTTTAACAAATATCTCAAATTTTTCCACTCTCTGACTATAGCAGACAGCCTCTTTTAATACCAGATACCCTAAGTTGTATGAACCGTCCAGACAAATGGTTATTTCTACTGGCAGTTCGCTGCTTTCAGGCTGAAACCAGGTTTCTGAAGTATCATCTGTCAAATCAGAAACCGGATGCGTCGGATCTTCATTTTCTGAAAAAATATGTGCTGTACTCATTAAATTATGAGTAAAAGATTTCTTTTTCCAACTTCCAAATTCTTCCAGACGTTTAACATCATTTTCATGAAGAAGCCCGTTTGGCATAGGTGGAATATTTAACAAAAAGGTTGCATTTCCTCCAACAGCCCCAATATAGATATAGATCAGCTCCTCCAGACTTTTCACCTGATCATCTTCTTCTGGATGATAAAACCATCCAGGTCTTATAGAAGTATTTACTTCTGCCGGATACCAGATCAGATTCGTTTCACCTTCAAGCGCTCTTCTGCTTCCAAGATCTTCCATGTCGCTGGTGATCCGGCGCATTCTAAATTCCTTATCATCGGTCTGCTGGCTTCTTTCCTGTACACTCTCTGCAAGTGCTGTACGTGCAGGAACAACACTCCACTCAGATTTTCTTACATCGCCAGCTTCATTTCCGCACCACCTGATATCCGGCCCACACACACAGATACATGCGTCTGGCTGATATTTTCTGACACATTCATAATAGCGTTTCCAGTCATATATCTGTTTTTTTCCATTTGGTCCTTCTCCGCAGGCACCATCTAGCCAGACACTAAAAATATCTCCATAACCGGTGAGAAGCTCAGTCAGCTGTGCCAGATAGTAATCATCATATTCTTTTCCGCTTCCGTAACAAGGCTTGTTGCGATCCCATGGTGAAAGATAAATTCCAAATTTCATCCCATAACGACGGCATGCTTCAGACACTTCCCAGACCACATCTCCCCTTCCATTTTTCCATGGACTGGAGACAACGCTATGGCTGGTATATCTGGTCGGCCACAGGCAGAAACCATCATGGTGTTTACAGGTAAGGATTACCCCTTTCATACCTGCATTTTGTGCTGCAGACACCCACTGGTCTGCAACAAACTCTGTAGGATTAAAAATTTGTGGTGTTTCTGTTCCATCTCCCCACTCACGATTGGTATATGTATTCATTCCAAAATGAAAGAACGCATAAAACTCTGTTGCCTGATAGGCAAGCTGGCGGCTGGAGGGAACTATTTTTATTAATTCCTGATCAGTTGGCATTTTATTTCCCCTTTCATTTTACCCTTTTAACCCGCCTGCACCAATTCCCTGAAGCAGATATCTTTGTCCAATCAGATAAATAATGATTGTTGGAATCATAATAATTACAAGTCCTGCAAACAGTGCACCCCAGTCCGTGGCATATTTCTGCACTTCAAACAAGTTTGCCATTCCGATGGGAAGAGTTTTCTTTGCATCTTCCGTGAGAAGAACAAGTGCCAATGGATATTCATTCCAGAAGCCCATGGCACTTAACATCGTAATGGTCGCAATTGCAGACATAAAGCCCTGTAAAGTAAAGATACAAAAAGGAAACTGCATAACTGCATAAACAAGGCATAGTACCGGCAGGTTATTTAATCCATTCACAGCCTGTAATTCCAGAAACAAAGGAATCATAATGTAGGTAGCCTGCAGAAAAATACATGCCATATAAATGGCAGAGATCAGTTTGCTGCCCGCAAAACGGTATCTTGCCAGTACATAAGAAATGGGAATAACCAGAAGCAATAGCAATACAGTGGAAAACACAGTCACAAATATGGAATTTCCAAAATAAGCGGCGATATTTGCTTTCTGCCATGCTGCCACAAAATTATCCAAATTCAAAGCTGTGGGCAATGCATAGGGATCTGTCAAATATTCTGCATTTGTCTTAAACGCAGACATCAGGTTCCAGAAAAGCGGGTACAAAAAGATAACGGTAAACAGAATCATCAGGATTCTGATACACCAGGTTCTTACAGTTTTCATCAGTCTCCCTCCTATTCTTTTTCAGATGATACTTTTTTAGAAATCATTGCAAGCACAATTGCAAGAATCAGGGTAAACATGGCGATTGCCATGGCATATCCAAAATTAGCGTTTCGCATACCCTGCGTATACATATACTGTAAAAGCACACTGGAAGCACCGTTTGGTCCACCGCCTGTCATAACGTTGGACAGAGTAAAACTTAAATTGATAGTACCAGACAGGGAAAGTATATAGGTCGTTCCAATGGATCTGCGAAGCAGAGGAATGGTAATCCTAAAGAACTTCTGCACTCCTGTTGCACCGTCAATGGAAGCAGCTTCATAAACCTCCTGGGAAATCCCGTCAATGGAAGCCACATGCATAACCATATAATAACCAATAGCCTGCCACACCAGGGCTGCACCGATACACCAGAGAGCCGTTTTTCCCTCTCCAAGCCATGCGTGTTTCCAAGTGGAGAAATGGAACAGATCCAGCATATGATTCAGAATTCCTCTTGTGGGATTAAACACAAAAGACCACACAATACCAACTACAGTCATGGAAACAATACTTGGGAAAAAGAATACGGTCCGGTAAAATGACTTTTCCTTGAGCTGTCCCTGAGTAAGGATAAATGCAAATACAAGACTTAGAAATATGGTCACAGCCGGGATTACCAGCATCAGCTTAAGAGTATTAAACAGTGCCTGAAGAAAATCCTTATCCTGGAACATATACTTGTAATTATCCAAAAATACAAATTTGCTGTTAAAGCCTACGCTAAGTGCAGTGGAACTGGTAAAAGACAGATAAATGGCATTTACCATAGG
>PPYE01721891.1_pt1 | contig 11095 bp, 5 predicted proteins | sample 1559881 | NCBI WGS metagenome assembly PPYE01 (sample SAMN08240022, study PRJNA423297) | Human gut metagenome, whole genome shotgun sequencing project.
GAGCAACGCCTTGCTCCAACCTTTGTTAACCTTAAATCTAATACTATGAAAAACACATTGCAAAGATACGGACTTCTGTCAACTTTGCAAATAATCCAAATAAAAAGAGATGTTTTATAACATCAATTAAGTGTTCGTATTACCCTTTATACGTTTGTTAATGGTTCCCGCGTAAATATGGGGGACCATTTTTACTTTTTTTCAAGGGATAAGATTGCGAATAATCGAGTGATTTATAGCATACTCACAGTTTTATTTTCTATTTTTGTTCTCAATCAATCTATCGAATACTATGAACACAATGCTATGCCAGCTAAAGAGCCTGTTGTTATTGGGAGTCCTGCTTTTTGCCAATGGAGCATTCGGACAACCGATGATCTGGGATGATACCTCTCCCGAAACGATCGTTTTCGAACTGACTAACAAAGAGGCTTTGAAACTTCTCAAAGGCAAACTCCGACAGAAACAATGGGATAAAATACAGCAGACTCCTTTTGCCCGTTTCACGGATACTTGGAGCAATCCTCCGGTCAAAGGGCATTTTCTGCTGGCTGATGTAGAGCGGAACGAAGTTCATTACCGTTATGCTCCGGTGATTCCTTTTCATGTTTTCCTTTTCAAGGAGTATGGTGTACTCACCTTGCAGGTGGTTGATGCCGGGGGAACTATCAGGAAAGATGCCAAAGTGCGGGTAGGCAGCAAGGCTGTTTATTACGATGAAGACAGTCAGACGTATACTGACGATAACTGGTCGCAGAAAGAACAGCATATCCTGACGGTTGAAGTGGATAAGTTTCGTGCGGTATTCGATTTGAGGAAACATCTTGTACCACCCTGGTATAAAAATGATTATGGGCGGCAAGATGCACCGGAGTTTTATAGTTACCTGATTACTGACAAGAATAAATACAGACCGGGCGAAACTGTCCGTTTCAAGTCTTATGCTCTCTCCGAACATAAACGTCCTCTGAAACAGGAACTTTCATTGTGGATGCGTGTCGGTTCTTCCTGGCGTGACTATAAGAAGATAATGTCCGTCGTCCCTTACCATCCGGGAGGCTTCGCCGGAGAATTCCTGTTGGCGGATTCATTGAACCTGAAGCTCGATCAGAGATATACTGTACAGCTTCGTGATAAGCGGGGACGCATCGTAGCCTCCACCAATTTCAAATATGAAGACTACGAACTGAACGGAAACAAGTTGTTGGTGAAGCTGGCTTCGAATGTGCAATATGCATCGCAGAGTAACCGCATGGTTATCAGTGCAACGGATGCCAACGGACTTCCTTTGCGGGAGGTGAATGTAGAAGTGACTGTCGGCAGACAGCAGGTACTGAAGTCGTATGCGCAGATACTTTCTTTGCCCGATACACTGATGTCCGTGCAGGCGGAACTGGATGCTTCCGGGAAAGCTTCGGTAGATATTCCTGCTCGGATATTCGGAGCTTCCGATTGCTTCTATACGGTGAATGTAGTTTTGCTTACGGCAGACAATAACCGTTTGGAGCAGCAGAGCAAAGCGACTTTCTACTATTCGTGCTATGATATGCAGTGCACTACGCAGGCGGATACTATTTGCTTTTCATTCTTCGACCTGGGAGTGGAGCGTCCTGTGGCGGCCGAACTGACCTATGGTGAAAAGAAAGAAGTGAAGAAAGTGCGTTTGCCCTATCGCGAACCGTTCAATCAGGCAGTGACGGACTATCGTTTCAAAATACCGGAAACAGGATATGAAACGACGATTGCTTCCGCCGCACTTGACTCCAAACTGGAACTGAATGGCGGCATAGAAAAAGATTCGTTCTGTGTCTCCCTTTCCAATCCTTTGCAGCTGGAACTTTCCTGGTATGTGTATCAAGGCAACCGCCTGTTGCAGAAAGGTTCGGGAAAAGAGATGGAACACAAATCCGGAGAGATCGATCCCTCTTCCGTCTATTACGTAGAAGTATTTTATTTCATGGGGGATAAGGAATGTATGTTGAAACGCTCGTACACTTCACCTTCCGAACGGCTGGTGATTGAATCTGATTTGCCGGAACGAGTGTATCCCGGTCAGAAAGTGAAAACAAAATTGAACGTGACCAATATACAAGGGCGTCCGGTATCCAACGTCGATTTGACAGCTTTTGCGGTCAACACGCAGCTGGATTATCACGTACCCGATTTACCCTATTACGGGAGTGCACCCCGTCCGCGCGAGCAACGTGCTTCCTATTCGATGAAGCAAAAAGGGTATCTGCATACGACCGCATTGGATTATCAGCATTGGAACCAGTTGCTTCATTTGGATAAGTTGCCTTATTATCAGTTTGCTTATCCTTCGGGAAATCTGTTCCGTCAGACGGTTGATACACCGGATGGAACCACCCAGTTTGCTCCTTATGTGATGCTGAACGGACGGGCGGTGAATATTTATGTGATTGAGCAGAACGATGTTCCCTGCTATTTTTCGTGGACGGAACAGCCCAAGCAGTATTCTTTCCCTGTATTGCATCCGTCGGGAAAGCAGAAGATAACGTTGCGAATGCACGACAGGGCTTTCATCATTGATTCTCTGGCTTTCGACCGAGGTAAGAAAACGATTTTGAGTTTCGATATGAATCAGTTGCCGCAAGGTGTGGAAGTAGTCTGGTTGCGGCAGAGGAAAGGGAAATATGATGAGTATAAGTTTACTTCGGAAGAGAAGAAGCGTTATGAACGGTATCTTTGCCGTCTTCCGGTGATGGATGGGGCGGTATATACTTCGCTCGAACATAGTGGAAAGCTGTTTCCGGTTTCACTCATGGAGCTGTCACGCTACAAGAAGAAGATATTGGCAGGTCCTGTGGAGCCGGGACCTTGGAAATATATGAATGGTGTGTTGTATCGGCATGAGGGAGGTTTCTCTTATGAATTCGAGGGCAATGTGGTTTATAAATATAAGGATGAGGAGCTGTGCCCGGCTTATCTGAATTTTTCGTCTGTGGCAAAGATTCCGACTTTGAATGATTACCATTTATCATCGGAAAGATTTCGTAGTCTGGTGGCCGAACTTCGCAAGGGAAAGAGTTGGTATCCCACCCGGATTTATTTCTCCCTGCCGGATAAAACGTTGAATTTCCGGCTTCCGGAAGAAAAAGATTCTACCGGAGTGGCTAACCTGCTCTTTAAAGATTGCACTACCGGAGAACTGATTTATCCGGATACTTTGGTACAGATGAACAGGATATACTCCAAATTTCCTGCCGGAACGTATGATACGATTTTGCTTTATAACAATGGAAAGTATCTGAAACAGGATGCTCTGACGATACAATCATATACCTATCTGGATGTAGATATGGAATCTCTGCCTCTACACGAACGCGATTCGTTGTCAGCAGGGTGGCTCTTGCTGGGAAGAGGAATTGGCAGGATCGGTACAAACTTTCCTGGTCACAGGGAAATGAGGATCAGGCAGTATGTACGCAATTACGGCGGTAAAGTCTCCGGTTATGTAACGGATGCTACCGGAGAGCCTTTAATCGGGTGCAGCGTGGTGGTGAAAGGAACGACGGAGGGAACGATCACCGACATGGACGGATATTTCGAAATGGATTGTGACAGGGGAGGGGATCAGCTTTTGTTTAGTTATGTCGGCTTTAAACAGCAGGAGATGAGAGCAACTCCCGGAGCCAATCTGTTGGTTACTTTGGAAGAAGATAGTCAGGCGCTGGAGGAAGTGGTCGTTGTAGGATACGGCATGCGTTCAAGATCTTCGTTGACGGGGTCTGTTGCCGGATTAATGGTAGGTTCTTCTTCTGCTGCTGCAACCGCACCTTTGGAGAAACTGGAAGAGCAAGATCAGAAAGCGAAAGAAGAAGCGGATAACGAACAGTTGTATAATGAACTGATGCAATTGAATGGCTTACGTAGGAATTTTTCGGATGTGGCTTTCTGGCAGCCTCGTTTGTTTACGGATAAAACCGGAACGGTACAGTTTGAAACAACTTTCCCCGATAATGTGACGAAATGGGAAACTGTCGTTTATGGCATGAACCGTCGTTTGCAGACGGGTACTTTCCGACATTTCGTCCGCTCTTACAAACCGTTGATGGCGGAGTTGAAAACTCCCCGCTTCTTGGTGGAGGGGGATCAGAGTACGGTGGTCGGGACTATCCGCAATTATCTGGATGGGCAGCACATAGCCGGAAAGACACAGTTCTGCGTCGGAACGGATACGTTGAAACGGCAGGAAGTGAGTTTCATGGAGGGATTTCATGAAACAGTGCCGATGCAGGCAGTTCATGCCGATAGCGTGACCATCAGCTATCTTTTCACTCGCGACGATGGCTATCAGGATGGAGAGGAATATACGATTCCGATACTGCCACAGGGAACTGAATTGGCGGAGGGCACATTGGGTATTCTGTCCGATGCAAAGACGGTCAAAGTGCAATCCGGCGAGGATGAAGAAGTGATGGTGAGTATCACTGACAATCAGTTGGACATCTATAAAGAATCAGTGAATTACTTGACAGGATACAAATATTTGTGCAATGAGCAGCTGGCATCCAAGTTAATCGGTTTGTTGGCTTACCAACAGTATATGCAGAGTAAGGGTGAAAAGGTGAAAGTAGATAAAGCAATTCGACCTATCATCCATCGACTGACGAATCATCAGAACAAACATCAGTTATGGTCGTGGTGGGGGAACTCTGAAAATACTTCTTTCTGGATGTCTGCGCATATTCTGCGGGCTTTGAAGATGGCGCAAGATGCAGGTTATCCTGTGGAGTTGAATCTGAATGGTTTGAAAGTGGAGTATGCTCATACGCGTCCTTATCGAGGAATGAAACTGGAAGATATAGAAATACTTCATGCTCTGCATGAGTGGAAAGTAGAGGCGGATTATTCTTCGGCAGTCAGATTATTGGAACCTTTCGTCCGGCAATTGGAACAGAAAGAAGACTCGTTGGCAAATAGAAACAAGTATTATCGTCCTCTTTCATACTTGAAAGAGAAGCTGCTTCTCTGGGAAATCAAGCAACAGGTGGATTCGGTGAATGTGGGTGATAGCGTACGTCCTTATCTGAAAAAGGATATGCTGGAAGGTGTTTACTGTGACGACGGACGGCGTACTTATTATTGGGAGGGAAATCAGATGATAAATACATTGATAGCCTACCGGATTATTAAAAATGACCCTTCCCTGTGTAAGTTGAAAGAAAATATGCAATTGTATATTTTGCGGACTAAGGAGCGCGGATGGAATACGTATCAGGCTTCTTCGGCTGTGGCAACTGTTCTGACCGATTTGTTGGCAGGTTCCGGAGGGATGTCAGGAACGTCGGTGTCTGTGAGCGGTAAGGATCATCAACGAATTACGGAATTTCCTTATCATGCCCGGCTGATAGCAGGCGACAGTCTGCTTATTTCAAAAACGGGAAAAGAGCCTTTATTGTATAGTGTCTATTCAATGAAGCGTGTGATGAATGCTCGTCAGAGTGATGCTTTCAAGGTGGAGGTGACTTTGGAAAAAGACTCTTTGGTGGCGGGTGTACCTGTTACATTGACAGTTACCTTGCAGGTGAAACAGGAGGGTGCGCAATATGTGATGCTCGAAGTTCCTGTTCCGGCAGGTTGTAGTTATGCCTCAAAACCTGTTAATTTCTCCCGTTCTGAAGTATATCGTGAGTATTTTAAAGAGAAAACTGTTATCTTTAGCGAAAAATTACCGGTAGGTACTTATCAGTTTACGGTTCCTTTGCTTCCACGCTTTACTGGAAAATATACGCTGAACCCTGTGAAAGTGGAACTGATGTATTTCCCGGTGGTGAATGCAAATAATGCGGGGAGAGAAATTTGGATTACAGAAAGAAATACAAAAGATATACGAAAGAAAGGGAATGATTGAAGCGATGAAATATACGAAGTGGATAACAGTCTTGTTTTGTCTTTTGGGCTTGGCGGCCTGTCGGCAGGATGCGCCTCGTTTCCGTATTGGGGTGGCCCAATGTAGCGATGACTCTTGGAGGCACAAGATGAATGATGAGATTCTTCGCGAAGCGATGTTTTATGATGGAGTGTCGGTTGAAATCCGCTCGGCGGCGGATGATAACCGTAAGCAGGCGGAAGATGTTCATTATTTTATAGATAAAGGAGTTGATTTACTGATAATTTCCGCCAATGAAGCGGCTCCCATGACTCCAATTGTGGAGGAGGCCTATCAGAAAGGAATACCTGTCATTCTTGTAGACCGGAAGATACTTTCTGATAAATATACTGCCTATATCGGTGCCGATAATTATGAAATAGGTCGTGCGGTAGGAAATTATATCGCATCAAGTCTGAAAGGGAAAGGGAATGTAGTGGAGCTTACCGGACTGGGTGGTTCCACCCCTGCCATGGAACGCCATCAGGGATTTATGGCTGCTATCAGCAATTATCCGGATATCAAACTGATTGATAAAGCGGATGCTGCCTGGGAACGTGAACCGGCAGAAGTGGAAATGGATAGTATGCTTCGCCGTCATCCGAAGATTGATGCGGTATATGCACATAACGACCGTATCGCTCCGGGAGCCTATCAAGCTGCGAAGAAAGCCGGACGTGAAAAGGAAATGATTTTTGTTGGCATTGATGCCCTGCCCGGCAAAGGAAACGGGCTTGAATTGGTGCTTGACAATGTGCTGGATGCAACTTTTATTTATCCGACTAATGGGGACAAAGTGATGCAACTGGCCATGAATATTCTTGAGAAGAAGTCTTATCCTCGCGAAACGGTCATGAATACTGCCGTTGTAGACCGCACGAACGCGCACGTTATGCAACTTCAGACTACCCATATCTCGGAACTGGATCAGAAGATTGAAACATTGAACGGACGTATCGGTGGGTATCTGTCGCGTGTAGCTACACAACAGGTCGTGATGTATGGCGGCTTGGTTATTCTTTTATTAGTAGCGGGATTGTTGTTGGTAGTCTATAAATCCCTCCGTTCCAAGAATCGCCTGAATAAAGAGTTGTCCGAACAGAAGAAACAAGTAGAGCAACAGCGCGATAAACTCGAAGAGCAACGGGATATTCTTGAAGAACAGCGTGACAAACTCGAAGAACAGCGGGATCAGCTTATCCAGCTTTCTCATCAACTGGAAGAAGCGACTCATGCCAAGCTGGTTTTCTTCACAAATATATCTCACGATTTTCGTACTCCACTGACATTAGTTGCCGACCCGGTAGAGCATTTACTGGCTGATTCGTCTTTGAGTGAAGATCAGCGCCGAATGTTATTGTTAGTTCAGCGAAACGTGAATATCCTCTTGCGTCTTGTCAATCAGATTCTGGATTTTCGTAAATACGAGAATGGAAAAATGGAATATACTCCTATTTCGTTAGACATTCTTTCTTCTTTTGAGGGATGGAACGAGTCTTTCATGGCAGCAGCCCGGAAGAAACATATTCATTTCTCATTCGATTATATGCCGGATACGGATTACCGCACATTGGCAGATGTAGAAAAGTTGGAACGCATCTATTTCAACCTCCTTTCCAACGCTTTCAAATTTACTCCGGAGAATGGAAAAGTAACTGTACGCTTATCTTCCCTGACTAAAGACGATCATTGTTGGATTCGCTTTACTGTTGCCAATACCGGCTCAATGATTTCTGCGGAGCATATCCGGAATATTTTCGACCGTTTCTATAAGATAGATATGCACCATGCCGGTTCGGGTATTGGACTGGCATTGGTAAAGGCTTTTGTGGAATTGCATAAAGGTACCATCACGGTGGAAAGTGATGAAAAGCAAGGAACTATCTTTACCGTTGATTTGCCTATACAGACTTGCGAGACTGTTGTTTCTGAAAACTCTCTGGCATTCTCTGTCCCTGCTACTTCTGTAACCTCCACCGATGCTGCAACCTCTGCCGTTGCTGGGGCTCCCGTAACTCCTGCAACTTCTGGTTATTCCGGTTCTTCGAGCTTGAATGATGCTTTAACTTACGAAGAAGAGGAATTGGAAAAAAGTTACGACTCTTCCAAACCTTGCGTTCTGATTATTGATGATAACGCTGATATTCGCTTATATGTGCATGGATTGCTTCACACTGATTATACTGTTATAGAAGCTGCATACGGCTCGGAAGGTATTCGTAAAGCTATGAAATATGTCCCGGACTTGATTATCTCCGATGTAATGATGCCCGGAATGGATGGAATTGAATGTTGTCGTCGCTTGAAAAGCGAATTACAAACCTGTCATATTCCTGTTATCCTATTGACAGCTTGTTCTTTGGATGAACAACGAATTCAAGGGTATGATGGTGGTGCAGATTCTTATATCTCCAAGCCTTTCAGTTCGCAATTACTATTGGCACGCGTTCGTAATCTGATAGATTCACACCGCCGCCTGAAACAGTTTTTTGGTGACGGACAAACGTTGGCGAAAGAGGATGTCTGTGATATGGATAAAGACTTTGTGGAAAAATTCAAAGCTCTGATTGAGGCAAAGATGGGAGATTCAAATTTGAATGTAGAAGATTTGGGTAAGGATATGGGATTAAGTCGTGTGCAACTTTACCGCAAGATTAAATCTCTGACTAATTATTCTCCGAATGAACTGCTTCGTATAGCTCGTTTGAAGAAAGCTGCTTCTCTGCTTGCCTCGTCGGATATGACAGTGGCAGAGATCGGTTATGAAGTTGGTTTTAGTTCTCCTTCTTATTTTACTAAATGTTATAGAGAACAGTTTGGAGAGAGTCCGACAGATTTGTTGAAGAGGAAAGGATAGGATAGAATCTGCAAAATTTGGTGGTGAGCATTTATCTGTTTATACTTCTATGGAATTCATATGATAAAAATAAGAGGTAAGGAAATCTATTGACATACCTTACCTCTTATTTAATTCAGTATATGATTTACTGTATATTTATTAATTCATAATCAACTTATTCGTTTTTGGCTTATTCCACCATCTTTGGTTCTCTTGACCTCCCGATGTTACCCATTGTTCAAAGTCTGGATATGCTTCCAAGAAGTTTACTTCTTCTCTGGCATGATGTAAAGATGCAGGTACTTTTAATCCCCATATAAAGTTGTCTTCATTTACATAACTTTCGTTGCTGTTATAATAAACCGGGCTATAACCTTTTAAGTGGATTTCTTGTCCTTTATTAGTTTTTGCAATATAAAAGTCCATTTTACTGTCTTGTAGGCTTTTAACGTTAACAGGTGAGTTGAACACCAAGTAAATGGCCATCATTTTTTTAGGCTTTGTTTTTTCATTTACCTCCGTATTATAATACTTGTATCCGTTAGGAATGGCCGGTTTCTTTAGTGAAATAATCAATTCCCCTTTTGGGCCTTTTAGGATTTTGATATTTTCAGCCTCTTCAGGATTGTTACGCTCAAGATACATTTGAGTTTCTTCTAAATCAAGTTCATTATATTGTACTTCTGCCAAGCGGATATAAGGATTGTAGTCATATATACCTCCTATAGCTCTGATTTGGAATCCTATCATTAAGTATTCTGCATAACATTGATTGTGACTCCAATAAAAACCGTCAATTTGGAAATTATACCATGCAACAAAATCATTAAAATCATAATCGCCTAAAGCTGGATACATATCTTCGAACATAATAGTTCCGTTGCCATATCCCGGATAATTGAAGATGTTGTTCGTTTCAACTTCTTTATTAGCTCTTGTGGTAACTCTGGATAATGCCGTAGCGTTAGCAGGTACTACTATAGAAATAGTACCATTACTTTCAACAGGAACAGTTTGTATTTCAGAGCCATTACCATATTTTACATACACATTTTTTATATATGCAGGAATTTCAATTGGGAGTTCCAATTTTGATGTGTTGGCATCGACATCCATTCGAAGCATCAAAGCCTCTTCATTGCAATTTTCTTCTAGAAATACAGAAATAGTAGCAGTTGATTGACTGGCAATTTTCACTTTGGCATTTTGAGAACCTTTCCAGTCGAAATCGGCAGGTACTTCCAAGTCAGTCATCTTCTTTTCTTTCTCGGGTTGTTTACTTTCATCATAAAGGTTCTTCTCACAGGAGCTGAAAGCCAGTGCTCCCAATAAACAAGAAGCGAACAGGATAGTTTTCTTTTTCATAACAGCAGTGCTTGTTTTGTTAATAATAGGGTTGCTTTTAATGGGTACAAAGGTCGGGATTATTTGTACCCGTATGGTGGGGCGTGCTTTGAAACAGATTCCGGATGATTTATCTGCGCCTTGTCATCGGGTTGTCAATGCGTCGGGACGGCTTGTTCCGGGTTGGACAGAGCAGAAACAACTCTTGTTGGAAGAAGGGATCTCTTTCAAACAAAATGGATGCGTAGACTTGAAAAAGCATCTTTGGAATTACTCCGTACCTGAATGAAATTTGCATATTTAATCTATTTTCCTTACCTTTGTGCCAACAATATGCAAGAACAGACTGTTATTTATTGAACCATGCGAACATTCAACTTGTTTATCGTAAGTGAGAATGAGGAACGCGGCAGTTGAAAACAAAACAAATATTATAATCTAAACCAATATATTATATGAGTAAAATAGAAATAAAGGATTTGTACCTTATCTTTGGTCACGAGAAGCAGAAAGCACTCAAGATGTTGAAAAAAGATAAGAGTAAAGAGGAAATTCTGAAAGATACCGGTTGTACGGTAGGAGTGAAAGATGCCAATCTTTCAATTAATGAAGGAGAGTTTTTTGTGATAATGGGACTCTCGGGAAGTGGAAAATCGACATTACTGCGTTGTATCAATCGTCTGATACGTCCTACTGCCGGACAAGTGCTTGTAAACGGAGTAGATATATCTAAAATTTCCGAAAAAGAATTATTGCAGGTTCGCCGGAAAGAGCTGGCGATGGTTTTCCAGAATTTCGGTCTGTTACCTCACCGTTCCGTATTGAGCAATATGCCTTGCAATCAAAGATGAAAAAGACGATTGTTTTTATTACCCACGACTTGAGTGAAGCAATTAAGCTAGGTGACCGTATTGCCATCATGAAAGACGGAGAAGTGGTGCAGGTAGGTACTTCGGAGGAAATCCTGACTGAACCGGCTAACGATTATGTAGCCCGTTTTGTTGAAAACGTGGATAGGA
>PPYE01483724.1_pt1 | contig 11091 bp, 7 predicted proteins | sample 1559881 | NCBI WGS metagenome assembly PPYE01 (sample SAMN08240022, study PRJNA423297) | Human gut metagenome, whole genome shotgun sequencing project.
GGTACGCATTATTTTTAAACCTGCAAATATTTTGGAACTTTTTTGATTATTTTTTTTCATTATCGTACCTTTGTACCCGAAAACAAGCATGATTTACCGAATAAAAGCATGATATACCCTCAGAATTTTGAGCAGAAAATAGGATTCGATCAAATCCGACAATTATTAAAAGGAAAATGCCTGAGTACACTGGGTGAAGAACGGACAGAAGAAATGGCGTTCTCCGACGACTATAATGAAATCAACCGCCGCCTGGAACAGGTAACAGAGTTTATCCGTATCATTCAGGAAGAAGATGAATTTCCAGATCAGTATTTCTTCGATGTTCGCCCTTCCCTCAAACGCATACGCGTAGAAGGTATGTATATGGACGAACAGGAATTGTTCGACCTGCGCCGTTCCTTGGAAACTATCCGGGACATTGTACGTTTTCTTCAGCAAACCGATGAAGACGACGAGACATCCGGTGAAAACTCTCCTTATCCTGCACTCCACGAATTGGCCGGAGACATTATGGTCTTTCCGCAACTTATCACACGCATCAATAATATATTGGATAAGTTCGGAAAAATAAAAGACAACGCATCGGCAGAACTATTGCGTATCCGCCGCGAACTGTCTGCTACAACCAGTAGCATTTCACGAAGTCTGAACAGTATTCTCCGCTCTGCACAATCGGAGGGATATGTAGATAAGGATGTAACTCCCACCATGCGAGACGGCCGTCTGGTAATACCTGTAGCACCGGGCATGAAACGCAAAATACGAGGTATCGTACACGATGAATCGGCTACCGGAAAGACTGTCTTTATAGAACCGGCAGAAGTGGTGGAAGCCAACAACCGCATCCGCGAACTGGAGGGAGAAGAACGGCGGGAAATTATACGAATTCTCACCGAGTTTTCTTCCATCGTACGTCCACAGGTTCCGGCTTTGCTTGGCTCTTATGAGTTCTTGGCAGAAATCGACTTTATCCGGGCAAAGGCTTTATTCAGTATCGACATCAAAGCCTGCAAACCTTCTTTTGAAAACCGACAGGTAGTGGACTGGATGGAAGCGATACACCCATTGCTTCAGATGTCGCTTGCCAAACATAATAAAAAGGTAGTTCCTCTGGATATCGAACTCACACCCGAACAGCGCATCCTGCTTATTTCCGGTCCGAACGCCGGAGGTAAATCAGTCTGTCTGAAAACGGTCGGTCTCCTGCAATATATGCTTCAGTGTGGTTTGCCTGTGTCAATGCACGAACGGAGTCATGCGGGTATATTCAGTCATATCTTTATTGATATCGGCGACGAGCAAAGTATCGAAGACGATTTGAGTACGTATTCTTCGCACCTTACCAACATGAAGAATATGATGAAATACTGCAACGGACAAAGTCTGATTCTGATTGATGAATTTGGTGGAGGTACAGAGCCACAAATCGGCGGTGCTATCGCTGAGGCTGTATTAAAGCGTTTCAATGCACGACAGACATTTGGCGTCATTACCACTCACTACCAGAATCTGAAACATTTTGCAGAGGAACATGAAGGGGTAGTCAATGGAGCTATGCTGTACGACAGACACGAAATGCGTGCCTTGTTCCAACTGCAGATTGGTAATCCGGGAAGTTCGTTTGCTGTAGAAATTGCACGTAAAATCGGCTTACCGGAAGAGGTTATTGCCGATGCTTCGGAAATTGTAGGCAGTGAATATATACAGAGCGACAAGTATTTGCAGGACATTGTACGCGACAAACGTTACTGGGAAACCAAACGCCAGAATATCCGCAAGCGGGAAAAGCACATGGAAGATACCATTGCACGCTACGAACGCGAGATAGAAGAACAGGAACGGAGCCGGAAGGAAATCCTCCGGAAAGCCAAAGAGGATGCCGAACGTTTGTTGCAGGAATCGAACGCAAAGATTGAAAATACCATCCGTACCATCAAAGAGGCACAAGCAGAAAAGGAACGTACTCGTCTGGCACGTCAGGAACTGGTAGACTTCCGTCAGCAGGTGGAAGAAATAGACAAGGCTGCAATGGAGGAAAAGATTGCCCGCAAAATGGAAAAGTTGCGTGAAAAACAGGAGCGGAAGAAGGATAAAAAAGCCAAGCAGCAGAATGCACCGGCTGCACAGCCTGTTGTTCCGAAGGTTCTCCCTATTGAAGTCGGTATGCATGTCCGCATCAAAGGACAAACCAGCGTGGGACAAGTACTTGAAATAAACGGGAAAAATGCAGTGGTAATGTTTGGTCTGATGAAGACCAATGTAAAGACAGAGCGTCTGGAACGCACGGAAGCTCCCAAACAATCGGCTTTGCAAACAAAAACTACATTTGTGAGCAGTGCAACTCAGGAACAGATGTACGAAAAGAAACTAAACTTCAAACAAGACATCGACGTACGGGGAATGCGGGGAGACGAAGCAATACAGGCAGTCACTTATTTCATAGACGATGCCATCCTGGTCGGCATGAGTCGTGTACGTATCCTGCATGGAACCGGAACCGGTATCTTACGTACGCTTATCCGTCAGTATCTGAGTACCGCACCGGGAGTAGCACACTTTCAGGATGAGCATGTACAGTTTGGAGGAGCCGGCATTACAGTAGTCGACTTAAAATAAGCCATCGGATACTTTAAGAGTATAACCGACACGTGATATTACGTGACTTGTATCGAGAGGCAACGATACTTGTATCATCAGCAAACGTGACTTGTATCGTAAGCTCTCGATACAAGTCACGTTTTTTAGTGCATTCTGTCTTTTATCGGTCTTCCCCAAACAGTAAGCGATAATCTCTCTTAGCAGCCGGTTCTACCCATTTCTCCGGAATAAATTTCCATTGATTCAGCGGGCGAGGATCGAGTATTTTTACTTCTTCAATACGTTTCATCAAGTAGTAACGAAGGTCTTTTTCCGTAGCAAATACAATACGTTTTGCCAAGTCTTGCTTGGGAATACCCGCTCCTTTAGTCAACAGGTCACCTCCTCCGTTGCCACGATAGGAATTGACTGCTACCTTGTACATTTTGTCCATGCGGAAAGGTGTTCCATCGGCCATACTACGAATGTTGATTTTTTCTCCTTGCGGTTTGGTGACATCTACCGTATAAAGAATACCTGCAGCCGAATCGAAGTTGAAACTTGGATTCTTGAAGCGTCCAAAACCTTTATCTTTCTCGTTCAGCAGCATCAGATGGTCGTCGGGCGATTTCATCTGATTCGTCCAAATGGCATACGACATTTCCAGGAAGTCTTTTATTTCCTTTCCGGTCAGCGTCATGGTGTAAAGCATGTTCTCGTATTTATACAAATTGAACATATCACTCACATAAATATCACCTTCCTTAATCTCAGCCGCAAACGAAAGTGGTGCACAGAACGAGACATCTGCTCCTGTGATGTCGAGTTGCAACTGATGAATCAAATCGATAAAGGCAGAAGGGCCAAAATAGGCATCTTTTGTGGTAATTGTCTTATTGATGCGTCCTATTTTACGCGATACAAAATCGGCCGTAGCCTGATACTGCTTTTCGAATGTTTTCAAGAAAGCCTCATCGGGAGTATAACGGTCTACAGAAGCCAACTTGCCCTCAACAGATTTCCGTATTACCTTGCCGTCTTTTTTCACGACTTTTACCGTCACATCGGCTACAACCTTCGCCATATTAGCCGGATCGACCAACAATACAGAATCGCCTGCTTCATTAATAATCTTCTGACAAGTACGTACATGGTCATGTCCCATAAACACCACATCAAACCCCGGTACCCGACGGGCTACATCTCCCGAACCGTTTTCTACTACATCATCCAACTTATTTCCTTCCGGTCCGGCATGGAAAAGGCCAATCAAGACATCAGGCTTTTCTTTTTCCTGTATCCACTTTACCCACTTACGGGCAGATGTTTCCATATCTTCAAACCGTAACCCACTCCACAACTGCTCAGGCAACCATGAAGGAATAGCAGGAGTAATCATTCCCAGCACCACCACCTTTACCCCTTCTCTCTCAATTACCTTGTAAGGAGGAAGATAAGTCTTTCCGGTTTTCACATCCATAATATTTGCTCCCAGTACAGGGAATTTACACTGGCTCACCCATCGGTCGTACACGGCATGTCCGGCTTCAATGTCATGGTTTCCCATTGTAGCCACATCATAATGCATATAGTTCAGCATATCTGCTACCACATGCACCGAAGTGGTATCTATATAATTATAATAATAGGCTACCGGTTGTCCTTGCAGAATATCTCCGTTATCCATCAGAATCAGACGGTCTCCATATGTCTTCCGCATCTCTCCTACCAATGCACTGACACGCGCCAGACTTCCCTGCACAGAATGGCGGCGAATGAAATCATAAGGATAATAACATCCATGTACATCACTGGTTTCTATAAGTTTCAATGTCACTTCTTTTTCGGATGATGCAGAAACAGGGGTATATCCAATACCTAAAAATGCCATCATACAGACAAAACAATTCTTTATTTTCATGGTCAATATAAAAATGATGATTTGCTAAAGTAAGTATTTTAATCCAAGCTGGCAACTGAAAAGAGTTTTAATGGTGTACCATATTTACAGTATCAACCTTGCTAGTTTGAAATTTTCTTGATAAATTGCACTTTATTTATTATCCCAACCTGAAACAAACTTAAAAAACAACCCATGAAAAAACTGTTAGTATTATTTTTCGGAATACTGGCTATCTCCGAAATGAAAGCAGAAGACACTCTTTATGTAAAAGAGCCTCAGATTCCTATTCTGATAGAAAGACAGGACAATGTACTTTTCTATATGCGTTTAGATGCAAAGGAAACACGTACCTTGAACAATATGGAGATTACTTTCGACAAAAACGTACCTCTCTCCGAAATCAAAGCGGTGAAACTATATTATGCAGGAACAGATGCATCACAAGACAGAGGACAAAAGCGTTTTGCTCCAGTAGAATATATTTCCAGCCACAAACCCGGACATACTTTATGTGCAAATCCTTCATATTCTATTCTGAAGTCAACTGTATCGCCTAAGAAAAATACAGTAACACTGGAAGGAGAGCAAAAGCTTTTCCCTGGATACAATTTCTTTTGGGTAAGTATAGAGATGCAGCCTTCGGCTTCACTGCATACTAAAATCATGGCAGATATCAGCCAGGTAAAGGCAGATGGAAAAATTATCCCTTGCAAAAGCGTGGAACAAAAAGATGTAATACGCCGTTTAGGAGTTGGAGTCCGCCATGCCGGCGATGATGGTTCAGCTGCTTTCCGTATCCCCGGACTGGTCACAACAAACAAAGGCACATTGCTTGGGGTATACGATGTACGTTACAACAGCAGTGTCGATTTGCAAGAACATATCGATGTGGGATTAAGTAGAAGTACCGATGGCGGAAAGACCTGGGAAAAGATGCGTCTGCCTTTGTCCTTCGGAGAATATGGAGGTCTGCCTGCTGCACAAAACGGTGTGGGCGACCCGTCTATCTTAGTCGATACAAAAACCAATACTATATGGATTGTTGCAGCATGGACACACGGTATGGGTAATCAGCGTGCATGGTGGAGTTCACATCCGGGAATGGACCTGAATCATACAGCCCAATTGGTTATGGCTAAAAGTACAGACGATGGAAAAACATGGTCGAAACCTATCAATATCACAGAACAGGTAAAAAAACCGGAATGGTACTTTTTGCTGCAAGGTCCGGGAAGAGGTATTACAATGGAAGATGGTACCTTAGTCTTCCCTATCCAGTACATCGGTGAAGACCGCATCCCTAATGCCGGTATCATGTATAGCAAAGACCGGGGAGAAACATGGCACATCCATCAGCATGCACGTACCAATACCACAGAAGCACAAGTAGCTGAAGTGAGTCACGGTACACTTATGCTGAACATGAGAGATAACCGCGGAGGAAGCAGAGCTGTCTACACGACTACAGATTTAGGAAAAACTTGGAAAGAGCATGAATCATCGCGTACTGCCCTGATAGAACCGGTATGTATGGCAAGCCTCATTAGCGTAAAGGCCAAAGATAATGTATTGGGAAAAGATATTCTTATTTTCTCTAATCCAAACATGACCAACGCACGAAGAAATATAACCATCAAGATCAGCCTTGACGGAGGGTATACTTGGAGTCCGGAACACCAGTTGTTATTAGATGAAGGAGAGAACTGGGCATACTCTTGTTTGACAATGGTAGATAAAGAAACAATTGGTATTCTTTATGAAAGCAGTGTCGCACACATGACTTTCCAAAGTATTAAACTTAAAGATATTGTGAAAGAATAATATAAATGGAACAATTCAGCCAACTCATTGCAGCAGAACTGAAGCTGCCCATACATCGTATTGAAAATACATTAAAACTGCTGACTGGAGGGGCTACCATCCCCTTCATCAGCCGCTACCGCAAAGAAGCAACCGGAGGACTGGACGAAGTACAGGTAAGCGATATCCATACTCGCTACGAAAAACTCTGTGAACTGGCAAAACGGAAAGAAACTATCCTGTCTACTATTGAAGAGCAGGGTAAACTGACCGATGAGTTACGCCGTCGCATTGCCGACTGCTGGGACAGTACCGAACTGGAAGACATCTATCTGCCTTATAAACCCAAAAGAAAGACCCGTGCCGAAGCTGCCCGACAAAAGGGACTGGAGCCTCTGGCTATGCTGCTGATGATGCAACGGGAGAATAGCCTTTCCGCACGGGTACGTACCTTTGTAAAAGGAGAAGTAAAGGACGAAGAAGATGCACTGAAAGGAGCTCGCGACATCATTGCCGAACAGGTAAACGAAGACGAACGGGCACGTAACCTGATGCGTAATCAATTCAGTCGCCAGGCTGTCATTACAGCCAAGATAGTAAAAGGTAAAGACACAGAAGAAGGCGCAGCCAAATATCGCGATTACTTCGATTTCAGCGAACCGTTGAAGCGTTGCACATCACACCGTTTGCTTGCTATTTGCCGAGGAGAATCGGAAGGTATTCTGAAAGTCAGTATTTCACCGGAAGATGAAGAAGAATGCAATACACGCCTGGAACGCCTATTCGTACGTGGCAACAATGAGTGTGCCCGTCAGGTAGCAGAAGCTGTACGCGACGCATACAAGCGCCTGTTGAAACCATCCATAGAAACAGAATTTGCCGCATTAAGTAAAGAAAAAGCAGACGAAGAAGCCATCCGTGTATTTGCCGGCAACCTGCGCCAACTGCTTTTGGCTCCTCCTTTAGGACAGAAACGAGTGATGGGAATCGACCCGGGATTCCGTACCGGATGTAAAATTGTATGCCTGGATGCACAGGGAACTCTACTTCATAACGAAGCTATCTACCCCCATCCACCTAAATCGGAATACAGTCTGGCCGCCCGCAAACTGGTAAAGCTGGTTGAACAATACAAGATAGAAGCCATTGCCATTGGCAACGGTACTGCCAGCCGGGAAACTGAACAGTTTGTCACCTCACAGCGTTATGACCGGGAAGTACAAGTCTTTGTAGTAAGCGAAGACGGAGCTTCCATTTATTCGGCTTCCAAAACAGCACGGGAAGAATTCCCTGATTATGATGTAACTGTACGTGGCGCAGTCTCTATCGGCCGACGGCTGATTGACCCATTGGCTGAATTGGTCAAGATAGATGCCAAATCCATTGGTGTAGGACAATATCAGCACGATGTAGACCAGACACAACTCAAAGCAGCCTTAGACCAGACCGTAGAAAGTTGCGTAAACCTGGTAGGGGTTAATGTCAATACAGCCAGCAAGCATCTGCTCACGTATGTATCGGGATTGGGAGCTACCTTGGCACAAAACATTGTAGACTATCGTACAGAGAACGGTGCATTCCGTTCGCGCCGGGAGTTGATGAAAGTACCTCGTATGGGAGCCAAAGCTTTCGAACAATGTGCCGGATTCTTACGTATCCCACAAGCCGAAAATCCATTGGATAATTCTGCGGTTCATCCGGAAAGTTATGCGATTGTAGAACAGATGGCAAGAGACTTACACTGCACAGTACCCGATTTGATACGCGACAAAGGACTTCGTGCACGCATCCGGATAGAAGACTATGTAAGTGATACTGTAGGTATTCCTACACTGACCGACATCATGCAGGAACTCGATAAACCCGGACGAGACCCACGACAGAAAATACAGGTTTTCGAATTCGACAAAAACGTACGTACCATTGACGACTTGCAGGAAGGAATGGAATTGCCGGGTATAGTCACCAATATCACAAACTTCGGCTGTTTTGTAGACATCGGAATCAAGGAAAACGGACTGGTACATATTTCTCAACTATCCGACCAGTTTGTAAGTGATCCTACATCTGTAGTCAACATTCACCAGCATGTACGTGTAAAGGTATTAAGTATAGACAGAGAACGTAAACGTATCCAGCTTACCATGAAAGGAATGAAGTAAACACTTTCCTTCAAAAAATAAACAAGGGAGTAAAACAGTACATCATACTTGCTTTACTCCCTTTCTTTCTGTCCTTCAGTTCCAGTCTATACGTTCAATGCAAAACAGAAAAGACTATAGAACTATCTTCTCCAAATCGTCTGGCACATACACATTGCCCTTAAACTCCTGAGCAGCCTCCTGCGTATATTTTTCCTTACGCACAGACAAAGTCTTGTCTTCTGTATGATACAGCAACAAATTCTTCACTCCCAATCGCTCAGCAAGTCTTCCGGCATCCAGAGCTGTACTATGATGCTTTTCGTAAGGTTTGAATTCTTCTCTGTCTGCATACAGACAAAAAGCCTCACAAAGCAACCAGTCTGCATGTTCTACATAAGAACGGTTCTGTTCTTTATAAGGCTCATCCCCAAGACAAACCAACGATTTTCCTCCGGGAAGTTCAAGACGGAAGCCAAACTGCTTTTCTTTGGTAGACAAGATATCAAAACACTGCATACTTGCTCCTGCCACTTCCCAGCGCTCACTGTCTTTTACCTCACAGAAACGAACGTTCTTCTCTATACAAGCAACAATCTTAGCCGGAAGTGTTGCACGGCAAATCCACGAGAGTACATCTATTACTTTATCGTGTCCGTATACCCGGAACTCTCCCTCATACTTGCCCTTCTGCATTTGCTGAGCTATCATCCGGATAACCCATACCGCTCCCAAGATATGGTCGGTATGTGCGTGAGTAATGAACATATCTTTCACATCTGCCAGCGACAAGCCTGCCTTTTCCATCTGAACCAGGACACCATTTCCTCCTCCGGCATCAACCAGCAATACTCTTTCGCCTATACGGACAGCAAAACATGTATTATAACAACGGGTTACGGCAGCATTTCCTGTCCCCAACATAATCAGTTCCATCGTATCCATACCCTATCACAGTAATTATCGAATTACTTTTTTCAAGGCTTCCTGAACAAGACCTTCCATCACCTTATATCCCTCTACAGTAGGATGAACCCCATCTTCCGAATACTTCAAAGGTAATCCATCGCGTTCATCTTTCATTGCAGAATGATAGTCGACAAAAGGAATCCCCTGTGCATCGGCAAATTCCTTAAACTTCGCATTCAGTTTCTTTATATCTTCTGCTGGTTTCAGTTCCGGACGCCATCCAAACTGAAAAGCAGGCAAAGTAGAACATAGCACTACCTTAATTTGATTAGCCTGTGCCAACTGTACCATAGATACTACATTGTCGAACGTTTGCTCAAGAGTCATTGCATAATCATTACGAGCAATATCGTTTGTCCCTGCCAGAATCACGACTGCCTGCGGATTCAATGCAATCACATCCTGACGGAAACGCATCAACATCTGTGCAGAAACCTGCCCGCTTATTCCTCTGCCTACATATCCATTGCGGGCAAAGAAATCAGGATTCGCCACCGGCCATCCGTCAGTAATTGAATTTCCCATAAAAACAGCCTTTACCGGTCCTTGCACCATTTTATTATCCTCTTGATATCTCTCCAAACCTGCCCAGTCTTTCAAAGGTTCCTGAGCCATCAATTGTAAACTACCAGCCAAGCACAATGCTGCTACCACTATAGATTTCATAATAAATACCATTTAATTATATTCAACTTTCGCTATTCTGTCGCTTCTACGATATAATTGTACAAAATAAATAATAACATTCTATTTTTCACCCAACTCCTTGCCGTAATTTCCAGATAAAAGAAAAAAACAAGCATTTTCTCATTATAATACATGAATAAAAAAGGAAATCACCTCTACACATCACTGTATTTTTCTATAATTTTGGCCTCAATAAAAAAGCAAGATTATGGAAGATGCAACAAATAATGAAATCTGCGGTTGGTTTGTGTTCAACAGCGGACAAGTTCTGATAGAGAAGTATACAGACGGATATCACATTCCTTTTGGTGCCCAGCCACCGGTACCTGTCCCTATAGGAAGTACCGTACACAATATTGGAACAATCAATAATCTTCCCGCCAAAACTTACCTCATCCATACTCCAGTAACAGGAGATGAATCCAGCCCATGTATGATGAAAGACCTTCGAGCCTCTTTCGACGTACTTCCACTGAACGAATATAAAATGGCAGGAAAAGCATCACAAATACTGAACTGGGACAAGAACAGCCGCTACTGTCCGATGTGCGGAGTTCCTACCACACAAGTCTCTCCCATAGCCAAACGCTGTCCGGAATGCCGCCAGGAATTTTATCCGCGCATATCGCCTGCAGTCATTGTACTGATAAAAAAAGAAGATAGTATCCTTCTTGTGCATGCCCGCAACTTCAGAGGCACATTCAAAGGTCTGGTTGCAGGTTTTCTTGAACCGGGAGAAACACTGGAAGAATGCGTACATCGGGAAGTGATGGAAGAAACAGGACTCTGCATCCGTAATTTGAAATACTTTGGCAGCCAACCCTGGCCTTACCCAAGTGGCATTATGATAGGATATACTGCAGAATACGAAAGTGGCAATATTAAACTGCAGGAAGAAGAGTTAAGTGCAGGAGCTTTCTATACCCGAGACAATCTGCCGGAAATTCCCAAGAAACTCAGCATCGCACGCCGGCTGATTGATGCGTGGATAGAAGGAAAAATATAAAGGAA
>PPYE01567685.1_pt1 | contig 11091 bp, 16 predicted proteins | sample 1559881 | NCBI WGS metagenome assembly PPYE01 (sample SAMN08240022, study PRJNA423297) | Human gut metagenome, whole genome shotgun sequencing project.
ACGTGCTGCGGAAACTGCGGGGCGTGCGCGCTTTTTCGGGCATTGATATACACTGTGTCAGGATTGCACCCTGAAATGCCCGCACTTTTCTAAAATTCCCTCCGATATGACTTCCTTGCGCCGTGAGGCGTTGTGCCTACCTTGTATATAACACGGTTAAGCACGGTCTGGCGTTCTGCGGAACCGCCTGCCGTGCTTCCGCTGTTATCCTATGCGGGGAAGCGGAGAACGGATGTGCCAATAATAAAACGAATAAATATGATAGAAGTGTTTGACGCAAAGCGCACCCGCAGTTACGGGTGCTTTGCCAGTTTCAAGGCTGCCACCGATACGCTTGACAGCCTTGCCGCGACGGGACAGCTCGGAAGTGTGCCCGCTGTCAGCGTGGCGGCGTATTGCAGCGGCGTGTTACAACGGGAATATGAAGCGGTGTTTGTCGGTGGGAAATGGCGTGTGCCGAAATCTCCGAAAAGGCGGATGCCGGAAACGAGACCTGCCCGTGGGAGACGTCGGCGGAAATGGTGCAAGGAGTACGCTACGGCGGAGCTGATGTTCCGAGAAGGGTTTCCCGACCATTTGAACCGCAGTTATCCGCTCTCGGCGGACAGCCTGAGACGGTGCAACCGGAAATGCAGAATTTATATGCAATAATAAAAACGCAATGAGTATGAAAACATTAGCAGACGTGAAACGGAAAATGACGCTTGGCTCGAAGTGGCGGTGTGTCCGGCTGTTCGAGGGCGGAAAAGACCTCGGCGTGCGTGAGGTCGGGAAAGTGCAGGGTAATGCCGTGGCATTCCTCAAACCCGACGGGAAACTCTCGTGGCTATGGTGGCCAAAGGCAAAGGACGTGCAGGTGGAAGAAAACGCCTTCACCGTGCTCCAGAACGGAGTGCCCAAGCTCAAGTACATCTATGCCGGATAGGTGTTCCGGAAAAAATCATGCAAAATAATATGAATTAATAAAGTTGGTCGGTTACGGTCTTGTCCGAAACCTCCGTATTGAAGAAGTTTAGCCAGCATCCGAGCCCAGAAGCGTTGTACGGATTTTTAACTCGGAGTTATCCGGGCGCCGAGTATCACTCGGTGTACGAAGCGGGCTTCTGCGGATTTTGGATACACGAGCGTCTGACGGCCTTAGGGATCGACAACATCGTGGTCAATCCGGCCGACGTGCCGACCAAGAGCAGCGAAAAGCTGCGTAAGACCGACACCGTGGACAGCGGTAAGCTGGCGCGGAGTTTAAGAGCCAACGAGCTGAAAGGCATTTATACGCCGGACAGCGTATCGTTGGAGATGCGTTCCTTGATAAGATTGAAGAACTCGATAACCAAAGACACGACCCGTCAGAAGAATCGGCTCAAGTCTCAACTTCGGTATTTAGGCATCGAGATTCCGCAGGAGTTTCTCACTCCGTTTTCCAACTGGTCGAAGCGCTTTTTCGCCTGGTTGAAGGAGATAGAGACGCTCACCCCGAGCGGCCGTCAGGCCCTCGACATTCATATCCGGCATCTGGAAGAGTTACGCCGTCAGAAACTGGAGATGACACGGGCTTTACGGACATTGGCCAAGACGGATCGATTCCGCGAACCGCTGCGGTTGATTATGAGCGTTCCGGGGTTCGGGCAGGCTACGGGAATGGCGTTCCTCTCCGAGATATGCGACATAACCCGCTTCCGCAATGCCGAACAACTGGCTGCCTATATCGGAATGATCCCGATGTGCCACTCCAGCGGAGAGAAAGATGGGACGGGGGATATTACCATACGAAAACACGCCGTTATGCGCTGTAACCTGATAGAAGCGGCATGGGTGGCGGTACGTCAAGACCCTGCGATGAACCTGTTCTATACGGAACAATGCAAACGGATGCCCAAGAGCAAAGCTATCGTAAAGGTCGCCCGCAAACTGGTAAACCGTCTATTCTTTGTGCTGAAACATCAGACCGAATATGTCAATAGTATCGTGTCATAGAGAAACCCTTCCGGTAAACGGATTTTCCCAGAGAGAATACTACATAGTTGTTGCGGCGTTAACGTCCGCTTAAAATAATCTGCTCCTCTGGCCTTTGTAAACTAATAAGGGATATGCGGCAGAGAGCTGACCGCTAAGGAAAATCTGTTTATCGAAGGATTTTTTCGGGTTCTGAAATCTCGGCTTTCGAGAGAGCCAAAGGTGTTAAGCACGATGTGCCTCCGCACCGGCTCGATCAAAGGCCGGCGGAGGCTCTCGTGCCTTGACCTTTGGCCGAGAAGTTCACCAAGAAATGCAATACGCTGTAAATAAGATAAAAACAAATTTAACCGAAAACTTTGATCCAATTTTATTTGGATTGTAACAGGAAAACAACTATGGGGGCGGAATGCCCCTATGCTTTTATAAACGGATAAAGAAAATGACAGAAATAACGAGAAAGCAGATATCCCTCGCCAGTACAATGGAGAACATGTTCGGTGTAAAAGCAAAAGATTAGGTCTATGGAAACGAAAGAACTTACTACCCACCAGCGTGGTGTTATTCTACGCGGCATCTGCGGCGGGGCTGCATTGAAAGACAAGTCGCCGCAAATATCTGAAAACAATACCGTCATAACCTGCGCCGGAGGGTTGGAGATTTGGGACATCTGCTGCATCAGCAGTGATGCCGAAGCCTTCGGCCTGAAACCGTCCTTCGGTTATGACGGGCACACGAGAATCACTTTCACCCCCAAAGAATAAGCGGAATGAAATCATATTACTACTTGGACTACCTGCACCGTGAAATCTTCCTTGAAGAGGAGGATATTCAGACCGTTCCGGAATCAGGCAGGGCGGACGATGCCTGTTCCGCCATTGCCGAAAAGCCGTATGTCGTGGAGCAGTTCATGGCGGACTCTTTCCGGACACTCAAAGATGTGGCCAGCCGCCTGTGCGATTCCCCTGATATTAAAAGCCGCCACGATGCGCTGATGTATATCGTGTGGAGGGTGGCACTGGACATCAAGGAGTGGCGGACTCTGAGCCATAGCGAAGCCGCCGTCAAGGTAACCCGTGAGGACGGTTTCGTGTGGCTGCTTGTATCGGCGGAAAATGCCCGGAAGCTATGGGAGGCAGACGTATTCTCCCTGTACAGGCTTTATGCCGATGATTCGGAATCCCTGATCGAAAGCGAGGCGGAGCTGGAATCGACTATCAAGGGCGGATACCAGATAGGTATCGAGGTGGGGTTCGCCTCTGTAATGGACCATGCCGCCCGGATGAAGCAACAATAAAAATCGGAAACAATCAAATAACGAAATCAAGAAGAAAGGTATGGAAACAACATTATTGACAAAGGAAAATGCCCATCGTGTGACCATGGTGCGGCGTGTGGATGCCCCGGAAAGCGAACCGGTAGCGTTTCTTTTCAGGGGAAAGAGACACGGGTATTGCAGCTATTCCCATCTTGTAGGGAATCCGGGCAAGGAAGAAATCCTCGCCCCGGCGGACTTCAAGGACTGGGAAGTTGTGGAAGTGGCGCACCCGGGCTATCTGGAAGAATATTTCAAGCAGGCGTGCAGCTCCTACAACCTCACCTCCTTCTCACCCGACGAGCGGGGTGAGTCAGACATCGCCTCGCACGAAAAGGAACTGCACGAGGATTTGCAGTCGATGCCCGAGCAGCAGCGGGAACGTTACATGGAAAACTACAAACGCTATTTCTCTGCCATGATCGCCGCCAACAGCCGTTGTGCCAGCGCGATGATTACGGGACCTGCACGCTTCAACACGGGCCGCAACGAAAAGGCCTGCAACAGCCACGCCAAGAGCGTCACGGCGTTCCGGGAATGGCGAGAACGTGCACTCGAAGCGATTCGCAAGGCTACCGAAGCGGCCAAGCCCGAAGAACAGCGTCTCGAGGAGGAGTGGCAGAAGGTCAAAGCCTTTATCGACGATGCCGCCTCGACCATTCACGGTATCGATACGGGTACGGCACGAGGCTATAGCCGGGCTCTCTTCGTCAGCAACCTCGCCGGGCGACTCTCCACCTATGTCAACCATGGCAACGTGGAAATCATCGACCGTGCCGTCGCTCGTCTGCGAGAGTGGAACGACAAAGTCAAGAAACCTGTCGTCACGGCACGCCATTCAATCTTCAAGTATCCCGAACTCGTCCGCAAGGTGCGGGAAAAGCAGCAGGAACGGGCAAGCCGTGAAAATCGTGAGATTCCGTTCGATGGCGGCAAGGTGGTCTACAACTTCGAAGAAGACCGCCTGCAAATCCTCTTCGACAAAATACCCGATACCGATATGCGTACGACCTTGAAGCGTAACGCTTTCAAGTGGGCGCCACGCAACCAGGCATGGCAGCGCCAGCTCACCCGCAATGCCGAATATGCCGCCGGTCAGGTGTTGAAAATAACCATTTAATCCAGTGCCCATGAGATACATCATCGATTCACGTTATTTCGACGGGACATGCCTCACGTCGATGTCGGATGACATGCACAGCGACTACGGCGGCGAGACGCTGGAAGCACTGCGCGAAAGGGAGAAGAACCCGTACCTGGTCGCTGTATCACCGGTACGCATGACACTGCTTGTGAAGCGTTATACCCGGGCACTTTGCAAGCCCTTCCATGAAATTACGGAGGAACGTTATTACGAACTGCTGGAATGCCTGCCTCCGGCCCGCATGCAGAGCGACTGGTTCTTTGTCGGGGAACCGTATTACCGAAACCTGTACGCGCTCTGTTTCGAGTCGGACGGCAGGTATTTCCGGGCGGAACGTCCCACGGAACGAGATGGCGGCATTGCTGAGGAACCTGCGCGGAAACCGCTACGAATACTGTACTTTCTACTCCCAAAAGAAGGACATCTTCGAGTTTTTTGACTGGCTACGGAAGAACAAATACACGCTGGAAATCCAGGGCGACTTGTTCGACTTTGCGGATGACCGCTCCCACGTGGACTTTCACGGCAATGTATGCGAGTATTCGGCTGTGTTCCATTACCGCATCTATTCACGCAAGCTTTTTGGCCATATCATTAACCAGCTACGCACCGTGAAACGGTATCACGCGTGGCATAAAAGGAGGGAAATACGATGAAAATCTCAAATGAACCTACCCCATACCTCCTGCTCAAGGCAGGAACTGACAGTGCATGGGATTGCTGCGACTTTGCAATCGTGTACCTGTCAAAAGAGTGGAGACAGACACAGTCCGGCAGGCTGGAAGCCGTCAAGCCATTCAAGGATGACATCAGTTTCCAGTCTTTGAACTTTTATGACATATCGGTTGGTTTTTACCAGCCGGACGAGGACGGGATACTGGGCAGCGAGGACTTGCCGGAAGACAATAACTGGTGCTTCGTGGAACTGACCGAAACGGAACTGGAAAGGTTGGTTCCGCCGGACAATGTGCTGGTCAGCCATATCTTGGCGGTATTTGCAAACGGGGAAGCCAGATACCGGGCGTACGGCAAACATACCGACGAGCGATTCTCAAGAGAATAACAGTGTAAACCTGATCGAGTTCCATACCGCTGACGGGCAGAAACACGGTATCGGCAACCCGGAAGCCATCAAGCTGTTGCTTTCGGTGGCCGTCATCGAACTGGAACGCCAGCTCCGGACCGCACAGTTCGGTGATATTCCGGAAAGCCTGGAGAACAGCCGCGAGTACAAGGCGGCCAAACAGCTGGAATACGCCATGAACGATTTGGGATTCAAGTCCGAACGTTTCGCCCAGGCTCTTCCTTATTTCCACAAGACACTGGAACAGACATTCTTCAGAACGGTAAAGGCTTCCATTACCGCTATGGCAGGGCGTGATTCACGCTGCATTGACGACCGCAACCGTGCTTCATACGAGATGTGTCAAATGCTGGCCTCCATGCTGGAAGATACCCGTCTGCCCTTTATCTAAATGCCATGTTCATAGACGAGAGGACACAAAACCGCCTCCATGCCGTGCCGGGAGAGAGTATCTCCCACGGCACGATGCGCACGCAGGACCTGATTCCGGCGTTCTTGGACGTTATCCGTGACACACCGGAGTACGTGCAGGTGATGAATGCCATCCCCGCCCATGCCATGGAGGACAAAGAAGCAGACTGGTGGAACAGCGATGACGCGGCGGGATTGCTGGAATCGCTGTTCGACACGCTCGATAGTTACTCACCGGAGGGGTACTATTTCGGTGCTCATCTCGGTGACGGGTCCGATTACGGATTTTGGAAAATGGACAAGTGAATGTCGGAACATGGTACGGATTACAAAAGACAAGCGGCATGACATTCTCAAAGACGGGATTCGTATCGGGCAAATCTATCTTGCCCGTGCCGAAAGCAGGAAATTAAGATACTGGGCAATCTCTTGCATGAGTGGAATCGGCTTCAACACTTTCAATGAAGCCCGCAGTTATGCCAAGGATTTCCTTTAATAAAAGAATCGCATGAAAAATTGGATACAACAGATGCTTTTGTGGCGTAAAAAGACGGACAAGGGCAGAATGACACTCGGAAAGGTGCAGAAAGAGTATCGCGAGAATGACGTATGCATGGGAGAACTCCTTGATGCCCTTCCCGCCGACGGCCTTTCCATAGAGGAAGCTTTCGAGCTGGCTATCACCGCCAAGAAGTGGGCGGACGGAGACCGTTTCTACCGGAGTATCAACGATGGAGAACCGGAAGAATTGTAAGGTAAATAACAATAAACAATAATGACAAATGAGCAGATATGATTTTATAAGATTCGGCGGCTTTGTCAACTGGGCGGACGAGGACACGGACACGTTCCGGAAAATGAAAGTCTGCCTGCCGGTAAAGGAGCCTGTCGAAGATGACACGAAAATAGGACTGATTTCCACGGACGAGGACAATCCGGAAGAAATCGCGGTTTCCTATTCCGTCAGGGCAGCCGAACTCATCCCTTGGACGGACTCATTCCAGGAAGGATACTGGAAAGCCCTGATAGTGGCAGAGGCAAACGGAGCAGGCACGGACGTATTGCTGCCCATGCTCAAAGATGCCGGACTATGCCTGATGGAATGTGTCTTCCTGATGCTCCGGAGCGATGCCTGCAAACTGTTTCCGGTCCTGTGCCGGCTGTTCCCGGAAGTGGAGGAAATGTTTGAGATTATCACATGGAATGACAGGGAATATTTTGTCAGGGAACTGACGCTGTTCCGTGGAACGGGCGGGGAATACAAAACCCTGGTCTCTGTAACGGGTCTGCAAGACGTGCTGGTCGGCAAAGACGGCGCACCCATATCGGACGAGGCGGAGGCCGTGGACCGGAAAATCTGCTATTACTTCACGGACGAGGAGTTCCTGCTGCCGGAAGAGCGGCTTGTGGCCCTTGCGGAGGATGCGTGAGAAATCATAATGTATGTACAAAGACCAGAAAATGAATAAAAGAATGAACAAACAGCAAACCACTCCCGTTACCGACACTTTTAAGGGGATGCTACTTATGTCAATGGGTGTCCCTGTAGGAAACATCCGTCCCTACCGTTTGAAGTCGGCACCTTCCTGCCTCGGCGGTTTCGAGCGCATGAGCGTAGCGGCAGCACGAGCCTCGGGAATGGATATCCCGGAGACGGAGAAAGAGAACGATGAAGTTTACATATGCCGCTTGGGACCCGCCGTCTTCCATAAATGGATGCCTGTCTGGATGTTCGAAACCGCTTTCGAACCGGTTCCCGAGCAGAGACGCGGTGACCGCATCCGAACACTTACGGAAGAGATGAACAACCATCACGTGGCGGAGAAAGCCCTGAATGAAAAATGTTACGCCCTGTCCGTGAAGCTGCTTTCCGAGTGTGGCGGCAGCCTTGATGACAACGGTGAACAATCCTCGACCTATCTCCATGTTGTGGACCGTGACCCCGTGGAACTGGTCATCACGAACGCGTCGCTCCGGAAAGACGGGAAAATCTTCATCATGGGTTACAGTTACTACACGGGCGAGGAGTACGAGCAGGAATGTGACGTAGAATCCGGCATGGACATACTGAATTTTATCCTTTCCCAAAAAAGTTTTGAGTGCCACAGTGTACGTAAACGAGCCGATGGACCGCGTAGTACTGGGTATCGCCAACGACCTGCTCTTCGAGTTGATGCCGGAGATGCTGCACTCTTCGTGCAAGTCCTACCAGACCGGTATAGGGTGCGGCAAGGTAGTTACGGAAGTCAGCCACCGGATGACAGAAACCGGCAATAGCGGCTGTCTGGGCTGGAAGTCCGACCTTTCCAAATACTTCGACAGTGTTCCGATACGGTTCATCGACGAGGCGTTCGACAAGGTGGAGGCCAAACACGGCCAGTCTGCCCTGATAGACGTACTTAGGAAATATTACCACTCGGACCTCTATTTCGATGAAGATAACCGGTTGCAAAGCAAGTATCAATCCTTGAAACAGGGTTGTGCTGTGGCTAGCTGGCTGGCGGATGTACTGCTCTACGACCTAGACAGGGAACTGTCACAAATGAACGGCTACTACGTCCGGTATTCCGACGATATGCTTTTTATCGGCAAGGATTATGAAAAAGCGATGGACACACTCCAAAAACGCCTGGAAGATAAATCCATGAAGCTAAATCCCAAGAAAGTGGAATACCTGGCAGCCGATGTCTGGTTCAAGTTCTTAGGATTCAGTATCAAGGGCGGCATGGTCTCGCTCTCGTCATCACGCATCAAGACCTTCCAGCACGAGATCGAGCGGCGGACAATCCGCTGCCGGGACACGACACTGGCAAAAGCCGTGGACGCCGTGAACCGTTACCTGTACAAGGGCGAGTTCAGCTGGGCGATACAGGTATTGCCGGTCTGTAATGTGAAGAGTGACCTCAACGAGCTGAACAAGTTCGTGATGGACTGCTTTAGAGCCGTTCAGACGGGCAGGTGCAAGATCGGCGGTCTGGGATATGTCCGAACCAAACCGGATGGCTGCATCGTCCGGGGACGGGGACGCAACGTGAAGGCCAACCGCGATAAAACAGACCGGGACATACCGGGTTACCTGACTGTCGGCTGCATGCGTAACGCCCTTCTGACCAGCCGGGCGGTGTACAACACGCTGGTGGCATCGCTATAAGTTACGCCGGGCACACGGCAGAACGGGTGGACGGGCAGGCTATTCAACGTTACAGGCTTATAACCAGAATCCATATCGAGATTAACCGGTCTAACACCCGGTTAATCCCATCTCGATTCTGGCTGCGCCTGTAATGTATCGGGAAATTAAAGTCATGTGCCGTCTGTCCCGTACCCGTTACCGGAGCACACCGGGAAAGTTCAAGGAATAGGTTTGGGCATCCCGCGTACCAACGTCTTCTTTCCGAGTCTGAAGGCGGCTGACCGTCGCCTTCGGACTCCGCAGAAGACCCATACGCGGGATACATCGGAAGCATAAAGCCATGTGCCGGTATTATGAGAACTTTCAGTCTTTTCCAGCACGGGAACGTGCGGTTCGGGGGAATGGATTCAGCCTGCTGTCCCCGATAAGCCCGTCTCGCGCCGTCGTATCCCTAACGTTATACGACGGCGCCATTCCGGCTTCCGCCACAGCAGACATCGGACCTGTAAAGGAACGTGCCGGCATTCCGGGAACCGCAAAAAGAACAGCACAGGGCAAAGGGGGCAAGGCCGGGATTTCAACAGAGCCGCAATTCACACGAAGTCCTACTGTATTTATCAGGACTATAAAGATACGCGCCAGGGGTTTGAGTGCCATTAATTGTAAACAGGTGAGAAAATGGAAGATATTTACCGAGAAACCGTCACCGCCATAGAGAACGGCGCAAATTTCCGGATTGATTTCCAGTCCAGAAGTTTAAAAGTAAACGGGAGACACATGATACGGAACGGCAGGTATGATGGCGCTCCGTGGTTGCCGGAGTACGGCTGCGGGGATTTTTTCACGGATGTGGAGGAGCTGTACCGCCGCTATAAACATTCGATACCATCGGAGCGCAGCCAGAGCAAGTCCCGCCGGTATTTCATGGCATTGCCCGAAAGTGACCTCGAGGACGGGGACATGCTGTACGGGCAACACCGGGATACCGCGCAATTCGAGCTGGAATTCTATATCCTCTGCCGGATTATAGGCGGGTTCACATGGAATCCCGAAACGATGGGCAAATGGTTCTGGCAAAGCGAAAAAGACAAGGACCTGGTGATACTCAGAAAATGGGTGGAACCCGGAAGTAATCAAGTATCGAGGCACTCCGCGGTGCCGGTGTGGACGTGAGCTGCCTGTTCGCCATGCAGGGAGCCGAGGGCGGCGAGTATATCGCCTCCAACAAAGACGGGAAACTTACCATCCTGGATGACAACGACCCGATATTCGGCAGCATCATGGCACAGGGTACCGTTCCCAACAACCGACTCTTCCGCCGGTGGGTCATGGCACAAATGTTCCATATGATGTCATACACGCATTACCGTGAAAAAGAGCCGGCAGGGGTGACCGAGATGATTCACCGGAAAGGCTATGATTACCAGTGGAAAATGCTCTTGAACGAGCTGCACGCCCAGATGAAGATGGAACACAAGGACATCACGGGTTTTGCCGAGAGAAACCGCTGGTTCAACCGTGATGTGGTTTTGGCCATCGCGAGCGACTATGTCAACGCGCTGAAAAAACACGTGGGCAACCTGGAAACAAGAAAATGCAAGGGAGTTCCCTACAAGCGTATACACGGCCGTAATATTTTCGTGGAGGACCTGCAATCCAAACTGTACTACCCGCTTTCCATCGCGATAACCCACATCAGGCACGCGTTGGACGCCACACAGCTTTACAACGCGGTCAGACAGTTCAATGACCGTCGTATCCGGCTGCCATGGGGCACTCCTCAAAGCAAGGCATGGATGGATGCCTATAAGGGAGCCGGGGCGTTCTTTACCATGCAGAACCTGATTCGTTTCCACGGTTGCACGGCTGTCAATGACCGGGGTCGGCGTCTGGACAAGTACCAGTCACTGACGTTCCTGTCAGCCAAGGCGGAAGAGTATAAAAACGGAGAAGGCTGGCGGTTGCTGGCAGTCCTGAAAAAAATGCTGGCGGACAACAATATCAACATCAAAAAGAAGATGGCGGCATGGCGTAAGAAATAGGCCGTCATC
>PPYE01722182.1_pt1 | contig 11091 bp, 9 predicted proteins | sample 1559881 | NCBI WGS metagenome assembly PPYE01 (sample SAMN08240022, study PRJNA423297) | Human gut metagenome, whole genome shotgun sequencing project.
TGAAAGTAATGAAATTCGGCGGAACATCCGTAGGTTCCGTGAACAGCATTTTAAGCGTAAAGAGAATTGTAGAGTCGGCAAATGAGCCGGTAATTGTAGTTGTTTCCGCATTGGGAGGCATCACTGACAAATTGATAAATACATCGAAGATGGCGGCAGTGGGAGATTCAGCCTATGAGGGTGAGTTTCGCGAAATCGTTTACCGTCATGTGGAGATGATTAAGGAGGTGATTCCTGCCGGAGAAAAGCAAGTATCGTTGCAACGTCAGATTGGCGAGCTGCTGAACGAATTGAAGGATATCTTTCAGGGAATTTACCTGATTAAAGACCTTTCCCCGAAGACTTCGGATACAATCGTCAGCTATGGTGAACGTCTTTCATCCATCATCGTTACCGAACTGATTGACGGAGCAAAATGGTTCGATTCGCGCACTTTTATCAAGACGGAAAGAAAGCATAGCAAGCACACGCTGGATACAGAATTGACTAATAAACTGGTGAAAGAGGCTTTCCAGTCTATTCCTAAAGTGGCGCTGGTGCCGGGATTCATCTCTTCGGATAAAACGACAGGGGATGTAACAAACCTCGGACGCGGTGGCTCGGACTATACGGCTGCCATTATTGCTGCGGCGCTGGATGCGGCAAGTCTGGAAATCTGGACGGACGTAGATGGATTTATGACGGCTGATCCGCGTGTCATTTCGACTGCTTATACGATTACGGAATTGAGTTACGTAGAAGCGACCGAACTTTGTAACTTCGGCGCAAAGGTGGTTTATCCGCCGACTATCTATCCCGTATGTCACAAGAATATTCCTATTATAATAAAGAATACATTCAACCCGGATGGAGTGGGAACGGTTATCAAACAAGAAGTTTCCAACCCGCAGAGCAAGGCTATCAAGGGGATTTCCTCCATCAACGACACAAGTCTGATTACTGTTCAGGGTCTTGGTATGGTAGGTGTGATCGGTGTAAACTACCGCATTTTTAAAGCATTGGCAAAGAATGGAATCAGCGTGTTCCTCGTCTCACAGGCTTCATCGGAAAACAGTACTTCTATCGGTGTGCGTAATGCCGATGCCGACCTGGCTTGTGAAGTGCTGAACGAAGAATTTGCGAAAGAAATAGAGATGGGTGAGATTTCTCCGATTCTGGCGGAAAGAAATCTGGCAACAGTGGCTATCGTAGGTGAGAATATGAAACATACACCGGGTATCGCAGGTAAACTTTTCGGTACACTGGGACGTAATGGTATCAACGTTATCGCTTGCGCACAGGGAGCTTCGGAAACTAATATCTCTTTTGTTGTCGATTCCAAATCCTTGCGTAAATCATTGAACGTAATCCACGACTCTTTCTTCCTCTCCGAATATCAGGTATTGAACCTCTTTATCTGTGGTGTCGGTACGGTAGGGGGTAGTCTGGTAGAACAGATTCGTTGCCAGCAACAAAAGCTGATGATGGAAAACGGACTGAAACTCCATGTAGTAGGCATCATTGATGCAGCCAAGGCAATGTTCAGCCGTGAAGGTTTCGACCTCGCCAACTTCCGTGAAGAACTGCTGGAAAAGGGCAAGGACAGCAGCCTGCAAACCATCCGCGACGAGATTATCGGAATGAATATCTTTAATTCCGTATTTGTAGACTGTACGGCCAGCGCTGACATCGCATCGCTTTACAAAGATTTCCTGCAACACAATATCTCTGTGGTAGCAGCCAATAAGATTGCGGCTTCTTCCGCTTATGAAAACTATCGTGAACTGAAAACGATTGCCCGCCAACGTGGTGTGAAGTATCTGTTCGAAACAAACGTAGGTGCAGGTCTTCCGATCATCAATACAATTAATGACCTGATTCATAGCGGTGACAAGATTCTGAAGATTGAAGCGGTGCTTTCCGGTACGCTGAACTATATATTTAATAAAATCAGCGCCGATATTCCTTTCAGCCGTACCATCAAAATGGCACAGGAAGAACGCTACTCTGAACCGGACCCACGTATTGACTTGAGTGGAAAAGATGTGATCCGTAAACTGGTGATTCTGGCACGTGAAGCCGGATACCGTCTGGAACAGGAAGATGTTGAAAAGAACCTCTTTGTTCCGAATGACTTCTTCGAAGGTTCTCTGGAAGATTTCTGGAAACGTGTTCCAAGTCTCGACGCAGACTTTGAAGCCCGTCGCCAGGTATTGGAAAAAGAAAACAAGCACTGGCGTTTCGTCGCCAAACTGGAGAATGGAAAAGCCTCCGTCGGCCTGCAGGAAGTAGGAGCCAACCATCCGTTCTACGGCTTGGAAGGCAGCAACAATATTATCCTGCTCACTACGGAACGCTATAAAGAATATCCGATGATGATTCAAGGATACGGTGCCGGTGCCGGCGTAACGGCTGCCGGAGTATTTGCCGACATCATGAGTATCGCAAATGTTTAAACGCCTTATGAAACATATTATCATATTGGGAGACGGAATGGCCGATTGGCCAGTGAAGTCATTAGGGGACAAGACGCTCCTGCAATATGCAAAGACGCCTTATATGGATAAGCTAGCTCGCATGGGACGTAACGGCCGCCTGATTACTGTGGCGGAAGGTTTCCATCCGGGTAGTGAAGTTGCCAATATGTCCGTGTTGGGATATAATTTGCCAAAGGTATATGAAGGTCGCGGACCGCTGGAAGCTGCCAGTATTGGTGTGGATCTGAAACCGGGTGAGATGGCAATGCGCTGTAATTTGATTTGTGTGGAAGGAGATATTCTGAAGAATCACTCCTCCGGACATATATCTACAGAAGAAGCAGATGTATTGATTCAATATCTGCAAGAAAAGCTGGGCAATGACCGCGTACGCTTTCATACAGGAGTTCAGTACCGCCATCTATTGGTTATCAAGGGAGGTAATAAAGAACTGGATTGTACACCTCCGCATGATGTACCTTTGAAACCTTTCCGTCCATTGATGGTGAAACCATTGGTTCCGGAAGCGCAAGAAACGGCAGATCTGATTAACGACCTGATTCTGAAATCACAGGAATTGCTGAAAGATCATCCATTGAATCTGAAACGTATGGCAGAAGGTAAAGATCCTGCCAACAGTATTTGGCCTTGGAGTCCCGGTTACCGTCCGCAGATGCCTACTTTCTCCGAGACTTTCCCACAGGTAAAGAAAGGAGCAGTCATCTCGGCTGTAGATCTGATAAACGGAATCGGTTACTATGCTGATTTACGTCGCATCGCAGTAGAGGGAGCAACCGGACTTTATAATACGAACTACGAAAACAAAGTGGCCGCTGCCTTGGAAGCATTGAAGACGGATGATTTTGTTTATCTGCATATCGAAGCCAGTGATGAGGCCGGACACGAAGGAGACATCGACTTGAAACTTCTCACTATCGAGAATCTTGATAAACGTGCCGTAGGTCCTATTTATGAAGCAGTGAAAGATTGGGACGAACCGGTAGCCATTGCTGTATTGCCCGATCATCCTACTCCCTGTGAGCTTCGGACTCATACATCTGATCCCATTCCGTTTCTTATCTGGTATCCGGGTATCGAGCCGGACGAAGTGCAGACGTATGATGAAATAGCCGCTTGCAACGGTAGTTACGGACTTCTGAAAGAAGACGAGTTTATAAAAGAATTCATGAAATAAGTCACCACAGATTATGAAATATTATAGTACGAATAAACAAGCACCTGTTGCCTCACTGCAAGAAGCGGTGGTAAAAGGGCTTGCTGCCGACAAAGGGCTGTTTATGCCTATGTCTATCAAACCTCTTCCACAGGACTTTTACGATACGATTGATAGTTTATCCTTTCAGGAAATTGCTTATCGCGTAGCCGATGTTTTCTTCGGTGAGGATATTCCTGCCGATACGCTGAAACAGATTGTATATGATACATTAAGTTTCGATGTACCTTTGGTTAAGGTGGCAGATAACATCTATTCACTTGAACTTTTCCACGGACCGACGTTAGCATTTAAAGATGTAGGCGGTCGTTTCATGGCGCGTCTTTTGGGATACTTCATTAAAAAAGAAGGACAAAAGAATGTCAATGTATTGGTAGCTACTTCCGGTGATACGGGAAGTGCTGTTGCCAACGGCTTTCTGGGTGTGGAAGGTATTCATGTGTATGTGCTTTATCCGAAAGGAAAAGTGAGCGAAATACAGGAGAAGCAATTCACTACGCTCGGACAGAATATTACTGCGCTTGAAGTGGACGGAACATTTGATGATTGTCAGGCATTGGTGAAATCTGCTTTCATGGATAAAGAATTGAATGAACACCTTTCGTTGACTTCTGCCAACTCCATCAATGTAGCCCGTTTCTTGCCGCAGGCATTCTATTATTTCTATGCTTATGCACAATTGAAACGTGCCGGAAAAGCTGATAATGCTGTAATCTGTGTACCTAGTGGAAACTTCGGAAATATCACCGCCGGATTGTTTGGCAAGAAGATGGGTTTACCCGTGAAGCGTTTCATTGCTGCCAATAACCGCAACGATATTTTCTATCAATATCTGCAGACAGGTAAATATAATCCCCGTCCGTCTATCGCAACGATTGCTAATGCTATGGACGTAGGCGATCCGAGTAACTTTGCCCGCGTACTCGATTTATATAGTGGTTCACATGCTGATATCTCTGCCGAGATTTCAGGAACAACTTATACCGATGAGCAAATCCGCGAAACGGTGAAGGAAACCTGGAAAGAACATCATTATCTCCTTGATCCTCATGGTGCTTGTGGATATCGTGCGTTGGTAGAAGGCTTGAAAGAGGGAGAAACAGGTGTATTCCTTGAAACGGCTCATCCTGCCAAGTTCCTCGAAACAGTGGAAAGCATTATTGGAGAAGCGGTAGAAATCCCTGCCAAATTGCAGGAATTTATGAAAGGCGAGAAAAAAAGCCTTCAAATGACAAAAGACTTTGCGGACTTCAAGAAGTATTTGTTGACGCTTTAATCCTCTTCTTCCTATGAATGAATTTGTGCCACCTTGTTGGCACGGTTGTGCCATCGAAGTGTCACGGTCGTGCCAACAAGGTGGCACAATTGTGACAATAGGGTGGCATAAACCGGATAATTGCAATATAGTTTATATAGAAGCTAAGAATACTAAATATTCTCCCGTACAATGAACAGTAAACTCATTTGCTGTTGCTTCATTAAGCGTTCCTTGCCACCAATTAGTAAAATCACTAAGAGGATAAACTAATCCCTCTCCTTGCAATCCTTTCGCTCCGAAATTGAAAATAGAAACTTGTTGCCCCGGATGAGAGGCGAAAGCTTGCGTGTCTTTGGCGGGGATAAACATACCATAATCGGTAATGGTACGTACCTCGATACCATCTTTCATGTAGTCGATCAGCAGACTGATGTTTCCTAATGTATGATCTTCCCGTTTGCCGGTGGCTCCGACAATGGCAATTCTTCGGAATCCTTTCTTTTGCAGGAAATGAACAGCTTTGGTTTGGTCGTTCGTTTCTTGATCCGCTATCTGATGTACAATAGGGGAGAAAAGTTCTTTATATTCCGGTGAAAGAGAATCCCCGTCACCGATAATTACATCGGGGGTATGCCCACGCAGGATATATTCATTGGCAGCCCCGTCACAACAAACTACAAATTCTGCATTTTCCAGCATTTGCAGGGGAAGAGGATGGCTGGGATATTCGCCATTGGCTAGTATCACGGCTTCGGGAGTATAGTGTTCGTATTTCATTGTATGCTCATTAATTTTTTCCACTTAAAATAGCCAAAGATAGCTATAATGGAGTAGAGTCCATACAAAGCGGAAGTAAAATAAAGGTCTTTGTAGATATAAAGTCCGCAGCAGACAATATCCACAAGAATCCAGGCAAACCATTGTTCGATGTATTTGCGTGCCAGCATCCACATACCGACAATGCTCAATGCGGTAGTAAAGCTATCTAGCCAGGGAACATTGCTATCCGTATATTCTATCAGTATCCATGCAATACCGAGGAAAGAAACGACGAATACCAGAAAAAGAGGCAAGTAACATTTTCCCGGAGTATGTACGATAGGAAGATCTTTAGGGGTGTCACCGGTTGAAGCATCTGCTGTCGTCAGTTGACCTTTCTTTTTCCTGTGTCCCCACATCCAGAAGAACCAGCCGTAGATGGCAGCTATCAGGTAGTAGATATTGATGCCAAAGTCAGCATACAATCCGGCTTTATAATATACGAAGATGTAGATGGCAGGCATCACAATGCCCGCTATCCAAAGGTAGATACTTGCCCGGTACTCTAACCAAAGGTAGATCAGCCCGACAATCGTACCGAATATTTCCAGAAAATTCAATTCCATAACTCTGTGTGATTAAAAGCGGAAAGAGACATGTCCCATGACGTTTGTTCCTGCCTGCGCTGCATATCCGGCATAGTTTCCCCGATTCTCCACCGTATCGGTGTAGTCACTTGATGCCCAGCCGTTGTTTTCATATTTTTCATTAAACAGATTGTATACAGTAAATCCTACGGTGACTTCTTTCAGTACTTTCTTGGGACGGAAGCTGTACGCCAGATTGAGGTTGCTGACAAAATACTTATCAAGAGTCAGTTCTTCAACTTCTGCGTTTGTCATATACTGTTTGCTCACGAACTGTGATTGCAGGGCAGCTTCGAATCCCTTATAATTGAATGAGAAACGATTGTTGAGTAAGAAGTCTGGTGAGAAAGCAATGTGAGTGTCTTTATGCTTTATCTGAATAGTCGGGAGAGAAGTAGAGCTACCGTCGTCATTATAGTGGTAGCCCGGCAGGCTCTCTACGAAATCCTGAATACGGTTTTTGCTCCATGTAGCGTTGATATCCCATTGAAACCATTTGCACGGTTTGATTCCCAGCATGATTTCGATTCCCATGCGATAACTGTCCGGCACGTTTTCGGTCAGTGCTTCACCTATATCGTTTAAGGCTCCGGTCAGAACCAGTTGGTCGGTATAGTCCATGTAGTAGAAGTTTGCACCTGCTGTCAGCCATTGGTTGGCGAAGGTATATCCTGCTTCATAGTCGAGCAGCTTTTCTGCTTTGGGGTACGAGTCCGGATCACCATCCGTATAATTGTTTCTTGTTGGCTCTTTTTGAGCAACCGAGAAAGAGGCATAGACACGATGGTTGGAAGTGATGTTCCAGTTTAATCCTACTTTCGGATTAAAGAAATCGAACTTTTTATCTACTGCCAGTGGACGCAGGGCATTCTTGCTCCAGTCATATTTATCATTGTTTCCGTCGATGGTATAGTTGATGTGGCGATACTGGAGATCGGCATAAGCACTTAGTCCTCTAGTAAGATCGTAGTTCGCTTTCAGATAAATATTTCCATCGGTCTTCTTGGATTTGTTGCGGTAATATTCATGGTCGGGAGATAGAGAACCTACGTAGTTTTTCACCCAGGGAACTCTTCCGAAGTTATTGCCCCGGTATTGATTCAAACCACCTCCCAGAGACGCATTCAGCCTGTTAGCCGTGTAATTGAGAGAAAAAACGCCGCCGCCGAATTTGTTGTCCATCTTCTTTTGACGGACTAAATCGCTTTTAGATACTTCGGTTCCATCTATTGTAAATGGTTTTAAACCATATTCTATCAGGTATCTGCCGTCTTTGTACTCTTCGTAATAACCGTCACCTTTGGTATAATGTAAGGCAACGTTCAGATTCCAGGCTGTCGAGAAAGAATGATTGAAGAGAAGCTGATAATTCTTTTGCAGATAATTATCTGTTTGGTCGTCGTAATAATATTTTTTGCCGTTGGCATCAGTGTACATTTCCCCGCAAGGATTGTAGCGTCTGCCGAATTTTTCCATTTGATCTTTTGTTGCGTATCCCCAAGCATGATATGTTTTTTCTTTTCCGGCAAATGCAATGAGCTTCACAGATGTGTTTTCTGCAAAATAACCTCCTTGCAGGTAGTAAGAGTTCAAGTCCACCGAAGCACGGTCTATGTATCCGTCCGTACCGATATTGGAAAGGCGGGCGTCAAACGTCCAGTGGTTATTGAGTAGGCCGGTTCCCACTTTCACTGTTTCCTTGTGCGTGTTGAACGAACCGTATGAACCATTGAATTCGGCGTATGGTTTCATAGATGCGCCTTCGGTTTGCATATTGACACTGGCTCCGAAAGCACCTGCTCCGTTCGTCGATGTACCTGCTCCGCGCTGCACCTGCATATCTTTTACGGAAGAAGAAAAGTCGGGCATATTCACCCAGAACAGGTTATGGCTTTCGGCATCGTTCATCGGTATGCCGTTTACCGTGATGTTGATTCGTGTGCCATCGGTTCCACGTACGCGAAGTGTCGTATAGCCGATACCAGCTCCTGCATCCGATGTAGTCAGTGTGGAAGGAGTCATACTTAGCAGATAGGGGATATCCTGTCCGAAGTTTACCTTTTTGAGTTCTGCTTTGCCTATATTGGTGAATGCCACGGGAGTTTTGGCTGTGGCACGTGTGGACACTACCTGCACCTCTTGCAGGTTTACTACTCTCATACTATCCTTTGCACTCGTCTGTGCATGAACAGTGATACCTGCGCCCAATAAGGCGACGGCCATCCATACAATTCTTTTCATTTTTGCTTACTAATTAGTTCTCTACGCCGGCATTACCCGGATCAGATTCTATGGGTATGTTCTCAGCCCGTCATGTTAAGGAACAAAACTGCATTTATTCACTTAATATATACTTAATTATGCTACTATTATTGCAAGCAACACAAGCTGCGGACTCTGTGCAAGTGGCTGCAGACGAATTAATGAAAGAGGCGATTGCCAATGCTGACGGATTGGATAAGCTTTCGCTGATTACTCAACAACTGATAGACTTCGGTATTCGTGCCGGAGAACGTATACTGATTGCGGTCATCGTCTTTATTGTCGGACGTTTTCTTATCTCGTTGCTCAACAAATTCATCAGGCGTCTGATGGATAAACGAAAAGTAGATGTAAGTATCAAAACTTTCGTTAGAAGTCTGGTCAATATTCTGTTGACAATCCTGTTAATCATTTCTGTTGTCGGTGCCTTGGGAGTTGAGACAACTTCATTTGCGGCTTTATTGGCTTCCGCCGGTGTCGCTGTCGGTATGGCTTTATCCGGTAATCTGCAAAACTTTGCCGGCGGACTGGTTATTCTTTTGTTCAAACCTTATAAAGTTGGCGATTGGATAGAAACACAGCAGGGATCAGCCGGTACAGTAAAAGAAATTCAGATATTCCATACCATCCTTACTACTGGGGATAATAAACTGATTTATATACCGAATGGTTCATTAAGTAGTGGAGTAGTGATTAATTACAGTCACCAGGAAACCCGCCGTGTTGAATGGATTATTGGTATAGATTATGGAGAAGATTACAATAAGGTTCAGCAGATAGTTCGTGATATTCTGGCTGAAGATAAACGTATCTTGAATGAACCTGCTCCGTTTATAGCTCTTCATGCGCTGGATGCCAGCAGTGTGAATGTGGTGGTACGTGTATGGGTAAATAGCGGAGATTATTGGGGTGTTTATTTCGATACCAATAAAGCAATTTACGAAACCTTCAATGAAAAAGGTATTAACTTTCCTTTCCCACAGCTTACTGTGCATCAGGGAAATTGATTGTTATACTCTGATAATTCAAAAAATAAGGGAGTTGCACGTTAAGTACAACTCCCTTATTTTTTGGAAAACTTGTCTGGTGTGATTGAATAAATCTCTTATTTATTTTATACCGAAATCTTCGGCTAGTTCATATCTATCTTCTTTGATTCCCAGTACATGATTAATTTTTCTCCTTTTCTCGAGATCTTTAAAGTAGTTTTATCCAAATCCGCAATCAGGTCATCAATATGTTCCGTTCCAATTGATAAACGTACGGTGCCCGGATAAATCTCCTGTTCGGCGAGTTCCTGTGCATTGAGCTGTGAATGGGTAGTGCTTGCCGGGTGGATCACCAATGATTTCACATCGGCAACATTGGCAAGCAGGGAGAAAATCTCCAGGCTGTCGATGAAGCGGTGTGCTTCCTCTTGTCCGCCTTTTACCTCGAAAGTAAAAATGGAACCGGCACCATTCGGGAAGTAACGTTGATACAGTGCATGGTCAGGATGATTGGATAATGACGGATGGTTCACTTTCTTCACTTTCGGATGATTGTTTAAGAAATTCACTACCTTCAATGCATTTTCTACATGGCGTTCTACGCGCAAGGAAAGAGTTTCCAAGCCTTGCAACAGGATAAAAGCGTTGAATGGACTGATGGTGGCACCTGTGTCGCGCAGCAGAATAGCACGGATACGGATGGCATAGGCAGCCGGACCGGCTGCATCAACGAAGCGTACGCCATGATAGCATGGATCAGGTTCGGTTAGTTGTGGAAATTTGCCGGAAGCTACCCAGTCGAATTTGCCCGAATCTACAATGACTCCTCCTAATGACGAACCGTGTCCGCCAATGAATTTTGTTGCGGAATGTACTACGATATCTGCTCCGTGTTCGATAGGGCGGATTAAATACGGGGTACCAAATGTGTTGTCAATAATCAAAGGTATTTTGTGGCGGTGGGCTATTTCAGCTACTGCCTCTATATCAATGATATTTGAGTTCGGATTTCCCAATGTCTCGATAAATACGGCTTTCGTATTTTCCTGAATGGCTTTTTCAAAGTTCGATAAATCACTTGGATCAACGAATGTTGGTCCTGCAGGCCGAAACGTGCGGCTGCGTGAGCGGAGTTGTGAAATACATAAGAAGTAGTCTGATAAATAGGTACTGCACGGGCATCTGTTGCCGGATCTGCTTGTTCTTGTCCTACATGAACTTGTAAAGTCTCGAAATGTAAATTCTTTGTTGCCATAATCGTATATTTTTTAAGTTTAATATTCTTTCTTTATTTTCTTGCAAAGTTATTGGATGAAGATATATCGAACAATATATATCTGAAATATAGAAAATAATGCTATTTTTGTGCCATTATATGGAATAATACAACTGTGCTATTCCTAGAAATCACCTTTTAGAAGAATATTTTTCTTATGGATACTTTTGATAAACTGGATAGAGTCGATTTGCAAATACTCCGTACTTT
>PPYE01777168.1_pt1 | contig 11090 bp, 7 predicted proteins | sample 1559881 | NCBI WGS metagenome assembly PPYE01 (sample SAMN08240022, study PRJNA423297) | Human gut metagenome, whole genome shotgun sequencing project.
CAACTTTTATAAAAAGCAATATTGAAAACGTTGCGCTTCACTGTGCCAGCTCCCTTTACACAAGGGAGCTAAAGGTGATGGTGCTTTACCGACCATTCCAAAACTGCACTATCCCTTGCTCCGCACCACATTCTTGCCATATGAACGCTCTGCCTGTTTCGCATCCTTGCCTCGTCAGCCATTAGTGCCGTTGCATCGTGCAACGGCTTTGCGTGGCTGACTTTAAGCATCCTTGCTTAAAACTTTGGGCGTTCAACTTCGGGCATCCATGCCCGTCCCTCGAAAAAGGTGAGGCAAGAATGAAGTAGCTTAGCAAGAAATCGTAGCTCTTTTACCGTGTCGGAGTAAGTTATAAAACAACAGCCACGGTTTTCGCCGTGGCATAACATAATAATTATTAATTTTCTGTTTATATCCGCCGGTAACGGAGGTTAAGCCGATCGCTGATCGTCAGAACGGCGAACAGTTTGCGGCGACTCGCCGCCGCTCGCCGTAAAGGCTTTGCCTTTTCTTATGTAGTAATTGTAGAAGAACAGATCTACAACCAGCGCAAGCACCCAGCCTACGGGCCACGACAGCCATATTCCGTCCGAGCCGAAGAACGGAGAGAGGATATAGGCGAAAATAACACGCAATGCAAGGTCAAGACAGGTGCTTATCATAAACGGAGTCATAACGCCGCAGCCTCTTACACCGCCGTCAATTACTATCTTTATGCAGACAAAGAAATAGAACGGGGAAACGATAGTCAGAAACTTACTGCCTGTTGCGATTATCTCAGCGTTAGCCTGTGTCGCAAACAGGTTTACAAGCGTTCCGCCGAAAAGCAGGAAGCACACTACAAAAGGTATCGCTATAACAAGACACATCAGCATACCCGACTTCACACCCGTTTTAACACGGTCGGTCTTGTCTGCGCCTATGTTCTGCGCACAGAAATTAGACACGCTGTTTGAAAGCGTTGAGAAACAGGTTATTGCGAAAGTATTCAGCTTGATAGCAGACGCATAACCGCCTATTACTGATGAACCAAAGCTGTTTACAAGGCTCTGCACGAACAGATTTCCGACCGACACAAAACTGCTCTGTAATATTGACGGTATAGAAATACGGCTTATCTGCTTGAGTGCGTCAGAAGAGAATATTTTAGGCTTTTCGGGAGTATCCGACTGTATCTTTCCGACACGTCTTAAAAGTACGAAGAACGCCGCAATGCCTGCCGCACCCTGAGCGGCGAATGTAGCCCATGCAACGCCTGCGACGCCCATCTGAAATACTATTACGAAAAGCAGGTCAAGCCCGATATTTCCGAGTGAAGATGCTATAAGGAAAAACAACGGTGTTTTCGAGTCGCCGAGGGCGGTAAATATACCGTTGCAGGCGTTATAGATAAACAGAAACAGCAGTCCGAGTACATATACCCTCAGATAAATATCACTGTCCGCAAATATATCATCCGGCGTGCCGAGCAATGTCAGCATCGGTGAACATAAGGCACAGCCTATCACGGTAAGCACTCCGGCGATTGCCGCAAATGAAACCAGCGCCGTGTTTATCGCCGTTTTCATATATGTATAGTTCTTTGAACCGAAAAGTCGTGCAACAACGACCGATGCACCGACGCTTCCGCCTGTTGCCACTGCCATGAATATCATTGTGACGGGGTAACTTGCGCCTATTGCACCCAGCGCCATATCGCTTACAAAGTTGCCTGCAATAACGCTGTCAACAATGTTATAAAGCTGTTGAAATGCAACGCTGAGCAGCATCGGCAGAGAGAATTTCAGCAGAACGGAAAAGGTCCTGCCGTTAGTCATATCCGTGACCATTCTTTTATAATCGCTTCCTTATTTTTTCATAAAACCTTTTGGAGCGGCTTTTGTCATCCTTCCCGCATAGTCTTTTATCAGCTCCGCAAACTGCAGTTTTTTCACAAATCCCGACGGAATCTCCGAATATCCGAGCAGTGTGCCTTTCAGTGCACCCGCTATAAATGCGCATATATCGCTTATACCGTCCTGATTTGCGGCAAGCTGTACCGCACTGAGATAGTCATAATGTACGCAGGCGCAGTATACGCCTATGGCAAGCGCAGAGTCCGCCGTACTGCCGTTTCCAAGCTCCGCTACATCGGTCAGCGGCGAGGTTTCCTCGTCAAGCAGTGAAAGAGCCTTGTCGAGCGCCGCAAAGCACTCCTCAAAGCCGTCATGCTCCTTGAGTATCTTCATCGTGTTCAGCACCGAGCGTTCAATGGTATTCCCCTTGCAGATAAATGCGATAATGGCAGAAAGACATCCTGTTGCAAGGTATCCTGTCGGGTGCGAATGTGTAATTGCGGCAAGGTCACAGCCTACCGAGAAAGCAAGCTCCGGGTCGCTGTAAAAATACAGCCCCGCAGGAATCGCTCTCGGCAGACAGTCAAACAGCTTGTTCTGATTTATCGGACGGCGCTTCCTGCCGTAGTCGTTTTCGGATTTTATCCCTGCAAGCGTCTGTACAAGCTGTTTCGTGGGATTACGCTTCTTGCAGAATGCGGATATTCCGAGCAGATCGCACGGAAAACCTGTTTCGTTGTCGTCAAGTATCCACTGAAGGTCGATTGAAGAAGTACCGCCTGTCTGCGAATAAAGCCACTGCTGAAGCGCAAGGAAAACATAATCTGCACAGTTCGCTTCTCCCGTTCTCAGCCCTGCCGCATCAGCCCACAGTATACCGTGTGCCGTAAACAGCATCATCTGTGTCTCGTCTGATATACGGGCGGTTTTCTGTCGCTTCTCGGGACTTAGCTTAAGTATGCCCTTTTTGCCGTACAGATCCTTGATCTGACTTATTGTCAATGTCTTTACGGGAGAACCGAGAGCGTCGCCTGCGGCGGCACCTACAATACAACCCGAAAACCTTTCTTTCTTGTACAATTTCTTATTTGCCATAAAATCTCCTGCGGCAATGTGCCGCCCCAAACTCCGACCTGCGGCAATGTGCCGCCTCAAATTCCGACCTTGTGAAAACAAGGTGCTTACTTAGCTTTGCATAACGGTCGGGAATAAATGTTACTGCCTTTATAAACTATCAACGGCAATGTGCCGCCCCAAACTCCGACCTGCGGCGGGTCGCCGCTGACAATTCCGACCTTGTGAAAACAAGGTGCTTACCTCAGCTTTGCATAACGGTCGGGAACAAATGTTACTGCCTTTTAAGCAGTCAACGGCAATGTGCCGCCCCAAATTCCGACCTTGTGAAAACAATGTGCTTATCTTAGCTTTGCATAACGGTCGGGAACAAATGTTACTGCCTTTTAAGCAGTCAACGGCAATGTGCCGCCTCAAACTCCGACCTTGTGAAAACAAGGTGCTTACCTCAGCTTTGCGTAACGGTCGGGAACAAATGATAATTATATTTATAACGCTGTACAGCGTTTTCAGCTTGTAGAAAAAGTCTGTTTTTTTAAGAATAGTGAAATTTCACTATCCCTAACCCCAAACCCATTTCCCCGGGAAAGGGGGATTTTACTGGGGCTACCGCCCCTAGTCCCTGTCGGGGGCTCCGCCCCTGCGACCCCTTTTTTATCAACGGAAGAGGTTTTTCGACAGTCTGATAACGCTCCACAGCGTTTTATTCACTTGCCTGCATTTTTTCGTAGCTTATCATCAGATCCACGAATCTGCCGTAAGACTTCTTGCCGTCCGTCTGCCCCTGCGACTTGAGATAGGTGTCGTTCACCGTTGTGGCGACAGCAGCGACAGGCGTTTCGTATTTCTTCCAGTATTTGCTGTTTGCTTTAAGCTCTGCGAGTATTCTGTTGTCCGCATAGCTCATAAGCTCGCTGTATATTTCCGCCCCTGCCGCCGAATAAAGCGCATTTGCGGCATAGATAAGAGCATATACCCACCCCGCATATTGAAGATATACATTATCCGAGCCTGTGCAGGCAAGATAAGCGATGAAGTTCGCCTCATCCTCACGCATAAAGCCCTTCAGGTGCGACAGCTCGTGACACACCGTGAACGGTTTCGCAAAGTCCGGCGCATTTGCGTTATAATTAGCCTCTATGGTAAACGGCGCATACATACCGAGTATTTTCATATAAGACATACCCTCTGACGCAATTACAGCCTTTGCGTCCGGATAAAACCCCGACAGGCTGTCATACCTTTCACCGAGCCGGTTCATTGCCTTTTTACATTCTTCATCGAGATCGATTTTACCGTCAAGCGAAACCGTCAGCGTTTCGTCCGTTTCTATTTTTCCGGCAGCGTCGTTTGCATTATTCAGAATATACACGCAAAGATCCGCAAGCTCCTGAGCCGTATATGTTTCAACGGTAAATCCGCTCACCTCGGAAAATGTAAAACGGTTATAGTTTATTCCGCAGAAAAGCGTAAACACCATATACACGCTTACCGCAAAGCATACCACTACCGCAAGCACCCTCATCAACAGCTTTTTCCGCTTGCCCTTGCCCTTTACAAAGCGTATCACGGTAAAGACAACGCCGATAGCGGCAAGTATGATAACCGCATAAAGCAGTATCTCGCACAGCGAAAAGGGCAGTACGGAAGAGATTCGTCCTACAGTACCCACAAAAAACGGGTATATCGTTGTGCTGTACCACTGCGCAAAGTCTGCCGTGTTCTTCGCAAGCAGTGTGAGAGCAAGCGACAGCAGGAACGCAGGAACGGCATAATACAGCCATTTCGGCAGCTTTTTAAAAAACGCTTTGATTGTCGCTGACAATGTTACCACAGCCTTTCGGATCAATACATATCTCTGAGGCTGTCGATAAAAGCGACAAAGTCGTTTCTTGCCGACAACGGCTCGATTATTTCCGCCTTTACACCCAGCTGGAACAGCCAGCCGTAAAAGGTCGGGCTTACGTTTATATCCTTTGATATATAGAAGTTATTCTCGTCCAGCTTGTGCATAGTTATATCCGACCCGAATTTATCCATAACAACGCTTGTGAGCGAGTTGTCGAACCTCAGCTTTATTCTTATTGTTTCCTTGCCTGCGAACATACCGAATATTTTCCGTGTATATTCCGCAAGGTTGAAGTCCTCCGAGATTATCGCAGGCTCATCTGACACCTCAACGTCTTCCATACGGTCAACCCTGAAGTTTGAAACCGAGTTGTATTTTTCGTAAAAGCCTATGCAGTAGTAGTTTTCGTCCTCCCACGCAAGATGATACGGCGACATAGTATAACGTCCGTCCGCATTTCTGAAAATCTTTCTCTTTTTTATATCGTAGTTGAAGTAGTGGAAGGTTATCTTTCTGCCGTTTTCAATGGCTTCGTGTATCTTGTTTATGCTGTAGTATATCTTCTTGTTTACGGTTTTTACACGGTTTGCGACAATAACGCTTCGCTGAAGCTCATTTGCACGGAAGTTGCTTGTAAGGTGGGCGATCTTGCCGATAAGCGCCCTTGATTTTTCTTCTGAAATGAATTTCGAGCAGGCTACAGCGTCCGCAAGCAGCTGTAATTCCTCAAACTCAAAATCACGGGAGGCAAGATAATACGTTCCGTTCTTATCCGAGCATATATCCATTCCGAGAATGTCACGGAGCGTTTCAATGTCGGAGTAGAGTGCCTTGCGTTCCGCCGTTATTCCGAGCCTTTCCAGCTTTTCCTGTATTCCGGCAACCGTCAGAGCGTGAAGCTCGTCCGATTCCTCACGGAACATTTTTTCGATATAAAGAATTTTCTGCTTCTGGTTGGATGAACGTGCCATAACATAAGTCCTTTCTATTCGTGCTTTATCTGCATTACAACCGATATTACCAGCACCGCCGCAAGCAATGCGGATATTATCACGGTAAAAACGTTGAACGTCATTATAATGTACGGTACAGCCGACATTGCAAGAGCAATGGCGGAAAGCACCGTAATAGGTGTCTGCCGTTTCTTCCCGAAGAATATCCACAGCAGAGAAAGCATAGCCGTAATAGTAGTTGTCACAGCGCATATCATATAGTGGAACATTGCGTATCCGAACGGCGTGACATCGAAATACGAGTAATTTTCAAATCTGAAAATCAAATGACCGTTGTCGGACATCAATCCGTATTTAAGCACTGCACCGAGCGGCAAAAGCTCTGTTATTATTGCCGCAAGGCAGATAAATAGCCGTATAACACCGAGTTTTTTCATAATATTTCACCTTTAAACAGGGAAAACACCCTGCATATCTCACTTCACCCTTACAAAATGTGCAATAAACGACCTGAAATCCCCCCACAACGACGGAATGTCAAATCCGCTGTTCATCAGAAGCTCTGCCGAATAAACCCTTCCCGTCTGCTCGTGCCGGTAATAACAGCCCTTTTCAAGACCCTTCAGCTTTACTCTGTGCAGGAACACGCTCGGCTCCTTGAGAACCTGTACATATTCGAGGAGCGTTTCGCTCTTGTCCTTTGCGACAAACTGCCATGCGTCAAAGCGGTCGTTTGCGAACGGATCTCCGATTCTGTAATAATCGCCCGTTCTCACAAGCGGATTGTACTTGTTGAATTCTTCTATCTGTTCCTTTATCGCATACTTGTCATCGTCCGAGATCTTCGTAACGTCAAGCTCATAGCCGAACGTACCCGACATCGCAACGTGTCCTCTCGTTTCAAACGGAGTGATCCTGCCTACACAGTGGTTCGGGCTGTCCGAAACGTGAGCGCCGAAGCAGGAGTAGGGATAGCACATAGAAGTGCCGTACTGTATCTTGAGCCTTTCTATAGCGTCGGTATCATCGCTTGTCCATATCTGAGGAGAGTAGTAGAGCATACCTGCGTCAAAGCGTGAGCCGCCGCCTGCACAGTTCTCAAGGAGCAGGTCAGGGAAGTCTGTCAGCAGTCTTTCCTGCATTTCATATACGCCGAGGACGTATCTGTGCCATATCTCACGCTGTCTTTCGGGAGGTAATACCTCGTTGCCGACCTCGCTGAGCTGTCTGTTCATATCCCACTTTACATATTCTATGTTTGCGCTTGAAAGGATAGCCTTCATCTGCTCATAGATATAGTCACGCACTTCTTTTCTTGAAAAATCAAGTACAAGCTGACTTCTTACAGTCGTGCGGTGTCTGCCGGGAATGTGTATACACCAGTCCTGATGCTCCGCATACAGCTTGCTGTCAGGGCTTATCATCTCAGGCTCGAACCATATACCGAACTTAAGACCTATCTTGTTTACCTCGTCTACAAGGTGCTTAAGACCGCCCTTTATCTTGTCCTCGTTCACAAACCAGTCGCCGAGGGAAGATTTATCATCGTTTCTGTGACCGAACCAGCCGTCGTCCATGACGAGCATCTCGATTCCGGCTTTCTTAGCCTCTCTTGCTATATCAAGGAGCTTGTCCGTGTCAAAGTTGAAATAGGTCGCTTCCCAGTTATTAATAAGTATAGGACGGCGCATATCCTTCCACTTTCCTCTGATAAGGTTGTTCCTCATTACATCGTGGAAGTTTCTCGACATCTGACCTAAGCCCTCGCCGGAATAGGTCATGATGACCTCCGGCGCCTGAAAATCCTCTCCCGGCTCTAAGTGCCACGAGAAGTCATACGGATTTATACCAAGCAGAGCCCTTGTCTTTTCATACTGACCTACCTCTACCATTCCTAAGAACGAACCCGAATACACCAGAGCAAAGCCGTACGCTTCGCCGAAGTCCTCTGTTGCGGTGTGGTCGCACAGCGCAAAGAAGTTGTTGTGAGCGTGGCTTGTAGCACCTCTGTTGGAATCTATCGACTGCTTGCCGAAACGTATAGGGAAACGCTGTACATGGCGTTCTCTTGCCCATGTTCCGTGCAGTGTTATCATATCGTAGTCCATTCTGTCAAGATCAAGGCTCATTGATATGATACGGCGCAGGTCGATAGCGGCAAGACCGTTGTTTTCGACCTTTACGCTTCTTGTAATAACGTCAAATTTCGGGAATACGCTGTACATAAGCGTAATATCAAGACCGCTGTGCGGATCGTAGCAGAACACCTCAAGCGTCTGCGCCTCATCGTCTGCGGCATATGTAGCAGGAAGCCCCTTTAATTTCGGCTTGCCGTTTGAAATTCTGTAATCCTTGTAGTAGCATTCACAGGCGGACATACCGTTTATATCCATTACCTGCATTGCCGGCTCTCTGAAATCCGCAACGCCCGATGTCGGAAATTCGATAGGCGCACAGTCAAAGCTGTGAGGGCCCATAGCGTCGTGTACCGCAGGCACAAACGGCTCGTCATTCGGTATGCGGAGCATATGAGTTATATCCGTTTCCGGAATATAACCGCCGTAGTACAGGTGGAGCAGGTTTCTGCTGTCGGTGATATGGAATGCGTAGCTCGATTTTTCCGTGTCGAGTTTGAATACACGCTTGTTTTCATCAAATACGATAGACATAATTTTTCCGTCCTTTTAATTTTTCGGGGATACGTTCAGTTCCCATATACAATTAATATAACATATTTCACGGCTTTTCTCAATCCTTTTAAGTAAAATTTTAAGCATTTTTCATTTTTGCCGAACGATCCTCAAGCAATCCCCCAAACAATTCCGTTGTATAAGAGATAAATTATCAGTCTGTCGAAAAAGCTCTTGGCTATAAAAAAGGGGCGTCGAGCGTTGCTTGCTCTGCTGGTTTTGCATCTCTGCAAAGTCAGCTGTTTGTGCCGTTGCATCGTGCAACGGCTCGGTTCAGCTGACATAAGCGTCCTTGCTTATAACTTTTGGCAAGCAACCAAAGCATCCTTGCTTTGGGCGGAGCCCCCGTACAGGTCGTCAGCCATTTGTGCCACTGCATCTGTGCATTGACAGCCATTTGTGCCGTTGCATCTGTGCATCGACAGCCATTTGTGCCGTTGCATCGTGCAACGGCTTTGTGTGGCTGTCTTTATGCATCCTTGCATAACGGCTTTGTGCTGCTGTCATTATGCGTCCTTGCATAGTGGCTTTGTGTGGCTGACTGCAAGCATTCTTGCTTGGACTAGGGGCGGTAGCCCCACACTCAGCCCGGCACGGACGCCGGGCGTGTATGCCCAAAGGCTCTGCACGATGCAGAGCCAACTAAGCATACACAGCCCTTCACCACGGGGAAGGGGTTTTCGGCAAGGATGCCGAAATAAGGACACACCAAGCTTTAAGCATGGATGCTTACAAGTGGTCGAACAAAGTCGGTGCAGGACGCACCGACAACAAACGACCACAATTGCAGAGACGCAAAGCCATCAGAGTGTCCTAAAGGGGATAGGGATAATAAATCAGAAGTTTATTCTATAAACAGGCTTTTCTATCCTATAAGCTGAAATTACAGCACCGTTTTATCCACCCTTTTTATCACAAAAACACAACATAATTCATCGTTAATCTTAAATTTACTTAAATTATAGCCTTATTGCTGTGTAATGCCGTGAGTTTCAATAAATTTTCACCTGCATTTTAGGCATAATGCACATTGACATTAAAAAACCGAAATGTTAAAATAGGTGTGTAAAGTTACATAAGTATGTAACAAAACGAAAATAAGTTTTATAGGAGGATTTTTCCAATGAAGTTAAGAAAAATCATGGCAGGCGTTGTAGCTACTGCTCTCGCAGCAAGCACATTAGCCGTAGCAGCAAGCGCTGCTTGCCTCACAAAGGTTGAAGGCACAGAAGCAGCATTAAGCACAGGTACAGGCGCATGGCTCATTCAGCTCTATAACAAGGGTAATGAAGCTGAGGGCAAGCCCGCAACAAAGCTCGACATCGACTACTCAAAGATCGCTGCTCTTACATTTACTTTCCAGGTAAATGAAGAAGATAAGGAACTGTGGGACGGTACAATCGGCGGTTCTGTTGTATTCTCATGCAACGGTGAAAAGCTCGGCGTTCAGAACGATCCTGACGAAGCAAAGGCAGCACTCTTCGATAAGTATAACTGGCCCAGTTGCGAATTCTGGGGCGTTCTTGATGAAGAGTTACTCGGTCCTGTAGGCGAAGGCTCTACATTAGATGATACAAAGACCACTAAGACAGAAAAAGTCGGTGATTACACATACGCTGTCACAAACAATACTCTCGTTAACCCCATCACAGCAGGCGATGTTTCTTCTATCGACGAAATCGGATGCATGCAGGTTGGTATTCAGGAATGGAGCAGCGGTATCGCAGCAGTAACAATTACAAAGTGTGAAGTTAAGGATGCAAGCGGTAACGTTCTCGTTTCATTCGATGAAAAGGGTGTTCCCACAATCGGCGGCGCTTCTGATACAACTCCCGATGATACACAGGCTCCCGATGATACAAAGGCTCCCGATGACTCTCAGGCTCCTGCTGACACAACAGCTCCCACAACAGGCGATTCTACAAAGCCCAACACAAACACAGGTGTTGAGAGCGTTGCAGTAGTAGCAGGCATCGCAGTTCTCGCTACAGGCGCTGTTATCGTTGCTAAGAAGAGAAAGTAATTTCGGCTTTAAGCAATAAATAAGCAATTTATCCCCCGCAGAAACTGCGGGGGATTTTTGTCGTTTCTTTCACTTTTGCACTATCCCTCGCCCCGCACCATCACACTTGCCTCCCTTGTCAAAAGTGAGGTGCTGTCGCCCGATAAAATTCGGGCGACGACCGGAGGGATTGCCACACCACCATCTCTCGCTTGCACCAACCCTCCCGAACCCGCACTATCCTTTGCTTTGCACCAACACCCTTGCCTCCCTTGTCAAAGGTGAGGTGCTGTCGCCCGAAAGAATTCGGGCGACTACCGGAGGGATTGCCACACCACCATCTCTCGCTTGCACCAACCCTCCCGAACTCGCACTTTCCTTCGAAAAGCACAATATCCTTGCCTCCCTTGTCAAAGGTGAGGTGCTGTCGCCCGAAAAAATTCGGGCGACGAACGGAGGGATTGCCTCACCACCATCCCTCGCCTCTCACCAACCCTCCCAAACCCGCACTATCCCACGCTTAGCACCACATTCTTGCCATATGAACGCTCTGCCAGTTTCGCATCCTAGCGAAACTCTGGGCGTTCAACTTCGGGCATCCATGCCCGTCCCTTGCCAAAGGGAGCTGGATTGCGACAAGGCTATTTCTTATTATAAATTGCAACATTCTGCGATTTCATCAACGTT
>PPYE01171528.1_pt1 | contig 11089 bp, 6 predicted proteins | sample 1559881 | NCBI WGS metagenome assembly PPYE01 (sample SAMN08240022, study PRJNA423297) | Human gut metagenome, whole genome shotgun sequencing project.
TTTTACGGCGGTTTCTCAACGTTCTAACCTTTATAGCACCCTAGCCATGACCAACCTCTTCGTTTGAGGAAGTCTGTGGTCAGAGTGGTCGCAAGAATGTGACTGTTGGATATTCGCCAATAACCCTTTCGGGTACAGCCCCAGTAATAAGCTCTGGCAGGATCCGCCCCTAGTTTTATAAGGGCTTTTATCCTCGTCTTCACCTTTTTCCAAGTTTTCCACAAGAGCTGGCGGATACGGCGCCGTATCCATCGGTCTACCTCTTGTGTCCACCTTTGGGCATCTGCTAGTTGGAAGTAGTTCATCCACCCCCGAAGCTTCTGCGCTAGCAGCTGTTTCACATTCTCTATGCTCGTTCTTGGGTTCCGGGTAAGTAGTTGTCTGATCGTGTCCTTGAGCTTTTGTTTGCTCTTTTTGTGGATCGTCAGTCTTACTTCCCCTTTTGCCTGACTGAAGTAGAAGCCGTATCCTAAGAATTTCGTTCGTGAGCTCGTTACAAGGCTAACGTGTGATTTTTCCTGGTTTACTTTCAACAGCATCTTGTCCTGCACGAATCTTGTCAGACTTGCCAGGGTTCTTTCTGCCGCTCTTCTACTCTTACAGATACAGATCAGGTCATCAGCGTATCTTGCAAAGCGGTGTCCCCGTTTCTCCAGTTCCTTGTCCAATTCATCTAGATAGATGTTGGCTAGGAGCGGCGATAGTGGGCCGCCTTGCATAAGTCCTATCTCCGTTGGTTTGGTTTCCCCATTGATCTGGACACCCGATCGGAGCATTTTGTGGATCAGCGAAATGACTCTGCCGTCTTTGATTTTAAGTGACAGCTTTCTGATTAGTCGGCTGTGGTTCACCGTGTCAAAGAATTTGGCCAAGTCCATGTCCACTGCCCATCGATAGCCTTGATCGGCTTCCGCCGCTGTGACTCTGAGAGCATGGTGAGCGCGCATGTTCCGTCTGAACCCGAAGCTACGGTCCGAGAAGTCTCTGTCATAGGCCCAGTCAAGTACTTGGGCTGTTGCTTGTTGCACAAGACGGTCTATGACTGTCGGGATTCCCAGATCCCGGAACTTGCCGGGTTCGTCTTTTGGAGTGCTTACTCTTTTCACAGGGGAGGGCCTGTAAGTTCCCTCCTTAATCGCCTTTGTAAGCTGGCCGGGATGGTTACGTATCCAGTCGAGCAGTTGCCCAACTTCCATTCCGTCAATCCCGGGAGCCCCTCTGTTGGCTACTACTCTTTTGAGTGCTTCCTTCAGATTAGAAGGCTCCAGTATCGCCTCTAAGGTAATGCCTGCGTATAAATTGAGGTTATGTGTGTCTTCTTCTGTTTCTATGGACGCGGGCGGACCCTTTTGTGCAGGTTTAGCCGCATTCCGTGCGCCTTGCCCGCATGAAGGTTTTTCATTGTTTCTATCCATGGATTCCCTTTGTCGTAGTTGCAGTAACACACTCCGTTAAGATTCGGGCCTTTCTCGGCTACTGCTACCGAGTACTATGCCCTCTGCTGACCACTCACGGCAAGTTTTACTCCGCCAAGCCGACTGGCTTGCGTCCGTGAGTTCTCCTCGGGTAAGAACGAACTCTTTCCCATCACGTACCTTCGGTCTTTACATTGCCTTCTCCGTGTGGCCTTAGGGCTTCAACTTGTTATGCAGTCTTACCCGACAGCATGTGCCTGAGACCGTTCCTGTTCGTAAGGTCAATGGTTTGCCTCGGGCTTCCTTCAGTCGGAACCTCGACGGTTGTCCATCGGAAGCCCCTATCCTGTCGCACCCTAACCGTCCTGTGACGGATAGGGCCTCAGAACATTATGCGGGATTCTTGGCAGCGTTTACACCGGCGATACGACCGTATGTAAAGATGTCAGCCATTGCGTTACCGCCGACACGGTTGGTGCCGTGGATACCGCCTGTGACTTCACCAGCTGCGTAGAGACCGGGGATGACATTGCCGCGGCGGTCAATGACCTGAGCGTCTTTGTTGATGATCACGCCGCCCATCGTGTGGTGACGTTTCATCGTGACGCGACCGGCATAGAACGGAGCCTTGATGATCTTGTTGACCAGGACGCCTTCGGCTCGACCAAGAGGATCTTTCTTAGTTTCAACAGCTTTGTTGTACGTGTCGACTGCTTCTTTCAGGTTGTTTGCAGGAACACCGATCTTCTTAGCCAGATCTTCAATAGAGTCGGCGTAGTAGAGCGTGCCTGCCTTCAGAGCGGCTTCGTTTTCAGGTCCTTTGGAGTTCTTCTGTTGTTCAAAACCGTCAGCATCAACGATTGTCCAAGCGATAGCCTTCGGCTGATCAAGCATGGCGTCGCGTAAAACGTCACGTCTTGCGTCTTCCTTGATGAAACGCTTGCCGTCAAGGTTTACGAAGAGGAAACGGTCAACGTGTGTGAAGAGGTTAGGTGCATGCTTTTCTCCGGGAACACCGCCGGGAATGCACTGAATGTAGTCCAGACCGCGGGTGCCGGCACCGATATCGATCAGGTCGGTTAAGACGTCGCCGGTGGCGCCGGGATGATTAGTGGTACCAAGCTGACCCATACGAGGATCGGAAATTGCGGTCAGTCTGTCATTGGCCGCGAAACCGCCGGCGGCAGCAACAACGGCATTTGTAGCGCGCAGATAAAGAGTCTTTCCGCCTTTCTGTTCAACTTTGACACCGAGAACGCGACCGCTTAACTGATGTTCGCGGATGATTTCAACAACGCGTGTGTTGTAGAGGATAGGAATGTCTTCTTTCTTGCAGACTTCAAGAAGAGCTTTAATGTAGGCGCCGCCTCTCGGGCCGATCGGATTACGGGCGCGTTTATAAAGACCGCCGTAGATCTGATAGATGTGATCCTGGAATTTGACGCCGTGGTCTTTGAGCCACTGAACGCTTTCAGGAGCTTTTTCTGTGAGCTGGTGAACCAAGACAGGGTCGCCGCGTCCGTCACCGGCAGCCAGAGTCTGTTCAGCATGAAGTTTGGGAGAGTCGGTAATGCCGGCTTTTTCGTAATCGGCTTTAATAGCTGCATTGAATCCGCCGCCGGCACGAATCGTGTTACCGCCTGCGAACATCATTTTTTCAAGAACGACGACTTTCTTAGCACCGGCTTCTTTAGCGGAAACAGCTGCGGAAAGACCCGCACCGCCGGCACCGATCACGATGACGTTATAAGTTTCGTCCCATTTGATGGCAGCTTCTGCAGCGGTGCTGAAGAAGGTTCCGAAAATACCGGCAGCGGCAGCAGCTGCAGGAGCGGAACCAAGGAATACTCGACGTGAAAGCTTTGTCATTTTCTTCTCCGAATGTGAAATCTGAGGTTTGAGGAGGTTTCTTGTTTGGCCTCGTTGAGAAGAAGTCTAAGAATTCAGCGTTCCTCGCCAAATAAACATTAGGTTATTGACAAAGGAAAAGTTAAGGAGTAAGCGATTTTGTTAAGACTCGGAAACAAGATTTTCGGCGGCAATCATGCCGAATGTGAAGGCATCGGCTAAACCGTTTCCGCCGATTCGATTTCTTCCATGGATGCCTCCCGTGATTTCGCCTGCTGCGAAGAGTCCGGGAATAGGTTTGCCCTCCTTGAGGCACTGGGCTTTTTCGTTGATCTGAAGGCCGCCCATTGTGTAATGGATTCTCATGCCGACGCGTGCGGCCCAGAAAGGCGCCTTTTGAATCGGGAATCTGCGGCTTTGAGGTTTGTCAGAAGCAATCTCAGCGTTTCGTTCTTCGATCGTTTTTATCAGACTCTCTGCTGGAATGTTTAGAGCGAAGGCCAATTCTTCCAAGCTTGGAGCTTTGACGGCATCGCCGGTTTCAGCGGCACGGATAGCGTCGCGGCGGACAAGCAGGTCTAGCGTTTCGAGGCCGTCGTTGTCAATGATGCAGTAGCAGCTTTTGTTCCTCTGAACCAGAATCTTTTCTTTGAGTTCATCGCGGCGTGCTCTTTCGTCTACGAAACGTTTTCCTTCGTCGTTGACAAAGACAAAGCGACGTACGTCATTGTGGAATCGGACACGAATGCCTTTGTTCGAAATCGGTCCGGGAAGGCACTGAATTTCGGTCAGATCGACTGCCGAAGCCCCGATTTTGCGCGCCGCAAAAAGCATGTCTCCGGTTGAGCCTGACGAACAGTTGCTCGGAAGACCTTTAAGGCGAGGATCAAAGACCGCGACCGTCTTCAGATTTGCTCCGAATCCGCCGGCGGCAAGGATGACGCCTTTTCTTGCTCGAATGAAAAATTCATCTCCCTTGGAGGCGGCTTTGATTCCGATGACTCGACCGCTGTCGTCCTGAACCAGCTCAATTGCTTTGGTATCAGTCAGAACATTGACTTTCTTTTGCATCAAGGCGCCGGAGAGTGCTCGCACATACGCGGTACCGTTAGGGAAAATCGGTTTATGGCAGCGAGGGAAGTGGGATCCATAGATTTCGATCACTTCGTCTTGAAATTTCACGCCTTTAGTTTCCAGCCAGGAAAGCATTCTCGGAGCTTCATGGACGAGTTTGCGAACCAAGGTCGGATCCCCAATTTTGTCGCCGTTGTCCCAAATGTCTTGAAAGTGCTTTTCTTCGCTGTCAGAGATACCCGAAGGCGCCTGCCTTATCGGATCTACAACACCGAGGAACCCGCCGGAGATCAGAGTGTTTCCGCCGAGATGTGCGTTCTGCTCTATCAAGATGACTTCAGCGCCGAGTTCCGAAGCTCTGACCGCGGCCGCCAGACCCGCTCCTCCGGCGCCCACGACTAAAACATCGCAGCTCAGACGCCAATTAAAGTCTTGAGCAAAGGCCGCGGCAGGAGCGGCAACGGCTAAAGTCGTGAGTAGGAAATCTCTTCGGAACATAGGATCGTTAGTCCTTAAGAATATGAATCTTACGGAGAAAAGCATTGAGCTCAACGATGTTTTTGCAGTTGAGCTTGTGGAAAATCGAGCTTCGCCAGTTTTTGACGGCTTGCTCTGAGACTTCCAGCTCAAAGGAAATGACCTTATTGTGTTTGCCGAGAGCAATCATCTCTGCGGCTTTTTTCTCGGCCGGCGTCAGCAAATCGAACTGGGTGCACATTTCTTCGCAGGTTTCTGCTGCCTCCCGATCGTTTTGATTTTTAGCGACGGCTTTAGCGAGCGCTTCTTTCAGACGATTAGGTTCAGGAGGTTTGACGATGAAATCGGTGGCGCCGGTGAGCATGGCTTTGACTGCCATGTCAATGTCGCCGTGGCCGGTCAGAAAAATGATCGGAAGGTCGATCTCGCGCTTTTTCATTTCTTCTTGTAGCTTCAGGCCGCTCATCTCCGGCATACGGATGTCCAAAATCACACATCCCGGGAAGAGCGGATCGTCTTTCTCCAGGAATTCCTTAGCACTGTTATAAGTGGAGGTTCGGAAGCCAGCCATATTCACCAAAAAGGCTTCGGAGGCGAGGACTTTTTCATCGTCATCGACGATTCGGACGACAGGCGTAAGTTTGGATGACTTCATTGTGAAACCTTTTTAAAGTGAATTTCAGCGCGCAAGCCTTGCGGGTCAACGCGAGAGAACTTAAGTTCAACACGATGTCTTTCAGCAATTGCAAAGACAATCTTAAGTCCGAGTCCCAAGCCGTCGGCTTTAAGTGAGTTTTGCAGAGCTTTTTTCATGCGCTCCAGCACTTCGTCAGGGACGGGCGGCCCGTTGTCCATGATGGACAAGACCCAATCGGCATCTTCAGAAGCTACAGAAACTTTTATGAGCGCCTTGTCTTTGAGCGGTTCAACGGCGTCTGCTGCATTTCTCAGAAGATTAAGGACGAGGATTTCCAGTTCAAACGGATCGCCATTGATCTCGGCTTTTTGCGGCAAGTCGATTTGAAGTCGGCATTGCGTCGAGACATAAAGTCGGAAAGCATCGATGGCTTTGCGCGTGACTTGTGATAAGTCCGTTGTGCTCTGCGAATCCACCGGTCTGGAAGACTTCGCGTACTCTCGAACTCTGTCGACGATCTGAGCGGCTTTAGAAGATTCGGAGGCAATGGCTTCAATGCCTTGGCTCACGATCGGATCGAACGTCTTTTGTTCACCGTACATCTTGAGGCCGTTTGCGTAATTCACAACAGTCGACAAAGGCTGCTTGAGTTCGTGCGCGAACATGTGCGAGAGCTGGGATAGGATGCCGCGCTTTTCCATTTGGCTTAAGCGCTTCAGAGAGTTTCTCGCGACTTCGGCGACTCGGTCCCGCTGATCGATGGCTTCTCTCAGTTCGGCCGTTCTTTGGAAGACCAAAGAGTTCGAACGATAGATGTGGAAGAGCACGCCGAGAAGCAGGGCAAGCGCCAGAAAAACTTCCGTTTTGTACTTCTTTATGAAAACCCCAACAGAGAAAGGTTCCGGCCGGTAAGGACCGAGTTCCAATTTTTTGAAGAGCTGAAGCACGGATCGAAAGTCATTAGCGATTCCCCAAGAGGCGCCGTCCGGCATCTTCGGCATTGTCAGAAGGCTGACTGTGAAATTCTTAACGACCTCAGGCGAAGCGTCCGGAAACGACGAGAACACAAAGTCCGGGTAGAGCGGAGATGAGCTCTTACAGGAAAGGGAAGTCTTCTCTTCGTCGATGACTTTGAAGAGGCGGGCGTTAGAGATGTTCTCTAGTTCGCAGGTCGGGATTACTGCGGCGTCGGCTTCACCAGAAAGAAGGTAAGAGTAGACGTCCGGATAGCTGTACTTCGTACTGAAGAGGTGCGGCTGATCTTCTTTAGCGCTGATGCGGTCGGCAAGTTTGCCTTTGGCGCCGAGCCAGCCGGAAAGCGAATCGATGTCTCTCGTGACAAGGCGCTTCTTTCGGAGATCTTCCATCTGGTTGAGATCACTGCGGTCCGTTAACGCGATGATGGTTGAGCCGATGGATTCAGAAGCGGTTTTCGCTCGAGCATCATGACGCGTGGCAATTTGTCTTAAGCCCGCAGATGACGGATCAAAGGAAGCGTAGAAGCCAGCCGAAGAAATCAGGAAGCTGAAGTGTTCTTTTTTGATGTCTTCCGGAGACTCGTGCCCTGAAATTTCCTTGGTGACGATCTTGTACTGAGGCAACACCTTGCGCAGATGATCCAAAGTCGGCGCAAAAGTGTTGATGAAAAACAGCGGGTCCTCAGTGAAGAGGACAGCAATCCTGACTTCCGCACGGTGGTCGGCGGAATGAGCCGCCCATGGTGTGCAAAGGACAGCCGAACAAAACAAGAGTGTCAGGAGTTTTCGGAACAATTTTCTTCTTCGGGTTTGAGGATTCGGGAAATATTTTAGCTTTTAGAGGCAGTTGGATAATTCGGTGAAATCCTCAGGATAGACGTTGAACTATCTAAAAAGTCTTGGAAACCAAGCCAATCATTAGAATGAGAAGAAGATTAGATTGAGATATAAAAGTGGAACAGAAACGGATCCAAAACTTGCCGTTGGGAACATCGGATTTTTCTGCATTAAGAGTGGCTGACGAGATCTATGTGGACAAAACCGAATTTATCTATGAGCTCGCGTCTCAAAAAGCCAAGTATTTGTTTGTCCGTCCTAGAAGGTTCGGCAAGTCGCTATTGATTTCCACTTTTGAGTCCTTGTTCAAGTATGGTTTAAGAGAATTCAAAGGCCTGGCGATTGAGAAGCTCTGGAAAGACAAGGCGAAGTATCACGTCGTGAAGCTGGACTTTTCTGAAGCGAAGTATTTTTCTTCGCCGGAACAGTTTTCTGAAAGGTTGGTATCACTTATCGTCAGAAACTTCGCCTGTGTCGGCTTTAGTTATATCCCCGAGTCGGCAGAAAGTATTTTCGATCAGTGGTCTGAATGGCTGAAGACGCTGGATAGGGATTCTTTGGTTGTCCTGGTTGATGAATATGACTCGCCGCTGACTTCTTGTCTTGAGCAGGAAGAATTGTTTGCAGCAGTCAGAGAGCAACTCTCAAAGTTCTATGCAGAGCTAGCCGCCAATGAGCGAGTCTTACGATTTGTCTTTGTTACCGGGATTATTCGCTTAAATGAAGTTTGTCTTTCTTCTGATTTTGGCCGCTTCACAGATCTTTCTTTGGATCCTCGTTATGGGTCGTTAGTTGGTTTTACACGGGATGAGGTTGAAGGTTATTTTGAAAACTATCTTGAAAAGGTGGCTAAAGATCTTGCCAGAAGCAGGGAAGACCTCATAAAGCAGCTTGTCGCACAATACGGCGGATATTGTTTTGAAGAAACAGGAAGTACGAAAGTCCTCGCTCCCTGGTCTCTGCTCAATTTCCTCGCATATCCTTCAAGAGCTTTCCTCGCTTATTGGTTCGAAACCGGAGGCGCAGCTTCACTTTTGAAATATCTCAAAACTCAAGCGGTTAAGGCGCCGGAAGAGTTTTCAAGAGAAAAGAGGATTTCCCGTTCGGAGCTGCTCGGAGTTTCAGGCTCTTTGTCCGATATCGCTTTCCTCACTCAAGCTGGTTACTTAACAATCAAAGCACCGGAGCCCGGAGAAACTTTTCTTCTCGATTATCCGAATTTAGAAGTTAGACGCTCCATGGCTCAGATGTACACAGAGAAACTTTTGGGCGGAAAGGTTCCTGGGCAAGTCGGAGCCGGACCTATTGTCGAGGCGTTAAGCAAAGAAGATCTCGAGTTCGTGGTCGTTGTCCTGAATCGATTTTTATCTGCGATTGATTATCAGAAAGACGAAGCTACTTTGCGAGCCTATGTGCAGGTTTATCTGGCGGCTGCCGGGTCAGGAGTTGAAGCAGAGTTTGAAGACGACCGTAGAAAAGAACTGAAAGTTAAGGTTGACGGACGGGAGTGGATATTTGATTTCCGTATCGTCAAAGCTCTGAAAGATGCGTCAGAGCATAATGTTGACGCGGATAAACACATGGAAAAAATACATCCCAGAGATCAGGATGACCGAAGAGACACGAGGAAAGTCAGGCTTGTTTTCTCAACAGAAGCCAGACAATTTGTAATGTGGCGAGAACTTTAAGAACTGAGCTTTTAGGGAGCCGTAGTTTAGCGGCTCCTTATGAGGTGGTGACATCAATCTTTTCAGACGGTCTTGTGGTACGTTAACTCTTTACAGTGGACAAAACTTCCATTGATATCATCAGGGGTTTGGACGGTTTTCCGGAAAGGTCAACGTGCCAGATGTCAATCTTGTATGAGATCTACAAGAGCCCCAAATTTCCAAACGGTTGGTCTTCTTCCTCTTCCTTCACTAATTTTTGTCACTAACCCAGCTTTTTCGAGCTTTTGAACGGCGAGGAGAAGAGTGGCTTTTGAAGCCTTCACTTTGGTTTGGTTAATCAAGTTTGGAACAGTAAATATTGGTTGAGCGAATAAATAATCAAGCAACTCCATCGCCAGAGAAGAATTGGTGGCTTCTGCAAATTGGGTTTTAGAGATCTCGTAAAGATCTGTCATCTTCATCAGAAGAGATGCGTTTGCTCTCGAATGCTCTACGACAGCTCTCAAGAAGAATGAAATCCAAGTATCCCAATCGTTATTTTTTGAGATTTTTGCCAAAGAAGCGTAATAGGCTCCTCTGTGCCTCTGAAGGTAGGCGCTGATGTAAAGACAAGGAGTATGAAGAATCTTCTTAGAAGCTAAAAATAAAGTTATAAGAAGTCTCCCCATTCTTCCATTTCCGTCTAAAAATGGATGGATCATTTCGAACTGTGCGTGGAGCACAGCGGTTTGAATAATCGGATGTAGGTCTTCTCTTCGAGCAAAAAGCTCCCAATTTTCTATGAGTTCTTCTATGAATAAAGGGTCCGGAGGGACGTAAGAAGCCTGTTCTAAAGAAGAGCCAGGTTTACCAATGTGGACTTGAACAGTTCTCCAGGCACCCGGGGTCTTACGCTCTCCGCGGGCACCTCTCAAAAGTAAGGCATGAAGAGATTTGATTAAGGAAATGGAAAAAGGATGACCGTTTCTAATTTCTTCCAGCCCATAGTTCATAGCTCCGTGGTAATTCAATACTTCCTGAATATCGTCTCTGCGCTCCAAGGGCGCAACTATTCCGACATTTTCTCCCATGACCTCTTCAAAAGTAGTCACAGTTCCTTCGATTTCATTCGATAACTGAGCTTCTTTCATGAGCCAAGATATCCAAAATAAATCGGCTTTAGCCGAGGCTAGCATCATGCCATCTAGATTTGAGAGACTGAGAAGGGAGGAAAAGCTAAGTGAGCCGAAGTCGCCCCAAGGTAGGTTCTCCCTCTGTTCTAACGGGAGTTTTCGAAGGTTGAAAGATTTTCTGATCATTTGTAACCTATGAGGCGCCACAAAACGGATTGGTTCGATTATTCCTTAAGAACTCAAAAGCATTCCTGCTGTTGCCGCTAATTGTCTGTAGGAATAAGGAACAATTTTGTGTTTAGTTTTAGTCTAAAAATTAAACACAAGTGTGATTTTATAGGTATCTTTGGATTTTGTGTTTAAAAATTGGCCTTTTTTTGAACGCAAATGGCTTTTTCGGATGCGTTGTGGATGAAAAAATTGTCAGATTTGGACGCAAATTAGAAGCGGAGGTGTTCCATAACAAGGACGAGCCAGAGAAGTGCATGAACTACCGCGCACTTACGTGCACGGTTTCATGGGAGCGTGCTCCCATTTTTAGCAACTGACGAACACCTACACATTCATGCAGGTTTCGTACAACTGCGGGCGTGTCCACAAAGACGCCCCCATCGAGTTCGAGCAGTTTTTTGAGCCACTCATCCCCGAGTTCTTTTCGGCCGATATTTGCTGCGCCGTTGATATCGGCATTGATCAAATGTCTTTTTGATGACTGATAGAGGCCGCGTTTGAGCCTCTTCCCCGAGAAGGAAATCGCTGGCTTTCTTTCCTTTAGATCAAAGTCAGGAATTTCATCGAAGTCTATTGCACTGGCTTTAGATGTGTAACTCTCCTCACGCACTGTCACTTGGATGCCGTATTCTTCAGCCTTATACCTAACCATCTCGATAAATTTAGCATGAGGCAGCATTACGAAATTCTGATTGCTTCGCCTGCCGAGGCTGACTCTCTGCTTCCAGTTTCTGTTTGTTCCGATGACAATACGGCCCAAATCATGCGCAAGACAGAAGTTGACAGCCAGGCGACTGGCCTTGTGCATCAA
>PPYE01276039.1_pt1 | contig 11088 bp, 8 predicted proteins | sample 1559881 | NCBI WGS metagenome assembly PPYE01 (sample SAMN08240022, study PRJNA423297) | Human gut metagenome, whole genome shotgun sequencing project.
TGCCTGCGGGCAGCGATCAGGGCTACTCGCCCTGAACCTCGCCAACATTTTTGAAAAATTGTTGGATCAAAAAACTTTTTATTCGCCTGCGGCTCGTAGTTGGAAACACTGCTCTTAGAAAAACCATCCGAATCCGGTTCGGCAAGGCTGGGGCACATCCCCAGCTTGCCTAGGGAATCGCAATTGCCCCTGAAACCTTGTTTCGTAATTGCATCCTTTTTATTTTAAAAGGCAATTGCGATTCTTTCGATTCTCTCTTAGATTTCTGTTTTATTTTCATTGTGCAGTTTCTATTTGCTCCGCAAATGTGGGCTACTCGCCCACACCTCGCCAGCATTTTTGAAAAATTGCTGGAGCAAAAAACTTTTTATTTGCCTGCGGCTTGGAATTGGAAACTTTTTATTTTCAGCAGCGTTTTTCGTCAACTCTTTACAAAATCCAGAATCTGTGCTAAAATGAAAACAATTGAAAAAAATCGGAGGCAAAAAACATGAAGATTTTAATTGTAGGGATGGGACTCATCGGCGGTTCTGTCTGCAAAGCCTTGAAAAACAAGACCCAATATGAAGTATACGGCTGCGATGTCGATGAAGCCGTTTTACAGCAAGCATTACAAGACCATGCCATTGACGGTACCGGAAAAATGGAAGATGGGATTTATGATGTTTGCATTGTCTGCCTGCATCATCGGATTGCTCAGCCTTGCATCAAGCAGGCTTTGCCGTTCCTGAAAAAAGGCTCGATTCTCATGGATATGTGCGGCTTAAAGGGACAAATGGTATTGGAATTTACAAACGCTTGCCGGATGGCAGGGCTGTATTATGTCGGAACACACCCCATGGCAGGTAGAGAAAAAAGCGGTTACGATGCCAGCATTCCAAATCTGTTCGATGGAGCAAACTTCATCATTACGCCAACCTATGGCACAAGCAATGAAGCAGTGGAACGGGTTTCCGCTCTGGCAAAGGAAATTGGATTCGGGAAACTGGTTCTGACCACACCGCATCGGCATGATGATATGATTGCTTATACCTCACAGCTTGCCCATATCGTATCGAGTGCCTATGTCAAAGATGACTGCATGGATGATGCAGTGTCTTTTTCCGGCGGTAGCTTTCAGGATATGACCCGTGTTGCAACCATGGACGAAAAAATGTGGGCATCCTTGTTTATGGATAACCGGTTGCTGTTGCTGCATCACTTGGAACTGCTGATTGCTCATCTGTCTGAATACCGGACAGCATTGGAATTGCAGGATGAATCTGCGTTGCAGCTGTTGATTGCAGACGGCAGACGGGTACAGGAGGAGAATGTACGGAAGCGGAAACGAGCACTCGAAGAGCGTGCACAGCTGTTAAACGAAGCAGCAAAAGAAGAAACCAAAAAGGAGCAGAACGCATGAACTGGACACAAGTAGATATTTATACCACCACGGACGGCATTGATTTGCTGTGCAGTGATTTGATGGATTTGGGCATTCGGGGCTTTTCCATTCAGGATGCCGAAGATTTCAACGAATTTTTGCAGAATAAAGATGGCAAGTGGGATTACATTGACGAAGATTTAATGGGATTGTCGCACTGCGAAAGCTGCGTGACCATCTATCTGCCGGAAGATGCACAGGGTGCAGAAACGCTGCAAATGGTGCAGGAACTGTTGATGCGGAAAAAGGCAGCCGATACCGAAGGCAAGTTTGGCAGACTGGAAGCTGTTCTGACGGGTGTCAAGGAAGAGGACTGGGCGAACAACTGGAAACAGTATTTCAAGCCGTTTCCGGTCGGCGAAAAGCTGTATATCCGTCCAAGCTGGGAGCATGACGAACCAGAAGCAGGCAGAACCGTGCTGGAAATCGACCCGGAAAGCAGCTTTGGAACGGGACAGCATCATACTACCCGTCTGTGTCTGGAACTGATGGAATCGGAAGCAGCTGGCAGTAAAATGCTGGATATGGGCTGCGGCAGTGGCATTCTGTTCATCGGCGGAATGCTGCTCGGGGCAAAGGAAGTATTTGCTGTGGACATCGAAGAAAACGCTGTCCGGATTGCAAAGAAAAATGCAGCGGAAAACCACCTGCCGGAAGAAAAATACACGGTGCGTTGCGGAAATGTACTCTCGGATGAAGCGTTGCGGGCAGAAATCGGCAGCGGCTATGACCTGATTACTGCAAATATTGTGGCAGATGTCTTGAAAGCGATGGCACCGCTGTTCCCGCAGTTCCTGAAAAAGACAGGTACGCTGATTATTTCCGGCATTATCGTAGAACGAAAAGACGAAGTCATTGCAGCAATGGAAGCACAGGGCTTTGTGGTAACCGACTGTCGGGAAAAAGAAGGCTGGGCAGCTGTCAAGCTGAAACAGGCAGAATAAACCGTTCATCGGAACTGGAAGAACAAAAAAGGAGCGTCCGATTTGGCAAAGAAAAGAACAACCACCTCAAAAATCAAACCAATTCCCAACGCCTATATTGAAAAGGCTGGAATTGTAGAAGAAGAACGGATTACCGATACTCTCGAAAAAAACTATATGCCCTATGCAATGAGCGTCATCATCAGCCGTGCTCTGCCGGAGATTGACGGGTTTAAGCCCTCTCACCGGAAGCTGTTGTATACGATGTATAAAATGGGCTTGCTGAACGGCGGACGTACCAAATCCGCAAACGTGGTCGGGCAGACCATGCGGCTGAATCCGCACGGCGATAGTGCGATTTATGACACCATGGTGCGGCTGGCACGGGGCAATGAATCGCTGTTGTATCCCTATGTGGATTCCAAGGGAAACTTCGGCAAGGCGTATTCCAGAGATATGGCATACGCTGCCAGCCGATACACGGAAGTCAAGTTAGAGCCGATTTGCAATGAGCTATTTCGGGATATTGACAAGGATACTGTGGATTTTGTCCCGAACTATGACAATACCATGATGGAGCCGACCCTGTTCCCGACGACATTCCCATCGGTTCTGGTGAATGCCAACGTGGGCATAGCGGTTTCCATGGCAAGCAATGTCTGTCCGTTTAATCTGACAGAAGTCTGTGATACGACCATTGCCCTGCTGAAAAATCCAGAGGCAGATGTCACCGAAACGCTGCTGGGTCCAGACTTTCCGGGCGGCGGATTCCTGCTGAAAGATACAGACGAGTTCCGGAAAATCTGCGAAACCGGACGGGGCAGCGTCAAAGTACGGGCAAAGTGGAACTATGACAAAGCCGGCGGCTGTATTGAAGTCACAGAAATTCCGTACAGCACCACGATTGAAGCCATTATGGATAAAATCGTAGACGGCATTAAACAGGGAAAATTGCGGGAAATCTCCTATGTGCGGGATGAAACCGACCTTTCCGGTCTGAAGATTGCCATCGACTTGAAGCGAGGAGCAGACCCGGAAAAAGTCATGCAGAAACTGTTCCGCATGACACCACTACAAGATAGCTATTCCTGCAACTTCAACATTCTGATTCATGGGCAGCCTCGTGTTATGGGCGTGAAAGAAATCCTGACCGAATGGATTGCATTTCGGGAGGAATGCGTTCGGCGGCGAATCGTCTATGACCTGCAGCGAAAACGGGAAAAGCTGCATCTTTTGGAGGGCTTAGAACGGATTCTGCTGGATATTGACGAGGCAATCCGTATTGTTCGGGAAACAAAAGAAGAATCCGAAGTTGTTCCGAACCTCATGCAGGGCTTTTCCATGGATGAAATTCAGGCGGAATATGTGGCAGAAATCAAGCTGCGGCATTTGAATCGGGAGTATATTCTCCGCCGGACACAGGAAATGGAGCAGCTGCGGACGGATATTGACAGCTTGCAGCAGACCCTGGAAAGCCCGAAGAAGATTCGGGCAGTGATTGCCAAGGAACTGAAAGAAACTGCAAAGAAATACGGACAGCCGAGAAAAACCCAGTTCTGCGAGGTGGATTTGCAGGCAGAATCTGACCCGACTGTGGACATTCCGGATTATCCGGTACATTTGTTTCTGTCTGAGAGCGGATATTTCAAGAAGATTTCTCCGGCATCGCTGCGAATGAATGCAGAACAGAAGCTGAAAGAGGATGACCGCATCATCGCTCACTGGGAAACTACCAACCGGATAGAACTGCTGTTTTTCACGAATCAGCAGCAGGTTTATAAGACGAAAGCGAGTGCGTTCGAGGACAGCAAATCCAGCCTGTTGGGCGACTATATTCCGGCGAAGCTGGGCTTTGACGAAGGGGAATTTGTCGTTTCTGTGATTCTCACAAATGACTACAGCGGCATGCTGCTGTTCGTCTATGAGAACGGGAAAGTGGCGAAAGTACCGCTGCAATCCTATGCAACCAAGACCAACCGGAAAAAGCTGGCGAATGCATACAGTGATAAGTCACCGCTTGTGACAGCGTTGCCGCTTCCAGAAGAACAGAATGTATTGTTGCGTTCGAGCGGCAATCGGGCATTGTTGTTCCAGACGGAAGAGCTGCTGCCGAAAACCGCCCGTAATACGCAAGGCGTTCAGGTGATGACGCTCAAGGGCAAGCAAGTGGTTCTCTCTGCGGAATTGCTGACTGCGGAGCAGGCAGAAGAACGAAAGCGGTATCAGGCGAAAACCCTGCCGGCACTCGGAGCACTGGCAAAGGATTTGCCGGATGTCGGGCAGATGACATTGGCGTAAAAATTCTGCATATTCACTAAAAAAGCAGGGGAAAAGCTGTGCATTTTGTGGAAAACAGAATGTAAAACTTGCTTTTACAGCAAAAATATGTTATCATGGTGGTAAGTTTTATGGGAACGCCTGTTCAAGAAAACAGGCATGGATATTTAGATGGGAGGAACACAAGATGCATACATGGGCAAGAAAAGGAATCGCACTGGCAGTCAGTGGCGTTCTGACTGTTGGCATGGCAGCTTCTCTGCCGTTCAGCAGCTTAGCAGATGCAGCCGATGAGGACATCATTTTTCAGGCAGAAGGCGAAGATTTGGACGGTGCAACCACTTGGACGGATATTTATGGGCAGCAATTTCCGGGATATTCCGGCAGCGGTTTCTGCTACCTGACCGGTGAAACATTGACTTTTGAGGTGGAAGCACCAGAAGATGGAATGTATGAATTTACCACCCGTTCTGCACAGATTTTGGACAAAAATGGACGGGAACAGACCATCTCCATCAATGGTTCGGAATTTATGATGAAGATGCCGTATTCCGACACTTGGACAGATTTCAGCTTTGGCATTCACCGCCTGAAAAAAGGGACAAATAAGATTCAGATTCTACCGAGATATGGTTATGGTGCTTATGATACCATTACGGTAAAGAAGGCAGATCTGCCAGCATTGAATGTTTCCCCGACGCTGAGCGACTCGAACGCAACTTCCGAAACACAGGGCTTGATGAATTATCTCTGTGATGTTTACGGAAAGCATATGCTCTCCGGTCAGCAGGAAATCTATGGCGGCGGTCACACCGAAAGCAGCCCGAACGGCTACAGCGGTGCAGATTTGCAGGGCTATGAAACCGAATTTGAATACATCAAGAAGAATTTCGGCGATTATCCGGCAATCCGTGGCTTTGACTATATGAACTATAACCCGCTCTATGGCTGGGATGACCAGACAACTGAACGAATCATTGAATGGGGTACGGAACGGAACGGCATTCCGACGGTTTGCTGGCACATCAATGTTCCGAAGGATTTCGCAAATTACGAACTGGGCGATGCAGTTGGCTGGCAGGATTGCACCTACAAGCCAACAGATACTGATTTCAACACTGCAAATGCGATTGTAGAGGGTACAAAGGAATATGAATATGTGATGCTGACCATTAAGACCTTGGCAGCAGAACTGCAAAAGGTACAGGATGCTGGCGTACCGATTATTTTCCGTCCGTATCACGAAGCAGAGGGCAACACCAATACCGATGGTTCTGGTTCTTGGTTCTGGTGGGGCAAGAGCGGTGCAGAAGTTTACAAGAAGCTCTGGAAGCAGCTGTATACGACCCTGACGGAAGAATACGGTATTCACAACCTGATTTGGGAATACAACAGCTATGACTACTCGACTTCTCCGCAGTGGTATCCGGGCGATGACTGCGTGGATATTGTCGGCTATGACAAGTACAATTGCGTTTATAACCGTCACGATGGAAAGACCAGTGGCCCGAACGAAGATGCTATCTCCAGCACATTCTATACACTCGTAAACCTGACCAACGGCAAGAAGCTGGTTTCCATGCCGGAAAACGACACCGTTCCGAGTCTGGAAAATATTGAGATTGAAAAGGCAAACTGGCTGTATTTCTGCATCTGGTATGACAACGGTTCGGAGAATTTCCTGTCTGGTACAGACAAGAACAATCCGGAAACGCTGAAAGAAATGTATCAGAGTGATTATTGCATCACCTTGAGCGAATTGCCGGATTGGAAGAACTATAAGAACGGCGGAGATACCCCGACCACCACAACTGCAACGACCGATTCTGGCTCTGAAACCACAACCACTGTTACCACAACCACCGGAACAACAGAAGTTGTGATTGGCGATGTCAACGGCGATGGCGTGATCAATGTTGTCGATGCAATGCTGTTAAAGCGGTATCTTTTGGCTGAACATGCAGAGGATGCAACTTACAACACCGTTTGGGACTGGAATCAGGATGAAACCTGCGATGTTCTCGATGTAGTAGGACTGACGAAGTTCCTGCTGCGGAAAGACTGATTCTTTTTAAAACAATTGTAACAAAGAAACAACCGCCCTGTGATGCGAATTGGCACACAGGGCGGTTTTTGTGAGAATCCATCTGAAATTTTCTGAACATTCTCCACAAGGGCTTGTAAAACAGATGCAATCCGTGTATAATGAATTTTGTCGAATAGCTGCGAGCGAGAGCAGCCATTTTTATTTGATTTTGGGCGGGTTCTTTTTTCCGCCATTTTGGAGGTTGATATTTTTTATGAAGCATACCATTGGTTTGATGCTCAGCGGACTGGCAGCAACGATTTTATTTTGTGCCTGCACAGCCTCGCCGGAATCTGTTGCTGTGAAAATTAGTCAGGACGAATCCGAAGAACTTTCCATTTTAGCGGAAACAACTGTGACCATGACCCAGCAGACCATCCAAACAACCACTACTACAGAACGCAAGCCGGATTTGGTCGAAGAAGTACCAGCAGAACACGTTTTAGATGTCGATGTCATTTACCAGCGTCCGGAGTTGCCGACCGGCTGCGAGATTACTTCTCTGACAGCTCTGCTGCAATATCTGGGATTCGATGTGGACAAGACCACCATGGCGGAAGATTTTCTGCCGTGCAGTTATGACACTGCCAAGAACACATTGGATGATGCCTACATTGGCTTGCCATAGGCGAGCGATGGATTCGGCTGTTATGCTCCGGTTCTGGTCAAGACAGCGGATGCTTATTTAAAGACACAGGATAGCGAGAAGCAAGGTCTAGACTTGACGGGCAGCAGCGAAGAAACCATTTGCCGTTACATTGCAAGCGGTTATCCCGTTGTGATGTGGATTACAATTGGTCTATATGATGTATATGAGGAAGAGGGCTGGACGACGGAGGACGGCAGAACCGTCATGTGGTGCGATTTGGAGCACTGCGTTTTGTTGCATGGATATGACAAGGAAAATGATTTGGTTTATGTGTGCGACCCGTTGAACGGCGATGTGACCTATTCCATGGAACGATATTTTCAGATTTACGAAGATATGCACAAGCGAGCAATGACAATTTATTGAGATGATGGAAATTTAGGAATGCGATGCCTTTTTTCTGCGGAGAGATGGAACGAGCAACAGCAGCACACCGCAGATGGCAAGGGCAAGGCTGATCCATTCAGACGTTGCCAAGCCAAAATAAATGCCCCGTTCGGAATCATAGCGGAATCGCTCCGTGAAAAGACGAATGCCTGCATAGCCGATGCAATAGAACGGGATGACATCGGTCTTTCGGGTTCGTTTCCGGAAGCAAAGCTGTAACAATCCAGCAAGGAGAAAATCCAGTCCGCTTTCCAGCAGCTGCACCGGAAAAAGCGGAATGTCTGTCGGGGCTGTTCCGATGGCGTTTTTCAGGCAGATGCCAATCGGTGGGTCATAGGGGATACCATAGCAGCAGCCTGCAAAGAAACAGCCGATTCGCCCGAATGCATGGGCAAGCGGAACGGCAGGCGTGATGCTGCTGAGATAGACCCCATAGGGCAGCTGAAAATGATGCAGATAGAGCAGCAGGGCAGCCAGACCACCCAGCAATCCGCCATAGAATACAAATCCGCCCTCTAACAGGGAGGAAATCGTGTTCCAGTTAAAACTGGAAGTCTGGAACATCTCTACGATGTCAGAGAATGAAACCAGAAGATAGAGCAGTTTTGCTCCCAGAAATCCGCCAATGAGTGCCCAGACACAAGCCTCCAGCATGGCGAACCGGTCTTGCTGAAAGCGTTTTCCGTTGCGAATGGCAAGCCAGATGGCAAGTGCTCCGCCAATCACGCAGCAAATCCCATATGTACCAAGAGAAAGCCCGAAGAGAGAAACAATCGGATACATGTCAACTCCTTTTTGGTCGAAAAAAACGCAGTTCCCGAAAATTCTGCAAGACATGCAGACGGTGGACTGCGTTTTTTTGAATGTTTCAAATTGGTGCTTAAAGGGTGGAATCATCAAAGTAGGAATAATCGGGATACGAACTGGAAAATTCGTCGATAAATTCCTGTAGACCATCCTCTGAGAGGAAAATTATCATGTAAATCAGCCATACAACATTGAGTAAAATGCCAATGATACCAAGGACAATGCCAGCGGTTGCGATGCCGTTGGCATTTTTCTTATTCTGAAGAATGCCCAGAATCAAGCCGATGATGGCTGGAATCGCACCAACACCATAGCAGCAGCAAATGGCAATGGAACAGATGCCCAGAATCAAAGAGGCGATCCCCATACTATTGTTGTTGTTGGTCAATGGTGTATTCGGGGTCGAGTAGGGATCATTGTAGGTGTAAGGGGATGGATTTGTGTTTGTCTGCTGGTAAGACTGCCCCGAAAAATTCGGTTGCTGCTGGTTGGCAGTGTTTCCGTTCGGGATGTTGTTGCGAATATCATAGGCAGAAAAATCCGGTGCAGCGTTGGTTTCCGCCGTTGTATTCTGTGTGGCGGAAGTGTTTGGCTGCGGAACTTCTCTCGGAATATCGTTCGCAACGGGAGTATCTGCTTGAGCGTTGTTCTGATAAGCAGCGACATGGTCATAATTATCCGAAACCGCAGTATCTGCCGGTTGAGCGGCGGTGTTGGAATTGCTCTGTTCCGGATGGAGATTTGGTTCTGTTGGGGTGTCTGGTGTTGGGGCAGTCGGTTCTTGGTTGATAGAATCCGGCTTTGGAATGGCATTTGGTCGAATTTCGCCGCAGTTCGGGCAAGTAAGGTCAGTATCCGATAACGGATGACCGCAGTTTCCACAAAAAGGCATGGGAAAAGCTCCTTTCAAAAATAAACAGTTCTACTTGTTATTGTAGCATATCTTTCCGGAAATGTCAAATGCTGTGCATGGTTTTTATTGAGAGAGTGCATTCAGCAGGGTGCGAGCAATGTTGTTGGTGTTGATGGTATCCACATCTTGATTCCAGTTTTCGATTTCGATACAAAAGGCAATTGGGAGGTTGCTGTCATCGCAGAAACCGACTAACAGAGAATTGTCTGTACCATCGCCCTGTTCAGCTGTTCCAGTCTTTAAGCCGACTGGATAATTGATGGTACTATAACGAGCCAAGTCACCGTTCTCTCGCATGATTGCTCGTACTTGCTGGGCAGTTTCCGCAGAGAAAATTTCATCCGAATAGGTAGTCTTTGCTTTGTCCCTGACTGTTCCGAATAGGTCTTGCCGATAGGAAATCAAGTATGGCTGGGTGACTTGTCCCGTGCCGTTGGCAATGGCACTTTCCCACATCATCAGTTGAAGTGGGCTGATGACTGTTTCGCCTTGCCCGATGCAGCCCCATTGGGTGATGCTGTCGTTGGTATCCTCTAAGGTTGTGGAGGCGGTGAAAACAGAAATGCCATCTAAATCCATTTGTGCATTGCCTTCGCCGTTGACCCGATAGCCCATTTTGCGGAACGCAGTCTGTAAGCCGTCAAGGGGTAAATCCTCTACCAGCTGAGCAAACCATGGGTTGCAGCTGTGCTGAAACGCTTGCGAGATATTCTGCCAGCCGTGCACACTGCCGTGATAGCAGCGAATCGGAGAGCCATAATTGTTGTAATAAGTGCCCTGACAGTCATAGCTTTTCTGCATGAGAGCGTCATAGCCGATGGTTTCAATGGCAGCGGCAGTGGTGCAGACTTTCTGGGTAGAACCGGGGATGGTCTGGTAAAATGCCTTACAGAGCAGGCTGCCTGTTTCCAGCGTGCTGACATCGACATCACTTAAAATGTTGACACTGGGCTTGCTGACACAGACGAGAATTTCTCCGGTCTGGTAGTTGTAGGCAATGGCAGTTCCGTTTTTCTCGCCGAACGACTGATAAACCTGTTGGTTTGCATCGTGGTCGAGGGTGGTATAAATCGCACTTTTTCCGTTCTGGACTGCACCAAAGAGCAGGTTATAATTTTGCAAGTCCTTCAGATTTTCGGAAACGAGTGTGTTCGTCATGCGTCCGCTGTTGTCGCCGATGAGGTTGCCAACATCCAGAAAATAATCTGCTCCATATTTTTCCGCAGTTGCGTTTTCATCAAACAGAACTGCTCCGTTTCGGTCGTAGATATAGCCGAGTTTCACGTTGTGAGAATGGGACATATAGAAAGTTGCCTGTGATACAATTCTTGCGACCAAAAGCACCATGCCCAACAGAAAGAGGACAATCAGCAGGATGGTGAGCCGTTCTCCACGTTTAATACTTTTCATTGTGTGACCCTCCTTGTTCGCTGCTGTTTCGGTACATTCTGGTCTGTTCATTCTGGCTGCTGCCGGAACGCTGGATGGTATTCGGGCGAGCATATGGGTTGTTGGAGCGGTTCGGCGGAGCAGTTCTGTTTACCGGCTGCCCGTAAGGGTTCGGCTGCGTGGGTCGAGCCTGCTGCCGAGGTGTGCCATTGGTTGGAATGGTACGGGTTTGAT
>PPYE01344410.1_pt1 | contig 11087 bp, 10 predicted proteins | sample 1559881 | NCBI WGS metagenome assembly PPYE01 (sample SAMN08240022, study PRJNA423297) | Human gut metagenome, whole genome shotgun sequencing project.
CCTTCTCGTTACCTACTCTCCTATACAAAAATGTAACTACCATATAAATCAAGTCGTTACATTACTTTAATCCCGCACCTGCCTGGGTCATATCTCCTTTCGGTCCTGTAGTCGGTCCCTGCATACGAAAATCCCCGCAACATATGCGGGGATTTTTCCGTAATTTCGTCGTTTGATCCGGCCGGATTATCGATAAATCTCGTTCAGCAGACGTGCCAGCCGGTAGCCGCCGCGCAGGAACTGCAGTTCGATTACGGGCGTGTACTTGTATACGTAGTCGTAGGAGATCTTCGTGCCTTCGGGCGAATCTTCGTAGATGCCGACGCATATCGCGTGCGTCTCCTTGAGCCAGTCGTAAGGTTCGCCGGCCTGAATCAGCATCGCTTCGTCGTCCGTCAGCCGGTCGATCTGCTCCTGCCATTCGGTATAGCTCCATTTGCGGGCGGCTTCGGGAATGGCCGTATCCCATGCCGAATGGAGGTTCGTTTTCTTGCCGAACATCAATACCGGACGCAGGTTGCCGCCGATATCCGAAAGCCGTCCCGCGTGCATCGGGCAGTGCATGTCCCCTACGAGGTGAATCAGCATCTTGAGCTTGAGCGTCTCCTCTTCGGACGGCAGTCCGCCGGCCTTCAGCTCTGCGACGAGCGTCGTAACGGCTTTCAGCACGTCGCCGTCCGGGTTTCCCGGCATCGTGTCGATCGTCTTGCCTTCGTCCACGTTCCGGTAGTGCCATGTTTTCGTGTATGCGTATTCCGGCGTGTGGCTGGCGATGTCGAGCCAGTTGGCATAGTATACCGGCGAATGTCCGTTCAGCGCCTTGTCGATTTTTTCCGCCGCTTCGGGCGTCAGATGACATTCGGCGATGTAGGCCGTGACGTCGTGTCCCTTCTGTCCCCATGCGAATGCGCCGTGGGCGAAAAGGACGCAGGAAAAGAGAATAAGCAGCTTTTTCATTTATATTCGGGATTTGTGTTGCGGGCGGATCGGTTGTCAGTGGTTCATCGTTGCGAGGAACTCCTCGTTGGTGTCCGTGAGACTCATCTGTTTCTGGAGGAATTCCATCGCTTCGACGGGATTCATGTCCGAGAGGTATTTGCGCAGCACCCACGTACGGTTCATCACGTCGCGCGGCAGCAGCAGGTCTTCGCGGCGCGTGCCCGATGCGATGACGTCCACGGCCGGATATACGCGCTTGTTGGCGAGCTTGCGGTCGAGCTGAAGCTCCATGTTGCCCGTACCCTTGAACTCCTCGAAGATCACTTCGTCCATCTTCGACCCGGTGTCGATCAGGGCCGTGGCGATGATCGTCAGCGAACCTTTCTCCTCCGTGTTGCGAGCCGCGCCGAAGAAACGCTTGGGTTTGTGGAGCGCGTTGGCGTCCACGCCGCCCGAAAGCACCTTGCCCGACGCCGGCTGCACCGAGTTGTAGGCGCGCGCCAGACGGGTTATTGAGTCGAGGAAGATCACCACGTCGTGACCGCACTCTACCATGCGTTTGGCCTTGTCCAGCACCATTTCGGCCACCTTCACGTGACGCGAAGCCTGTTCGTCGAAGGTCGATGCCACGACTTCGGCCTTGACGTTGCGCGCCATTTCCGTAACCTCTTCGGGGCGTTCGTCGATCAGCAGTACGATCATGTATACTTCGGGATGGTTGTCGGCGATGGCGTTGGCGATAGCCTGCAGCAACACGGTCTTACCGGTCTTGGGCTGCGCCACGATCAGGGCGCGCTGGCCTTTGCCGATGGGCGAAAAGAGGTCCACGACGCGGGTGGAGAGGTTGTTGTGGCCGTTTCCCGTCAGACAGAACTTCTCGCTTGGGAAGAGCGGCGTCATGAATTCGAACTGTACGCGGTCGCGGATGTATTCGGGCGCCAGCCCGTTGATTTCGTTCACGCGGACCAGCGGGAAATACTTCTCGCCCTCCTTCGGCGGACGGATCGCTCCGTTCACGGTGTCGCCGGGCTTGAGTCCGAAAAGCTTGATCTGCGACGGCGAAACGTAGATGTCGTCGGGCGAGTTCAGGTAGTTGTAGTCCGCCGAACGCAGGAATCCGTAACCGTCGGGCATGATCTCCAGCACGCCCTCGCCTTCGATCTCTCCGGCGAAGTCGTCCTTGGTAATCACCTCCTCTTCTAACGGACGGGGTGCGGGAGTCTCTTCCGCCTGAGTCTGCCCCTGAGCCGCCTGAGCGGATTCTTGCTCTTGTCCCTGCTCCTGTTCCTGCTTGGGCTTGCGGCCGCGCCGCTTGGGCTCCGGCTGCGCGGCTGTTTCCTGTGCGGGCTTCGCCGCCGGTTCGTTCTGCGCACCATTCGTCGGGAACTCCAGTTCGGCGGGCATTTCCGGTGTCAGCGCCGTTTGCGGCTGTACCGGTGCGGTGTTCTCCGCCTTGGTCATGCGCGGCCTGCGTCCCCGCGGTTTCGCGGGCGCTGCCGGAGCTGCCGCTGCCATCGGTTCCGGTTCCGCCGCCGACGTCTCGGCCGTTTTCGCAGCCGCTTCTGCCACGGCTGTTTCAGGTGCGGCTGTTTCAGGTGCGGTCACGGCCGGAGTTTCCGCCGCGGGCGTTTCTTTCTTTCGTCCTCGCTTGCCTTTATTCTCTGCCGGGGTCTCCTGTGCGGAACCTCCGGTGATCTTTTCAATCAGTTCGCGCTTCTTTACCATGACGTCTTCGATGCCGAGAGCTTTGGCGATTTCGTGCAGTTCGGCGAGACTTTTCCCTTCGAGCGCTTTCAAATCCTGCATATATTTCTATTTCAAAGTGATTTTTTCGAAAATCCCGGCGGTCGCCGGGCGTGTTGGAATTCGCCTGCAAAGATAGTGCATTATTTCGAAATTCAAAATAAAAAGTTGCTGTTCACCTCTTTCCGTCCGACCTTTTCACCATAATTCGGGAGCCGCCGCTCCGAAAATCCCCATTATTGGCGATTGCGCCGTTCGGAAAATACCCGCATCTTTGTACCGAACAAATAATTCAGCCATTCGCGTTGTTTGTATTGTTAATGTTTGTGTGTGCGAAACCTCCCGGCTTTTCCAAGGCCGGGAGGTTTTTTTGGGGGGGGTAAGGGTGTTTCGGACGGGGAGCGGAAAATGCGCGGTCCGGAGGGCCTGAGGGCGGTTGTTATTCGCTGCGCCGCAGGTCCCATTTGTTGTTGACGCCGATGACGGCCTTCACCAGATCGTCGCCGTATACCCGCATGTTCGAGTAGGTCTGTCCGTAGGTCATCGTGGCGTTTTCGGCTCCGGCGAAGTCCATCAGGACGATACCGGCGTTTCCGCGGAAGTCCTTCCGGTTCAGTTTGTCCGCCGTGTATCTGTTATACAGGTTGGCGCAGTAGTCGTAATCCCCCACGGCTCCGAATATACTGATGCCCGATACGCTGCAGTGCGCCGTGTCGTAACAGCTCACGTAGTTCATGCACCAGCGCGTGACGTCCGTCGCGCCGTACGTGTAGGCGATGCACTCGTCGATCGCGGCGTACTTGCTCACGCCGTCCGACGAGCCGTTCTTGATGTTGTACAGATCATTGACCTTGATCGGCGCCGTTTCGCCCGTATTGCCGTGGAGCGTGGTCTCGAACACGACCTTGTCGTGCGTCCAGTTCAGGTAGGCGCCCAGATACCGGCCGCCGTTGGCGGACTTGTAGTCTTCGCGGATCATGAACAGGATCTTGCCGCGGGCGTCGGCCAGCGTCATCCGGGGATGGAAATCGGCGATATGTCCGCTGCAGTGCGACTTTATCAGGTCTACGACGCTCTTGTCCCAGCCCGTTTTTCCGGTGCCGCTGGTGTTCTCGTATTTCATATGTATCAGCACCGTCTCGTCGGGATGCTCGTTCAGGAAGTTCACGAAGCGGTCGAGCAGGTGCGAGAGCATGAAGGGCGACAGCTCCTGCCGCCCGGAACCGCCCGGCGTGTAGCCGCCGCGGGTCGGGTCGCCCAGCGCGGCGATGCCGTGATGAATCGGAAGGTCCTGCAGCGAACTGCCCGACGCCGACGGACGCAGGTCGAACATGCGGACACCGGCCGCCAGCTGTTCCTCGATCGAAAGTTCCTGCGCCTTGATGATCTTGGTTACGTTCATGTAGCCGAATACGACGTTTTGCAGCCATTTGAAATGATACCTTTCGCCGGGCATGCCGCTCTTGTATTCATAATGCGAGCCGTACATCGTGCATGCGTCGTGTGAGCCGGGCATGGATACCTGCGACAGGTATACGTTGTCGGGCAGGTATTTCATCCAGTCGGAATAGTCCTCCGTGGTCTGCTGCGCCTGCTTCTGCATGTCGCTGATCGTAAACGAATAACGATTGCTTGCCTTAAGTGTCGCTTGAGTCGTGTAACTGTAGGTTTTCCCCTCCGTCGTGACAGCCGTCAGCGTCAGTCCCCGAATGTCCTGCGGCAGCATGAATGCCGTAACCATGATCTTCGATCCGGCGCCGATCCGGATGTAAGGCTCCTCCCCCGTCAGCATGTGCAACGCAAGCACTTTGGAGCATCTGTCCTCAATGACGGCGGCCCGATGTGTTTCGATGTCGAACGTGAAGGCCCCGGCTACCGGATCGTTTTCGCTCGACAGGACGAGTTTCTGCACCTCGGCCGCTTCCGAAAATCTTATGTCTACCGTCACGGTAGTCATCAGCGGGCGGAACGAGAACGGCACCTCCGCGCCGCGTTCCACACCTTTCGTACATGCCGCCATGTAGGCGTACTGCATGTTGCATTCGCCGTTGTTGCAGGTCTGTACGGCCGGAATCGCCGTAACGACGATAGAACCGCTGTTGGTCTGTACGGCGTCGGCCGGGTAAAACGCATAAAAGTCGTAATGCGAGTCGCTGCCCCATGCCATTCCCGTATTGCTCAGGTCGGCTTCGCTTTCGGTCGCGCCCGACACGGTGACCTCCACTTCGGCCCACTGCGGAGTCGTCTGCGGGCTGATGATTCCCACCCGGTCGCCCGTGCGCCAGTAAATCGGGAAATAACCGTCGGTAAGGGGACCGTAGGCCGTGCGGGTTTCGTTTTCCGGTCCGGATGTCTGGTCGTTGCCGATCGCAAGACGGCAGCTGACGGCGTCGCCGCCGACCGCCCGATCTGCGGGACGGAGCTGTTCCGTCGTATCCTTTCCGCAGCCGGACAGCAGTCCTGCGAGTATCAACAGGCGGAAAATAGGTTTATGTGTCATGGTGTCTGGTTTGAATTGGCGTTCGGTCAATACTCGCAGTCGTCCGCATAATCCTCCGAACTCGGACCCAGTTCGCCGCCGTGGGGCTGGGAGATCGCGAATCCCGCTTCCGTCCTGACCGTGAGTATCTCCAGTTCCGGCTTTGTGTAAGCTGCTTTCATCAGATAGGGGTTTTATAGCTGAATCGGGACGGCTGTCACCTCCGTCCCGATAGCTGCATTCATGTCGCCGAAACTATTCGACCGTGTAGGTGAAGTCCGCGAACTCGACGTGGTAGGCGCCGCCCGTGCTCAGTATCTTGACCATGATCCGCTGTCCGTTCGTGACCGTGAACGTGTGGGTCTGAACTCCCGACTTGCATTCCCTGTCGTTGCCGTTCAGAATGTTATTCCGGTCGCGGAGCCAAGCTTCCGTAATCGGGCCGTTGCCCGTTACGCCGATCCGATATTTTATATTCACCAATGCCCGGTTGGTCGCTACTTCAAAGGATATTTTCACGGTTTTCGAACCGTCGCACTGGATCGGAGCCGTCACGAACGCGCCGTTGTTGTCGTCGTTGAATCCTGCCGGAACCTGCAGCTGGATGCGGTTTTTCTTGAGTTTGTCGTCGCCGTTCCTGTCGCTTTTGAGCTCTCCGCGGTAGAAGTACCAGCCGTCGAAGATTCCGTCCGGATCGTACTGGGGATCGACGAAATAGAATCCGTTGTCCTTCCATGTCCCGGTGCCGTACTTCTTGTCGATCGCGTCGGGTACCCCGATCGTTACCGTCTTGCTGTTGCAGGGTACGCTCATCGTATAGTGATGGTTGCGCTTCAGGCCGGCGAGGGTGAACGACTTGTCCGAATAGGTCAGTCCGTCGGCGGTCATGACCTGCACGTTCATCGTCGAATGGATGCTTACGGGCAGCATGCCGATCGTAAACTCTTTCCGGTCCGTGGGAATGGTGATCGAATTGGTTGCCGACGATGCGGTGAAGTTGCCCAGACGGTCGATCGTGCCTGCGGTCGGCATTACGTCGCCGCTGGTGCTGATGATGATCTTCTTGGGCGTCTCGTTGCTGTCCAGTCCCAGACTCATCTTGATACGGGCCATCAGCGGTTTGAACGTGAAATTGACAGGCAGCACTTTCGTATCCTCGTTGATTTCGAACGGGGTTTCCCAGACGTTCGTGTACATGAAGTCGTAGTCGGCGAGGTTTGTCGTGAAGTAGGACGTCCCCCACGTATGCTTGAACACCTTGTTTACGGCGTCGAACGTGGCGCCGCAACTGTACGGATAGTGTGCCGCCGCCAGCGAGTAGCTGCCTACGGGCACGTCGCCGGTAAAGGTGGTTGTGGCGCCCGTTTTGTCGGCCGTGAATTCGAACTTCTGCGTCGTGGAGCCGTTGTAGAGGAATACGGCGACTTTGTCGCCCTGCACCCAAGTCGTCTCCGTGCCGTCTACGGCGGTGCGGGTTTCGCCGGCGACCGCATCCTCTGGAATGGTTACCTGAATGTATTTCGCCTCTGCCGGAGTCGTCGCAGTCTCTTCTTTGCTGCATGCGCTCATGCCGGCTGCGGCGAGCATCGCTATAACGAATAGTTTTTTCATAAGGCTTTTTGTTTTGAACGTTAATTTTCGGGACTTCGGAGTGCTATTCGTAATCGTCGTAGGAGAGCGATCGCGTGCCTCCCAGCTCGCCGCCGCCGGTTCCCGGTTCGATGTCGCTGCTTACGGCAAATCCTTTTTCGACGCGCACGGAGATCTGAACTAGCTCCGGTGCTTCGTAGGGCATTGATTGTTTTTTCATGGTCATTGCTTTTTTTAATTGATGAGTGTGGCGTTGATTTTATCTGTTCGTGCGTTTCCGATTCGTGCGGATCAGGCCCTTACGCAGAGCACCCTTACGCGGAACGTCTCTTCGTCCCTGCGGAGCTGCACCTCCACCACGGCCGTCCGCCGCCCGGTCCGGTGCAGTTCGCGGAGCTGGGTTTCGATCCTCAGCTCCTCCGCCTGCGGGAGCTGCTGCATGATCCAGAGGCTCTGCCGGCGGGGAGCGTACACGCGCACCCTCCCCTCCTCCAGATATGCCAGCAGGTGATGCGCCGCCCCGGAGGGCGTTTCATTCGTGACGGTTGCTGCGGTCCGGGACATGAATCGGTCGTTTTCGGGGGTTATTCCACGATGACGGCGCGGTTCAGCTCCGGCTCGGCAAAACGGTTGTTCGTATCGCCTTCGGCCTTCTTGATCAGGCGTTCGGGCGCGATGCCGTATTTGTTCTTCAGCAGGTCGTAGACATACTCCATCCGCTGTTCGCTCAGACGCTGGTTCAGCTCCTTGCTGCCCGTGGCCTTGTCCGCCGAACCGATCAGCGTGAAGGTCTTCTCCTTGTCGGCCTTCATGGCGTTCCTGACATAGAATTCGAGGTTCGTCAGCTCCTTGCTGTCGAGCGTGGCCCTGCCGATCTTGAAGAAGAGCGCTACGGGCGATGCGGCGACCTTCTTCTCTGCTACGACCTTGGGCGGCATGTTGCGCAGCTTCTCGTTCTCGTCGCTGAGCGCCGTGTTTTTCGATGCGAGGTCGTTGTTGTTCTCTTCGAGACGCCTGATCCGGTCGAGGTAAGGCGTGAAATCCACCGCTTGCGGTTTCGAGGCGCGTGTGAATCCGCGGCGGTTGAATTTGTACGCCAAACCTGCGGTGACCGAAAGCATTCCCTCTCCGATGCGGCCGCCCGATACGCCGTCGAAACGCTGGTTTACCAGCAGACAGCGCGCTTCGAGCGTGAGGTCGAGCGCCTTGCACAGACGCACGACGTTCAGCAGGCCGACGTCGAATCCGATTTCGTTGTCATGGGTGTCGTTGCCGTAGGAGCGGGCCCAGCCCACGCCGGCGAAAGGCACGAAGTTCCACGTGCGCTTCTCCTTGTAGCCGCCCACGGCGTTCGAGAAGTTCCACAGAGCGTCCGCATGCAGATACGACACGCCGAACTTCTCCTCAAACCAGTCGCCGTCCTGCTTTTTCGCGTACATGGTTCCGGCGGTGGTCCGGCCTTTGGCCTGCAGGCCGGTGTACCCGACGCGCGCGCCGATCGAGGGGGTGAACCATTTGCCGACGTGAATGTCCAGCGCCGGAGCCAGCCGTTTGCCGAATTTTCCCTGAGAGTCGTGCTCGCCGAAATAGAGGTTTATACCTCCGGCGATGCCGACGAAGATGTTGTCGGAGAGCCGGTTGGTTTCGTAGGGGCCGCGTACGACGCGGTTTTGCGCATCCCGGTTGCCGTTCTCCTGCGCCGAAGCGCCGCCGCAGACGAGGGCGAATAATGCAATGAGGTAGAGACGTTTCATTTTTTAATGTTTATTGGTGATTGATGTGTCGTTCCGTCGGTCCGGCCGCAGGCAGGTATGTGTGCGGCTATTTGGCCCGGTTGCGCGCGGAGAGCGCCGGGGAGTCGAGTTCGTCGATATGGATATTGGAAAGATATTCGCGCGTCAGCGATTCGTACTGCTTGTTGGCCTTGTATAAAGGCTGCATGACATGGCGGTTCTCGCACGACCAGAAGCCGTTCGTGACCTCGTGCATTCCGCCCTCCAGCCGCAGCGTCAGGTCGTAGAGCGTCGGCCGCAGGTTGCGATTCCATTCATAGTAGGTCCTTCCCGACTGGATGATGCAGGTCGCATAGTCGGTTTTGGCGGCGAGTTCGCGTAGGACCCGGCGGTACATGTAGGTGTCCGCGCCCGGATTCAGACATGCCGCCATCAGTTCGCGGCTCTTCATGGGAGGGGCGCCGGCTTCCGACGCCTTGCGGAGTGCGAGCAGAATCTTTACTGCCCATAAAATCTTAAGTGAAAGTGTCAATTTGTACCAGCCTTTTAGTCAGATAGTTACACTGCGTCTCCGAGACTCCTTACTGTAAATAATGGGTCTTGTTCGTGTAAAATGCTGGTTGTCAGATGCTAAATAGCAGATTCGGACACAATTGCGGGAGAAAAAATCGAATGCGGTGTCCGGATTTTCGATTTTTTAAACAAGGGACGGGTTATTACGCTAAAAGTCAATTAATTAGCTGTGATGCGTAAATTTTTTTGCATGAAATGTTTGGTTGTGATTATAAATAATCCTATTTTTGCCGATGACGGGAAATGATTATAAAACAATTGTTTACGTTCCGAAGACCCATTATTTACAGTAATGGGCCTTGTTTCTCGCTTCTGCAAAATTTTTTCCTGATACCAGAAAAATCCGAACGCTGCCTGAATCGGCCTGATCGTTACAGGTTGATGATTTTCCGATTGGCCTTGTCGATGACGTCGTGATCGAGCTGCGCCAGATAGATGCGCGTCGTTCGTTCGGAGGTGTGTCCCATGCCGGCGCTGATGACCGTCAGCGGCGTGCCGCAGTCGCGTGCCAGTGTCGCCCATGAATGGCGTGCCGCATAGAATGTCAGCGGTTCGGAAATTTCCAGCATCGCGCCGATCTTCCGGATGAATTTGTTCAGTTCGCGCTGTTGCTGACGGTAGGCGCGGTAACTGTCGTCGCGGGCGAGCACGGGCAGTATATAAGGTGAATCGCCGTTGTAACGGTCGATGATGCGCTGCAGGGGCGGTTCGATGCGCAGCGTGAGTGTCTGGCCGGTTTTCTTTCGTTTGTATGTCAGCACACCGTCGCTGATGTCGCTTTTTCGCAGATAGATCATGTCCACGAACGACATGCCGCGGGTGTAGAAGCTGAACATGAAGAGGTCGCGCGCCAGCGCATATTTCGGATGCAGTTCTGACAGGTCGGCGTCGCTGATCCGCCTGAGCGTTTCGCGCGGCAGCGCGCGCTTGCGGGTCGCCACCTGCCTGATATGCCTGCGGTAGAACGGATTGCCGCGGGATGCGATGAAGCTGCCCCTGTCCGCGGCCTTGTTGTAGACGGCCCGCAGGTAGCGCATGTGGAACACGACGCTGTTTGTCCCCAGTCCTCTTGCCAGAAGCCATCGTTCGTAACGTTCGAGCCATTCGGCGGTAAATTGTTCGGGCAGCAGTTTGCGGCCGTTCATGTATTTGACGAGCATGCGGTATGCCGTCAGGTAGTTTGCGGCGGAACCGTCTCTTCCCGTTTGTTCGCACTCGGCGACGTGGAGTGCGAAGCAGGACATGAAATCGGGGGGCGTTTTACTGCGGGGCTGCCCCGTGAATGCGGGCCGCCCCGTAAACGTGTGTCGGTGCATGCCGACTGAATCCGGTGAATACGTCATAGAATAGAATTTTGTGTGAAATCGTGCACAAGATAGAAAACCGCAAATCAAAGGCCGCACGATGCCTGCGAAGATTTGCGGAAACGGAGACCCGCTCGGCCTCCGGGCACAGTTCCGGGAACGGGAAAGACCACGGAAGGGGCCGGCTGTGCGCTTGGAAAGAATGATCGGAATGTAAAAAGATCGAAAAGTTGCGTTCTATTATTTTACTAACGGCGGCCGTGCGGATAATATTGCACCCTTCCCGGTGTCCGAACAGCGTATTGAGAACCTGTGCGTTGGCCTTTTGCAGATGCCGGGCTGCTTCTCCGTGCGCTTTTTCGCTGTCCGGCGGCTCCCGGCGGTTGGAATCCCGGTGCTAAAACGGGCGGGACGTTATGGGTCTCGCCCGTTTTTTGTTTGTGTGGGCGGCGCCCCGGATCTGTCCGCTGCGATGACGCGGCCTTGCCTCGGGATGCGGGGACATATGATTTTCGGACAAAATGGTTTTTAATTTTTTTCAAAAAAAATCGCAATCCCCTCTTTTTCTGCCGCCCTGCCGACCGCCGTCCTGCCACCTTGCCGCCCTGCCACTTTGCCGTCCTGCCACTTTGCCGTCCTGCCACTTTGCCGCCTTGCCGCCCTGCCACTTTGCCGCCCTGCCACTTTGCCGCCCTGCCACTTTGCCGTCCTGCTACTTTGCCGCCT
>PPYE01454728.1_pt1 | contig 11087 bp, 6 predicted proteins | sample 1559881 | NCBI WGS metagenome assembly PPYE01 (sample SAMN08240022, study PRJNA423297) | Human gut metagenome, whole genome shotgun sequencing project.
GGACTCCATCATGCCCAAAGCCTCTGCCCCTGCCCTGGACGACCGCCTGCTGGGAAGGACTCCGGACCTGGACCCCGCCGGAAGGGATCCGGAAACGGAAGACATCGTATTTCTGAACCGCCAGCGGGTATCCCGGATTCTTTACCTTCACAAATTCTTCGATTACCCCGTATCTCTGAACCCCACCACCATCCGGAACCTAGGGCTTTTCCGCATGACCTCCATGGGACTCTCCTACCTTCACGCCTGCTTCCACAAAAGACCGGAAAAGACGTTGGAAGACTTCATGGTGAACCGGTTTGGGGAAAAGCTGTACCAGACCTTTTTCGAGGGATACACAGAAAAGGTGTGGGGAAAGTCCCCCAAGAACCTCTCCGCCGACTGGGGCAGCCAGCGAATCAAAGGCATCTCCATCGGTGCGGTGCTGAAAGATTTCTTCCAGCGGGCCCTTCACCTGCAGCAGAAAAAAGTGGAAACCTCCCTCATCGAAAGATTCTCCTACCCCAAGTACGGCCCCGGTGAGTTTTACGAATGCCTCCGGGATGAGGTCCTGGGGCTGGGCGGTGAAATCCGAATGAATGCAGACACCATCGGCTTCACCGGTGGAGAGGATAAAAATATAACAGCCGTACTGTACAGGGATGGCAAGGGCAAGACTCAAAAGGTAAAAGCAGACTACGTTCTTTCCAGCATGGCTGTCAAAGACCTGGCAGCAGCCCTGCCGGAAGGATGGCTTGACGAGAAAGATAAAGAAACCGCCCAGACTCTTCCCTACCGTGATTTCATGACAGCCGGTCTTCTGGTGGACCGGCTGGAACTACAGAACCACACCCATCACAGGACACTGAATAATATAGTGCCAGACTGCTGGATCTATATTCAGGAGCCGGAAGTCAAAATCGGACGCCTCCAGATTTTCAATAACTGGTCTCCCTACATGGTGAAGGATTCCCTACACACCGTCTGGATCGGCCTTGAATACTTCTGCCAGGAAGGGGATGACCTCTGGTCCATGAAAGACGAGGATTTTCTCCGCTTTGCAGAACAGGAACTTGTAAAAATTCACGTTCTCCGCAAGGGGGCCGTGAAAGAGGGCCATGTGGTGCACATGAAGAAGGCATACCCTGCCTACTACGGAAGCTATAAGGATTTTCCGAGGCTCCAGAAGTCTCTGGATACCATCTCCAACCTGTACTGCATTGGCCGCAATGGACAGCACCGATACAACAATATGGACCACTCCATGCTCACCGCCATCCGGGCCGTAGACCTGATCAGAAACCACTCTACCGATAAAACATCCCTGTGGAATGTGAATACGGAGTCCGACTACCAGGAAATCAAAGAGGAGGAACCGACCAGTGAAAAATAAATTATCCACCATCCTTTTTTTCCTTGTCTTGGCTTGTATTCTTTTTGCCTTTACCTCCCGCTTTGACAACGATGGCTGGTTTATCCTGAATTCAGGACGGTATGTTGAAAACTATGGTATTCCCCACACAGAGCCTTTTACAATCCATGAGAATTTTCACTTCGTCATGCAACAGTGGCTTTTCGATGTAATACTGTGGAAAATATATACTTTGGCCCATATGAATGGGATGCTGGCATTCAGTTGGATTTGTGGCGGAATCATTCTCTTTATTTACTATCATTTGCTCCAACTGACGGATCATAAAAATATAAAAGTATCCAGACTACTTACTATTGCCACAGGTATTCTGATGGCTCCCTTCTTCTGTCAACGTCCCCAAACGTTGTCCAGCCTCATCTTCCTCAGTGAAATTTATGTATTGGAACGTTTCAAAGGTAAAGATAGGCCACCCCTCCTTTTATATGTTCTCTTCTTTGCGTTTTCTGTAATCCTCATCAATGCCCATGCTGCCATGTGGCCCATGTTCTCTGTATTTCTCCTGCCCTATCTGGCAGAAGCGCTGCTGGGGAATCGACTCCCCTGGTTTACCCATACCTTCCACTGGCATTGGAAATACGTATTAGCTCTCTTTGTGCCAATTATCGCCGCCGGCTTCATCAATCCCTATGGCACGGAAGCCATGACCTATGCTTTCCATTCCTATGGATATAGGGATATTAATAATTTAGTGATTGAGATGCATCCTCTTGTCATCGATCTGCAATCTTTTACCTCAGTCATAGTACCGGTTATCATTCTTCTTACCATCGTATATGCCAGACATCCCCTTCCTCTCCGGCATATACTGCTATTTGCCGGTACAGGGCTCATGGCTATGATGGCTATCCGAAGTATCTTCCTCTTCCTCATTGCAGGCATTTTTCCCCTGGCTTCTATCCTGCGTACAAAAGATACTTCCTCTAATGCCTCTAACCGCACCTGGAAACGAACCTGGCCTCCCATGCTCCTTATGGGAATGGCCACATGTATTGGGGTCATAGGCATATTTGCCAGGAATACAATACCTTCCGGTAAGGCCATTCCGGTTTATATCATCGTCACCATACTGGTCTTCTTTTCCCTGGCCTGTGCTTTCATTTTATGGAAGCAGCGTTCTGATGCCATGTCTCTGTATACCAACAGCCGAAGCTTGTTTGCTTCTTTTGTCATTCTTCTTCTTTTCCCTATCTTCTTTATTTATTTCAATACAGCCATGGTGGATCCGGCCTTGAAAAAGAGCGTGGATATCATTGAAGAAGACAGTGCCGGAAAGCCCATCCAGCTATGGACGGGCTACAACGATGGTCCCTATGCAGAATTCCGCGGCATCCCCTGCTACATGGATACAAGGGCCGAAGTATTTATCCCAAAGCTGAACCATCAGAAAAATGTATTCCACGAATACGTAAGCCTCCTGTACGGCCGGCTGGATTACAGGGACTTCCTCGCTTCCTATCACTTCACCCATCTTCTCACTTCCGACATAGATCCCCTCTATACGTACCTTTTAAAAGATCCGAACTATACTCTCCTCTATGACTCCGATACAGACGAAACACTGGAAAAACAGAATGGGGAGAACGTAGAAAAACATTACCGGATATATAAATATAATCAGAGGTAAAAAGAAGCACACATCACTTTAATACTAAATGATGTGTGCTTTTTACTATGGGAGAGACTCGTATTGACTGTCTCCATCAGAATGTAAAGTTATTGATCCGGTTCCACCGGTATTACCGGACGATGAATTATCTCCAGCAAAATCGAATCGATCCCATTTGATATTATATCCTGATCCTTGATGTACCATAACTTGTTTAGCTACCATACTTCCTTCAAAGTTTGTATCAGTCTTCAAATCAATATATCCATTAGGTGCATAAAACAGTCCCTTTACAAGTTTATGAGGGGGGTAACCATCAATTGTTATATTTCCATGAAGTGAAACTACAGTAAGATGGTCATTGGAGCTAAGATTTTCAAACGTATTATTTATTATATGGATATTCCCGTATGCAATTATGGTCTTATATGTGCGCCAATCTCCAAAATTATAGCTCCAATCGGGGCTGGAATTATCAATAGCAATATACACTCCATCGTTTTTCGAGCGGTCTGCCGTAATTCCGTGATCGCCCATATTCCCCGCCGTAATAACTCCATGATTTTTCTTTTGTTCTTGAATAAAATCATAAATATTCTTTGTTTTTGGGTTATCCTTAGAGAGGGTAATATCAATAGGATCAACATAATGGCCATTCGCCGTTATGTCATTACCATTCTGGTCATGTAAGCGCCATTTCAGCGTATAGTTTTTCCTTAGCTCAGGATCCCATTCATTATTTCCAAATGGCCAAAGAACATTATCATCTTTCTGTGAAGTACTAAATTGGGACCCATCTTTAATAATAACTCCATTATCTTTGCCATAGAGAGCAAAATTTTCTCTGGCATAAATTTTTCCATCAATATGTGTGCCATTCGTACTGAACTGAACAGAATAGCGATTCCACTCATTAAAACGTCTTATCTCATCAGATGTACCTGTCCCCATGATTGCATAGCCAAAAACATCATCACTATTACTTGGAGTAGATTTGACAATCTTGGCCGTAGAATAAACACCCACATGAAGAGTATTGACATCAAACATTGCCAAAAAACTGGTCGGCACTTCTGCACTGGCATGTAAAGTCAATAGGATCCCTTTGGATTGGTCACCATCTTTAGGTTCCCGGTAAAAAATACCATTCCTCTGATCTCTATTTTTATCATAGCTATAAGTAAGCCCGCCACTATTTTGGGATAAATAGGTTCGAATCAACTTCTCTACATTGCCCTGATCATTACTAGAATACTGATAAGCCCCAGCCAAGACGGCAGCATCTGCTGCATTTTGAAGTTTAGCTCTAACGGCCCAGGCTTTTCCAAAGTCGGCTGCAAAGCCAGCACATATGAAAATAAAAGGGATAATGACAGCGGCTAAAACAAGGAATGCACCTCGCTGTCCGTTTTTCTTTTTCATCATTTTCCCCTCCTTGTCTGACTCATAACAATCTTTATTTTATTATACCCATTTCATAGTATATATTGTATTAGAAAGCAGTGCTATACCCATATTATATCAAACTTCAGGCACATCATCTAAAAAGCAGATAGGTCTACCGGCATCACCAATAAAACCTATCTGCTTTTTCATTTTTATTCACTCAGGCGTCTGTATAGCTGCTGTCATCGTCTTTATAGAGGGTCACGCCCCCTTCTGCACCACTGCTGCCGGAAGATCCGGAGCCGCCGCTGAAGCCGAAGTCCTTCCAGGTCACATCGGACTGGGCCTGTACTGACTGGGCCACGATGCTTCCTACGAGCCCTGCCCCTGCATAAAGGGTCACATCTCCCTGGGGTGCATAAACAAGGGCACGAAGCGGTTTATCTCCCGAAGGAGCAATGGTCACATTGCCATGGAGGGAAATGATGATCATGTAATCGGAATCGGACTGGCTCTGGTAATTATTGGGGTTAATAGCAATATCGCCGTCCACGATGATTACCTTATATTCCCGGTAATCATTAAAACCATCACCTCCGCGGTTCGTATCACTGTAATGACCGTCAGTCCGCACATAAACCGACTCATCGCTGCTGTTCCTGTACTTTTCTACCAGGCTGTAGATACCACTGGTATTGGAATTGCTGGGACTCAGGGAAATATCCCTGGCACCGGACTGGGCCACATAGTTTTCTGAAGCCACCACGTCCCGTCCTGCTGCCGTGCCATCATCAAAGCCAAGACGCATATAATGGCGCCAGGTATACTGCCCCTGGGCCCAGCTGTAGGGAGACCGGATCCAATCATCGTGGGTATAAAGACCTTGCCCCTCAGTTTCATTGACATGATCCCAGTAGTTATCCGAAAAATTGGACCACAGGTCCCGGTCATTGGCTATGGAGGTGGTAAAGTTTCCGGGATCAACCATAAAAGCCCTGCGTCCATTGATCACGTTATTCGTCAGATAAATGGGTCCATCGGCGTGAACCTTTCCCTTGATATGAAGATAGGGATGGTTGAAGTACAGGGCATTCTGATCCCAGGGATAGGAATTGTCCCAAGCCATATTATGGGGTTTACCTTTATGGCCCCCATAAATAGCATAGTCGAAAATACCGCTGCTCCCCTTCTCATCGGGAGTCACCTTTGCTGTGGAAACCACGGACACATGCATGGAATCCCGGCCGATGATACGGATAAAGTTGGTAGGAACCTCGGCGCTGTCATAGAGGGAAATAAGGGTCCCTTTGGTAGGATCCCCCTCTTTATAGCGGTACCGGATCCGGTCAATCTTATAACCGTCCCTGCCCATATTGGAATTCATATACTCTTCCATACGGGTGCGGGTATTTCCCTGGTCCTGGTTCACTTTATACACATAGGCCCCTGCCAGCACAGCAGCATCGGTCCCGTTCTGGAGCTTGGACTGATAGGCCCAGCCTTTGCCCAGGTCTGCCGCCAGGCAGGTAAAAAGAAATATGACAGGAACAAGAATGGCTGTCAGAACAAGAAAAGCGCCCTTCTGTCCCCTAAAAATCCTGCTAAACATCGGAACGTCCTCTTTTCAGTATGCAATTAAATGATAAACTTATAATCCCCGAACCAAAAACAGCGCAATTGTGGTCAATGCAAAATAGGGTCCATAGGCAAAGGCGGACTTCCGTTTCTTCTTCCCCGTCAGAAGAAGCAGGAGCGCCACCAAGCCGCCCAGAATAATCCCAATCATGGATACCGCAAACAGGGCATCGGTTCCCAGCCAAAGGCCAAGGCAGGCGATGAGCTTGATGTCTCCGCCGCCCAGTGCCCCACGGGACAATATTGCAATGATGAGAAACAGCACACCTCCTGCCGCTGCAGCAATCAGATGATCAATGGCTATGGGTAGAAACAGCGCGCAGCAAAGTACTCCTCCCGCTGCTAAAGGAATGATCATGTCATTAAAAATGCAGTACTGCTCAAAATCTGTTGCAATGATCAAAAGCAGCAATCCGCAAAGTGCAAGTGCCAAAACTAAAATAATTCCCTGTGAAACGAAGAAGAGTCTGATGCCGGTCAGGAAAAACAGCAGCGTCAGCAGCTTTACTCTGTACCTGGCCCTGCTTCCTACTGCATCAGGAAATGATAAAATCGAATGATTTTTGAGGTATAACCTATCAATCCACAGGGATCCATACTTTCCAAAGAAAAAGGACATCGCCAGCAAAAGCGCTCCATAAGCAATTAAGAAATAATCCATGACCGTCTCCCAATAAACAAAACTTTGTTACAATATTTTTTATTATACAACGAAAACTTATCAGAATAACAAATATCAGTGAAGTATTCCGTAAATAAGAAAAGGCCCCGATTGACGCTGCCAATCCAGGACCTTCTCTTATTTAATAAACTGTATTTCTGAAACCATCTGATTAATCTTCTGTATCGAAGATGAAAAGTTTATGTTTTTTATCAGAAACCAGTTTTGTAAATCTATCATATTGTCTCAATATATCAACAATAATCTCATCTTTCTTCATATAGCGGACAGGATACCCGGTTCTGCCATCCTCAAAATAACTCATGGGAACATAAACAACTTCACTATCAACTTGAGGCATGGAGTCATTTTTGATGGCAAAATCAGAAACATTATGGATTTCGCAATCAATACCATACTTGAAATTTCTAATAGAATCCTGCTTAATAATAAACTCCGCTTTAGGAAGCAGCGATTCAGAATCATACTCAACCGTAGCTTCTACTCCATACTTTTTCATCTCATCTGCCAGTTCTTCAAAAGCCGGTACAGCCACTTCCCTGATAAACTTTCTGGCATTCACGAGATCTGGTTTTCTAGACATAGAATGAAGCCTTTCCTTCCACAAGGAGCCCGTCCAGTAGGAAGTACAAACAGAAAGCCCGCGGCTGAAATATCCGTTATCGACTAAAAGACCGTCCCACAAGCAGAAGCAAAGAACAATCATGACAACCAGGAACGGAAGCGCCATAACCATCGTCATCGCCTGCAGTGCCCCAAGACCGCCGGAATATAAAAGGACAATAGCCAGAAGAGCTAAAGATGCGCCCCAGAAAATACTCTGCCATTTAGGGAATCCGGATTTGCCATAGGAAGCAATGGTATTGATAACAAAAATACCAGAGTCAGCCGAAGTTACAAAAAATAATGCAATGATGACAACAGAAATGAAAGATGTCACACTACCCAGCGGAAGATGATTCAGGAAAGCGAAGAGCAAAGCTTCTGTCTCGCCTGAAATTGCAGAAATAGAGCCATTGGTCTGCAAATCCACCCAGATGGCACTATTCCCAAAAATAGTCATCCAAAGCAGATTGAACAAAGTCGGAACGAACAAGACCCCAAGGACAAACTCACGAATCGTACGCCCTCTGGAAATCTTTGCAATGAACATGCCGACAAATGGCGCCCAGGCAATCCACCATGCCCAGTAAACGACCGTCCAGGAAGTGAACCATCCTTCATTTTCAGGATCATAGGCAAATGTCCTGAAACTCAAAGGAATAATATTATGGATATACTCGCCAAGATTCTGCGTGAAATCACTCATAATCATCATGGAAGGCCCCGCAAGCAGGACAAAAAGCAGCAGTCCAAGTGCTAAAAGCAGATTAATTTCACTTAAATGGCGAACACCCTTACCAACTCCTGATATCGCAGATAAAATCGAAAACGATATCGAAACAATTATGATGACAATCAGCTGGGGCATATCAATATGAGAAATGAAGCCAATCTGCTTCAATCCTGCTCCAAGCTGCAGAGCGCCGAATCCCAATGTTGTTGTAATACCGAAAATCGTACAGCAAAGTGCAGTTATATCAATAATACGGCCGAGAGCACCATCCAGACGATTCTTAAGCAGTGGATAAAAACCACTTCTTACGGTCAGCGGCAAATGATAGCGGAAACCAAAATACGCCAATGCCAGTCCAAGTACACCATAGATTGCCCAAGCGTGTATCCCCCAATGGAAAAATGTATTGAGCATGGCAGTTTCAGCACGAGCCCCCTGAGACAGGTTAGGATCAAGAGGAAGGGCATAGTGAGAAATTGGTTCGGCTACGCCAAAGTACATAAGTCCGATTCCCATTCCGGCAGCGAAGAGCATTGCAATCCAGGATAAAAACGGATACTCAGGTTCTTCATCATCATCTCCCAGACGTATATCCCCTAATTTGCTGACGCAGAGGAGAAGGAGAAAAATAACAAAGCAGGATACGCCAAGAATAAAGAGCCAGCCCCAAGATTTGGTAATCCATTGTTTTGCTTCATTGAGATAGTAACCTGAAGATCCCGGGAAAGCAGCACATGCAATCACAACTGCCAATATCACTATAATTCCGGGTATCGTGACCCATGAATTAAAAGTGGAACGGAATGGGAATTTACGAGAATCATCCAATGGAACCGCCTCCAGTCAAAAATCAATAATTTATAATAACTGCACTTCATCAATCCATTCTGATTAATAAACACAGCAAAAGAGAGATTAAGCCTAGTTGAGCTGTTCTCCCTAAACTCGTTATAGATAAATCTATAGCGATATATTAATATCTTTTATTATACCATAAGTCACTTATGTATCCAAATTATAAAATCTTAATAATGTTCGATAAGTGGCGAATCCGGAAGAAAACAAAAGAAAAATTATATAATCTGAATGAGTTTAGTAAAATACGGTTACCCTTCTATTTTTTATCGAAAAGCAGTATTCGATAACGTATAAATGGAAAATGAAAAAGACGTTGACTTGTAATCAGCCAACGCCTTGTACTTCTTAATCTTTCAAAAATTCTCACACATTGAGAATACATTGATTTCATTAAGATTTTAATATACCTTCATTTAGGATTCTATTTTCCTCTCACCATGCATTGTCAAAGAATTATCCTTTGTTCTGTCATATGCAATATTCCCGAGGGTAAGATTCGGTTCTTCCATAGGTGCGCCCTGAATACCCATAATCTCTACCATAAAGTTGTACAGAAGATCATTAGTCCAATATGAACTCCTTTGATCGATCAAAGAAGAGAATAAATAAGAGTGATTTTCCCTATATCTTTCTGAAAAATGAGCAATAAGAGGAATACGTGTCATTTGATTGGAAAACTTAGTCGGTTCATGAGCCGTCCCATCATCAGGTTCTTCCCCATGATCAGAAAAATATATAAATCCCTGGAAATTAGGATTGTCCTTGACAAGGTCATACAGCCTGCTCACCACATAGTCCGTATAAAGTATAGCATTATCATATTCGCTGGTTTTGCTAACCTTACGATCAAACTTTTGATACTCAAAGGGATAACGTTCTGTATATAACTGATGACAGCCCATAAGATGGTATACAATCAGAGCATTGTCTGCATTTTTGAGGTCTGGAGTCTGATCTGCCAACTCCTCATCATAATAATTTGAGCGTATATATTCACCAACATCGCCATTCAACCAAATCTGATGATTGGCCATAGATGCGATTTCAGCTATAGGTGTATCAAAAATACCATAGCGCTCCTGATTACTGATCCAGTAAGTATCAAATCCCGCCGCGGCAGCAACTTCTATCAATGAATAGGCCTGTGCCATAGATACAGAATTATACTGATTCTTATCCGTCAATGCATAGGTCAAGACGGGAACCGTAGTCACATAATTTGAATATGCTTTTTTAAAACAGATGGTGCCTGGCTCTTTAACAAATTGAGACATCCAGGGCGTCGTATCAAAACGATATCCATAAACGGACATATGATCTCTTGCTGTTGACTCACCAATGACAAGTACATAGATCCCTTTATGCTCTGGAAGCACTGAGAGTGTACCTAAATAAATACTGCATCCTTTCCTGTCGGTTTTTAGCGAAAGAGGTATATCTTTTAACCGAATTCTTGAAGGAATCCATAATACGCACGGGTTCGTACCCGACAAATGAATATGTTACCTTCACACCTAAAAACAAAAGAAAAATTGTAAGAATTAACGACCCCCATAGATACCGGCGCGAAGCAAATTCAATACGTTTTCGCATGCTGATACAGATTATACGCACTACGTAACCAATAAAAATCAAAATCAATAAAGATCCTAGAAAAGCAAAGAGCAGGCTAAATATATTTTGAGTCAATAAATAGTCTATAGCTTCTTTTAAATTTGTCTGATAGACCGCTAAAATAATATCGGAACGTAAATAATGATGGCTGACAATATAATATATCCAAAACAGCAAATTAGATAAAGCAAAAGGTATAAGGCTGAAAATAATCCACAGACCAGCAATTACACGCCCTACGCTGCATTTTCCCAAAATAGCTGCAATATTATTAATGCAGAAGCCTATAAGGAGGATAGATATCCAGATTATACTCGCTAGAGAAATGTTTACAAAAATATCTAACGCCATTACGATGATATGATCAAATAATTTAATTAGAATTCCGCTGCAGAGAAAAAACATCATCCCGAGATATGCAATAAGAAAATTCCGTCTAAATCCGCAGATCCACCATGCAAAAGCAAAAAGAAGTGCAGAATATAAGACTCCAATATTAAATCCATAAGAATAAAAATGATCAGTCAGGATATACGCTAAAAATGTGATCATATAT
>PPYE01048017.1_pt1 | contig 11086 bp, 11 predicted proteins | sample 1559881 | NCBI WGS metagenome assembly PPYE01 (sample SAMN08240022, study PRJNA423297) | Human gut metagenome, whole genome shotgun sequencing project.
GAAGACTCAGTCATCCCCCTCACCACACCGGACATGGTCCGTTCCGGACGCGTCCTCCAACCTCAGTTAAATCTCCATATGTTTTAGTAACAGCGCCCCGCCTAAACTGTTACCTTTATTTAGCACAGTAAGATTCTGCTCAATTCCGGACTGTTTTTCCAGCCAGTACTTCTTTATAGTCTTTATAATTCTCCTCCAGCAGAGTCGGGGTGTCCAGTCCATAAGGACATTTAGCCCTGCATTGTCCGCAATGGACGCAGTCCTCGATTTTTTTCATCTTCGCCTGGCCTTCCTCCGTGAGAAAATCATCCGGGGGCATCCGTCTTAAGAGGAGCGACATTCTGGCACAGAGATTAATCTCGATGCCGGACGGACATGGCAGACAGTAACCGCAGGCCCGGCAGAATGAGCCTGCCAGCTCTTTCCTGTCTTTTTCAATTACGGCATTCCGCTCATCCGTAAGCTCCGGAGGATTATCGATATAACTGATGAATTCATCCAGCTCCGCCTCCCTCTGCACGCCCCAGATGGGAAGTACATTTTCATGAGAGAGCATCCATGCATAAATCACTGCTGAATCCGTAATAAGGCCCCCGGAAAGCCCCTTCATTGCGATAAAGCCCATATTCTGCTTACGGCAGGACTCGGCCAGGGCAAGTTCGCGCTCTGTGGACAGATAGTTAAACGGAAACTGGAGCGTATCATAGAGTCCCGATTCCACCGCCTCCTCCGCCACAGCCATCCTGTGGTTCGTAATGCCGATATATCGTATCATGCCCTGTTCCCTGGCTTTAAGCATGGCTTCATAGAGCCCGCTGCCGTCTCCCGGCTTCGGACAGAATGCCGGGTTGTGGAACTGGTAAATATCCACATAGTCAGTTTTCAAATTATGTAAACTGGTGTCTAAATCCTGCCAGAATTTATCCACCGTTTTTGCCGAGGTCTTTGTAGCAATATAAATTTTATCCCTCACGCCGCTCAGCGCATGGCCGATTTTCTCTTCGCTGTCGGTGTAATCCCTCGCCGTATCAAAGAAGCGTATCCCTGCATCGTAAGCTTTCCGAAGCAGAGCCCTGGCCGCCTCCATGGATACCCGCTGCATCGGAAGGGCGCCAAAACCGTTCTTATTGACGATAATCCCTGTTCTGCCGAGCGTCACCGGAGTCCCGGCCACCTTTTCATAAGAATCCAGCATATCCTGAAGCGCTTCATCGCTGTCATCGATCCAGACGTCCTCTTCCTCTGCGTTAAGGCCCAGATATTTTGCAAGCGTTCTTTCATCATCGGAATTATTCCACCTGGAAATAAACCTGTCTATTTCCTCAAATTCAACCTGGCCTGACAAATATAGCTCTTTAAATGTCATTCTTCCTGCTCCTTTATATTCTTAAGAACCGTGATTTCCTGGTTATCAATATGTTCGCGCACAGCCGCCTTGGCCTCGGCCACATGGCGGTTCCTGAGGGCCCTCAGGATCTTCTCATGCTCAATCAGAAGAATCTGTCTCTTGTCCTCATCCTTGATATATTCCAGACGGAAACGGTACATCTGTTCCCTCAGATTATTCAAAATCTGCACCAGCCTCATGTTCCTGGTACAATTATAAATTACATCATGGTAAGCCTCGTCCGTCTCGGCAATCTCCATGGCATTTCCATTGTCAACGGCGTCCTTGAATGCCTTTCCCGCCCTCTCCATTTCCATGAGATCGGAATCCGTCATCCGCTGGCAGGCCAGCTCGATAGCCAGTTCCTCCAGGGAACGCCTTACCTCTAAAACATCCTTTAAGCTCTTCTCGGAAATCTTGGCAACCTCCGCTCCCTTACGCGGAATCATCAGTACCAGGCCTTCCAGCTCCAGTTTTCTGATTGCCTCGCGGATCGGGGTTCGGCTTACTCCCAGCTTTTCTGCAAGCTGTATTTCCATGAGTCTTTCTCCCGGCGCCAGTTCCCCTTTCAAAATGGCCTGCCGGAGCGTGTTGAATACGACATCCCTCAGCGGGAGGTACTCATTCATGTTCACTTCAAAATTGTTTCCCATAAATAATTCCCCTGTCCTAATTATTTTCCTGCTTTGTTGTTATAGAAGCTGGTCAGATATACCTGCTTTGAGAGGCTTTTCGCACTCCCATAGCGCATTTCTTCATATGCCTCCTGAGCAGCAGCCGGATTTACAAACAATCCGAACACGGTAGGTCCGCTGCCGCTCATCAGAGCATTTACAGCTCCCAGTTCCATCATTTTTTCTTTGATTTCCCGGATGACCGGGTGAGCCGGTATCGTCACCGTCTCCAGTATATTTCCCAGATTATCCGCCACTCCGTAGAAATCCCTGGATGCCAGAGCCTTTGCTATTTTGTCGATATTCGGGTGTGCATCCCGGGACAGCGAAGGCAGGTTCAGGTTTTCATAAACAAATTTAGTGGAAACGCTGATCGGCGGTTTGGCGATCAGGATCTGGCACTGCGGCATCGGAGGCAGCGGCGTAAGAATCTCCCCAATTCCTTCGGAAAGCGCTGTCCCTCTCATGATGCAGTAAGGCACATCGGCTCCCAGCTTTACGCCCCTCTCCATCAGCTGTTCCGTTGTAAGGCCCAGAGAAAACATCTTGTTAACTCCGAACAGGACTGCCGCCGCATCACTGCTTCCTCCTGCCATACCGGCTGCCACGGGGATGAATTTCTTCATCTTGATTTCCACGCCTTCCGTAACGCCGAACTCGTCCATCAGAAGCTTGGCCGCCCTGTAGCCCAGATTGTTTTCATTGTCGGGCAGATAATAGAGATTTGTTTCCAGCCTGATTCCGGGCTGTTCGCTGCGCACCAGGTCAATCTTGTCATACACGCGCACCGTCTGCATAATCATCCGCACTTCATGGTACCCGTCTTCCCTCTTCCGGACCACGTCAAGCCCCAGATTAATCTTACCGTAGGCTTTAAGCCCCAGGTGCTTTATCATTTCTATTCCTCCGGTCTTTTCCTTTCGTAGTAAATTGTATCAACGCATTTTTTTGTATACAATATATTATATACGCCGTACATACAAAATACAATACTATTCGGCTGTATTTTTGTCTGTTTCTGTAATTTCTTTTGCATCCGTCCGCATATACCTCTTAAATATTCTGCAAAGCAGGAGTGAATTCAGGTAAACCGGGCCGGACAGCACCCAGAATCCCAGCCATGAAGCGTAATGAAACATGGTATAAAAAAATACGGAGTTCAGGATTATCATCAGAACAGTGGACGGAAGATGGCGTACCGCCATCATAAACGCATTGATTATCGTCTTGAAGACCGTATTTACAAATCTTGCCTGGATGGCATATACATATACGGTTATAAAAAGATACAGCAGCATCAGAGCCAGCAGCAGGGCGGCTGCCGCAAAGCGCGCCGGGCTGCCGGAAGAAAATATGCCGGCGGAAAAGATATCGGAGGCTGAAGCTCCCGGCGCTCTGCCCCCCAGAACAAAATACCAGAAATCAAGCAGCATCACCGCCCCGGCAGCCGTCACAATCAGATGGATGGCCGTGGACTGTACCAGATTGTCCCTGAATGCTTTCAAAAAACTCCTGTATATATGCGACTCCCTGTCTTCCGCCATCTTAAGAGTTATATAATACAATGCCGTCACCGACGCCCCGGCTGTTATGACCGGAAGACAGAGTAAAACGGCAAGGAAGTTCAGAATCATTAAATCCCATATCCTCGACATGAACATAAAGAAGGGATTGTCATAATCAAATAATTTTGATGCCATTATTAATGCCTTTCTTTTGTTTATTGAAATAGTTTAAACAGCATAAACTATTACTGTTTATCGCATATCTGTATGCATATATTTTTCAAACGTAAGAATCCCCTCACTCTTCTGCCCCGTATCCTCCGTCCTTGAAAAACCCAGGGCCTCTGCCAGGCGGACGGAAGCTTCATTCCCTTCCCCGGTTTTTATCCGGACATGACGAAGCCCCAGCTCTTCCTCCGCATAGCCGAGTATCGCAGAGCATGCCTCAAAAGCGTATCCACGGCCCCTGAACGGCCCGTAAATATGATACCCCAGTTCCCCTGCCGTAATTCCGGCTTTCCCTATAATAAGACCGCTCTTTTTTAAAACCAGGGCCCAAAGCCCGCATTCATGGAACCGGTACTGATTGTCAATATAATCCTCTCTCCTGGCACGGTCAGAGAATACACCGTCCCCGTCGTCGGCCGATTCGGCTTCCAGCGGATCGTCCTTTGTAAATTCCCGTATCAGAAGACGCTTTGTCTGCGCTATAATCCATGGAAGTCCGTATTGTCTTCTGACTGCCTTTTCCAAAAGCATATCGTCCGCCGCCTCCATCTCACAAACCAGATAGAGGCATGCGTCAAACCCTGCCCCTAAAGGGCGCACGGAGGGATCCCATATCCCAATAATGGCTCTTCCCGCCGCTGCTGCGGCCAGAAGAGCCTCGTTGTCATCCGAAACAGTGACCGGATATCTGATTCCTTCTACTGTTACTTCTTTTACAATTGTCATATCTTCTATTCTTCAGTCTTTCCGGCCGGCCTCCGTCTGAGCACCGGTAAAATCAGCATTTCTCCGGTTCCGGATATTCCGTTCCGAACGTCTCTGCCGTCATCTTCTTAATCTTCTGTTCTTTCATCGGCCTGTCGTTCCAATCCGTCCTCATGGCGGCGATTTTGTCCACAACGTCAAGACCTTCCGTCACCTTGCCAAAAGCCGCATAGGCTCCGTCCAGGTGTGGTGAATCCTCATGCATAATAAAGAACTGGGAACCTGCGGAATCCGGAGCCATCGATCTGGCCATGGAAAGCACCCCTTTGGTGTGTTTAAACTGGTTTGTAAAGCCGTTCTGGCTGAACTCTCCTTTGATTGAATAGCCGGGACCGCCCATGCCGTTGCCGTTCGGACAGCCGCCCTGGATCATGAACCCCTTGATTACGCGGTGAAAAATAAGGCCGTCATAGTATCCCTTATTAACCAGACTGATAAAATTGTTCACTGTATTTGGGGCAATTTCCGGGTAAAGCTCTGCTTTCATGGTGTCGCCGTTTTCCATCTCAATAGTAACGATTGGATTCTGCATATTTATTTCCTCCTAAGATTTTCTGCTCTTGTCCTATAAGTGTAGCAAAATGCAGAAGATTTGTCCAGACTTTAACCAATACGGTACTGGTTGGGTGAAAGTCCGGTCTCCCTTTTGAATATGGTGCTGAAATAGCTGAGGCTCTGAAATCCTGTCTTCTCAGATATCTCAGCCACAGTCATAGAGCTGCTTTTGAGAAGCTGCTTCGCATTATCGAGTCTCACCTGCTGAAGATACTGTACAAAGTTAATGCCGAAATACTTCCGGAAGCTGCGGCTGAAATAAGAGGGGCTGTATCCGCAGATAGATGCGACCTTATCCAGATCGAGGTCCATCATATAATACTGTTCGATATAGGCTTTTGCAATATCCAGTACGCCGCCCCCGTCTGAAAGCGCCCTGACCCTGTTTATGGCAAATTGAAGAAATAACTGCATCTCTCCCTTGATATCCTTTACTGTCGCAGCCTTAAAGATCCGGTTGACCACATTGATAAGGCTGCCGGATATTTCCGCCGCATCGATTCCAATCCGCATGCAGTACTGGGCCGTCTCCGACAGAATTGTAACCGCCAGAGATTTTACATAGGAGGCCCCCATGTTCCGGCTGATTGTAAGATTCATAAAACGTTCCAGAACACCTTCCCCGTATTCTTCGTTTTTGAGGCTGACTGCAATAATCAAATCATGGCTGAACTGCTCTGATTCGGAGGCCCCCTCATCCCCGTATACGGGAACCGACTGTCTGTAATGAAGCACCTGTCCCCTGCCTTTCTGGAAAGAGTGTTCCAGGGCGCGGAAGGACTGTTCATAAGCCCTCCATAAAAAACCCTTCGTATCGCAGAAGCTGCTCACCCCGATTGATACGGAATAGCCCGTCTCCCGGATCAGATGGTCCCGGATCATCTCAGCGCAGGCAGTGGCGTAATCTTCAGCCTGTTCCCCTTTTCTGCCGCCACAATCCAGAACCACAACCACCTTGTCCGTTCCTATCAATGTCGTGGCAATTCCCTTCATCCCCAGGCGAAGCACTTCCCGCGTCCTGTTCAATAGATTCCGCTTCATCTTGTAGCGGTATGAATTATGGTGGTGCTCACAGATTGTCCAGAAATCATCATAAACAATGGTCAGAATTATCTGGGGGTTTATTTCTATCTCCATCAGGCCGAACATGGGCTGAAGTTTCGTCAGTCTTTCCAGATGACCGTATATTAAATCGTGGATATATTCCATGGACAGGATATCTTTAAACATCTCCGCCGCCGGAAGCTCCTCCTCCCCGTCATGCCCGTGCAGGAAATAAACGCCGTCAATATATCCCTGCCAGGCATAGGGAAGCACCATTCCTGCCGGAGCCGCCTCCATCATCATGATAACACGGCACCCCGGATTATTTTCCTTCACCTTCTGAATAAAGTCATTTTCAATATCCTGCTGCCTGAGAAAAAGAAAGCAGTCTCCGGGGCCCCTGCTCAGTTTCAGAACTTCTTCCCGGTTTTTTGCAAGCTCCATATCAGGCAATTGTCCCGCTGCCGGATTGTTTTTATCTAACAGACAAATACTCCTCATTCTTTCCTCCAAACGGTATTTAAAATTATTATTGCTGCCTTTTCTTCAAACTATAATATAATCTAAAAACATTGTCAATTTTTCACTTATGTCAAAAAAATTAAAATGGAGAACAAAAATGTGTATATATAACGCTTTATCCTTTTACTATAATAAAGACAAGCTAAGCGGCCGCTTTGCAGGTAACGGAACAGAATGAAAAAGTCTTAGGAGGTGCTATATGAAAAACACTCCGGAAGTACCGGAAAACACCACAAGCCCAGGCATTAAAGCCAAGTTTGTCCTGCTCAGCCTGATCGGAATTTTTATGTTTTTTGTCCCTGTCCCGTCAAACGGAGCCACCACAATTCCCATTGAATACCTGGTGAGCTTTCTGACCGGCCACTTTATGGCGGCAGGGCGATTATATGCGCTGGCAGTCATTCTCATCGCCACTGCCATGCCTTTCATAAAAAAGACCTGGAACAAAGACGCCATCACAACCATTTTCACTTTTACAAAAATACTGGGAGCGGTATTCACGGTAATCGTCTTTTCCGGCGTCGGACCTGAACCGATTATGAGAGCGGATCACGGGCCCTTCCTCTTCGAATCGCTGGCAGTCCAGGTGGGAACTCTTATTCCAATCGGCGCCATCTTTCTGACCTGTCTTATGAATTATGGTTTTATTGACTTTGCCGGCCAGTTCCTCCGCCCCCTGATGCGGGCAGTCTGGAGGACCCCGGGGCGCTCGGCCGTCGACGCCGTGGCCTCCTTCATGGGAAGTACGGCCGTGGGAATGCTGATTACAAATGAAATGTACAAAGAGAGGAAATACAACACGAGAGAAGCCTCTATCATCGCCACAGGATTCTCCACAGTCTGCGTATCATTTTTTGTTATTGTTGCAAAAACAGCAGACATCATGCATTTGTGGACTCCGTTTTTCTTCATATCACTGATTGTCACCTTTGGCGTCACAGCCATTGTAGCCAGAATCTATCCTCTGTCTTCTAAGCCTGAGACCTATTATCAGGAAAAAGAGGGATATCCGGAAGAAAAACTGGAGGGGAGCCTTTTGAAAGCCGCATGGAACGAAGGACTCCGGATCTGTAAAGATGCCGGTCCTGTACTTCCGAACATTCTTAAAAACATCAAGAACTCATTTGGACTGGTGTTTGAGGTGCTGCCAAACTTCATGTCAATCGGCCTGGTGGCGCTGATTCTGGCAGATTATACGCCTGTGTTTGACTGGCTCGGCTATATTTTCTACCCAATTACGCTGCTGCTTCAGATCCCGGAGCCTCTGCTTGCCGCTAAAGCGGCCTTCCTCGGCCTGGCGGAAATGTACCTTCCCGTTCTGGTCGTCGTAAATGCGCCGGAGCTGACACGTTTTATCATCAGCGTCATGAGTATCACCCAGGTTTTGATGTTCTCCACGACAATTCCCTGTGTTGTGGCCACTGAAATTCCTGTTTCCATCAAGGATATGGTTATCATCTGGCTGGAACGGACCCTCCTGTCCTTCTTTATCATTGTGCCGATATCCTGGTTAGTCTTTATGTTGTAAATGCCGCGCTGCGGCCTGTTAAAAATAATCATTCACGGAGGAAAACAATATGTTCTACGAACCATCAAAAAATAATCACGGCTTATCCAGAAACCCGTTTAAATCCTGTACCGTTCCGAGAGTCATCGGATGGATCTCCACAAAAAATCCGGACGGCACCGATAACCTGGCTCCCTACAGCCAGTTTACAAATCTTACCTTCGATCCGCCGCTGGTCATCTTTTCCGCCAACCAGAATGTGGTGGATGATCGGAAAAATACGGTAAAAAACATTGAGCGCACCGGCGAATTCGTCTACAATATGGTATCGTACGATTTAAAGGACGCGATGAACCGCTCTTCCATCTTTGAAATTCCGGAGGGAACGAAAGACAAGTTCGAGTATTCCCAGGTTACAAAAGCACCTTCCGTACTGGTGCAGGCCGCCCGTGTTGCCGAATCTCCGGTTCAGTATGAGTGTAAATACGTTCAGACAATCCGCATCCCGGGCAAAGACACACTGGCCACCGTGGACTGTATTATCGGAGAAGTAATCGGAATACATATTGCCGACGAATTCATTCTTCCCGACGGAAAGGTGGATATCTGCCGCATTAAGCCGGTGGCCCGGCTCGGATACTTCGATTTTACCGTGGTCAATAATTCCTTTGAGATGGCCCCGCCCAAAGTCAGCCCTGAAAAACAGATCCTGGTGGACAAAGGTCTTGAGGGGAAGGTTTAATCAGAGAATCTATAACCGTCTGCCGGTTTCAAGTCGGCAGGCGGTTTTTATTGAAGGCGGTGACCTGTGAGCGGAACGTGCAGGTTATTGTTTCCTTCCCGCCGGTCCATTTCCCGCTTGACAGCTTCGTTCTACTGTAGTAGAATACAATCATTCTATTGCAATAGAACGGAGGCTGATAAAATGGCTGTAAAATTATATGATTCTGAGTTAAAGGTCATGGAATTACTTTGGAGGGAAGGGGAACTGCCTGCAAAGGATATCGCCGGACATCTGAAGGAACAGACCGAATGGAGCAAAACGACGACTTATACGGTAATTAAAAAGTGCATTGAAAAAAATGCGGTTCAAAGAATCGAGCCCGGTTTCATCTGCCGCCCTCTCATCAGTATTGAGGAAGCGAGAAACGCAGAAACCAGCGAACTGATTAATAAGATGTACGGAGGCTCTAAGGATCTTTTAATCGCCTCCCTCCTGGGACATCAGAAAATGACGCCCGATGAAATTGACCGGTTAAAGAGGCTGGTAGATGAGCTGTCACAAGGCGGTGGAGAATGAACACTTTGTTACATATGGGAATAAGCGGTTCTCTTATGATAGTATTTATCATGTGTTTCCGGAAGCTTGCTTTTGCCCGTGTACCAAAAAGGGTGATTGTCCTCCTTTGGCTCAGTGCCTTAATCCGGCTGCTTACGCCCTTTTTCATATCAATCAGGTGGAATGTCATGGGCCTGGCAAACCAAGTGCTGCAAAATCCTTATCCCGGTACCAATACAGACATCGGCCGGACGATTCCGGAATTTCTATCTCCGGCGGTAAAGGAACTCCTCCCTGTATCCGGCCAGACGGCTCTTTCCTGCATCATCGGCAGGCGGACTGCCTCGCTGTCCGGCGCCGTCACGGCACTTTGGCTCCTTGTCGCACTGTCCCTGGCCGCCGCCATTGTGGTAAATCACCTGATCTGCCTGAGAAGATACCAGGAAGCCGTTCCCTGCTCAAATGCTGCGGCAGCAGAATGGCTGCAATCCCGCAGATCCCGGCAGAGAATCCGGCTTCGGACGTCCGACCGGATATCCGGCCCGCTGACATACGGACTTCTGAGACCGGTCATCCTTTTCCCGGCCGGCCTTAAGCTAACCGACAGCCAGCTTCTGCTGATACTCAGGCATGAATGGATCCATATCAGGCGGTGGGATATACTGCTGAAATACCTGATGTATGCGGCCGTATGCATTTACTGGTTTAACCCGCTTATCTGGTTCATGGCTGTTTTATTGAACAGGGATATGGAACTGGCCTGTGATGAAGAGGTGGTTCAAAGCTGTTCCGGCATATTAAGGAAAACCTATGCGCTGCTTCTGATCCAGATAGCGCAAAATCAGCTTGAAGGGAGAACGGCGGGCATGCATTTTTCAAAGCGCTCTGAAGCAGAAGAAAGGATACGAGCAATTATGGCAGTTAAACATTATTCAAAAAAGACAATTATTATGGCGGCCTCCGCCTTCCTGTGCATGGTTCCCGCCTTCACATCAATGGCCCAGCCGCAGGCCGGGAGTCCGATGCCGCAAAACGTAAGCTCTGTGCCGGACAGGCCGGCCGGTACAGCCGCCGCACCGGGAATCCCGCTGGAAGATCCCGGCATCATGGTCACAGGAAAGCAGATTGCAGAGCTTGCCGTTCATTATACCGGCGCTCCGTACATTTACGGAGGTTCTGATTTATCGGCCGGAGTGGACTGCTCCGGATTTATAAAAGCCATCTATGGAAAGGCCGGGATTACTCTCCCGTCCGAGATTGGCAAGCTGGCCCGGGAAGGTACCGCCGTCAAGGCAGGGGATATCGCAGCCGGAGATATTGTATTCTACGGAAAGGCAGATGACTCTGATTCCGCCACCCCGGTTCATGCCGCAATCTACATCGGCGGCGGCCGGATCATCCACGCTAAAAATGCCAGGGACGGTGTCATCATATCCGACATCGGTTACAGAACAGTCAGCTTTATTACCCGGATTTTGAATTAGATATTCGACGCCAACTCCTTATTTTTATGGTATAATGACTGCAAAGCAGTCATTATACCGCGCATAAACGGTTTCTGCGTTCACCGCAGAAATTAAATTATCAAAAGGAGGGCGTTACATATGGGAGAAATGATTC
>PPYE01358525.1_pt1 | contig 11086 bp, 6 predicted proteins | sample 1559881 | NCBI WGS metagenome assembly PPYE01 (sample SAMN08240022, study PRJNA423297) | Human gut metagenome, whole genome shotgun sequencing project.
AGTATTACAAGCAGCAACAGAAAATGCGACGTTAACAGATGTTCAAAAAAAATTAATTGGTTTAGATAGTAGTGCAACAGTATCGGCAGTTCATGCAGCAAATATATTACAAATGTTAAATGGTACAAGTGAATCTTCTTATTCAACAAAAGTATATACTTACTCTGATTTAGAAGATGGCGTAATATTTAAAAATGACATTATTAAATCAGGGGAATCAGCTACATATTTCTTATGGCTATATTTAGATGAGACAACTCCTAATGATGCTCAAAATACATTCTTTGTAGGAAATATAGATGTTGATGGTGAATACTCATTAGAACCACCAGAACCAGTAGACTTTGCAACAGACAGTTGGGCAACAATAGTTAGCGCAGTTAGAAGCAACAATATAGGTAAATACAACGTAGGCGATACAAAAGAAATTGATATGGGTACTTATGGAACACATACACTTCGTATAGCAAATACATCAACGCCAAGTGAATGTTCAAGGGCAGGATTCTCACAAACAGCATGTGGATTTATATTAGAGTTTGCAGATATAATAACAACACATAAAATGAATGATACAAATACAAATGTAGGAGGATGGCCAGCAACAAGCATGAGAACATTTGTAAATAATGATATATATAATGCAATACCAAGCGAAATAAAGAATGCAATAATAGATACAACAGTAGTATCAGGACATGGAAAAAGTGACACAGAAAACTTCACATCAACAGATAAATTATATTTACTAAGTACAGCAGAAGTATGGGCACAAGAAAGTTCAAATACAATAAGTACTGATACAGCAAGAGATAATACTAGACAACTAGATTACTATAAAAATTTTGGAGTAACAACAAGTAATTATAGTGGAGCAATAAAGAAAAACGGAACTATTGTAGGATTGTGGTCGCTTCGCGCGGCTGCTTCCCCTAATAATACCACTTTCTACACTGTGAGTAGCACTGGTGCCTACACTAACACAACTGCTATTTATGCACGCGGCGTTTCGCCAGCTTTCCGATTGGGATAATATGTAAAGTATATGCAAACTAATTCAAAACGAAATTGGTTCTGAGTACTAAAACAAATCCGACTAAAAAATAAAAAGGTATAACGAATGTTAAAAAGCGACTACTCTGTGCGGAAAGCATGGATAGGCGGGTAATAACTATAACAAATGCATTGGTCATGTAGTACTGCCTTAAGGCAGAGTAATAAAATTTGAATTTACGTATATTCAAATTTTTTTTATTTATATATGTATTTTACTCTTTTACTGTAAAGTTTCATATTAAAATTGGCTTTTTATATATCTCTATTATATAATTTAAGTATAAGGAGAATTATTTATATGTGTGGAATTGTAGGTTATAAGGGAAAAAGAAATGTTAAAGATGTTCTTGTTGAAGGATTATCAACATTAGAATATAGGGGTTATGATTCTGCTGGTATAGCAGTTCTTGATAATAATAAAGTAAGAATTGTTAAATCAATAGGTAAAATAGAAAATCTAAGAAATAAACTAAAGAAATATATATTCAATAATACAACATGTGGTATAGCACATACTAGATGGGCTACTCATGGAAAAGTAACTGAAACAAATTGCCATCCTCATAAAGTAGGTAGAGTAATAGTTGCTCATAATGGTATAGTTGAAAATTATAAATTGCTTGAAAGTGAACTTAAAGGATATAAATTCATAAGTGATACTGATAGTGAAAGAATAGCTGCTTTAATTGATTCACATTATAATGGTGATAATGAACTTGAAGCTATAGAAAAATCTATTGAAGAAATGAGCGGTAGTTACGCTCTTGCGATAATGTTCGAAGGCAAAAATAAAATATATGGTGTTCGTAAAGATGCTCCGTTAATCGCAGGTATTGGTGATAATGAATATTTTATATCAAGTGATATATCAGCAATATTACCATATACTCATAAATATATTGTTCTTGATGATAAAGAAATAGTTGAAATAGATAAAGAATGTAATATTTATTACAATGGAGTAATACTTGATAAAGAAATACTTACTGCTGATTTTGATATGGAAAGTGCTCAAAAAGATGGATATAATCATTTTATGCTTAAAGAGATTCATGACCAAATTGAACTTAGTAAGAAATTATATTCAGTATATCTTGAAAATGATATGATTAGTGATAAAGTTATTGATATTACTAAATATAAACGTATTGATTTTGTAGCTTGTGGAAGTGCTTATCATGCTGCTTTAGTAGGTAAATATTTTGCTGATAAGTATTGTACTACTAAAGATTTTTATGTAAATGTATATGCATCTAGTGAATATAGATATACTAATCATTATTTTGATAATGATGTTCTTGTAGTTTTCTTATCACAAAGTGGTGAAACAGCAGATACTTTAGCATGTCTTCGTATGGTTAAAGAAGAAGGTGTTGATACTTTAGCAATAGTTAATGTTACATCTTCAACAATTGCAAGAGAAGCTAAATATATAATGCCTATGCTTGCTGGACCTGAAATATGTGTTGCGACTACTAAAGGGTTCTTTAGTCAAAGTTATTTATGTAGTTTACTTATGCTTAAATATATGTATAAGAAAAATATTATCAATAAAGATGAAGTAGATAGAATACTAAAAGAGTTTATTAAATTACCTAAGTATGTAGAAAAAGTTATCAACATTGATTATAAAAATATAGCTAAAAGTATATATAAGAATGAAGATATATATTATATAGGACGTGGTATAGATATTTATACTTGTTATGAAGCAAGTCTTAAACTTAAAGAAATATCTTATATACATAGTGAATGCTTTTCAGCAGGAGAACTTAAACATGGACCAATTGCTTTAATATCAAAAGGTACTCCAGTTATTGCATTGTTAAGTGAATTCTCTGTTTATGAAAAAACAGTAAGTAATATTATTGAAGCTAAAAGTAGAGGTGCTAAAATAATAACTATACGTAAAGAATCAATTAACATCGATAAAAATATTAGTGATTTTGATATAGTTGTTCCTCTTACAAGTGAATATATTCAAAATTTAGTAATTATGGTAGCATGTCAAATGTTATCATATGAGGTAGCATTACTTAGAAAATGTGATATAGATAAGCCAAGAAATCTTGCTAAAAGTGTTACTGTTGAATAGAAGAATAGACTCATTAAATTGAGTCTTTTTAATTTATTGTTAGTTATACTTTTGTTCCACAAAATAATATAATGTAGGTATGAAAGTAATTAAAATTTTAAAAATGGTAGTATAGTAAAGTTCTGAAAATTGAGATAGTAAAATGCTGAAAATTGAGATAGTGAAGGGCTAAAACACTGGTTAAATTTAAAATTAAAAATGTAAAACATAGTTATAAATGACTAAAAATAATGTTAATTTCTCTTTGACATTTACAAAAGTGTGATTTTTTTGGCATAAAACCTTGCAAAAGTGTGATAAATTGTTGTAAAAAGCTTGCAAAAGTGTGATAAATTGTTGCAAAAAGTATGCAAAAGTGTGATATAATGAACTTGGAAGGTGATAAAATGAAGAGATTTATTACAAAAAAACTAATTAAATGGAAAGAAAGTAAAGATAGAAAACCATTAATTTTACGTGGTGCTAGACAAGTTGGAAAAACATTTATATTAAAAGAATTTGGTGAAAAATATTATGACTCAGTAGCTTATTTTAATTTTGATCATGATGATGGACTATCTTCACTATTTAATAACACAAAAGATCCAAAAAGAATATTAGAGCAATTAACGTTAATCAGTGGTAAAAAAATTAATCCTGAAACAACACTGATAATATTTGATGAAGTTCAAGAATGTCCGGATGCATTAAATTCATTAAAGTATTTTAAAGAAGAAGCACCATCATATCATGTGGTATGTGCAGGCTCACTTTTAGGAATAAAACTGTCTAAAACTTCTTTTCCAGTAGGCAAAGTTGAATTTTTAGATATGTATCCTATGACATTTAGTGAATTTTTGATAGCTGATAATTTAGAAAATTTAGTAACTCTAATGAATGAAACTAAAGAAATAAAAGCATTTCCTAAAATGTTTGAAGACATGTTAATAGAAAAGTTAAAAACATATTATATAGTTGGAGGAATGCCAGAAGTAGTCTATTCATGGGTAAATGACAAAGACATAGAAAAAGTAAATAAAATACAAAAGGACATATTAGATTCATATGAAAATGATTTTTCTAAACATGTTGACTCTAAAGAAGCAAATAAAATATCATTGATTTGGAATGGAATACCATCACAATTAGCACGTGAAAATAAAAAATTTGTATATCAAGTAATTAAAGAAGGAGCACGAGCTAGAGAATATGAAGGAGCATTAAATTGGCTTAATGACGCTAATCTTATAACAAAATGTTATCTTGTTAGTAAATGTTCTTTTCCACTAAAAGCATACGAAGATTTATCATCTTATAAAATATATATGAATGATGTTGGACTACTTAGAAGGATGTCTAATTTAGATAGTAAAATTATATTAGAAGGAAATAAATTATTTGAAGAATTTAAAGGTTCATTTACCGAAAATTATGTAGCTAATGTACTAAATTATCTTTTAAATGAATCACCAAACTATTATACATTTAATAGAAATGAGATAGATTTTGTTATACAAAAGAATAATAAAGTAATACCAATAGAAGTCAAATCAGATAAAAGTACTAATCATAATAGTTTAACAAAATATAATAATATGAATGATAATGAAATATCATTTAGATTCTCTTTAAACAATTTAAATAAAGATGGCAAAATAATAAATGTCCCATTATACTTTTTAGAATATATTGATAATATCATTTAGAAAAAAGTTCTTGCAAAAATAAGATTATATGTTATCTTATAAATAATTATTGAAAGGGAATTAATATGAATAATAAGTTAAATAATATGATTAATGATTTTTTAGCAAATACTGATGCTAAAAATGAAGAAGAATTGAATGAAAAATTACAGGAGTTTATTTTAAAAATAAATAATAATGAAATTGAATATGAAAATACGCCACTTGATGATGCATATGATATGCTAGAAAAAGCTGAAAATGCCAAAAGTAAATCACAAGCAATTAAGTATGCAAAAGAAGCTTATAAAATATCTCCAGCATGTTTTGATGCTATATTATTTCAAACAAGTTTAGAAGACGATCCTATCAAATTATGGGAATTATTAGACATTGGGTTAAAGAAAGAAGAAGAAAGATTAAAAAGTGAAGGGTATTTTGATAAGAAAAATATAGGTGCTTTTTATGGTATATTTGAAACAAGACCATATATTAGAGGTCTACGCAATAAAGCACATTATTTATCAATTGAAGGTAAAATTAAACAAGCAAGAGATGTATGCAAGGAAATACTTAGATTAAATAATAATGATAATACTGGTATTAGATATTTACTTATGGCTATATATGCTTTCTTAGAAGATGAAAATGAAATGCTTAAACTATATAAAAAATATACAGAAGAGCATTTAGAAATGTTATTTCCATTATTTGTACTTTACTACAAAAAAGGTGATGATAAAAAAGCACTAGAATATTTAGAAAGAATTAACAAAGCAAATCCTAATTTCGTTAAATACTTTAAAGGTAATATAAAAGAGGAAAAAGACGTTCCAAACGGATACTATAGCAAAGGTGACTCTTCAAAAGTATATAATTGTCTTGGCACTTGCGAATTCCTTTTAGATACAGTTCCAGCACTAGGACACTATGTACTAGAAAATAGTAAAAAGAAAAACAATTAAAAATATTTTTTACACAATTTTGACAACATATAAATATTATTTAATATAAAATATAGATATAAAACTCTTATTATTGTATAATTATAATAGGAGTTTTTTATTATGGGATTTAATGCTAGAAAATTTAAGAAAAATATTGGATTTTTGATATTATGCGTTCTACTAATTGTACTTCTTATTGTATTTAGTATGTGGAGTGATAATAAAAATAGTCTTCCATCAAAAGACTTAGATGATAAAGATGTATCAATTGGTAAACTTGTTATAAATGAAATTATGTCTTCTAACAAAGGTGTTATTGCTGATGAAGAAGGTAACTTATATGATTATTTAGAATTATATAATGGAAATGATCATGATATTAATTTAAAAGATTATGGTCTTAGTGATGAAAACACTAAAGTTAAATATGTATTTCCTGATACTGTTATAGAATCTCATGGATATATTGTTGTATATCTAAGTGGTAAAAATAAAGAAGGATTATATACTAATTTTAAATTAAAGAGTGCTGGTGGAGAAACAGTAGCATTACTTAAACCTAATGGTAAAGTAGTTGATGCGATTGAAACAGTAAGCCTAGATTCAAATACTGTTATGGCAAGAGATACTGAGGGTAAATGGGTAGTTCAAGATAAACCAACACCAGGATTTTCAAACAATGTTGAAGGATATAATGAATTCTTAAAATCACTTGAAAGTAGTGAAAGTAAAAAGATAGTAATTAATGAGATACTTGCTGAAAATAAAGGTAACTTTAAAAATGAAAATGGTGAATATAGTGGTTATATTGAAATAAAGAATATTAGTGATGAAAGTATTAACATTAAAAACTATAGTTTATCTAATAATGAATCTGTTAGTTTTAAATGGCAACTTCCTAATATAAAATTATCTAAAGGAGAAGTACTTCTTATATATACAAGTGGTGTTAGTAGTAATAGTGGTACTTTAAGTACTGGATTTAAACTAAAGAGTAAGAAAGGTACAGTAGTACTTACTAATAATAGTGGTAAAGTTATTGATAAAGTTAAATATGAGAATTTAGCAAACGGTATGGCATATATTCGTGAAGATGATAAATATTTAATGAGTAATTCAATATCACCTGGATATGATAATACAGTTGATGGTATTAAGTCATTTCAAAAGAAATATCTAAAAGTAGAGAGTTCTCTTATAATAAATGAAGTAATGAATAATAATTACTCATACTTACCTCAAAATGGTGGTAATTATTATGACTGGATTGAACTTTATAACAATGGTAAAAATGATATTAAATTAAGTGATTATTGTTTAACAACTAATATTAATACAGTATGTATGAGTAAACTACCTGATGTAACACTTAAAAAAGGTGAATATTATGTGGTTATGGCAAGTGGTAATACTGAATTATCAAATAAGAGTTATACTCATTTAGGATTTAAACTTGGCGATAATGATGCGATATATTTAACTAAAGATTCAAGTATTATTGATTCAATGTATGTTTCACAAGTACCAAATGGTTATTCTTATGGTAGAGGTAGCAGTTATGGACTATATTACTTTAGTAAACCAACTCCAAAAGCTAAAAATAATTCAGGAACTGAAGCAATATCATATTTACCAACATCTTCAGTAGAAGGTGGAGTAATTAAAGATGGAAAAGAGTTTCAAGTGGCCTTAACTGGAAAGAAAATTTATTATACATTAGATGGCTCTACGCCAACAACGTCTTCAAAAGTATACAGTAGTCCTCTTACTATTAAGAAGACTACTGTTTTAAAAATAATGAGTAAGGAAGATGGAAAACTAGCAAGTGATGTTAATACTTATTCATATATAATGGATGGTAGTCATAAAGTATCAGTTATGTCTATTAGCATTGATAAAAAGAAACTTAATAAAGTTAATAGTCATACAAGCCTAAATAGTAAAGTATTAGAACATGGTTATGTTGAATATTTTGATAAAGATGGTGGCGGCTTTAAAATAAATATGGGTCTAAAACTATTTGGTGGTTCAACTAGAAGTTATAAGAAAAAGAGTTACGAAATTAAATTTAAAAAAATGTTTGGAGATGCTAAACTTAAATATAAAGTATTTGATACAGTAGATAGCTCAGTATTTGATTCATTAGTTTTAAGAACTGGTTCACAAGATGAATTTCAATATAATGATCAAAGAACAGTTATTAAAGATGTAGTCGCAACATCACTAATGGGAGAATATGGTACAGCCGATGTACAAGCATATGAGCCAATTATTCTATATATAAATGGTAGTTATAATGGAATATATTTTATACGTGAAAAAGTAGATGAAACTTTTGTAGCAAATCATTATAACGTACAGACAACTAAAAATGATACAAGTATTCTTCGTATAGATGGAGAAGTTAAAAGTGGTAGTGATTCAAAATACAAAGCAATGATTAATTTCATTAATAAGAATTCACTTTCTAATAAAAATAACTATGCTAAAATAAAAGAACAAATTGATATAAAGAGTTTATGTGATTTCTGGGTAGGAGAAATATATACAGCAAATTATGATATACTAAATACAAGATATTTCTCAAATAAAAATGTTGATAATGGTAAATGGAAATTCATATTCTATGACTTAGACTCAGGATTCTTTAGAACTACTCAAAATACATTTACCGAATATACAAGTGCATCAGGTATGGGAGACTGGAACTTCCCAACTGACTTACTTCGTAATTTAATGAAAAGCGATGAATTCAAAAAAGAATTTCTTGAAAGACTATCATATAATCTTAAAAATACTTGGTCTTATGATAATGTTAATAAAAGAATAGATGAAGTAATAGCAATGATAGGTAAAAATGAATTTAAACGTAATGCAGAACGTTGGGGAAATTCATACTCACATTGGGAAAAATCAATATCAGCAATGAAAACATTTGCTAAAAAGAGAAGTAGCTATGTTATTAAATATGCTAAATCATACTTTAAATTAAGTAATAGTGATGTAAACAAATACTTTGGCGGTGTAAAATGAAAGAATATAAATATAGACATGAATTAAAATTTAAAATATCAAATAGTGCTGCTGAAGTACTAAAGCAAAAATTATCACTAATACTTAAGAAAGATAAAAATGCATATTATAGTGATGGTTCATATTTAATAAAAAGTTTATACTTTGATGATTTAGATTCATCTAGTTATTATGAAAAAATGGATGGTGTTTTATATAGAAAAAAATATAGAATACGAATATATAATAACAATGACGAATTTATAAGATTAGAAAAGAAAATGAAACATAATACATATACAGCGAAAGAACAAATATTGATTTCAAAGGATATATATAGTAAAATATTAAATGGTAAACTAGATGAAATAGATAGTCCTACTGGATTACTTGAAGAGTTTATCACAAATAGTAAAACTAAACATCTAGTGCCATCAGTAATAGTTTTATATCATAGGATTGCTTTTACTTATCCTATAAGTGAAGTTAGAATTACATTTGATTCACATATACAAAGTGGATTATATAATTATGATTTATTTGACAAAGAGGTACCTATGTATGATGTTAGTGAACCAGGTAAACAGGTATTAGAGGTTAAATTTAATGAAGTATTACCTTTACATATAGCAAATATTCTTAATGATATTCCTAGTTGTAAGGAAGCAGTTAGTAAGTTTGCAATATGTAGAAGTATTAAATAAGGAGTGAATATAAATGATATTAAATATTTTTAAAAAATCTTTTTTGGAGCAATTTACCGGTAGTGTATCAGCTGTTGATATGCTTATATCTTTAGTAGTTGCATTTATTATAGGTATGTTTATTATCTATGTATATAGAAAAACATATACAGGAGTTGTTTATTCAAAAGCATTTTCATTATGTATATTAATGCTTGCGATGGTAACAGCAATGATTATAAGAACAATTAGTTCAAATATTAGTCTTTCTTTAGGTATGGTTGGTGCTTTATCTATCGTAAGATTTAGAACAGCAGTTAAAGAACCAGTTGATACAGGATTTATGTTCTGGGGAATAAGTGCTGGTATAATGAGTGGAGCAGGACTTTATATTCCAGCATTAGTTGCATCTCTTGGTATTGGTGTATTATATTTTATCAGTTACCTTATGGGCTTCAAAACAGCTACAAGATACTTATTAGTTCTTAAATATAAAGCATCAAGCCATGATATGGTACTTAAAAAACTTAAAAATATTAAGAAATTTAAAGTAAGAAGTAAATCAATATTTGGAAGTGAAGTAGAATTATCACTAGAAGTTGATATGAAAGAAGGAAAAACTCGCAAAGGTGATATAGATACAAGTATAGTAGATCAATTTGAAGATATTGATGGGGTTATAAACGCTAGTTTAATCGCATATCAAAATGATTTTGGAGATTAATAATGACTAAAAGAAGACTTAAAATAAGACCAGTATTAATAACACTAAATGTTTCTTTACTTATAATAATCGCATTATTCTATACATTTAGATTAGTTAAATATTATTTAAAAGAAAATGGTCATAAGGATGCAGACACTACAACACTTTTAGTAGATGAACTTATCAAAAAACAAAGTTATGTTGATCAAACAAAAGGATTAGTTCATGATAAAGATGCTAGTATATATAGATATATTGGTAAAGTAGAAGACAATTATTTAGAATATTCAGGTATATTATTTAGAATAGTTGGTATAGATAAAGATAATAATATTAAAGCAATAAGTGATAGTAATCTTACTCTTATGTATTCAGGTCTTGAAAAAGGATTTGATAAATCATATGTATATAAATGGCTTAATAAGAGTGATGAAAAATATAGTGGTATATTTGAAAACAATATGGATAGTACAGATAAATATCTTACAAATACATATTTATGTGATGACGTGGTAAGTGATCTTAAGAATATTAATTGTGAAAAGAATAACAATGCCCTTAAGATTACATTATTATCACTGTATGATTATGCTTCTGCAGGGGGAAAAGAAAGTTATTTAAATAATGGTGAATCTTATTATTTAAGCACAATAGATGACAAAAATAATAACTATTTTATTAATACTACAGGAGATGTTGGTCTAAATAAGATTAGTTCTAAAATATATGGAGTAAGACCAGTTATAACAATAAAAAATGATGTTGCTTTAATGCATGGAGATGGTTCTAAAACTAGTCCATATGCTGTAATAGAAAAAACAATAAGTAAATTATCAGATGTATATATATCAAAATATATTAATTATTCAGGTAGTACATATAGAGTTATAAGTACAGGAGAAAATGTTAAAATAGCATTAAGT
>PPYE01627989.1_pt1 | contig 11081 bp, 8 predicted proteins | sample 1559881 | NCBI WGS metagenome assembly PPYE01 (sample SAMN08240022, study PRJNA423297) | Human gut metagenome, whole genome shotgun sequencing project.
TTTTCAATGTGAAACATAAAAAGACCAAATTAACAATTAGCTTTTTTGGGGGAGAACCACTTGTCAATTTTCCTGCTATACAACAAATAATAGAAGAAGCGAAACTTTTAAACAAAAACAAAAAATTGGACTTAATGTTCAATATGACAACAAATGCCACCTTAATACACAAATATATCGACTTTATAGTTGAAAATAATATAGAGTTATTAATCAGTTTTGATGGAAACGAAAAAGCTCATAGTTATCGTACCTATGCAAGCAACAACAAAAATTCATTTCATGATGTTTTAATGAATACCGATATGATAAAACTAAAACATCCTAGTTATTTCGATAAATATGTGAATTTTAATGCAGTACTAAATAATCGCAATTCCATAAAAGGAATTTACGAGTTTATTTATAATAGATATGGTAAAATTCCAAGAATATCACAATTAAGCTCAGATCATATAAATCTTAATAAAAAAAATATTTTTGATGATATTTTTCATTCCAGAAAAATAAGCGAGAAGGAATTCCAAAAGGAAGGATCTGACGTATTACCCATAGTAAGTAATCGATTGATCCCATTTAATGAATCAAAAAAGTTTTTGAAACATTATTCTCTCAATTTGTATCTTTCAAACACACTCTACTTATTGTATGATTTGATAGATTCCTTCCCAACGGGAACTTGTTTGCCCTTTCAAACAAGAATATTCTTAAACACGCACAATAACTTGTTACCTTGTGAAAAAGTTAGCTACAAAAACTTTTTAGGCAAAGTAAATGATCATGTATTTATTAACATTCCTGAAATTGTACAAAGGTACAATTCTTATTATGTACACTGCAAAAAAGTTTGTCAATATTGCTACGGAGGAAGAGCTTGCTCCACTTGCTTATTAAGTTTGGATAATCTGGATCAACTAGGTGTAGAGGAATTTGTTTGTCCAGACTTTCAGAATCAAAAAACATTTGAAGATAAACTAAATCGCATTTTTTCATATTTGGAAAAATGTCCTAGTGAATTCTTTCAAATAATTAATCATTTAATAACAGAGTAATGGAAAGAACAAGTGACTATTGGTTTATGATTGAGCCTTATGTGCATATAAACATTGCAAATGGCTATATGTTATTGTATAACACATTAGACAAAGAAACCATAATCTCTAATAATGAAAAAGTAATTAATCTATTAGAAGAATTACTTCAAGATGAAAATTGCGGTGTTACCATATTGAAAAATGAGCAATATAGACAAAATGATATACATTCTTTTATTACAAATTTAAGAGAAAAATACATGGGAGATATTATAGATATATCTTTATCTAAAGGGAAACCTATACAAATATTACCACATACTAATTTCTGCAATAAACGTAACGAAAAGTATAATTTTATAAAAAATGCCAACTTATTGCATTTTTTAAACGAAATAATCATTCATCTTGATCATATCTTAGATCAAGATAAGCTAATTGATTATTTGCAGTCAATGCCAGATAATATAACATATAGCATCAGTGGGGATTTAAAACACATTGCTAAATTTGACAAGCTTGTTGATTTTTTGAATCAATATAATTCGTCAAAAAAAATAATATGCAATTATATTAATTTTGCAATTCCAGCATCAGTATGCAAAAATATTTTTTTATACAAAATACATATTCATTTTCCTATAGATATAAAACAATTAATCATAACTACACAATCGTTAAAAGATCAGAATAATCTATTTGAACTTATTTTTGATATAGCATCTTTAGATGATTATCTAAAAGCTTGGGAAATTATCGAAGAATATCAAATTGACAAATATCAATTTAATCCAATATACACAGGGTATAATATCGATTTTTTCAAAGAAAATGTTTTTCTAAAAAAGAGCGATATATTATCTACATCAATGTCCATTAAAGACTTTTTTATCAAACAAATGATAAATAATAATGACTTTGGGAAAATCAACATAATGCCAAATGGAGATGTGCATTCGAATATAAATTATCCAGCATTAGGCAACATATGTACTCATAGTATTTTTGAGTTAATACAGAAAGAAATAGAAGAAGGAAAATCTTGGCTGCGAGTACGCAATCAAGAGCCTTGCAATGCATGTATTTATCAATGGCTATGTCCGTCTCCTTCTGATTATGAAATAATGATTGGGCAAACTAACCTTTGTCATGTAAATATTCATAATCCAAATTGTGAGAATCTTTAATTCTAAAATATAAAAAGTAATGAAAAATAAAATTATAGCATTATCTGTCCTCCTTTCTATTTTGAGTGGAGGCTGTGTAAATATGCAACAAAGTAAAGATTTGCTCACAATAGATGTCACAAAAGATTACCCTCAAAAAGAATTTGCTCTCCAAGATATATTTGATATAGATTATATCCCGCTAGACACCAGTCGTACGTTTACGACTATGGGGTATATGCAAGATATCAGTAAGGATATGATTATTGTCAGAAATCTGAAATTATCTTCAGATGGTGATATATTCATTTTTGACCGAAAAGGGAAAGGTATTAGAAAAATAAATAGGCAAGGTTCTGGTTCCGAAGAATATAGCTTTCTTTTGCGAGTTACCCTAGATGAAGAACATGAAGAATTATTTGTAGTTGATAATCGATCTAAAAAAGTATATATATATGATCTACAAGGTAATTTTAAACGAAGTTTTAAAAATATAGAAGGGGCATCCTATGATCGGGTTTTCAATTTAGGAAGTGACTATTTAATCTGTAATGATGGAGACAATTTATTTACCGATGAAATCAAAAACATATTTTATATTATCTCAAAACAGGACGGAAGACTTATCAAAGAAATTCATATTCCATATGACAAGAAAAAAACCAGTTTAATTATTAATAAGGAACAGACTAAATCTGCAAGACCTCGAAATGAAGAATTTGTTCCATTTCATGATTCATGGATTTTAATGGATCACTCATCAGATACGATATATCGGGTTTTTACTGATAAAAGAGTTGTCCCTTTTATAGCAAGAACTCCTTCCATACAATCAATGGGAACCGAGATATTTCTATATCCATCAGTTCTTACTGATCGCTACTATTTTATGCAGACAGTAAAAAAAGTATATGATTTTTCAAGTCGGGTAGGACTTCCAAGAACAGATTTAATGTATGATATGAAAGAAAATATTATCTATGAATACTCTCTTTATAATGCTGATTATGTGCATAAAGAATTTGTAAGTTTGGGTTATGGAGGAATAGCCTTTATAAATAAAGAAATAGCCTTTGTTAAAACATTAGAAGCACCTGATCTAGTTGATGCCTATAAAAATGGGAATTTAAAAGGCAAATTAAAAGAGATTGCAGCCAGCTTAGATGAGGAATCCAATCCAGTTCTTATGATTGCAAAATATAAACAAAAGAAGTAACTGCCTAGAGTAATTATTATGGAACTAACAAAAATTGCAGATTGGCTTCTTTTAAATGGGACATTAACAAAATGCCCAGGATTACTACATGGCAAGTTAGGAATAGCTATTTTCTTCTTCCATTATGCTCGTTATACAGGAAAAACATTATTCGAAGAATATGCATGGGATTTGATCATGGCAATCCAAGAACAGCTCCATGTAAATTATCGTCCAGATTATGAGAAAGGCATAGCTGGTATTGGGGTAGGGATCAACTATTTATCCTACAATAATCTTATTGAGATTGAGGAAGATTTATTTGAGGATTTCGATAAGCGGATGTACCGAGCCGTCATTCACGACCCTTTCCCTAATTACAGTCGTGATGAAGGATTGATTGGATATGGATGGTATTGGCTTCATCGTGCCAAAAGCCAAATGAGCAACGAATGTTTATCTTTTATCACAGAGAGTATCAAAAATAATAGAAATGATCTATCAGCAAATGAACAACAAGACATATATCTTTTTTTGCGTGCACACACTAGAGAATTAGAGTCGAACAGAATATTTCCGAAGCTTAAACCTAGTTTAACATTGGAGAATATGGGGTTATCTGGTGGTTATGCAGGTGAGGGCATGTATAGATTGACTGCCCTTGGAGCAATTGAGACTTCGTGGCAACAGCTTTTATAATATAAGTTGTAAGTATATTCTATCAACATACCATAAAAATGATTAATCTATATATTTTCTCGAACAAAAGTCGAGGTGGCTTATACGGAGTAGGTACCTATATTCGTGAATTGATTACCGCCTTGCGAAGTAAAAGTAATAGTATCCACATCCATGTAGTTCACATATTATGTGACCAACTTCAAATCGAAAAAAAAGAAGTGAAAGATGTTTCATACTGGTATTTCCCAGAGCCGATCTCAAAAGAATGGAATCTTCTAGATCAAGAACAACGAAAAGTTTACTCTCGGAATATTGTCTATCTACTCAGAAATTATATTCAAGACCAAAAAAATCTAGTTTTTCATTTAAATTCATACAGAGATAAATCACTTGCATTAGAACTAAAAATTGCATTTGATTGCAAAGTGATTACTGTCACTCATTTTTCTGAATGGAGTTCAGTTATTCATGATAACTTAGAAAAACTTCGAATTATCTTACGAAAAAAAGAAACAAATGAATTGGAAGATTTAATCCAAAAATCATTCGAGGAGGAAAGGACATGTTATGAAAGAATGGATCAAGTGATCAGCCTGTCAAACTATATGCAAGAATTATTGTATCACGATTATGGAGTAGATATAAATCGTATAATAATTATTCCAAACGGAATGAGCGACAAGATAAAAGAAGAAGTTGACCAGAAGAGATTACGAAAAAAATGGCACTTGTACCCAGAAGAACAAATGATTATTTTTGTCGGACGGTTAGAAGAGATCAAGGGAACTCATTTCTTGATTCGAGCCTTTCAATTAATTTTACAAGAAAGCCCCAATTGCCGTTTATGGATAGTTGGTGATGGCGATTATCAAAATTCTTTCTCCGAAGCCAATCCTATCTTCTCCAAAATAACTTTCACTGGTTTCGTTGATCAAACCTCGCTTTTTGAGTTATACCGTTTAGCTGATGTCGGTGTCGTACCTTCCCTATTCGAGCCTTTTGGTTATGTACCTGTCGAAATGATGATGCATGAATTACCCATCGTCGCAACCGCCACATCCGGGTTGAACGAGGTCGTAGACGAATCTTGCGGATTGAAAGTACCATTAATAGTATCTCCTGATAGTGTAGAGATCGACACCTCCCTGTTAGCGCAGAAGATCGTCTACCTATTACAGAACCCGAAAGAAGCGAAACGACTCGGGAAGAACGGTCGCAAACGGTATTTGGAGAAATATTCCTCGGAAGTATTCGGGAAAAACATGATCGCATTTTATAAATCCTTATTCCAAGAATGTAAATAATAATCAACGAACCTGATACTATATGGATACGCTCAATCAAATCGACATATCGATCATTATCCCGATATATAACGTGGAGAAATATTTGACGGTTTGTATCGACTCGTTGAAGAACCAAGGTGGCCTTCGTATGGAGATTATATTGGTTAATGATGGCTCGACTGATTTGTCAGGGGAAATTGCTGATGAATACGCTAAAAAAGAGGAGCGTATCAAAGTGATTCATCAAGAGAACGGGGGAGCATCCGCAGCCCGCAACGTTGGTTTGGATATTGCCACGGAAGAGTACATCGCTTTTTTAGATAGTGATGACTGGATTAAAGATGAATCATTATCTCTTTTATATGATGAGGCGGTGAAACATCATGCCGATGTCGTGATGGGAAATATGTGGCTATGTCATCAAGACGGAAGTATGGATAAACCTTTTAAATGTATTTCCAACGGATCTATAAAAGAATTGCTTTCCGGTAAAGAAAGTTTCATAGAATTAGTCAAAACTTGTTTCTATTTGCCCATGCCCTTCAAATACATATACAATAGGAAATATCTGCATAAAATACAGGCTCGTTTTGAGGAAGGCATCATGCATGAGGATGAGTTATGGTGTCCCATCGTCCTTTGCCAAGCGGAGAGGATGGTTATCACCAACATTGAGTTTTATTATTACCGCCAGAACGAAGAATCGGTCATGCATACGACAAGCCTAGCCCGAAGGCTGAAATCATTATTTCAAGTTACTGAGGGATTGATTAAATTCTCTGATCAATTTGTTTCCTCTAAGACGAGCGTTGACTTGAGAAGCTGGTGGTATGTAAACATCCTCAGGCTTTATTCTAAGGCATTCACACTACTTCCCAACATAAAAGATTCCTCATACATAGTACACAAACATTATCTGGATCGATTTTGGAGGGATTGCGGGCAAATGATTCCGGAATCTATACAAAGATGCAGAAATTATTACTACAAGGCAGAAGCCGGGCTGAAAGAATATACGGATTGGCGTGTGTCTGATTGGGTAGCAGGCGTAGATTGCCAAATAAAGGCTGGTAAAAAAGTGATGCTCGTATTCAACACGATAAATGGGGAAGATCTACAGTTGAAAATAGAGGATGTACCCGTTGATTGGGTGATAACCACCGACAGGAAATATTTCCAACAGGCGACTATAGTCGTTTTCCACCTTCCCACATTGCATTATGAGCTAGAGAATGATCAGGATAAGCTGGAAGGACAAACATGGGTCAGCTGGCATCTGGAGTCCGAAAAGGATGATCCGGGAATCAACGATCCGGAAATAAGCGAACTATTCGACCTTTTGATAAGTGACCCACAAGATAGCGAGGGTGAACAACATCCATTGCTAAGACTGTGCCGAAATTATGTAAATAATGGATAGAATTCCATTCACCGCTATAAGTTTTGAGCAAAAAGAAGAGATCACGAGAAAAAATAACCTAGTTTTGTAACTAGGCATGATTGAGCGAACGTATCGCTCCAAGTGTTTAACCTTAAATCGGAAGAATAATGAAATGGATAATCACAATACCAGCGATCCTCCTCTTTGCGTTAGCGGGATGTGGAAAAGATAAGCAATCGACAAATGAGCTTATCACTGTTGATGTTACGGTAAGTTACCCTAAAAAAGAACTAATTCTTCAAGATTTTATGGATGTCGAATATATTCCTTTGGAAACAAAGGACGATTTTATTTGCCAAGGTCTTGTCCTAGCAATCGGAAAGGATATTATTCTTGCCAGAAACCGAATCAGAGATGGAGATATCTTTATCTATGACAGAAAAACGGGAAAAGGATTAAAAAAAATAAATAGAGAAGGGCAAGGTGGAGAAGAATATACGTTCATCCAAAGAATTGTGCTTGATGAAAAACAAAATGAAATTTCTGATAAAGCAAAGGATATATATTACAACGTGATCCCTGATAACTATAATCCTATAATTCCCTATTTTGATTGTTGGGTACTTGTAGAACAATCATCCGATACAGTATATAAGTACCAATCAGACCATAAAATGATACCGATTATAGCAAGGACCCCATCCGTACAATCCATGAATCCGGAAGTATTCCTCTTCCTAGGGATTCTTACTAACCGCTATTATTTTATGGAAACGGTTAAAAAAGAATATAACTTCGAGACACATGAGGGATTTCCCACTACAGACTTATTATATGACAAACAAGAAAAGGCTATTTTTGAATATATTGTATATAACAACGATTATTCTGAGAAAAGAGCGGTGAATATGAAATCACTTCCTGTAGACGATAAAATCGCATCTTGGCAAAGTATCGAGGCTTCCCAGCTCATTGAGGATTATGAAAAAGGGAAGTTGAAGGGACGATTAAAAGAAATTGCCGCAAGTTTAGATGAAGAATCCAATCCGGTAATCATGTTAATAAAACACAAAAAACAAACCAATCCCTAATGGTTATGAATCCAATGGAGGCTGTCTCTTATAATACAAAAATTGAGAAACAATTATTTTTTTTGCCGATCGGATTGACGAAATAAAGGGTGTGAGTTCTTTGATCAAAGCGTTCCATATGGTCTTAGAAGCTCATCCTAATAGTCGTTTGCTGATAGCCGGTAACGGTGATTATACAAGGGCCTTCCAAGAAGCAAAAAATATTTGACCACATGCATAGATTCCTTGATGTACCAAGGCGATCTGCACTTGGAGATTGTCTTGGTGGATGATGGCTCGACCGACTTATCCAGAAAGATCGCTGACGAATACGCTAAGAAAGAGGATCGTATCAAGGTGATTCATCAAGAGAACGAGGGAGCGTCCGCTGCCCGTAACCCAGGTTTGGAGATTGCCCAAGGTGAGTATATCGCTTTTTTAGATAGCGAAGACTGGATAAGTTGGAAGGACAAACATGGGTCAGCTGGCATCTGGAGTCCGAAAAGGATGATCTGGGAATCAACGACCCGGAAATAAACGAACTATTCGACCTTTTGATAAGTGACCCACAAGATAGCAAGATAGCGAGAGGAAACAACATCCATTGCTAAGCCTTTGCCTAAATTATGTAAATAACGGATAGAATTCCATTCACCGCTATAAGTTTTGAGCAAAAAGAAGAGATATCGAGAAAAAATAACCTATTTTTGTAATTAGGCATGATTGAGCGAATGTATCGCCCTAAGTGTTTAACCTTAAATCGTAAGAATAATGAAATGGATAATCACAATTTCAGCGATCCTTCTCTTTGCGTTAGCGGGATGTGGAAAAGATAAACAATCAACAAATGAACTCATCACAGTTGATGTTACAAAGAATTATCCTGAAAAGGAATTGACACTACAGGATTTCATGGATGTGGAATACATCCCGTTGGAAACAAATGATGAGTTTGTTACCCAAGGCAAAGTAATGGCCATTGGTGCAGAAGTTATATTAATAACCAACTGGGCCAACGACGGGAATTTGTTTGTTTTTGACAGAAAAACCGGCAAAGCCTTGAAGAAGATAAACAGGAAAGGGCAAGGTGGCGAGGAATATGTAGGTATTACGGAGGTTGTTCTGGATGAGGCAAACAAGGAAATATTTGTTATAGCCTATACCGGAAGTAAAATCTCTGTATATGATCTATACGGAAATTTTAAAAGGAGTTTCAAAGCCGAAGGTACGGAATCTCATATAAATACATTTAATTACGACCGGGATAATTTGATCTCTTATGTACCAGATAATAGTCTGGAAAACCCGTCAAACGCCATACCTCCATATTATTTAATCTTTTCCAAGCAGGATGGAAGTATCACCCGGAAAATATCAATTCCTTTTGATGAAGTTAAAAACCCGGTCGCAAGAGATGGGGAAAACTGGGAGAACTGGGCCGCTCCAGTACCAACCGCCATGTATCAAATAGTTCCAGATCATACCAATTGGGTACTTATGGAGACATCATCCGATACCATATACCACTATTTGCCGGATGCTAATACGACAATCCCCCTTATCGTAAGAACCCCCTCCATACACTCCATGGATCCTCCTGAAGTATTTCTTATACCAACCGTTTTTACCGACCGTTATTATTTCATGAGCCTGTTGAAAGCGGAATTTAATTTTGAAACAGGGAGAGGGTTTCCAATTTCCGGATTGATGTACGATAGACTGGAAAATTCTTTATTCATACCTAAAATATACAATGGTGATTATACCAGCAAAAGAGAAGTGGATATGACGTCGAGACCTTTAGATCCGGAATTCGTAATCGGACAGTCATTGCAAGCCCACGAACTTGCCGAGGCTTACGGGAAAGGACGATTGAAAGGCAAACTGAAAGAGATCGCAACTACATTGGATGAAGAGTCTAATCCGGTGATTATGCTGATAAAACATAAGAAAAATAAATACTAGCATGAAAGTAAATTTAATTTCAGTAGTCCTCCTCTTTGCCTTAGCGGGATGTGGAAAAGATAAGCAATCGACAGACGAGCTTGTCACGATCAATGTTAGCAAAGATTACCCAGAAAAGGAGCTAATCCTTCAGGATATTATGGATGTGGAATATATTGCGCTGGAAACGACTGACGAATTTATCACACATGGTAATGTCATGGATGTCGACGAAAAATTTATAATAGTAAAAAACAACACAAACGACGGGAACATATTCATTTTTGACCGGAAAACGGGAAAAGCTATACGGAAAATAAACCGTTTAGGACAAGGTGTCGAGGAATATCCGGGGATTGCAGGAATTACACTAGATGAGGAAAACAATGAGCTATTTGTTACACATACAGGGAAAATATCAGTATATGATTTAGACGGGGACTTTAAAAGAAGCTTTAATTTCCTAGACCCCGAAAGTGACTACCTTAAGGTTTTTAATTATGACAAGGATAATCTGATCACTTATGATAACAAAGGCTATGGAATGGTGGCAGACCAACAGCCTTATCATTTGATTATCTCAAAGTATGACGGAAGTATTATCCAGAAAATTACAATTCCTTCTAAAGAACAGAAAACACTGGTTATATTCGGAGATAATGATCAAAAAGTAATTCCTACTTTTTTTGCTACAACCGCCACTTCCGATAATTGGATACTTATGAATCTCTCATCCGATACCCTATATTCCTATTCGCCAAATGGTCATATTAAACCTTTTATCGTGAGGACACCCTCTATATATTCCATGGATACAGAAATATTTCTTTTTGTAGAGGAGGTGACAAGCCGTTATTATTTTATGAGAACCGTAGAAAAAAAACTCGATATTAAAACGAGAAAAATACCGGTGAGTAGGTTGGTATACGACAAACAGGAAGATTCTATATTCAAATATCAAATATATAATACTGATTTTTTATATCAAAGACCGATCTATTGGATTTCATCTATTAATCAAGATATCGCGAACTGGTATCCCTTTGATGCGCCTGAACTGATTGAGGCTTATAAAGAAGGGAAGCTCAAAGGTAGGCTAAACGAAATCGCGACGAAATTGAATGAGGATTCCAATCCCGTCATAATGCTGATCAAGTATAAGAAATAAGAACTAAATCATGTCTATATCCTAATGTTTTAATTTATGCTAAGATCGTTTCCACATTATCAGCAATTGGATTCTATGGACTGTGGTCCTAGCTGCCTCCGTATGATCGCCAAGTTCTATGGTCGTGTGTACTCGATCCAGAACTTACGGGAGAAA
>PPYE01311934.1_pt1 | contig 11079 bp, 7 predicted proteins | sample 1559881 | NCBI WGS metagenome assembly PPYE01 (sample SAMN08240022, study PRJNA423297) | Human gut metagenome, whole genome shotgun sequencing project.
AAAGAGAAAAATGAGCTGACTTACGGATTCCAGAGTGCACAAAAGCACAAGGCGGAAGCAGCGCATTAATCTGATTGTCTGGTAGGTTGGTTAAGTCCGTGATCTCGTCAGGGGTTACGGACTTTTTATTTATGGGGGGAGGAGGTTCAGACCCTTTTTTTAATGATGATGCTAAGTTATTGATAATTAGTGCTGCGGGTAGGTAAGGATAAAAAAGGGTGGCAGCAGGAGATTGAGATGGTTTTGCTTTATTAACAACGGGCTAAACGTGTAGTATTTGAGTTCACTGCCGTACAGGCAGCTTAGAAAAACACCATAATAAGATTCGCCGTTTATAGTAAGTTCACTGCCGTACAGGCAGCTTAGAAAGCTAGGGGATGGATTGTTTGAGATACGAGCAAGTTCACTGCCGTACAGGCAGCTTAGAAAAAATGCGGCCAGCATATTGCGCTGCTCGATCGGTTCACTGCCGTACAGGCAGCTTAGAAAATGACAAAACTGATATCTGACTCCAGATATTCGTTCACTGCCGTACAGGCAGCTTAGAAAGGTAAGTGGGTTTTGTTATTTGACGGGGGAATGTTCACTGCCGTACAGGCAGCTTAGAAAAGGTTGAGGCGACGGCAACTAAACTGCGTGGCGTTCACTGCCGTACAGGCAGCTTAGAAAACGTTGTAGCAAAACACTGCCGGGCCGTGACTGTTCACTGCCGTACAGGCAGCTTAGAAAAGACTGCGGTTTCAATGCGGCGGATATTTTCGAGTTCACTGCCGTACAGGCAGCTTAGAAAAGCGAGGCTGCATACGTTGAGTGCCCACACTGGTTCACTGCCGTACAGGCAGCTTAGAAAGCATGAGGCACCGCCCTGCACCGGTATTTTATGTTCACTGCCGTACAGGCAGCTTAGAAAACATTGCAATTAACTGATATCGCACCATCATCGGGTTCACTGCCGTACAGGCAGCTTAGAAATACATACTCAAACGATTACTGAATCACAAAACGTTCACTGCCGTACAGGCAGCTTAGAAACGGCTGCACGAATTCGCGAGCGAACTGTTTCTGTTCACTGCCGTACAGGCAGTATTCACACTACGATAGTGTTAGACGTTTGGTCGTGCAATGACACTCTCAACTTCAAACCATTAGCGTTAGCACGCAATAACAATCGTAATAATTGCGATGGAAATCAATTTTCAGCACATAAATCAATGCTGTACTAAGCCCAATACCTTCAAATATAAAATAATCACAGGATGTGTTTATGTCTTCGAATTACCTTACGCCTTCCGATCTCAAAACCATTCTCCACTCCAAACGCGCCAATATTTATTATCTGGAAAAATGCCGGGTACAGGTGAATGGTGGGCGGGTGGAGTATGCTACCAGCGAAGGTAAAGAGTCGTACTACTGGAATATCCCCATTGCGAATACCACGGCGTTGATGCTGGGAATGGGAACTTCCGTTACCCAGGCGGCGATGCGTGAATTTGCTCATGCCGGGGTGATGGTAGGCTTTTGTGGTACGGATGGCACGCCGCTGTATTCAGCAAATGAAGTGGATGTTGATGTCTCCTGGCTCAGCCCACAAAGTGAATATCGCCCTACAGAGTATCTCCAGCAGTGGGTTTCTTTCTGGTTTGTTGAAGACAAACGACTTGCTGCCGCGAAACGTTTTCAGTTAATCCGCCTGACACATATCGATAAGCACTGGTCCAGCTCGAAAATGCTGCGTGAACACGCATTTCAACCTGATGTTAATGCGCTGCATACCCTCCTGAATCGTACTTGTGAAGAAATAGACGCGGCAGAAAACCATACGCAGCTTATGCTCGTTGAGGCCAAATTGACTAAAGCGTTATACAAAATGGTCAGTCAAACCGTGGGGTATGGCGATTTCACTCGCGCAAAACGGGGCGGTGGTATCGATATGGCCAACCGCTTCCTCGATCAAGGGAATTATCTGGCTTATGGACTGGCAGCAGTGGCGGCGTGGGTAACAGGTATCCCGCACGGTTTAGCTGTAATGCATGGTAAGACACGTCGCGGCGGGCTTGTTTTTGACCTTGCCGATCTGATTAAAGATGCTCTTGTTATGCCGCAAGCATTTATTGCCGCAATGGCGGGAGAAGATGCTCAGGAGTTTCGTCAACGCTGTGTTAATATCTTTCAACAAGCGGATGCGCTGGATGTCATGATCACCTCTCTGCAGGAAACGGCCCAGGCACTGGCTAAGGCTGACCAATGAATGTCCTAATTATCTCACGCTGTACGAAAAATGCTCGCGTGGAAAGCTGCCGTATTATTGATCAGTTTGCCGAACGCACTGGTGACGCAGCATGGCAAACGGTGATTACTCTGGAAGGCGTTAATACACTCCGCCGTTTACTGCGCAAAACCGCCAGGCGAAATACCGCAGTGGCTTGTCACTGGCTGAAGAAGAATGGGCAAACGGAGCTGATGTGGATTGTCGGCAATATTCGTCGCTTTAATGCTCAAGGCCGCGTTCCCACAAATCGAACAACGCAAATCAGCCTGGTGAACAAAGAAGAAAATCGCTGGCAGTGCGCGGAAAGTATTGCACTGCTGGCGGCTATCGCTGGGCTATTTCATGATTTTGGTAAATCAGGACGCAGCTTTCAGCAAAGCCTGACTCAAAAGAATACCCGCAGTTATCAACCTTACCGACATGAATGGATCTCACTGCGGCTCTTTCAGACGTTTGTCGGTGATCGGCCCGACGATGTGTGGCTGGCGAAGCTTGGCGAACTCACGGCAGATGATGAATCTGCGATTCTTGAGCGCCTGCAAAAAGACACTCCTCAATTTTCAAATAGCCCGTTCAGTTCGCTGCAACCATTAGCCAAAACGGTAGGCTGGCTGATCCTTTCCCATCATCGAATGCCGGAGAATCTTTCTCCACAGTCGGAACAATCATGTAAAGGGTGTGAAAGTTGGCTGGAGAAGCAACTTAATGCTGACTGGAATGCCGTTAACCACCGCAGAGATGACTGGTCACAACAGGATTTTGCGCACGTCTGGCAGTTTCCATCAGGAACGCCGCTTCAAAGCGCGAGCTGGCGGGAAAAAGCGCGTCAGATAGCCCGCCGGGCAAGCAACGCGCTCGGTTTAAAGACATATGGGCAGATGGAACAGTTGTTCCCCTTACATATGGCGCGTTTTTGTCTGATGCTTGCCGATCATTACTATTCCTCAAGCGATGCGCAGCAAAAATGGCAGGACCCGGATTATATCGTCTGGGCAAATAGCGATCGCCAAAGCGGCACGCTCAAACAACGGGTAGACGAACACCTTGTGGGCGTCGCGCATCATGCGTATCTGCTTGGGCGGCAACTGATGCACACACGGGCATCGCTTCCGGCAATTGCCCGACATAAAGGTTTTAGCCAGCGGGCTACAGATGTGAATTATCGCTGGCAAGATAAAGCCTGGGATGTGGCGCGAGCGTTACGTGAACGAAGTCGTGAAGAGGGATTTTTCGGCGTCAATATGGCCTCGACGGGGTGTGGTAAAACCTTTGCGAACGCCCGCATTATGTATGCACTTGCCGACGAGCGAGAAGGGTGCCGCTTTACCGTTGCGCTGGGATTGCGCACGCTGACTTTACAAACCGGCGATGCTCTGCGCAGTCGGCTTGGGCTGGGTGAGGATGAGCTGGCGGTACTGATTGGTTCGGCGGCAGTTAATCAACTGTGGCAACAGGAAAAAATAGACAATGATTGCGGAAGTGCTTCGCAAGAGTCGCCGGCAGAGGAGCAACAGTTCGTTAAGTACGAAGGCAGCCTGCATACCGGGGCGCTGGAAAAATGGTTGAAGGATGACAGCAAACTTAAGGAGTTAGTAAGCGCGCCGATTCTGGTCTCGACGATTGATCATCTTATTTCCGCGACCGAGGGCGTGCGAGGCGGGAAACAGCTTCCGGCGATGTTGCGCCTGTTAACCAGCGATTTAGTGCTCGACGAACCTGATGACTTTGATATTGCCGATCTTCATGCGGTATGTCGATTGATGAACTGGGCCGGGATGCTGGGAACGCGGGTATTACTTTCTTCCGCGACGTTACCGCCAGGTTTGATTCAGGCGCTGTTCGCGGCTTATCTTGCTGGGCGAAAAATGTGGCAGGCGTCTTGTGGTATCAATGGCAGGCCCGTCAATATCTGCTGCGCCTGGTTTGATGAAAAAGATGCTGATGCCACGCAAATTTACGACGGACCTGGGTTTCGTGATGCTCATGCCAAATTTGTTGCACGGCGAGCGGTGATGCTGGCTGAAAAAGAGCGACTGCATTTCGGGCGTGTTGCTTCAATTTCATCTGCATCAAGCGCGATACAAGACGTTACCGAAAGAGTGGCCCAGACGGTGCATACGCAAATGCTGAAGTTGCATCAGGCGCATCGCCAGCGACACGAAAGCGGTAAAACCGTTTCGCTGGGCCTGGTGCGCTTCGCGAATATCAATCCACTGGTTGCGGTGACCAAAGCCCTGATTGTCATTCCTTCACCAGAAGATGTCTGCATTCATTACTGTGTTTACCACTCCCGACACCCGCTGGCGGTGCGTTCAGATATTGAGAAGCGACTGGATCGCGCTTTTACTCGTCATAACGAACTCGATTTCTGGAACAACGAAGATATCGCAGATGCCTTACATAACCGTCCGGAATCGCACCATCTGTTTGTGGTGTTGGGGACATCGGTTATAGAAGTGGGGCGTGACTGGGATGCGGACTGGGGAATTATCGAACCAAGCTCCATGCGTTCGATAATTCAATTTGCCGGACGTATTCAGCGCCACCGTAGAAATGTGCCGACCAGTGAGAATCTGGTTATTTTGCGTAGCAATATCAAATCATTGCAGAAAAAAGCCCCCGCATTTTGTAAGCCTGGTTTCGAAACAAAAGAACACTTGCTGAATAGCCACGATATTTGCGAACTGATTCCGATCGCGGACTACCGGACGATTAACGCCTTGCCGCGGATCCTGTCTGCCAATAATGCCAACAAACTGGCGGAGCTAGAACATAGTCGTTTATCCGCCGAATTGATGAGCAGTAAAAGCAAACATGTGGTGGCGGCGCAATGGTGGCGTGCACCGCTAAGCTGGAACGGCTGGATGCAGCGCCAGACGCCATTTCGTTATTCCCCTTTGCCGGAGGCGGTGTTTTTTCTGCATATGGATGATGAAGAAAGCGAAGCGCGTTTCTATTCCCGCACGGGCGACAACGAGCGTAAAGCGCAAGGGAATTTCAGGCGAGAAGAGGTGAGATGCGCCAGCGGCGTCGCTTGCTGGGGCGAGATGGATTACCAACACGTTTTGTTGAATTTAGCTGATAAGCAAAGTTGTGAGATAGCAAACGTTGGGGAAAAGTTTGCGGAGGTGAGAGTACCCGTCAGTGAAGAAGATGCGGTCGATGACTGGCGTTATCACCCCTGGTTAGGTGTGTTTCGCAACATGTGATGGGGCGCGAGCTGCCTGTACGGCAGTTTACAAGTCCGTATCCGGAGATACCTCTATTTCTAAGCTGCTCAAGGCAGTTTGGGTATGTTAGTGCTTCAACTATTGCGTGGCAAATATTAAGTTGCTTTAATATCACCTATGGTGATTACATGAGATTTAATAATATCTTTTAGAAGATATCTCTAGGAGAGTTTGTTTGTGTGATCACCACTGGTGTTGTCCCTTTTGCTGTGTATGTCAGTTGTACTGAAGCCATGTTGGGCTACGGAGATTTTTCAGTGAAATCAGGGAGCAACTTCGACTTGATGGATTAACGAAAAGGAGCCGATATGGAAAAAACGGCGCTAATACAATTTATTACTGAATACATCGCTTCGCGAAGGCAACCCAAAATCGATGCCTTTGAAAAAGAAGCCGCAAAGCGAGTGGAACAGGGCGAGGACGCCAGCGTTATCGCTCAGGAGCGGCAGGAACTCGAAGCACGCTACTTGCCACGTAACTGGTTAACGGATGCGGCAAAGCGTGCCGGGCAAATCAAATTAGTCACTCATGGCGCTAAATTCAGTCATGGTGATTCTAAAGCCAGTAGCTTTTATCTGGAAACCTCCGCTAACGAAAGCTATTTAAACACAGCATCGTTGGCGAATGTCGCTACTGACGCGATTGGTAACGCCGCTGCACTTGACGTAGCAAAGTTGCTACAAACCGATGTGAACGGAGATTCACTGCTTGCCAGCCTGAAGCGTGGTGATTATCAGGCATTAAGTACGTTTGCAGAGGATAAAGTGCAACTGGAGCTGTGGGTAGCTGGGTTTAGCCAGGCATGGACTACTGGACGGCCTTCCAGCCATAAACTGGCGAAACAAATCTATTTCCCTGTTGCGGATGGTTATCACCTGTTATGCCCACTGTTTTCCAGTTCACTGGCGCAGGCGATGTATGAAAAGCTAACCGCCGTGCGCTTTAGTGAGGAGTCGAAAGCCATTCGCGATGCCCGCAAAGCAGGAAAATGGCACTCCCAGCCAGATATCTGGTTTCCTAATCTTGCCGAAATGCATTTTGGCGGCACAAAACCGCAGAATATTTCTTTGCTCAATAGTGTGCGGGGTGGCCGTGTCTGGCTGTTGCCGTCAATGCCGCCCACCTGGGCGACGCTGGATCGCGCGCCACAAAACATGCGCAGTATTTTTTCCCTACGCGGCGATTTCAATCGGGCGGCTTCAGGCATTGTCGCCCAGATGACTTACCTGCTGAAGGTTGACACAAATAATGTTCATATCCGAACTGTGCGGGCGAAATATATTGATGAGTTGATCGATTTGCTGTTCATGCAGGCATCCGCTTTTCAGCAAGAAAAATGGCAGGGATGGTCCGCACAATCACCAGACTTACCTCGCCACCAACAACTTTGGCTGGACCCGTGGCGAAGCCTCTCAGATGAGACTTTCAAACAGGAGCGTGAGAAAAACGACTGGCAAGTAACTGTCGCCGATGATTTCGCACGCTGGCTGAACTATCGCCTGAAAAAATCCAGTTTTGACGTAGGCGCTGTCGAACAAAAAGAGTGGCGCAGCCAGTCTCTGTTCGCTCAACGGATGCGTGAAATGGAAGCTGTTTTGCAGGAGGCGCTGAAATGAGTTATCTGCTCTTGTTACCCCATATACGCATCGAAAACGCTAACGCTGTCTCCGGGTTGACCTGGGGATTCCCGTCGATGACCCATTTTCTCGGTTATGTCCATGCGATTTCTCGCAAAGTCGTGGATGAATTTGGCGTAAGTTTTGATGGTTGTGCGGTAGTAAGCCATGAACAGCATATTCAGGCGTACAGCTCTGGGCGCGATTTTCAGTTCGCTCTCACCCGTAACCCATTAACCAGAGAAGGTAAAACCGCCTCGTTCAATGAAGAGGGCCGCATGCACTTGACGGTTTCTCTACTGATTGAATGTAATGGCGAAATCACCAATGGTGAATATGGCAGAAAAGTTCTTTGTGACTATCTGAAAATGCTTTGCCAGAGCCACAAACTGGCGGGCGGCAGCATTGTCAGTATGCGCGATCCGCAGCTTTTTCATGCGCCTGAAGATGAAAAGCAACTGCGTAAAATCGTCTGGCGGTTAATGCCGGGTTATGCGCTTTACGAGCGCAGTGAATGGCTGGCTGAACATCACCAACAACATCCCGACATCTCGTTGCTGGATGCCTGGCTTGATTTCGCCGCGATTAAATATCAGGCCGAATCTCCGGCAGAAGACAACAGCGCACAATGGGTATACCAGCCAAAGCCAATGCCTGGTTTCCTGGTACCGTTAATGTGTGGCTACCAACGCATTTCTCCTGTTTACGCACCCGGTGAAGTTGAAAATGCGCGCGACACCGTGACGCCATTTGCCTTTGCCGAAGCGGTATATGGCATTGGCGAATGGCGCGGATTACATCGCACTACAGACTTGCAAGCGCTGATGTGGCGTTACCGCACAACGGACACTGGCTACTATTGTTCGGCAACGCCAGTTGTTGATGATTTTACCTTTAATGAATATGACGATTTAGAATAAGGACATAATTATGGCAAAGGCTCCTGTAGCAATAAAAACGGCGTCGGTACTGGCATTTGAGCGCAAACTGGCAACCTCTGACGCGGTAATGTACGCAGGTAACTGGCAAGGAAATGAATGGCAACCCATTGAGATTCAGGAGAAAGCGGTCCGCGGAACCATCTCTAATCGCCTGAAAAATGCCATTGTCAGCGATCCCACAAAACTGGATGCTGAAATCCAAAAAGCCAACCTGCAACGGGTGGATGTGGCTTCGCTTCCGGTAGATACGGATACGTTAAAGGTGGTGTTTACGCTGCGTGTGCTGGGTAATTTATCCACACCGTCAGTATGTAATGATATGGCTTACCAGGAGGCGCTTTCCGGGGTCATTGAAGGTTACATCAGCGAACATGGCTTTAAAGAGCTGACGCTTCGCTATGCGCTGAATCTGGCAAATGGTCGTTTTCTGTGGCGCAACCGCATTGGTGCCGAACAGATCCAGGTGAAAGTGACTGCTAACGAGACTTCATGGACTTTTAACAGCCATGACTTCTCTTTACGTCAATTTGACCAGGGACAGGCAGCGGTCACGCAGCTGGCGGCCATTATAGAGCAAGGATTAAGCGCAAAAGAGTGGGTGATGCTTACCGTTGAAGCGCAGGTTCGTCTTGGTGCCGGGCAAGAAGTTTTTCCGTCGCAGGAGCTGGTACTCGACAGCAACAGTAGTAAAAGTCGCGTGTTATACCAGGTGGCAGGCATTGCCGGTATTCACTCTCAGAAGATTGGCAATGCTTTACGTACCATTGATACCTGGCATCCAAAGGTTGATGAATTGGGGGCTATAGCCGTGGAACCTTACGGTTCTGTAACCAGTCGCGGTGTGGCCTGCCGTCAACCGAAAGAAAAACTCGACTTTTATACCTTACTGGACAATTGGGTGACTAAAGGGATGAAACCAGACGTTAAGCAGCAGCACTACGTGATGGCTGTGCTGATCCGTGGCGGTGTCTTTGGTGAGAAATCGGAATAAGGAGCTGCCAATGGATCACTACCTTGAGATCCGCGTTCTGCCAGATCCTGAATTTTCGAGCGAAATGTTGATGGCGGCGTTATTTGCAAAACTGCATCGGGTATTAGGTGCAAGAGGGCAAGGCGATATCGGCGTGAGTTTCCCGGACGTAAATGTTATGCCTGGAACGCATTTACGCTTGCATGGTAGCGCCCAGGCATTGCAAGAACTTGAAGCCTCGACGTGGCGTAAAGGGCTGACAGATTACTGCCAGTGTTCGCCTGTCACGCCAGTTCCTGAAATTAAAGGCTGGCGAGTCGTAAGTCGTGTACAGGTAAAAAGTAACCCTCAGCGTCTGTTAAGGCGTTCAGTGAAAAAAGGCTGGCTAACTGAAGAACAGGCGATTGAACGACTGGCGACGCAGGCTGAACAGCGGACCGATTTACCCTTTCTTAATATGAAGAGTTTGTCGAGTCAGCAACAGTTCAAGTTGTTTATCCGTCATGGTGATTTGCTCAAAGAACCGGTTAAAGGGGAATTTAGTAGTTATGGATTAAGCGCAACCGCCACTATTCCCTGGTTTTGATGCTTTGCAATTTTTAACAGGCCTGGCCATGTGGTTGGGCCTTTTTATGCGCGCCATGCCCACCGCATACAAAAAAAGCCCGTACTTTCGTACGAACTCTTCTTTAAAGATGGCGGTGAGGCGGGGATTCGAACCCCGGATACGTTGCCGTATACACACTTTCCAGGCGTGCTCCTTCAGCCACTCGGACACCTCACCAAATTGTTTTGCTGCCAGACCTCATAGGTGGCAACGGGGCGCTACTATAGGGAGTTGGAGTAAAACGGTCAAGAAGAATTTATATAGATTGATTCGTTTGGTTACGCAATGAACACACTGTTGGTGGGACGGAGATTATGACTGTATGTGTTCTGGTCAATTGTTTATCAAAAGCTATGCAGAAAATATGAGATTGAAGAAATACCAAATCGTCCCTTTTTTTAGGGCGAAATGTAACTCATTGATTTTGTTTACTGCTATTTTGAAGTCTGGAAAAAGGGGGTGAATCTGCGATTTTGTAAGTTTTAACAGTAAATCAATCGGATAGTCTGCTATTATTCCAGTTCACTGCCGTACAGGCAGCTTAGAAAGCCCGTTCATGCGCTTCATTAGCGCGCGTTCGGTTCACTGCCGTACAGGCAGCTTAGAAAGCAAAGTGGGCGCTATTTCATATCCTGCATCCGTTCACTGCCGTACAGGCAGCTTAGAAATTTTAATTTTTCCAGATAATTTTGGCGAGTCTGTTCACTGCCGTACAGGCAGCTTAGAAAAGGAGCATTGGCGGAGGGAACGCGAGCGCGGGTGTTCACTGCCGTACAGGCAGCTTAGAAAGAATCTCGGCGCGACGGCACCCGCCACCGGGGGTTCACTGCCGTACAGGCAGCTTAGAAACAGCGGGGTGATTGAATATTTTGGCATCAGACGTTCACTGCCGTACAGGCAGCTTAGAAATTTCTGCTGTTATCGCCGGGTTGCACGAGTGCGTTCACTGCCGTACAGGCAGTCTTCAAACTCAACACTCCATCCTCTAATATTTATTCCCCATAACTCATAGACGCAAAAAAGGCCGGTTAAACCGACCTTTTACTCATTCTTTCTCTTCGCCCATCAGGCGGTAAAACAATCAGCGACTACGGAAGACAATGCGGCCTTTGCTCAGGTCGTACGGGTCTTTGGCCATCTAATCCTCTGGGGTATCACTACCGTAATTTGAACCGGCAAGATAATGCCGAAGTTCTGTAAATAAGTAAAGATTTGCGCGCTAAATCGCAACAAACAGGTTCGGCACATTACTCCGAAAACACACGGCTAAGCCGCACCAAAAGCGCAACGTATAAGGGAGCGGTGAGATAAACGATAGGCGTTACCTGACGCGAAAAATTCCTTATCGGCAGCGGGGTAATGAGCGTAACCAACTCTGCGACCGCAATTATAACACTCTGGGGAGAAATGTGCCGAAAACATTCATTCTTGTGGTGAAAACAAGCA
>PPYE01484755.1_pt1 | contig 11079 bp, 6 predicted proteins | sample 1559881 | NCBI WGS metagenome assembly PPYE01 (sample SAMN08240022, study PRJNA423297) | Human gut metagenome, whole genome shotgun sequencing project.
TCACCTGCGAGATATGTCCGATAATCTGTGACATAAGCAATCTCTTTTATTTATATTATTCTTTTCTCTCCTTTTTGACTTTATAATATGAAAGGAATGCACATTTTTCGCGTTTTACCTATTTCATTATTATAATAAACAGTTGAGTTCAGTTTTTGTTCAACTATTTTCTATATCCCATAAACTTCTGTCCTTAGAAATAGTTAAAGAAACAACTGCGCAAATGTAGAAACAATTCCGTGTCGTTGTGCTTCCTTTTTCATAATTTGTCGTTCGATAACACTTATTAGACCTACAATGACTACAGATTGACCAATTCAGGCAAATTTCTGCTACAAATCAATAGCAAAACAAGTTTGGGGGCAATAATCTATCAATAAACTAAATTAACCCATCGAGTTTCCTATCTCTTTGTTAAAAATCAATGGATTAGCAAAAACAAGAAATAGTGGCAAAAACAACTAGTTTTGTGTTCGAACACAGAAAAGTCCGTATTTTCATGTTTTCCTTAAGAAAGTTTAAAGCCATATTTCCTGTTTTTCTCCTATCTATTCTATTCCTTATATATTCCGCATTTTTGCATTAAGATTCACATCCATCTTTATAAAGTTCCCAATTTGCATAAAAGAGCAATATAATAACGCCACATACAATTATTATCTCATTTTTTTGCTGTAATTTTGCACCACTAATATAAAACACTCAAAATGATGAAGAAAATACTGTTACTCGGTTCTGGCGAACTAGGAAAAGAATTTGTAATTTCAGCTCAACGTAAAGGCCAGCACATCATTGCTTGCGACTCCTATGCAGGAGCACCGGCTATGCAAGTGGCCGATGAATTTGAAGTATTCGACATGCTGAACGGTGAAGAGCTGGAACGCGTGGTGAAGAAACACCACCCGGACATTATCGTTCCGGAGATTGAAGCAATCCGTACAGAACGTTTATACGACTTCGAAAAAGAAGGCATTCAGGTAGTTCCCAGCGCTCGTGCTGTGAACTTCACCATGAACCGTAAAGCCATTCGCGACCTTGCCGCCCAAGAACTCGGACTGAAAACAGCCAAATACTTCTATGCCAAAACCCTGGAAGAACTGAAAGAAGCTGCCGACAAAATAGGTTTCCCTTGTGTCGTTAAACCGTTGATGTCTTCTTCCGGCAAAGGACAATCGCTCGTGAAGAGTGCCGACGAACTCGAACACGCCTGGGAATACGGATGCAGTGGCAGCCGTGGCGATATTCGCGAACTTATCATTGAAGAATTCATCAAGTTCGACAGCGAAATCACCCTGCTCACCGTTACCCAAAAAAACGGCCCTACCCTCTTCTGCCCTCCCATCGGACACGTGCAGAAAGGTGGCGACTACCGCGAAAGTTTCCAGCCTGCACACATTGATCCCGCCCATTTGAAAGAAGCGGAAGAGATGGCGGAGAAAGTAACCCGTGCCCTCACAGGTGCAGGACTTTGGGGAGTTGAGTTCTTCCTAAGCCATGATAATGGAGTCTATTTCTCCGAACTCTCTCCTCGTCCGCATGACACAGGTATGGTGACACTGGCGGGCACACAAAACCTGAATGAATTTGAATTGCATCTGCGTGCCGTACTCGGTCTGCCCATTCCCGGCATCAAACAAGAACGGATAGGCGCAAGCGCTGTGATCCTTTCCCCGATTGCCAGCCAGGAACGTCCTCAATATCGCGGACTAGAAGAAGTGACCAAAGAAGAAGATACTTATCTCCGCATTTTCGGCAAACCGTTTACACGTGTCAACCGCCGTATGGGTGTGGTACTTTGTTATGCTCCGCTTGATTCTGATTTGGATGCGTTGCGCGACAAGGCTAAGAGAATTGCAGAGAAAGTAGAAGTTCATTAATACAAGAAATTCAGAGATAAGATGAATAAAATCCGCCAAGTAAACCTGTCTGATATTCCAGCACTGCAAGAGCTATATCAGCATACAGTTCTGACTGTGAACCGAAAAGATTATACAGCCGAAGAAGTAGCAGATTGGGCTTCGTGCGGAGACGATACGTCACACTGGAATGAGCTTTTCGAAGAACAACATTATGTGGTTGCAGAAAATGAAGAAGGCGTGATTGTAGGCTTTGGCTCTGTAAACGATGACGGATATATGCACACGCTGTTCGTTCACAAGGACTTTCAGCATCAAGGTGTCGCAACATCTTTGTATAAGCATCTCGAAGCATATGCACGAGAAAGAGGTGCGAAAAGATTAACATCGGAAGTTAGCATCACGGCAAAACCATTTTTTGAAAAACAAGGTTTTCAGGTCGATGAAGAGCAAAAGCGGAAAGCTAATCAAATGTGTCTCACCAATTATAAGATGAGCAAGCAGCTCTGTTAATCACATCTAATCATTTCTAAGATGAAAACATAGAAGAAAGCTCATTTGCAGATAAAGAAAGTCTTATTTTATATAAGAAGAACTCCAGCTATGGTGACGGATAAAGTTACATTAGCTGGAGTTTTTCTTTTTAACTTCATGAAATGAAAACGTCATTTCTTACTCAAGAAACGTTTAGCCAAATATTTACGTATTGGTTCATCATACAGCTTCAAACACAGATAAGCAAGAATAATACTCAAAATAAAGACACACAAAGCTACGTGCCAGGTTTCACCTAACGTGTAGAGTTGATTCTCAATCAGCCATGCATAGAACAGATACATCAACGGATAATGTATCACATAAACCGGATAAGATATATCTCCCAAAAACTTACATATCTTTGTCGATTGCTTGTCCGTGGTGGTGCCCGACGCTCCTATCCACAGAATGATAGGGAAAGCCACAATCACGCAAAACGCTTCATAAACACCATTCATGCAAAGCGGCTCCAACCCTTCCAGATAAGGAACAGAGAACAGGGCAATCAGCGCAATAGTACATATCCAAAATGCACCTTTCACCTTCATAGGCTTGAAATTGCGCGACATAAGCATACCCAACGAAAAAGGGAAAAGCATACGCAAGGAACCGCCCAAAAAGTTAACCCCTTCCAGCGTCCAGCCCACTCCTATGTTTCCATAAGTGGAGACATTAAAAACAGCAAACGCCGCCAACGCTACGCCCAGCAACACCACAAACACCGTCAGTGCCTTGTTGGACAAGCGGCGAATGAACAACGCATACAGGATATTGCCGATATACTCAAAAAACAATGACCAGCAAGGACCATTCAACGGAAACATCTCACCGTTGCCACGAACTTCGTACCCAACACCCGGCATGGCAGGAATGAAGAAGATCGTACAAAGCAGAGACAACATTATCATGGAGATAGCTATGTGCGTCCCGTCCCATTGCACACTCCCCTGAATACAGAACGTGATAGCACCGAGAACGGCACCCATAATGACCATCGGATGAAGACGTATCAATCGGCGTTTAAAGAAATCTTTCATGGTGAGACTTTTACCCCAACGGTCGTCGTAAGCATAACCGATCACAAAACCCGAAAGGATAAAAAAGAAATCCACGGCTAAATATCCGTGATTCAGAGTTTCAATAGCGCTATTACTGGCAAAAGCGAAGCCCTCGAATACGTGATACCATATCACCATAAGAGCCGCCACACCGCGAAGTCCGTCAAGAAGATCATAATGCGCCTTGGTGTCTGAAAAAGCTGAAGCAGAAATGTTCGACATTTGTTTTTCTATTAGTAAGTTAGTATTTTCAGAAGGCAAAGATACGGTTTGCGCTACGAAGTTTCTTTGCTCTAAAGCAAAAAAGCCCTGCTAATCGCTATTTTTTAGCACGTACCCGACTAAGGGTATAGATGGAAATGCCCAGAAAAGCAGCCACATATTTCAGCTTCACTCGGTTTATTAATCCGGGATAGCGACGGTTGAACTGTTCGTAGCGTTCTTTGGGCGAAAGTTGGAGGCGCTCCACAAACATGTGGCTAAGCTCCTTATTCACATTCTGATGCAGGATTCTTCCCCAGTTGGCTATGTCGATATATGTTTCGTAGAGGGCATTCAGCTTGTCGATGTGGATGACGTAGATTTTGCAATCGGAAAGCGTTTCAACGCTTTCTACCGATGGTTGCTGATAGTAGAGCGAATCCATGCCGAACGTGACGTCGCCCTCCTGACTGAACCACGTAGTGGTGTCCTCTCCGTTGTGGTGGAATACGGAACGGGCGATGCCCTCTTCAATGAAATATACCAGGCGGTCTGTGACGCCTGCCTGAACGATACGGGTATCTTTGGGATAATACCTTAATTCCATATTCGCCTGAAGCGCTTGAAGTGCTTCGTCGGAAACCGGATAGATTTGCCTGATTTTACGAATGATATTTTCCATTTGGGGGTAATGGCGTATTGGGGGTTAATGACGTACTTTAGGATATTTATTATTAAAACGGAAACCAAGACCGAGCATCAGATAATTAGGGGTCTGGAAATCCTGAAGATTGTAGCCGATGTGAAGGAATGAACTCCGGGTGACGTTGATCTTCAACGCAAAGACCTGATACAGTCCGCGCAAATCGCCACGCCCCAGTACATTCGTTCCCAAGCCGACACCGATGGTAAAAAACGGCATCACGTATTCTGCCCGTCCGGAAAGTCCGAGCGCAAGCTGATTCTGAATGCCCGGCACGAGAAATTTACGACGAGAGGAACCACTGCCTGCATCGTACTCCACCAGCGCATCTTCGGTGTACACATTGGCACTACCGTCATAGACACCATCCAGCGAAACTCCAAAGCGCAGCTTATAGTTGAGATTGTACATCGGAGCAAAGTTGAACCCCGCTACGGGATAGCTGCCCGGTGATGCAATCTGTTTCTCGCCCACATAGACGCCTTTGCGACGCCACGAGCCGAACAACACAAGGTCATAACTGACGTGTCGCGGAAAACGGGGAACGTAGGGATGAACCAATGATTTAGTGAGGTCGGCTTCTTCCCGGTTGAAGTTGTACACCAGTCCGATTTTCGCTCCGGTGGTGTTGACACCTGCATTGGGAAACTTGGTGTTGCCGTTGGAGAAATGCGTGAAGTCTCCGCCGATGATAAAGTCGAAATAACGGGAAAGCGACCAGTTAAGGTAGATACCCGCATTGAGGTAGGCATTCACCCGTGAGCCTACGGCTCCGTTGTAGGAGTTGTAATCGTTGTCATAAGGTTTCCATCCGGCAGAAATACCGAAATTCCACTCGTAATTGAGCGAAAGGCGGGGATTGAAACGGGCAATGCGTGCACCTTGAAAGACATAGAACGTCATCGGATCACCCAGTTGCTTTTTGTCGCCAAAGGTGGTGAAAGCCAAGCCGAAACCTTGATAAGCTCCGCCATAGATGCGGTCGGCACAGGTGTTGGGACGAAACTTGAAAGAGTATTTCAGATGAGCGGCAAATGAACTCTGGATGGGTTTCCACCGTTCGTTCTCGCCTTGCAGGAAAGGATTGGTGGGGAACACGTATTGCGGCCGCGCCTCTATCCCCAACCGGTGAATGAAATGGTGGGGAACGTAGGGAGCTACAGTGTCGGCTCCGCATTGCGGGAAGCTGTTGTGCCGGAAGCCATGAATTTCTTCCTGCAATCTCCGCACTTCTTCACGAAGTTGGCGGACGTCCTGCTGGAGCTGTTCTACGTCTTGCCGCATTTCCTTCACCTCTTTCTCTTCCTGCCCTACCTCCTGCGCACTAAGCGAAGTGCCGGGGAAAAGCAAAGCGGAACAGATTACGGCGATTTCCCATCTGGGTATCTTTACTCTCATATAATAGTCTGGTTTGTCTTTTCAGAACGGAAGTTACAAATGGAGCTTCTCAATAAACTGTGCCACATGATAGCCGTCCATCAACCCATGATGGCAGGTTACGGAAACGGGCATCATCAGTCTTTCTCCATCACGGAAGTACTTTCCGGTGGAGATTTTGGGAACACTGTCGCCCGAACGCATATTGGTGGGGTGCTTCATGTCGGTGAATGAGAGCCACGGCACTGCCGAATAATGAATGGCATTGGGATGGAAAGTGCCTCCTTTGTTGAGTCCCGTAGTGACTTGCAAACGTTCCATTTCTGCCTTTGCCCGACGGATAAAAACGAGTTCGTCCGGATCGTATTCAAAGGCGGCAAAAGAAAAGGTATGGTCGTCACGGCCTACGGTGGCTTCGGGCAGAAGGCTGTCATAGCACACCACCTTATCGCCTTCGATGCGATAACGGAATTCTTCTACCGCAGCAGCGGCAGTCGTTATCCGGTGGAGGACTAACAGGGAAAAGGATATGCCTTTGGTTTTGGCTTCCTGATATGCGCGCGTACAGTCTACCTGAACGGTCACTCCGAAAAACGGATCGTCAAAAGCACTGAAATGTTCGTAATGTTCTCTTCTGTTCCAAGTAGCAATATCGATGATCTTCTCTATCTGATACAAGCCGGGAAGTTCGAGAGCTTTCAGGTCTTTGCCGTTCTTCGATTTGTAGGAGATGAAGCCTGTTGCTTTATCTACATACTTCACCAGGTCGAACTTATGTCCTTTATAATCGCGCACGGCGCATACGAGGTCTACCGGATTGAAGTGTGTGCCTTTCTCGAACATTTCTTTCTTTTCCGGATCGTCCATGTCGATCTGTGAGCTTTCGAGGATTTGCAGGGAGATGGTTCCGTCGCTGTTGTAAGCAAGGAACGGGCCGCCACCGGGTTCGCCTACGTTCTTCACCATTCCGCAGACGCGCATCGGGCGGTTGAACTTGTTTTTCAGGTAGATGGCGAGTACGGAATCTTCGAGGTCTTTCGTCTCCGGATTCTTGCAGAAGAGTTTCTTTTGCAGGAATTGAAGCATTTCCATCATCTGGTCGTGGGTGTATTTACCGCTGTCGAGCAGGGTAAGGTATTCGAATACTTGTTCTTGCAAAGTCACGAGCACTCCGGCAATCAGTTTCTTATAAGTAACGGTGTCGGCTTTCAGTCTGTCGGGCACTACGTTGTCGATGTTCTTGATGAAGATAATGTCTGCATCGAGGTCGTTCAGGTTCTCGATCAGTGCGCCGTGGCCACCGGGACGGAACAGCAGTTTGCCGTTGTCACGGAAAGGTTGGTTGTCCATGTCGGCGGCAATCGTGTCGGTACTCGGCTTTTGTTCGGAGAAGGTGATGTAATAGTCTACTCCATAGCGTTTGGAAAATTCGTCTACCTTTTCGGCTACCAGCTTCTTGAAGAGTTCACGGTGTTCGGTAGATACCGTGAAGTGCACGTTTACTTTACCGCTCTTTCCGGCAGCATACAAGGCTCCTTCGGCGAGATGTTCTTCCATCGGCGTGCGTGAACCTTCGGGATACTTATGGAATTTGAGCAGACCTTTCGGTAGTGCGCCGTAATTCAGTCCGGCTGTTTCGAGCAGGGCGGATACCACTGCTTTATAGTTGCCGTCTTCGATCAGTCCGGGAATATCTTTTCCGTCGATACGCTGGCAGGCTACATTCAGGTCATCATAGAAAGCAAAATTCTTGATTCCGTCGAAGAATGTCTGTTCGAACTTGGTAGTCGGTCGGTCATAGTCGGCAGACAGGAACTCGAACAGGTTCTTGAACATACGACTCGCTGCACCGGAGGCGGGCACGAACTTCACAACAGTCTTATCTGTGTTGGTATATGCATCCCAGGCGGCCAAATAAGCCTTCTGTTCTTCTGCATCGGGAGCTAATATTCCCTTTTCGATGGAGGCTGCCGCATCCAGCTTCAAAAAGGGGAAACCCGTCTGGAAGCATGCTAATTGTTCTACAATTTGCTCTTCCGTGATGCCTTTCTTGGCAAGCAACTCTTTGTCCTGTGTCGTTATCATAATATCTAATTTTATTAAAACGGTCTGCAACGCAATAACTTCGGGATGAATCCCGTCATCAGAGATTTACAAACGGCAGTGATCGTTGCCGAGGAAATCGGTATGAAAGGTTCGTGCCTGATCGGTATCATGTTGCACGAAATCGTGAAGGGGCATGTATTGTCTATCGACGAGGTGAACGCCGAATATGGGGATGACGTAGCAAGTATCATCAAGGGATTGGTGAAAACGAACGAGCTGTATGCGAAGAGTCCGGCTATCGAGTCGGAAAACTTCCGTAATCTGCTGCTTTCTTTTGCGGAGGATATGCGTGTGATCCTGATTATGATTGCGGATCGTGTGAACGTGATGCGCAAAATCAAAGATACGGGCAACGAGGAGGACCGGCTCAAGGTAGCAAACGAGGCTGCTTACCTGTATGCTCCGCTGGCGCATAAGCTGGGATTGTATAAGCTGAAATCGGAACTGGAGGATTTGTCTCTCAAATATACGCAGAAGGAAACGTATTATTTTATCAAGGATAAGCTGAACGAGACGAAGGCGTCCCGCGACAAGTATATCGCTGCTTTTATCGAACCGATCCAGAGGAAGGTGTCGGAAGCGGGATTGAAGTTCGACATCAAGGGGCGTACCAAGTCGATTCATTCGATATGGAACAAGATTCAGAAGCAGAAAACGTCTTTTGAGGGGATTTATGACTTGTTCGCTATTCGTATCATCCTCGATTCGGAGCCGGACCCGGCTAAGGAGAAGCAGGAATGCTGGCAGGTTTATTCGATTGTTACGGATATGTACCAGCCGAACCCGAAGCGTCTGCGCGACTGGCTCTCTATCCCGAAAAGCAATGGTTACGAGTCGTTGCACATCACTGTGATGGGCCCGGAAGGGAAATGGGTGGAAGTGCAGATACGTACCCGCCGCATGGACGAGATCGCGGAACGCGGATTGGCTGCTCACTGGAGATATAAAGGTATCAAGGGTGAAACGGGTCTGGACGAGTGGTTGACTTCTGTGCGGGAGGCGTTGGAGAATGCAGACAACGATTCACTGAAAGTGATGGATCAGTTTAAGATGGATCTCTACGAGGATGAAGTGTTTGTCTTCACGCCCAAGGGGGATTTGTTCAAGCTCGCCAAAGGGGCTACGGTATTGGATTTTGCTTTCCATATCCATAGTAAGTTGGGATGCAAGTGTATCGGCGCGAAAGTGAACGGCAAGAATGTGCAGCTCAAACAGAAACTGAACAGCGGCGACCAAGTGGAGATCATGACTTCAAACACCCAGACGCCGAAGCAGGACTGGCTGAACATCGTGACGACTTCCAAAGCGCGCACCAAGATAAGGCAGGCTCTCAAAGAGATGGTGGCACGCCAGCACGCTTTTGCCAAGGAGACGCTGGAACGGAAATTCAAGAATCGTAAGTTGGAATATGATGAAGCGACCATGATGCGCCTCATCAAGCGTTTGGGCTTCAAGAATGTGACGGAGTTTTATCAGCGGATTGCCGACGGTGGACTGGACGTTAACGAGATTCTGGATAAGTATGTGGAGCAACAGAAGCGGGACAGTGATACGCACGATGAAATTGTGTATCGCAGTGCCGAAGGGTATAACTTGCAGGCTGCGCAACAAGAGGAAACGACGTCTAAGGAAGATGTTCTGGTAATCGATCAGAATCTGAAAGGGTTGGAATTCAAGTTGGCTAAATGTTGTAATCCGATTTACGGGGATGATGTGTTTGGTTTCGTTACGGTAAGCGGTGGTATCAAGATACACCGGGCGGACTGTCCGAATGCCAATCAGATGCGCGAACGTTTCGGTTATCGTATTGTGAAGGCTCGTTGGGCGGGGAAATCGGTAGGTACGCAATATCCTATCACGCTGCGGGTTGTAGGGCATGATGATATTGGTATCGTGACTAATATCACTTCTATTATATCCAAAGAGAATGGTATCACGCTGCGCTCCATCGGTATTGACTCGAACGACGGTTTGTTCTCCGGAACACTGACGGTCATGGTGGGTGATACGGGACGTTTGGAGGCTCTTATCAAGAAATTACGTACTATAAAGGGAGTAAAACAAGTTAGCCGGAATTAATTCCGGCTACTCTCCTATCTTACTTTCTTCTTTATATAATAAGGATAGGTAATCAATGCAAAGAAGAGTAAAGCAATGGATGCTACTATCTGTCCGGTATGTAGCATCTTATCTGTATCCAATTCCATGTAGCAGGCGGTAGCGATTCCCAGGGAAATGCCGATTTCGGTTGCCAGCAGATGGGTGGTGTTGGCTGTTCCGCGTTGGCAATGGTGGGATAGCTTTACGAACATCACCAGAAATTCCGGCAGGATAAAGCCTAAGCCCAGTCCTAAGAGTACGGAGGAAATGCCTATGGAGATGTCTGTATTCAGTAGGGACATGGCTACGATTTCCAATCCGAGTCCTATAATGACCAGTCGCAGTGTTTTCTCTTTCAGGAAAAACAGACGTGCAAAGAACAGGGAAACGATGTATCCGAGGGCTGTTCCTACAAAGAACGGTACGGGGATTCCTGTGTTTCCGAGTACGAAATCGTTTAGGAAAGGGTGTACCATGGGAACCAGCAGTCCCGGAATGAAGGTTATCAGGATCAGATTGATGGCAGGAACCCATCCACGAAGCAATAGGAAGCGGTCGAAGGAATAGAGTTTGGTGACAATCGGCGCACGGAAAGGTACGTAGACTCCTGATAACATGAGGATTCCGACAGCTCCGGTTATGACAGATACAGTGAGCAGGGTTTGGAAGGATTGGCTTTGATAAAGCCATACTCCGAGGATAATGCCTGCGATCATTCCCATACGTGCCATCCAGGAGAAACTGACGTTTCCCGCACTGCGCAGTGTGGAGTTGGTGATGTCGATGGCCAATGTGATGCCGGCTGTTGTGCCTATGCCAAAGGCAAGCCCTTGCACGGTGCCCAACAGAATCAGTTCTGTGAGGTTGGTAACAAAGGCGTATCCGATGGTCGCCACTACCATCAGGGCAGCAGCAAACATACAGACGTACTTACGCTTGTATGCATCTACCAGATAGGCATGGAAAGGACCGATGAGGAACATCCCCAAGGTGAAAAAGAGAAAGATTACTCCTGTCTGTGCAGCCGGCACTCCGAGACGGTCGGCCATCTCTACGGAAAGCACCGGAAATAACACATACAAGGATATAAACAACAGCAAATTAGCTACACATATCCGCATAAAATGAACTGTCCACAATT
>PPYE01276183.1_pt1 | contig 11078 bp, 12 predicted proteins | sample 1559881 | NCBI WGS metagenome assembly PPYE01 (sample SAMN08240022, study PRJNA423297) | Human gut metagenome, whole genome shotgun sequencing project.
ATTGTGGAGTTCTACAAACGGAATCCGGAGTTCGTAGAACATCCAGAACGGATGGCAGAGCATGAGCCGGAAAGTTGAAATCCGGAACGGACACAAATACGCCATCTGCGAGCAATGCGGGCTGGATTGGAACGTGTCCTGGCAGTTTGTCTGGTGGTATGTGTGTCCGGTCTGCCGAAACAAAAACAGAAAGGAGAAGCAAAAAGATGGGAAAAATCGTTGTAAAGGGTGACTGGAATCAACGTGATGTTCGCATTCATTCAATGGGGCTCAACAGAGCAGATGCGGCTAATATGTTGCTGGCGGCGTTTATCAGCATCACGGAAACGCTGGATGATGACATCAAAAAAGCCACGTTCCTGGCTGCATTGGACTGCTGCAGGGACGAGGTGTACAGCCCAAAAATTGAGGTGATAAAATGATGACCCCAGAAGAACGGCGGCAGAAGAAGAATCAGGAATCACTGGAAAGCTACAACTGGTATAAAGCCCACCACATTTGCGTGCGATGCAACAACGCCCCAGCAGTAGACGGGCTTGTTACTTGCCAAGCATGCCGGGAAGCGATGAATGCAAGCAACCGTTTTCGGTACGCCGCATTAACACCCGAACAGAAAGCAGAACGGTCGGCGAAGAAAAAAGCAGTCAGAGCGGCATGGCGAGCCGCTGGGATTTGCACCCGATGCGGCAGGAAGCGAGAGGACAAGCAGCTTTTAACCTGCGAACACTGCAGGAAAAAGGATAAAAGAGGAGGCAAAAGAACATGCAAACGATGATTTTAGGCGGAATTGCTGCTGCTATCTGCTGGGTTGCCTGGCGGCGTCACAATCGCTTGCTGGATGAGCAAGCAGAAGCATCCGGCAGAGTGTTGACACCCGTACCCGTTGGGTTTGATTATCAGGCGGCACGGGAACAGACTGACCGCATGGAGAGCAATCTCCGACAGTACGAGCAGTGCAATCAGCTAATCAATGACAGCGTTGTTGCAATCAAGACGGGTGAGGGTATGCCCATTGAGATTACTCATTTTGACAACGGCGGAAAACGAGTACATACCACGCTGACCGACATCCCACCGGAGATTATCAACGACTTTGCACGCCGATTGCTGGATGTTTGTGCAGAGCGATGCAGCAACACTCCCCAACCGCCGGAAATTTGATTTTTTTCGAAAACGGCGAGGAAAAACGGAGGAAAAACAGGAGGAAAAACTGGTTTTTCCACGCATCGGGGGAGGGATGAAAAACCATGATCAAGTACTGCGAAGACTGTGGCATTGAAATCTCGGACACAGATTACGACAACTATCAACGGTTTATCCGAGTCAAGCGTTGTGCAGAATGTGCTACAAAGCACAAACTGGAGCAAAACCAAACGTACCGCCGGAAACGCAAAATGGAAAAGCGGATTGCAGCTGTTGTAGAACAGCACGAACTCACGGAGACGGCAAAAGCATGTAGAAAAGTCCGGAGAGCAGCGAATGAACAAGTAAAACTGCTTAAGGAAGAAAACAAGACCTTACGCGAAGCGTTGATGCAGGAACGAGCAAAAAATCAAAACAGAGGAGACAGAGGAGGAACAGCGTAATGAATGAAAAATGCGTAAACTGCGGCATCAGCAATGTGCCGTTGTATCTGGGATTTGACGGAAACTTGCACTGTGCAGATCATGTGGGGATTTTATTATTGCCCACACCAACAACAGCAAAGGAGGAAGAACACCATGCCTGTGAAAATCACAAGTCTTGAACTGGAAAACATCAAGCGGATCAAGGCGGTCAAGCTGGAACCGTCTGCAAACGGTTTGACCATCATCGGCGGCAACAACAACCAGGGCAAAACCTCCGTACTGGATGCGATTGCATGGGCACTGGGCGGCGACAAGTACAAGCCTACTGCTGCGGCAAGGGATGGAGCATACACTGACCCCATCTTGCATGTAGAGTTGTCCAACGGGCTGATTGTGGAGCGAAAGGGCAAGAACAGCAGCCTGAAAGTCATCGACCCACACGGGAACAAGGCAGGACAGCAGCTGCTAAACTCGTTCCTATCTGCGTTAGCACTGGACTTGCCAAAGTTTATGTATGCATCCGACAAGGAAAAGGCGGCAATTCTGCTGCAAATCATTGGCATTGGCGACCAACTCGCACAGCTGGAAGCAGAAGAAAGCCGCCTGTACAACCAGAGAACCGCAATCGGCAGAATCGCAGACCAGAAGCAGAAATATGCTTCAGAGTTGCAATGCTGGGAGAATGTCCCCAGTACGCCTGTTTCTGCATCAGAACTTCTTGCAAAACAGCAAGCGATACTGGCACGAAACGGCGAAAATCAGCGAAAGCGAGAAAATGCCGTTCAGTATGCACAGGAACTCACTGCTGCACAGGCAGCCTATGACGCAGCCAAAAAACGACTGGAACAGGCAGAACAGAATGCAAAGATTGCACAGATGTCCGCACAGGATTTGCAGGACGAATCTACCGCTGAACTGGAAAAGAGCATTGCGGAAATAGATGCCATCAACATGAAAATTCGGGACAACCTGAACAAGGAACACGCCGAAGAAGAAGCAAAGACCTATCGGCAGGATTACGAAGCATTGACCGAACAGATTTCCGCACTCCGGCAAGAAAAGCAAGACTTGCTGCAATCCGCTGACCTGCCGTTAGAAGGGCTGACGGTGGAAAACGGTGCGTTACAGTATCACGGCAAACAGTGGGACAGCATGAGTGGTTCGGAACAATTGCGTGTGGCAACTGCCATTGTTCGCAAGCTGAATCCAGACTGCGGTTTTGTGCTGCTGGACAAGCTGGAACAGATGGATAGCAGCACGTTACAGGCATTCGGGCAATGGCTGGAGCAAGAGGGCTTGCAGGCAATCGCCACACGCGTTTCTACTGGTGAGGAATGCAGCATCATTATTGAGGATGGCTATTCTGTAAACAATCAGGAACAGCAGCCGAAACCGCCAACCATGCAGAAGACATGGACGAAAGGAGCATTTTAAATGGATTTTCAAGAAACAAACGGCATTCAGACGGGTTCCGGCATCAAGCTGGTCATCTATGGACAGGAAGGCGTTGGCAAGTCCTCGCTGGCGGCACAACTGCCAGGGGCGGTATTTCTGGACTGCGAGGGCAGCACATCAAAAATGAACGTCCGGCGGCTGCCGAAGCCCACCAGCTGGGAGATGTTGCAGCAGGAATTGCAATTTGTGCTGGAATCTCATGTACAGCGGCAGTATCAGACGGTCGTCATTGATACCTTCGACTGGGCAGAACGCCTTGCCATTGCACAGCTGTGCAGCAAACACAACGTGAACGGCATCGAGGGCTTCGGCTACGGCAAGGGCTGGGAGTATGAAGCCGAAGAAATCGGGCGGTTTCTGGACAGCACCGAACGACTCATTCAGGCAGGCATCCATGTCGCTTTGCTCTGCCATGCAATCACCCGAAAAGCCTCTCTGCCGGAAATTGATGCAGAATATGACCACTGGGAATTGAAACTGGGAAACAAAACGACCAACAAGATTGCACCACTATTAAAAGAGTGGTCGGACATCACACTGTTTCTGGCGTTCCAGACGCATGTAATTGCAACCGATGACAAGGGAAAAAAACACAAGGCAACCGCCTGCAATCGGGTCATGTATACCACAAAGTCCGCATGGTGGGATGCAAAGAATCGGTTCGGGCTGCCCGAGATGCTGCCGCTGGAATACGCTTCGATTGCTTCCCTCTTTGCTACTCCCCCTACACCTGCACCGGTATCCAAAGCACAACAGCTTGTGGAACAGGCACAGGCTGCCGGACTGCCGACCGAACAGGATTTTGCAACTGCAACGCCGATTGTTACAACGCCGGATTCGTTGGACGGCATCTTTCCGCAGCTTGCACAGCTGATGGAAGCAAATCACGTTTCCCCTGAAGAACTGCAACAGGTTGTTGGGGAAAAGGGATATTTTCCGGAAGATATGCCCGTCAATCAGTATCCGCAGGATTTCGTAGAGGGCTGGTGCATCCCGTGGTGGAAAAACATCTTCGATATGATTCAGCAGAACCGAAACGTCCCGTTTTAATGCAAGCAAACAAAACCAATCAAGGTAAATTTAGAAAGGTATGTATTTTTCATGGAAAACTATAACACAACTGCACAGGGTCACGAATTGGGCTGGGATGATGAAATCCAGCAGGAAAGCAGCTTCATTTTGCTGCCGGAGGGCGATTATCGCTTCACCGTGGAGAAGTTCGACCGTGCCAGACACAACGGCTCTGACAAAATTCCGCCTTGCAACAAGGCAATCCTTCACTTCCGTGTATTCAGCCCTGACGGCAGCAGCGTGCTCTTGCAGGAAAACTTGTTCCTGCACACAAAGATGGAATGGAAGCTGTCGGAATTTTTCGCCAGCATCGGCATGAAGCAAAAGGGACAGGCTGCACGGATGAACTGGCAGGAAGTCAACGGAAAAAGCGGCATTTGTCACGTGAAAATCCGCAATTATGACAAGAAAGATGGCGGCGTTGGACAGGCAAACCAGATTGAAAAGTGGTATCCATCCTATGACCAGCCGCAACTTGCTCAGAGTGCCCCACAGCAGACCTACACCGCACCGCAGCCCACTTCTCCACAGAATAATAGCACGCAGCCGTGGCAGTCACCGCAGGGCGGCTGGAACAAAGGTCAGTTTTAAGGAGTGATACAAGATGCAAATGCGACCCTATCAGCAGGCGGCACGCACCGCCGTGCATCGGGAGTGGGACGAGGGCAGAAACCGCACGCTGCTGGTTCTGCCCACCGGCTGCGGCAAAACCATCGTCTTTGCAAAAATCACCGAAGACGAAGTTCGCAGCGGCAATCGGGTGTTGATATTGGCACATCGGGGCGAGTTGCTGCAACAGGCAGCGGACAAGCTGGAACGCACCAGCGGCTTGAAATGTGCCGTAGAAAAGGCAGAACAAACTTGTCTGGGGCAATGGTATCGGGTCACTGTGGGCAGCGTGCAAACCCTGATGCGGCAGAAACGCCTTGCTCAGTTCCCTGCCGATTACTTCCAGACGATTATCATTGACGAAGCACACCACGCCATTTCGGACAGCTATCAGGTGATTTTGAATCATTTCTCCGGTGCTCATGTGCTGGGCGTAACGGCAACGCCAGACCGTGGCGACAAGCAAAATCTGGGCAAGGTGTTCGATAGCTTGGCGTATGAATACACCCTGCCGCAGGCAATCCACGAGGGATACTTAACCCCGATTCGGGCATTGACCGTCCCGATTCAGATTGACTTTACACAGGTCGGAACAACTGCCGGCGATTACAAGCCCGGAGAGATTGCCACGGCGTTAGACCCCTATCTGGAACAAATCGCCGCCGAAATGGCAAAGCACTGTGCCGACCGCAAAACGGTGGTATTCCTGCCGCTGGTCAAAACCTCTCAAAAGTTCCGTGATTTGCTCTGTCAGCACGGATTCCGTGCGGCAGAGGTCAACGGCGAATCCGATGACCGAGAACAAATCTTGCAAGATTTTGCGGATGGCAAGTACAACGTGCTCTGCAACAGCATGCTGCTCACAGAGGGCTGGGACTGTCCGGATGTGGATTGCGTGGTCGTGCTGCGGTCAACCAAAGTGCGTGCTCTGTATTGTCAGATGGTCGGGCGTGGCACACGGTTGGCAGAGGGCAAAGACCACTTACTCTTGTTGGATTTTTTGTGGAATACCGAGAAGCATGAACTCTGCCGTCCGGCGTGCCTGATTTGCGAGGACGAAGAAGTGCAGCAGAAGATGACCCAGCAGCTGGAAGAACAAGTCGGCATCCCGATCGACATCGAAGCAGCAGAGAATCGGGCATCCAAAGACGTAGTAGCAGACCGAGAAGCGAAACTTGCCGAAAAGCTGGAAGCGATGAAAAAACGAAAATCGAAGCTGGTCGACCCGTTGCAATATGAACTGTCGATTCAGTCGCAGGATTTGTCTGGCTATGTTCCGGCGTTCGGGTGGGAATCCAACCCCCCGACCGCCCAGCAGAAAAAAGACCTGGAAAAACGGGGCATCAATCCCGATGCCGTAGAGAGTGCCGGAAAAGCAGAACAGATTCTGCGTGCGGTGGCTCAGCGACAGCAAAGCGGACTTGCAACGCCAAAACAAATTCGCTGCTTGGAAAAGTACGGGTTTCAGCACGTCGGCGGCTGGAAATTCGATGCGGCAAAAAATCTAATCAACCGCATTGCTGCAAACGGCTGGCGTGTCCCGAACAGCATTACCGCATCAGAATATATACCGGAGGGGTGAAGCATGGATAAATGGATGATAGAAATAACAATTTAGACGAACTGCTGGACTACATCGACCCTGCATCCTTAACCTATCAGGAATGGTGCGGCGTGGGCATGGCGTTGAAAGATGCCGGCTATGACTGTTCGCTTTGGGATGTCTGGTCACAGCGAGATGCTGCACGCTATCACAAGGGCGAATGCGAAAAGAAATGGCGAACCTTTGCAGGCTGCGAACATCCCGTCACTGCCGGAACGATTGTGCATCTGGCAGTGGAAAACGGCTACCGCCCCCAGTATTCCAAAAAAGAATCTCATGCCTTGAACTGGGATGACACCATTGGGGAAGATTATGTGGTTACCAGCCGAAAAGAAGCACAGGACATCCCCATTCCAGAGCCGGAAGCATGGAATCCAGCACTGGAACTTTCCCAATATATCGAAACGCTGTTTGAAGCAGATGATTTCGTGGGCTATGTCACAGAAACATGGAAGAACAAAGACGGCAAGTATATGCCAACCTCCGGCTGCTGCGACCGCACCGCTGGACAGCTGCTGGAGGCTCTGAGCCAGTGCGGCGAGGACATCGGGGCAGTGTTCGGGGACTACATGGAAGCAGCCGGGGCATGGATTCGCTTCAACCCGTTGGATGGCAAGGGCGGCAAGAACGAAAATGTCACGGAATATCGGTTTGCGTTGGTAGAATCCGATGTGCTGGACATCGAACGGCAGAACGGGATTTTACATGAAATGCAGCTGCCCATTGCCTGCTTGGTTTACAGCGGTGGCAAGAGCCTACACGCCATTGTGCGAGTGGATGCTCCCAGCTACGAGGAATACCGGAAGCGAGTGGATTTCCTCTATGACGTTTGCGACAAAAACGGGCTGAAAGTCGACCGCCAAAACCGCAACCCGTCCCGTCTATCCAGAATGCCGGGTGTGATGCGGAACGGGAAGAAACAGTTTCTGGTTGCAACCAACATCGGGCTGGGTTCGTGGGCAGAGTGGAAGGACTACATCGACAGTGTCACCGATGACCTGCCAGAGTTTGAAAGCATGGCGGAAGCGTGGGAAAACATGCCGGAACTATCGCCGCCGCTCATTGAAAACGTACTGCGGCAGGGACACAAAATGCTGATTGCAGGACCTTCCAAAGCCGGCAAATCCTACGCCCTCATTGAAATGTCCATTGCGATTGCTGAAGGAAGGCAGTGGCTGGGCTGGCAATGTGCAAAGGGGCGTGTGCTGTATGTCAATCTGGAATTGGACAGAGCCAGCTGCCTGCATCGGTTTCGGGATGTGTATCAGGCAATGGAACTGCCGGCGGCGAATCTCCAGAGCATTGACATCTGGAATCTGCGTGGTGTGACCGAGCCGATGGACAGGCTTGCCCCGAAACTGATTCGGCGAGCCAAGAAAAAACAGTACATTGCTGTCATCATCGACCCGATTTACAAGGTCATCACGGGCGATGAAAACAGTGCTGACCAGATGGCACATTTCTGCAACCAGTTTGACAAGGTGTGCACGCAGTTGGGGTGTGCGGTGATTTATTGCCACCACCACAGCAAGGGGGCTCAGGGCGGCAAACGCAGCATGGATAGAGCATCCGGTTCGGGGGTGTTTGCCCGTGACCCCGATGCCCTGCTTGACATGACAGAACTGGAACTGTCCGAGGACATCCGCAAGCAGGAAACCAACACGGCTATTTGTGATGCATGCGTGGAGCAGCTGCGGCGGCACGCTCCGGCAGTGTTGGCGGATGCCTCGCCGGATGCCCTGCTGAGCCATGTAGAAGCCCTGAAACTGTGTCAAGACAATCTGCCGCCAGCCGTCTATGAAGCGTTTCTCAGCGAGATAGAAACCATCAAACGGACGGTACGACAGCGGACGGCGTGGCGGCTGGATGGTACGCTGCGAGAGTTCCCGAAGTTCGAGCCGAAGAATCTGTGGTTTCGGTATCCGGTACACGTGGAAGATACCACTGGCGTGCTGAAAGATTTGCAGTCAGAAAGCGAGATGCATCCGTATCAACGCGGAAATCAGAAACGGGGCAAAAAGACAAAGGAAACCTATGCGGCACAGAAAGCCGATAAGAAAGCGGCTTTTGAAAATGCGTTCAACGCTTGCAACATGGACGGAACGGTGACGGTTCAAAACATGGCGGAGTATTTGGGCGTATCTTATAATACGGTAAAAAACCGCGTGAAAGAAAATGCAGCGTTTCAAATCGAAAACGGAAATATTTATAGAAAAAAGTAAGGTGTCAAAAACTGCTGTCAAACAGTGTATATATATATACTGTTTGATTGTTGACAGGTCAATGACAAAGTGACAAGAGTGCGAATGCACGGCACTCTTGTAACACTTTGCATTTCATTGACAAACGCAAACGAAAAAACAAAAATGGAGGAAACAATATGACGACTTTTTTTATGCCGATGATACCGCCAACCAGTACGCACCAACAGCAAGGACACACCGTTGACAAGCACGGCGTGCATCACTTCTACAAGCGGAACAACGGCGAAGCAGAAGCCAAGCTTGCAGCCCACCTGATGAAGCACATCCCTGAACAGCCGTATCATGGTGCTGTGCAGGTCATTGTGAAGTGGTGCTATCCGATCAAAGCCAAACATCAGGACGGCGAACCGTACACCAACAAGCCGGACGTGGACAACCTCTGCAAGGCGTTGTTCGACATCATGACCAAGCTGCACTACTGGGGCGATGACAAGCAAATCTACAGTGCAGTGGTGGAAAAGTACTGGGCGGATGTTCCGGGCGTGTTTGTACAGATCACGGAGGTAGAAAAGGAGAAATGAACATGACGAAAGAAACCTTGCAGCAGTGCAGGCACAAGCAGAAAGAATTACAGCAGCTGGAAAGCCGGATTGCCGCCCTCAGAGCGGACGCACGGAACACCAAGGCAGTTTGTTATGAACAAGCCCCAAAGAGCAAGGGAGAGCCGGTAGCGGCGGTGCAGCGATACATCGAACAGCTGGAAACCCTCTCTGCCCTGTACGAAACGAAAAAAGCCGACCTGATGCAGGATGTCATTACCGTGGAACAGGCGATTTTCACCTTGCCGTCCGAACTGCGAATGCTGATGCGGGCACGGTACATTCTGGGAATGAAATGGGAAGTGATCAACGAAAAGATGTGCATTTCTGAATCAACATCCAAACGGATGCACCGGAAAGCCTTGCAACTGCTGAAAGATGGACTTGTTTGACACAGTTACAACGTGCTATAATGATAACATCGAAAAATGAAATCCGGATGGGAGAACTTCCTGTCCGGATTTTTTATACCTGAAAAACGGAGTGGAGGAAATGGCGAATGAGAAGAACTTAATTCCGATGAATGAACGTACAGAGGAAGAACAAAGAGAAATTGAGCAATTGACAAGTTGCAAGACCTCATTGGCGAAACAGTACAACGAGAGGAACTTGCCATCAAGAAAAAGCAGTTTGCCCAGCAGAACGGACAAAAAAGCGTTGCAGAACTGCCACAACTCTTGCAGGCGTTGCAGGAGGATGATGCAGAGTGACGTTTACAAAGCTATCCAAAAAGCAAAAAACCGTCTTTCGATGGGCATACAAGCCGGATGCGTACGCCTTAATTTGTGACGGCTCTGTGCGGTCTGGCAAGACGGCATCCATGGCGTGTGCGTTTATCCTGTGGGCAATGGCAGCTTTTGACCGTGCACGGTTTGGCATCTGTGGCAATACGGTACAATCTGCCGAGCGTAACATCATTATGGAGCTGCTGCAGATGGCAGACATCACGCACTATTTTAACGTGTCTTACATCGGCGGCAGTAAGCACATCTTAACCGTCAAAGGCAACGGCAAGCAAAACCAATTTCACGTTTTTGGCGGTAAGGATGAGGCGTCTTATAAGCTTGTTCAGGGCATCACGTTGAGCGGCGTTCTTTTTGACGAGGTCGCCTTAATGCCGGAGTCGTTTGTCAATCAGGCAATTGCCAGAACGCTGTCTGTTGGAGATGCAAGGTTGTGGTTTAACTGCAATCCGGACAATCCGCAGCACTGGTTTTATCAGCAATGGATTTTAAAGGCGGACAACGGTGAGCGTAACGATGTTTTGCATCTGCATTTCACGATGCAGGATAACCCAATCATGACACCACAAAAAATCCAGCGTGCAGCGTCTGTATACCCTGCTGGAGCGTTTTACGACCGCTATGTATTAGGGTTGTGGCGAGTGGCAGAGGGGCTTGTGTATCAAGATTTTGACCCAGCTGTTAGCGTTATTCACGATTACAAGCCGTCCGAGAGGGCGGTTTTTTATTTGTCCATCGACTACGGCACGCTGAACCCGACCTCTATTGGATTGTGGGCGGTCGAGGATGATTTTGCGGTACGTATTAAAGAGTCTTATTACGATGCACGCAAAGCGGGCAAGCAAAAGGATGACGAGCAGCATTATCAGGAGATTGAAAGGCTTGCAGAGGGCTACGACATCCAGCGGATTGTAGTAGACCCATCTGCGGCAAGTCTAATTACTTGCATACAGCACCACGCTGAATACAGTGTCCGAAAAGCAAATAACAGCGTGATTGACGGCATCCGGTACACGATGACATTGTTAAAACAAAAGCGGATTCTGATTGCAGATACTTGCACGGACGCCATTCGGGAGTTTGGCTTGTATCGCTGGGATGACAAAAAGCAGCAGGACGCTGTCATCAAAGAGAACGACCATGCGATGGACGACATCCGGTATTTTTGCTATACTATTTTGCGTCATTTAGATTGGCGTACAGAGGATTGGGGGTGATTTTATGAT
>PPYE01627582.1_pt1 | contig 11078 bp, 7 predicted proteins | sample 1559881 | NCBI WGS metagenome assembly PPYE01 (sample SAMN08240022, study PRJNA423297) | Human gut metagenome, whole genome shotgun sequencing project.
GGTAGAGATCACTAATATGATATCCCCTACATGTAGAATTGTTTCGGAATTGACCAATTCGGTTTCTCCACCCTCGCGGTGTTTGATGCGGGAAATGACAAACTTACGGTTCAGTAACGGGCGGAGTTCTTTAATCCTGATGCCATCTACCGATTCGTTTCTCACTTCAATGGAGATAGGGCGTACGGTAAGTTCCTGGAGATGTCCCAGACCGACTTCTGCTTCTTTTTCTTCTTGAGCAGTATTGATGCGAAGGAGATATTTCAAAGCAAGCAGGGAAAGGATGATACCTACTACACCCAGCGGATAGCTGACAGCATATCCTAAAGCAATTTCGGGAGCATCTATGCCATTCAAATCACTGTTGGCCTGTTGTGCGGCTCCCAGTCCCGGAGTATTGGTGACGGCTCCGGACAAAATACCTACCATTGTGGTAATCGGAGTTCCGGTGGTGAAGTGCAGGATAATAGTAATGGTTACTCCTAATACTACTACGAGCATAGCTAGCATATTCAGGGTAAAGCCCCCCTTTTTGAATGCTGAAAAAAAGCCGGGTCCTACCTGCAAACCAATTGAGTAAACAAACAGAATCAATCCGAATTCTTTTAGAAAGTGGAGCAGGTGTTCGTCCAGATTCATGTTGAAATGACCGAATACGATTCCGACAAAGAGTATCCAGGTAACTCCCAGAGATACTCCCCGCACTTTGATTTTTGCAAGGATGATTCCAAACGCTATGGTTAGTGACAGAATCAGTACGGAGTGTGCCACTCCGCCGCCCCAAAGATTGGGGTAACCTTCAAATAAATTTCTTAGAACTTCCATTGTGATTATTATATGATGATATTTAGTTTAGCTAAAAGTACCCCCGGAGAAATCACTTCTGCGGGGATACGCACACATTGAGCATGACGGTCTAATGCCGTCCTTTTGATATTTTAGCTAGAGAGAATTTATCCTCCTTCAATCATTTCCGATGTCATGACTACTCGATTCTTTTTTTACAGTCTGCCGTTTTCCTATCCCACGAGTAAAAACAACTATAAAGGTATGAATGGCAGGTCTTCTGACTGACTCCCTTCCTGATGCCTTCCCGACCTTGACTATCGATACCTGGTCAGTGGTAAAAGTAAATATCAAGAAGTTGAATGGAGTTTCACAGCAGCGGGACTGTCCGGGATTTACACCCGATTCCCTTTTAATTCAGATAGTTGATATGGCTATCTGAAACCAATTCGGGGCAAAGATAGCGAATTTATATAGGAACCCAAATGAATGCTACCTATTTATTTTATACACAGTCTGATTCTTGTCGGATATCTGTTTGTTTATTTGATGCGTACTCTCATCTCCTGCACATCAAACGTGACGGATTCATTTCGGAAAAGTCTTTCTATATGTCCGCTGGCCACCATTTCCGGAGTAGGCAGCGTGTACATCTGCGGATTATCTATGAGCATGATGGAGTCGCAAAGCGATAAGGCGATGTCGAGGTCATGAGTGGAGAATAAGACACATTTTTTTTCTTCCTGTGCCAGTTTCTTTAAAAGCAAACAGAGCTCGTAGCGGTTAGGTAAGTCCAGGAAGGCGGTCGGTTCATCAAGCAGGATGACGGGAGTATCCTGTGCAAGAGCACGGGCAATCATAATTCGCTGACATTCGCCATCGGACATTTTATCCATTGTCTTTTCTGCATAACCGGACATACCGACTAGCTGCATAGCGTCATCCACCCGCTTTTGGTCTTCCGGTTGCAGTTGGCCGATCCAGTTGGTATAGGGAGCACGCCCTAAAGCTACTACATCTTTACAGCGGAGATTAGCGATACGTACTTTATCGGTGGTGACAAAGCTTATATTCCGGGCTAATTTTTCCGGTTTCAATGATGCTATGTTTTTTCCTTGCAGAGTAATCTCTCCTGATTGAGGCTTTTCCAGCCCCATCATAGCACGGAGCAGGGTGCTCTTTCCCGTTCCGTTACGTCCTAACAGGGCAACGAGTTGTCCGCCTGTGATTCGGGCATTTACCGTTTCCAACAGCGTGCGCTGTCCATATCCTAATGTCAGTTCTTTAAGTTCTATCATTTGAATCTACGCAAGTTTTTAGCAATTACCCATAAAATAACCGGAACACCTAGCAAGGCGGTGATGCAGTTAACCGGAAGTAGGAACTTCTTGGCGATGATGTCGCAGAGAAGCATGCTGATAAGCCCTGTCAGCATGGTGCCGGGGACCAGTATCCGGTGGTCGGCATTGTTGAATAGCAGTCGTGTGACATGCGGTACTGCCAGGCCGATAAATCCTACCGGACCACAGAAAGCGGTGACCGTTCCTGTCAGCAGTGCGGTAGAAACGAAGATGAACGTGCGTGAACGTTTAATGTTCATTCCCATCGTTCGTGCATAATTCTCACCGAGCAGTAACAGGTTCAGCGATTTGATACAGGCTACGGAAATTAGTAAACCGATACATAACATCGGTATCATAATTCCCAGTTGGGTGACTGTGATGTGGCTAAGAGATCCCATTGACCAGAGTGTGAACATTTTCAGTTGTTCGGCAGAACTTAGGTATTGGAGTATCTGAATGATAGCGCCTGCTACGTAGCCTATCATAACTCCCATAATCAGCACACCGAGAATGTTTTTTACTTTCCGGCTGATAATGGCTACTCCCAATAAGATTATGGCAGTTCCTATCCAGCCCGAACCTACGATACCCAGCGACTGAAGAATTGGAAACTCCGCCCATCCAAGTAATGGAGCACCTAGTATGAACAGAGCTACGCCCAGTCCTGCACCGGAACTTACTCCCAGCAGGTAAGGATCTGCCAACGGATTCTGGAATACTGTTTGCATCTGTAAACCGCTAACGGAGAGTGCTATTCCTATCAAAGCCGCTACCACTACCCGTATGAAACGGATAGAAAGGAGAATATTCCGTGTCATTTCGTCACATTCGCCTCCGGTGAGTACAGCCCATACCTTGGTGATAGGAATATATGTATCTCCCGTTGCCATGTCTATCAGTAATAACAGTATGGTAACTATACCCAGTGTAATGAATAAAAAGGGAGTACGTTTATCAGGCTGTTTCATTCCAGGTGTCTGTAATAGTAAAGTGAATCGGATACGAGTTCGGGGTGAAAGATATGAATCAGGTCACGCAATACGACGTCGGGACGTACCACTGCAGATTCCCAGTAGTCATTACCTCCTGTCGGTGTTGTTCGTAAATTGTTGTTGTAAACAGTTTTTTCGCGTACAGCTTTGGCGTCTACAAATTTAGGATTGACCGTCTTTAGTTCATCCAACGTAGAAGCCATGCCTACATTAATCCAGTAGTCGGCTTTTTGTATCAGTTTGTAAGCCGTTTCCAGTCCGATGGGAGTGGAACTGTTAGAAGTGTTTTTTTTGTAGATGTAATCCGCACCTGCATCAGTTACCAATTGTGCCATGTAACTTTGTGTGGAAGGCATCACCCAACTGTCGTTCCACGGGGTATTGAGCATAACGGTAGGACGTTGCTCTACCGATTCGGTGAGTGCTTTCAAAACTTGATAACGTTTAGGGATTTCACGGAATATTTCGATGCCTTTTTCCCTGCTGTCTGTTAATTCGGCAAGAGCTACCAGCCATTCGGCTTTACCAAGCGGTGATTCCTCCAAATATTCTCCTACATACATATAAGGTATATACAGTTCTTTCAGTTTGTCTGTTACGGCAGTTTGCGCATCTCCGATACCGTATAACAGGACAACATCCGGTTTCAGTCCCAATAATAACTCATAATTCATTTCGGGGCCCATGTCTTTGATAGAATTTTTATGTGCGAGAATATATGGATTGGATACATAGTCGATGCCCGATACTCCGACAATTTTGTCCACTTGACCTAGAGCGTCGAACATGGCGATGTAGGAAGAAGCCATACATACGATACGTTTCGCTCCGGCAGGGATGGTAGGTCCGTTGAATCCGGCAGGTGCCTGTTCACCGTTGCGGGAAATGAAATAAGACATTTTTACGTCCTTGGCTCCCTGCCATGGATTGGAAACCTGAATAAGTGTGCTGGCGGCCTTGTCCGCACCCAGAATCTTGAATCCGGTAGCATATTCAGGTGTATAGACATCCTGTTTGAAAGCCTCGAGAGAAGTCTTCTTGTTGGATATACAACTAGCCAGGAAGAGAAGACATAGCCATGTGAGGATTGAAATAGGAGATTTCATCTTTATTCGTGTATCTTTTAAATGAATAAATAATTTTCGGTGTCTGAAGATTGACATTGTGGGGCAAAGATAAGTATCTTTGGAGATATTCTTTCTTTTTTCATTGCATTTTCTCCGAAATCATTCCTATTTATGTATCCTCCCCTTAGGCAGGCAGAATGGATTAAGTTTATCGGTCTGCTGATTACTTCAGAGAATTTCTGCACCTTAAAGATTCAGAAAAAATTTGGAGATGCTTTTTACCCTCGCACTCTCACCCATTGACTCAAACCGCTTATTCATCATCTATGCAGATAATGGCTTGTTCATATAGGTAAACACTTAGTTTCAAGTAGCGAAACATTTTGTTTCTCGGTGTGAAACACTTCGTTTCACCATATGAAACTGTTGGTCTCAAGGCATAAAACAGCTTGTTCACCGGCATGAACAAGCCATTTTATGTAGAGGTGCTGCAAATTATTGAGTGTCTTCTATGAATATGCCCGGATTCTTATAAACGAGACAGTGTGTAAGATACCTCTATCTTGCACGCATCTGCAACGGTATCTTGCACTGCTTCAAATACTTGTATATCAGTTGACTATCGCTGGTTTAGTGTAAGGTGCAAGATACTTTTGCATTTATGAACTTGTAAGAGATAGGTGAATCTTATTGCAGAAGATAAACTTTTCAATTAAATAATAAACCGAGTGGCAGTTTTTGGACTTTTTATTTTATTCCAGAGCGAGTTGATTAATAGGCTAATGTTTATACAATATGGTATGGGGCTGATAGCTTGATAAAAGCTTTTTTTAAGCTAAAAAGTACAAATCTTTAAACTTTATTTCCTTACTTTGTTATTTATAAGAGTGAGACTTATAGCAAACTTAAACTAGAAAGATTATGAAAGTAAAGCAGATTTGTATGATGGTGCTGCTATGGTTGGGAGTGATTCCGGCGGTACAGGCACAAACTTTCGACAAATTATGGAAAGAAGTGGAGCAAGCGGAGAAAAAGAGCTTGCCTAAGACTGTGATAAAACTGTCTGATGAGATTTATCAGAAAGGGGAAAAAGAGAAAAACTCTCCACAAATGCTCAAAGCATATACGTGGCGGATGAAATATCGGGAAATGTTGAATCCCGACAGTCTTTACGCTGATTTGAAAGGACTGGAACAATGGGTGAAACAGACTGACCAACCAATGGATCGCGCCATCCTACACTCTTTGATAGCGGGAATCTATGCAGATTATGCAGCCAGCAACCAGTGGCAACTCCGCCAACGGACAGAAATCGTAGACCAGACACCTGCTACCGATATGCGTGAATGGACAGCCAATATGTTCATCGAAAAAGTGCGGACAAATATAAAGGAGGCATTGGCCGATTCTGTATTGCTGCTCAAAACGTCCTCACGCGGCTATATTCCTTTTGTAGAATTGGGGGAAACGAGCGAATACTATCACCATGATATGTATCATTTATTGGCTTCCCGTAGCATTGAAGCACTGCAACGGGTGGAAGAATTGGGTAACAGGATTACTAATGACGGTACTGTGAATCCGGTCAAACAAGATATAATAGCTATTTATGGGAATATGATTTCCGCTTATAAAGCAACCGGATTAAAAGAAGGTTATGTGTTGACAGCACTTAACTACCTGGAATGGAGATGGAATGCTGATCGGAATATTCGACCTCTGCAGGCTAAGGGCGAACTTCCGGTACTGACGGAAGATACTTATCTGAAAGCTTTGAACAGATTGAAAAACAAGTATGCTTCCGAACCCATCTGTGCCGAAGTCTATTTGGCAGAAGCCCGATATACTATTGGAAAACAACAGCAGCTCAATGCATTGCAGCTTTGCGATGAGGCAATCCGCCTTTATTCAGGCTATCGCAGAATCAATGCTTTGAAAAATCTTCGGGAAGAGATATTGGCTCCTTATTTGAATGTTAATGCATCCGATTTGGCTTTTCCGAACGAAGAGATAGAATTAAGGGTCTCACACAAAAATCTGGATGGTTTCACTGTCCGTCTTTATCAGGCGAAGAAACTGATAAAGGAACAACATTACGCTGTGCTTCGTCCGAAAGATTATCAGACGCAGGACACTGTGTTTACATTCAAAGCTCCTGAACTTGGATCTTACGTGATGCGTATCATACCGGATATTCGTGCGAAGAGAGATAGTGAAAGCAAGTTTGATGTAACACGTTTCAAAGTGCTGACGTGCCGTTTGCCGGACAAACAGTATCAAGTGGTGACGCTGGATGGACAGACAGGGCATCCTATTCCCCATGCGAAAGTGACGATGTACAGTAATGACGAAAAAGTGTTGCAGGAGTTTACGACAAACGAAGAGGGTAAGGTCGTATTTCCCTGGAAATCCGAATACCGCTATCTGAAAGCTTCCAAGGGGACGGATACGGCAATGCCGAAACAAGGCATTTATGCAGGAAGTTACGGATATTACGGCGACGAAGATAAAGTGACTGAAAATATGACTTTATTGACCGACCGTTCTTTGTATCGTCCCGGACAGACTGTGTATGTGAAGGGAATTGCTTATTCTCAACAATCGGATACGGCGAATGTACTTCCGAACAAGGAATATACGGTGACTTTATTGGATGTAAACAATCAGGAAGTAGGGCAGAAGTCGGTACGTACCAATGAGTTCGGTTCGTTTACCACCGATTTCGCATTGCCTTCGGCCTGTCTGAACGGAATGTTTTCTTTGAAAGCGGGAAGAGGCCATACAGGCATTCGGGTAGAAGATTATAAACGTCCGACATTTGATATCACTTTTGAAAAGCAACAAGGAAGTTACAAACTGGGTGATGAGGTACAGGTGAAGGGTAAGGTACAATCTTATAGTGGTGTGCTGCTTCAGGATCTTCTGGTGAAATATACGGTAAAGCGTTCTGCATACAGCCTTTGGCGGTTTGCGGAATCTGTGCAGATTGCTTCCGGTGAAGTGATGGCCAATGAGAATGGAGAATTCACGATACCGGTTCGTTTGCAGGAAAGTGACTCTTATAAGAATAATGATAAGGTATATTATCGTTATTCCATTGAGGCCACTGTTACCAATGTGGCAGGTGAAACACAATCTTCTACGGACGTGATTTCGGCAGGAAACCGTTCGTTGATTTTGCAGGTGGAATTGCAAGATAAGACTTGCAAGGATCAACCCTTCGAAACAATGTTTAAAGTGCAGAACCTGAATGGACAACCTGTGGAGGTGAAGGGGAATTATTACTTGTACCCTGCCAAAGACAAGGACTTTAAGCAGTTGGAAGAGAAACCGGTTGCAACGGGAACCTTTACTTCTAATGAAGACATGACGCTCGACTGGAAGAATCTTCCATCGGGACCTTATGTGCTGAAAGCATCAGTGAAAGATAATCAGGGCAAGGAAGTGACTGCTGACACCAACACGATTCTTTTCTCTGTTGAGGACAAACGTCCGCCTGTAGAAACGACGATGTGGTTCTATGGTGCAAATACGGAATTTGATGCTGCCCATCCGGCCGTGTTCTGTTTCGGTACGTCGAAAAAAGATGCTTATGTGATGATGAACGTATTTTCCGGTGATAAATTGCTGGAGAGCAAGACGTTGAATTTGTCAGATACGATTGTACGTTTCGAGTATCCATATCGGGAAAGTTATGGGGATGGTGTCTTTGTGAATCTCTGTATGGTGAGGGACGGACAGGTTTATCAGGAACAGGTGCGGCTGACCAAACGGATTCCTGATAAGACACTGACTATGAAGTGGGAAGTGTTCCGTGATAAATTGCGTCCGGGACAAAAGGAAGAATGGAAGCTGACGATTAAAACGCCGCAAGGACAAGCTGCTAACGCGGAAATGCTGGCAACGATGTATGATGCTTCCTTGGATAAAATATGGAATCGGCAACAGAATTTCCAAATCTATTATAACCAGATTGTCCCATATTCTAACTGGATGAGTGGATATTCCGGCAATAATTCATTCAACTACTGGTGGAATACGAAGAGTCTCAAAGTGCCATCACTGGAGTATGACCATTTTGTGATGCTATCGGACTATTATAATAATGGAAGAGATTTGGGTGAAGTAATAGTGAGAGGATATGGCTCGACGAGAAAGTTGACGGTGACAGGTAGCGTTTCGACATTGGACGTTGCAACTTTAAGGAGTAATGCGCCAAAGATGAAATCGGCTATGGCTGCTGATGCCATGACTAATGTTGAATTTCAATCGGAAATGATACCCACGGGAGAAAAAGCGGATGAGGCATCTGACAACGAAATGCTTCCCGAAGCATCTGCTGACTTGCGTACCAATTTAGCAGAAACAGCATTCTTCTATCCTCAACTTCGCACCAATGAACAGGGAGAGATCTCTTTCTCATTCACGATGCCTGAAAGTCTGACGCGTTGGAACTTCCGTGGATATTCTCATACAAAGGGAATGTTGACGGGAACATTGGATGGCGAAGCTACCACAAGCAAAGAATTTATGCTGACTCCTAATCTCCCTCGTTTTGTGCGTGTGGGTGATAAGACTTCTCTGGCAGCTTCTATCTCTAATATGACTGGTAAGCCGCAAGCCGGAACGGTCAGTCTGGTCCTTTTTGACCCGATGACAGAGAAGGTTATCAGTACACAAAAACAGAAATTCAGCCTTGCTGCCGGAAAGACAATGGGTGTGGACTTCCAGTTTATCGTTAGTGATAAATACGAAATAGTGGGATGCCGGATGATTGCCGACAGTGGTACTTTCAGCGATGGAGAACAACAGTTGCTTCCGGTTCTTAGCAATAAAGAGCATTTGGTGGAGACACTTCCAATGCCAGTGCGTGGAGAAGAAACCCGTACTTTCTCACTCGATCATCTGTTCAATCAACAAAGTAAAACAGCCACAGATCGTAAACTAACTGTTGAATTTACAGGAAACCCGGCTTGGTATGCCGTTCAGGCATTGCCTTCATTGAGTCTTCCGACAAGTAATAACGCTATTTCCTGGGCTACTGCCTACTATGCCAATACATTGGCTTCGTTTATCATGAACAGTCAGCCGAAGATCAAAGCGGTATTTGAAAGTTGGAAACTGCAAGGAGGTACGAAAGAAACGTTCTTGAGCAATCTGCAAAAGAATCAGGAAGTGAAGAATATCATTTTGTCCGAGTCTCCCTGGGTACTCGAAGCACAGACGGAAGAGCAACAGAAAGAGCGCATCGCCACCTTGTTTGATTTGAATAACATCCGTAGTAATAATATCGCAGCTTTGACTCGATTGCAGGAGTTACAGAACTCAAATGGGGCATGGTCCTGGTATAAAGGAATGAACGGGAGTCGATCTGTAACTACCTATATCGCCGAACTGAATGCCCGTCTGGCTATGCTGACAGGTGAGAAATTAAGCGGATCGGCTCTTTCCTTGCAACAGAAGGCTTTCGCTTACCTTCATCAATCAGCTTTGGACGAGTATAAGGAAATCCTGAAAGCACAGAAAGACGGTGTGAAGTTTACTGGCGTTTCGGGCAGTATTCTGCAATATTTGTATCTCATCGCTATTTCGGGAGAGCAGGTACCCGCAGCCAATAAAGCGGCTTATACCTATTATCTTTCTAAGGTAGGAGAATTGCTGACTTCTCCTTCGATGGATACAAAAGCGATTGCCGCCATTGTGCTTGATAAAGCCGGACGCAAGAAGGAAGCGCAGGAATTTGTCGCTTCTCTGAAAGAACATCTGACGAAGACAGATGAACAGGGAATGTTCTTTGCTTTCAACGAGAATCCATATACATGGGGCGGAATGCAGATGCAGGCTCATGTAGATGTGATGGAAGCGCTGGAACAGACAGGTGGCAATACCGATACAGTGGAAGAAATGAAACTTTGGTTGTTGAAGCAAAAGCAGACACAACAGTGGAATTCTCCGGTAGCTACTGCCGATGCGGTATTTGCATTGCTGATGAAGGGCGCTAATTTACTCGACAATCAGGGAGATGTACGGATTGTGATTGCTAATGAAGTGCTGGAAACTGTTAGTCCAAGTAAAACGACTGTTCCTGGATTGGGATATATCAAACGTTCTTTCACACAGAAGAATGTGGTGGATGCCCGCAAGATTGAAGTGGAAAAGAGAAATCCGGGTATTGCTTGGGGAGCTGTGTATGCAGAATTTGAATCTCCTGTCAGTGATGTGAAACAACAGGGCGGCGACCTGAATGTTGAGAAACAGTTGTATGTGGAGCGTACGATGAATAACGTGCCTCAATTACAGCCTATTACTGCCAAAACGGTTCTTCAGGTAGGTGATAAAGTCGTTTCCCGTTTGAGCATCCGCGTAGACCGTCCGATGGACTTTGTACAGTTGAAAGATCAGCGGGGCGCTTGTTTCGAACCGATCGGCAGTATCTCCGGTTATCGTTGGAACAACGGGCTTGGCTATTACGTAGACATCAAAGATGCATCGACTAATTTCTTCTTCGATCATTTAGGAAAGGGTGTATACGTGTTGGAATATAGTTACCGTGTCAGTCGTGCAGGAACTTACGAAACTGGTTTGGCAACTATGCAGTGTGCTTATGCACCGGAATACGCTTCGCATTCTGCTTCGATGACAATTATTATTAAATAGTTCCGGCAGGGGATTTTTATTCTCACCGACGAGCGAGGCGTTCCTCACCGATGAAGAGGGTGTTCCTCACCGAGGAAGGCATCCTTCGTCGGTGAGGAACTTTTTTCTTATAAACAGGGGCTTACAAGGACTGCTATTAAGTAAAGTCTTTTCCCAATCTGTGTTAATCTGTGTAATCTGTGGTGAAAAACTCATCTAAAACCCCTACATTTGTGCACCAAAATAAAAAATAT
>PPYE01716423.1_pt1 | contig 11078 bp, 9 predicted proteins | sample 1559881 | NCBI WGS metagenome assembly PPYE01 (sample SAMN08240022, study PRJNA423297) | Human gut metagenome, whole genome shotgun sequencing project.
AGAGGGTAAAGAAGTACTTTCTCCGTTGGAAGGCAAGTTCTTCTTAGTGAAAGGTGCGCAGGAAACTCCTTTGCAAGTAGGTGACACTGTGAAAGAAGGTGATGTAATCTGCTATGTAGAAGCGATGAAGACCTACAATGCCATCCGTGCAGAGTTTGGCGGTACAGTGACTGCTATCTGTGTCAACCCGGGAGATGCTGTTTCAGAAGATGACGTATTAATGAAGATAGGATAATGAACGAAATATTTGAGAACTTATATGACATGACTGCGTTCAGCAATATCATTGCCGAACCGCAGTTCCTGATAATGTATGCCATCGCGTTCGTTCTGCTCTATTTGGGTATTAAGAAACAGTACGAGCCGTTGCTGCTTGTCCCCATCGCTTTCGGTGTGTTGCTAGCCAACTTCCCCGGAGGAGATATGGGCGTGATTCAGGCCGACGAAAATGGTATGGTGATGGTAAACGGAGTGTTGAAGAACATCTGGGAAATGCCTTTGCATGACATTGCCCACGAACTGGGAATCATGAACTTCATCTACTATATGTTGATTAAAACAGGTTTCCTGCCTCCGATCATCTTTATGGGTGTCGGTGCGCTGACGGACTTCGGGCCGATGTTGCGTAATCTGCATCTTTCTATATTCGGTGCAGCTGCACAGTTGGGTATCTTTACCGTGTTGCTGGTAGCCATCCTGATGGGATTCACTCCACAGGAAGCCGCTTCTCTGGGCATTATCGGTGGCGCGGATGGTCCGACAGCCATCTTTACCACCATCAAACTGGCGCCGCATTTGCTGGGCCCGATTGCCATTGCCGCTTATTCGTATATGGCGCTCGTTCCGGTGATTATTCCGCTGGTAGTGAAACTGTTCTGTACGAAGAAAGAGTTGAGCATCAACATGAAAGAACAGGAAAAGAAGTACCCTTCGAAGACTGAAATCAAGAACCTGCGTGTATTGAAGATTATCTTCCCGATCGTGGTAACTACTATTGTTGCCCTCTTCGTGCCAAGTGCAGTGCCTTTGGTGGGTATGTTGATGTTTGGTAATTTGGTGAAAGAAATCGGAACCAACACATTCCGCTTGTTCGATGCCGCTTCCAATAGCATCATGAATGCTGCCACCATCTTCCTCGGACTGTCTGTAGGAGCAACGATGACAGCCGAAGCATTCCTCAATTGGACAACAATCGGTATTGTGATCGGTGGATTCCTTGCATTTGCACTTTCTATAACCGGTGGTATTTTCTTTGTGAAGCTGGTAAATCTCTTCTCAAAGAAGAAAATCAATCCGCTTATCGGCGCCACTGGTTTGAGTGCCGTTCCGATGGCGAGCCGTGTAGCCAATGAGATTGCTTTGAAATACGATCCGAAGAATCACGTATTGCAGTATTGCATGGCAAGCAACATCTCCGGAGTAATCGGTTCTGCCGTAGCTGCGGGTGTGTTGATCTCCTTCCTTGCGTAAGGTAATTCCTGCCTGAAAAAGACTTTTTATACATTCACACTTGGAAGATTCGTTTGATAGCGTTATCTTTGTGTGAATGTATAACAGTAAAAATAGCAAGCGTATGAGTGCAATGTCATTGGAAGCCGAAAAGAACGAACTGATTCGGCGGATTCTGGATGTGGATGATGTCGCTATTCTGCGGAGAGTGAAATCGATGTTGAGTTGTGAAGAAGAGCAAACGAATGTTGTCGCAGAGGAAGCAGCTCCCTACCAGACAAAGGCGGAGATTCTGGCAAGCTTAGATCAGGCGTGTAAGGAACTGAAACTGAATCTGGAGGGTAAGTTGGAGTTTAAGTCATTAGATGATGCCCTTAATGAAATATAGAATAAGCGTTACCCTCGAATTTTTAAGGGAAATGAAGCATTTGTCAAAACGGTATAAATCGTTGAAAGAAGATCTTAGGAATTTTGGAAATGATTTGTTATTAAATCCTGAACAAGGAGTCAGTTTGGGCAACAATCTTCGTAAAATACGTATAGCGATAACTTCGAAAAATAAAGGTAAAAGTGGAGGTGCACGGGTGATAACCTATACGATAATCTGGACAGAAATAGATACAGAGATAAAATTGCTCACTATTTATGATAAGTCAGAACGTGCAAATATCACAGATAAGGAAATAGAAGATATCTTGAAGCAAAACGGTATTTTGTAGTCCTTATGATATAAAAAGAAATCGTCCTGTTTCACGGTTACGTGATAACAGGACGATTTCTTTTATAAGACTAAGGCTTTGTGAACAAGTTTCTTTTGTTTCTAAATTTATTCACTGATAACCTTTCTGTATTCCGCTACCGCCATCTTTTCCGACAGATACGCATTAATCAGATTGGTGTGCGCTTGTGTCCATGACAATTGCGCGGAGAGCACATCCACCATATTTGCCTTTCCCTCATTATACGAGAAAGAAACCAAATCAAGATTTTCATTAGCCAGACTCATAGTCTCTTTGGCGGTTTTCACTTGATATTCCGTTTCCGTCAGTTTGGTCAGGGCGGCAGAAAGTTCCTCGTTGATATTATCCGTCACATAACTTTGTTGCAGTTTCTGTATGCTGATATACGCTTTCTGCTGACGGTTTGTTTTGAACCGGGCTCCCCAACGGAAGATCGGTATATTCAGGTTAATGCCGACGATGGGATTGAAAGAAACGTCATAACCGAGGTTAGGTGTAGCTGTAGCCCATCCGCCGCTAAAATACATATTCAATTGCGGGTTGAACTGGCTAAGAGCCGCTTTGCGTTGCGCCTGACTTTTCATGATATTCACCTCCGTACTTTCGTAATCCGCGCGACGTTGCAGTACATTCTCCAGAGAAAGGATCTGCACCGGAGCGGAAGCCGTGTCAATCGTGTACAGACTGTCTACGGGATTGTTCGGCTCTTCTCCCATCAGGATATTCAGCTTTTGCAGCGCCAGCGTATAGTTCTGACGCGCCTTGATATATTGCAATTCCGCTTCTTTCAACCGGGTGGAAATCATTAATAAGTCCGTGCGACTAATCATACCGTCGTTAAAACGATCCTGAATGATGTCATACTGTTGCTTCACAATACTTTGATACTTGTCCGCCGCCTGCAACATAGCCTGTGAAGCGGAAGCGTTCCAGTAAACTGCATCGCTCTGATAATGAATCTGGTCGATGGTGAGCTCCTCATTTAGTTGATTCAGCCTTTCGCCCGCTTTGGCAATCTTGTGCTGGGCGTTGAGTGCCCCGCCCGTGTACAACGGTTGTGAGACGATAAATACACCTTGATAGGTGTGGTTGCGGTATTCGCCTACCGGTTCGTTCCAGGCATTAAGGTCGCTCATGTTGAGGGTCCCGTCCGCATTGACATCTATTTTTGGCAAGAATCCCGTGTGAGCAATCTTCCGTGCTTCCGTACTTGCCATTGTCTTTAGTTTCTGTTGCTTCAGAATTTGACTGTAAGCTTCCACTTTATCCCGGTAAGCTTCCCGGCTAAGATAGGGCTGCTGTGCCCTGGCAGTGAGACCGAGGAACAGCAGAGACAGAGTTATAAGTTGAGTTTTCATTTTATTCAATCTAAACAATAAATTCAAGTTTCATATAAGAGAAGGCAATCAGCCTTTGATTCTTTGAATGGCACAATAGGCTACCGGAAGAACAAACAATGTCAGTGCCGAAGCCACCAACAAACCTCCCATAATCGTAGCCGCCATACCGCCGAACATCGCGTCGAACAACAATGGCAACATACCCAGAATGGTAGTGCCGGACGCCATTGCTACGGGGACAATACGACTCGTTGTAGCACTGACAACAGCATCCAACGGCTTTTTGCCCGTCTTTGCTTCCAGATCAATCTGTTCCACCAGTACAATCGCATTTTTGATATTCATCCCAATCAATCCGAGCAAACCAAGGATGGAGAAGAAGTCGAACGACTTGCCTAGCAACACCAATCCCAAAACGATACCGATAAAAATAAGCGGTAACATCAACAAGATCACTGTCGGCTTACGATACGTCCTGAACAGGAACAACAGCGTGACGAACATCAGGAAGAATGTCAACGGTAAATTCTTGGCCAACGCCTCGTTAGACTCCACCTGACTTTCCTGTTCCCCGAAATACTTCATCGTATACCCCTCCGGCACTTTTATCTCTTTCTGCACCAGCGGCCAAACCTCATTGAAAGCAGCAATCGCATTCACTCCGCGACGCGGATCGCATTGCGCCATCATCACCATTTGCCGGTTGTAATCCTTCACATTCGAGAAACGATATTGGAAATCAAATTCCGATACCACCTGTTCCAGACTGGTCGTTTCATTCCCCGTGCCGAACACGGGCAACGTGCGCAGGTCGTTGATGCGGAACGAATCCACCGTGTTATCCTTCAATAAGATAGGAAGCACCTGATCGCCCTGCCGGTACTCTCCAAGCGTCATACCTGTGGTTCCGATCTGGATACTTTGTGCCATTCCCTGACGCGATACCCCTAACGGTTGCGCCCGTTCGGGACTATATACAGGCTTCCATACAGGAACTTTATTTCCCCACGAATTGCGCACATTGATTAAATCCGGATTCCGGTGCATAATCTCCAAAGCCTGGTTGGTGAGCGCCACAAGCGTGTCCACATTCGGACCGATAAATCCGATTTCGATAGCGGCATCCACCGCAGGCGACAGTTTGAACAGACTGGTACGGGTAATCGCATTCGGATAATTCGCCTTCATGTACGCGTCGAAATCTTCTTCATACTCTTTCGTATATTTACTGTCCGTCAATTCAACTAATACATTGGCAAAATTCGGTTTCGGCCCCACCGAAGTAGAAGCCAGGTAATACCTTAACGGCGTGCTACCGAAGGTGATCGATACTTTCTTCACTTCCGGCTGCTTTGCCAGATGCTCTTCCACGGATTTCATCTCTTTCACTACGTCATTGATGCTATACCCGTCGGGATAAAACACGTCCGCCCGGAAATAAGGCTTATCGAGAGAAGGGAAGAAGTTTTGCGGCATCATTCCCATGATAACCAGCGAAGCAACAAAGAGCACTACCATCGAACCCAGTGTCAATGTTTTCCTGCGAATCAGCGTGCGGAGGATGGAGGCGAATTTGTGATAGAACGGTTTGTCATACGGGTCTTTCGTGCCGTCCTTTGCTTTCGCTTTCAGGATGAAATTACCGAAAACAGTGGTCTGCGTCAGCGCGAGCACCCAGCTCAATCCCAGCGAGATGGCAAGCACCACAAAAAGCGGTTTCACGATTTCCGCCACGGCAGAAGGAGCAAGGTAGAGTGGGAGGAACGAACAGATAGCGATGAACGTAGCCCCAAGCAATCCCCATTGCGGACCGGTTGCGCCGTCTATCAGCGCTTTCCGCCGGTCTACTCCGCGGGCGATGGCAATCTGTGCGTTGTCCGTTACCACGATGGCGTTATCCACCAGCATCCCCATGGCGATGATAAATCCCGCCAATGATGTACGGTTCAGTCCGACACCGAAGAAAGACATGATAAGTAATGTGCCGCCAATAGAGAAAATCAGTGACGAGCCGATCAGCACACCTGCGCGCAAACCCATCACCAACATGATAATCACAATTACAATCAGAATCGATTCGATCAGATTGATGATAAATCCGTTGTTGGCTTCGTTGGCAATTTCGTTCTCCAGATACAGGCTTTGCAGTTCCAGTCCCACAGGCAGCAGTGGCAACAATTCGTCCAGTTTGGCTTTCACGTTCTTGCCCGTCTGCACCACGTCCCGTTGCGGGTCGGTGGAGACGCCGATGCCGATGGCACGTTTGCCGTTCACGTGCATGATGTTGGATGGAGGGTTCATGTACCCTTTTTCGATGACGGCGATATCGCCCAGTTTCACTTGTCCGGCTTTGGTGGTAATCACCTGGTTGCGGATATCGTCTACGGTGGTATACATACCGTTGGCAGTCACCCGGAGCTGTTGCTCGCCGGCACGGATTTCTCCGGTATTGATAATCTGGTTCTGCGATTGCAACAGACTGGCAAGCTGTTTCGGGTCGATGCCCATACCTACGAGCTTATTGGTGGAAATAAAAATATTGACCACCTCCGTCTGCGTCCCGAACAGGGCGACTTTCATCACCCCGTCCGCCGTCACTACCTGCGTCTTGATCCGTTCCGCCCAGTTGCGCATCTCTTCGTATGTGTAACCGTCGTCCGCCGTCAGACCGTAATAGATACCGAACACGTCGCCGAAATCATCGGAAACCGTCGGTGCGGAAGCACCGCTCGGCAACTGTGGCTGTATATTAAGCACCTTCCGTCGCAACTCATCCCACTTCTGCGGAATGGAGCTTGCCGACAAGGAAGGTTGCAACTCGAATGTGATTTTTGAGAGCCCGTACATCGATTCTGATTTTATCTTGTACACACCGCTCATACTTTGAATTTCACGAGAGATAGGCTCGGTAATCAACCGCTCCACTTCTGCCGGTTCGGCACCCGGATAGCGGGTCATAATAACCGCCGACTTTATGACGAAAGGAGCATCCTCTTTCTTACCCAGCTTGCCGAAGGAAGTGATTCCCCCAATCAGCAATACAGCAAGAAAGAAATAGATGATTTTCGTATTATCTAATGAATATTTGGCTAAACTCATAATAAATGATCGTTGATAATTGATGAATGACAGCGGATAAATGATTACATAATCATTTACCAACTATCACCTGTCAACAGTTGTGATAGATTCTCCTTCTACTAGTTGGTATACGCCTGCTATGACGATTTTTTCACCGGGTTTCAAACCTTCCGAGATGAGCGCCTGTGCTTCTCCGGTCGGGGCGTTGACGGTCACTTCCCGTTTGTGGACTTTGTTGTCTTCTACCACCCAGACATACATTTTATTCCCTTCGCTTTCGCCGAATACGGCACTAAGCGGTACAATCGTCCAGCTATCCTGCACCAACGGACCTACATCTGCCGTGAAACGGATGCTGCACGTGAAACCGGGTTTAACAGCATACAGATCGCGGTCGAATGACGGATCGTCAATCGTGATGCTGACCGGAATTCCTGTGCCATCCGTAGAAATATCAAGATATTCTTCCAGTTTCGCTTGAAACACGTGTCCTTTAAATGTGTCGAACTCTACAAGGAAACGCGGGTCTTTGGCGCGCAACAAATAAAGATACGCATCCGGAATGGTGAATTTGATACGCAGATTGTGTGTATTGACAAGCTGCACGATCCCCTCACCGGAGTTGACACGCTGATAGTTTTCCACCAGTCGTTTTTCGATAGAACCGTCGAAAGGAGCTGTCAGCTTGGTGTCGCGCATATTGTTGGCAGACAGTTCGTATTCAGACTTCGCCTTCTGGAAGTTGGCGAGGCTGATTTCATATTCCTGTACGGAGATCGCTTGCCGGGAGAGGAGCCGTTTGTTACGTTCCACTTGTGCCGAAGCCGTTTCGTATGCCGATTTCGTAGCGGCATATTGCAACGCAATGTCTCTGGGGTCGATAGCTGCGATGAGTTGTCCTTTTTTCACTTTCTGTCCTTCGATGACAGGAAGCTGGATGATTTGTCCGTTGACCCGGAAAGCCAGCTTCACATATTCCACCGCTTCCACGATTCCCGAGAAATCTTTTCTGATAATCGATCTTGACTCGACAATCGTAGTCTTTACGGGACGTGCAGTTGTCGTTGTCGTTTCTTTTTTCTGTCCGCAGCCAGCCAGCAAGATTGCAGCCGCCAGGACGAATCCAAATTTCTTTTTCATATACCACGTTGATGTTTAGAGGTTTTGCGTTGATAAATAGCGAATAATATACTAAAACAACTCCTGTTTATTTATGTTCAATATTCCTGTCTTTTCATATCCTGCCTCTTAACCTTTATATGGAACACAAAAAAAACGGGAACTTTACCGTTTCTAAGGTAAAATTCCCGTCCAACTCTTTTGTTTCATTTTACATCATCAGGTTCTGACCTCCAATGACGCCTGCAATAGCAGTAGCAACCGCAATGACGACTTTTAAAATCGTATTCCAAATGGATTTCTTCATAATTCAACACCTCCTTTCCATACCACACTATCCTCTATTACCTACTATATTACGCTGCCGGATCGGGCGCTTCCTGACCACCGCCGCCCGGTTTGTCATCACCCGAACCTCCGGTGTTGCCACCGCCTCCCGCTCCCAGTGCTTTCGTCAACTGGTTGACGTGGATATATGACGCTCCCTGAATCAGCGCACGGGTGATATTTCCACCGGCATCCCGCGTATATTCCGGGGTAAACTGGCAACGCAATCCCGTGATTTGTGCCGGACTAACATCGGCTTCCGCATCCACCCCCTTGCAGCGTGACTGGCACACCATGGTAAATGTGCCCAATCCTTCGAGTTTCACTGTCCTGCTGTTGAGCAACTGCTCGCGCATCACTGCCATCAGGTTTCGGATCACGTTGTGCACGTCACCGGCCGTCAGTGATGACCGTTCGGCAATCGTTTCGCCAATCATTTGCGTCGGCAGGGGAGGAAACATGAAACGGTATCTGCCGGTAAGTGAAGGCAAACGCTTGAATATCTGTGTATTTGCTTGCATTTCTACGCAAAAAACAGTATCTTTACATGACGTAAATAATAAATTAAAAGAAGAAAATCTATGAAGAAAACGGAATTGGCATTACTCTATATGCCGTATGCAAGTGCCGATGTGGCAAGAAGACATTTAAATAAATGCATCCGCCGAAACCGGGAGCTGCTGGAGGCTCTCGAAGCTACCGGCTGGGCGTTTTGGATACATTGGCTCACACCGTTGCAGGTGGAGCTGATTGAGAAGTATTTGGGAGAGCCTTAATCCCTAAATCCATCCCTCTGACGAGAATAAGTCTTTGGCTCCCTTCCACGGTTGCACCTGCATGCCCGGTTCGGGTGGCGGCGTACAAGGGGAATATCTTCCGTTGGTCACATCGTAGCAGAACGCTGCGTTTCCCTTTGTTCCGAAATTACGGAAACGGGTTTTCTCGACGTGTATATACACGATCCCCATTTCATCCTGACGGTCTACCACTATTCCGTAGTCCGTCATGTTGAAAAAGTTGGCCGAGCCGTTGATGTCATACATGGTGGGAACTTCCGTTTTCTGCGTGCCGTATTGCTTGTTCATCTTTCTCGGATGCGCCACCAGAATGACGAGGCAGGAGTTGAGCCGGGCAAAACGTGCCAGACTATTCATGAATGAACCGATATACCCTGTCTCCGTCATGCCTGCCGGGATCTGATGGTTGATGTAATTGTACGGGTCGATGACAAACACACGGATGCCGTGACGGTGTACCAGTTCGCGTGCCTTCGACAAGACGTTGCCCAGTGTGAAATCCCCGTCCGGAAGAATGTGCCAGACGCGTTGCGAAAGATAATCCACTACGCGGGCGAATTCCTCCTCCGTAGAGAAATCTTTGCGGAAACGGTGTCCCAGCAGTTTTTCCGCCAGTTTGGCATGATGATACTCGATTGGCGTGTTCTCCGGGCTGAAATATCCCGCTCGCCAATCTTGGCGGGTGCAGAGCCGGAGCACTATCTCATCCACAAAGTCCGATTTGCCATGTCCGGGAATACCGGTGACGGTGAGCACCCGCCCCGTTTCCAGCCTCATGATTTCGTCCAGATTCGGTATTCCCAATTCCACGCCCGAAGTATACCCCTCTTCAAACAGTTGGTGCAACCCCTCCCGTAAGTCTTCTGCCGTAAACGTACCTTCCAGGCGGGGGATGGGCGCGTCTTCCAGTGCCTTCAGTAGTGCGTCCGGGCCTTCCGCCACGAGCAGTTCGTTGGCGTCCTTGTATGCTTCGCCGTAGGTGACGATACGGCAGCGGTCTACCCCCAGCCGTCGGGAGAGTTCCCGGCACAGTTCCCGTCCCTTGCGGTCGGTGTCCACCGACAGATAAATCACTTGTTTCTGCTCGAAATGAGATTCCGACAATTCGTCCAGCCAGTCCAGTTGACTGTTGGCACCGTTCGGCACGGAAATGACATCCGTCCGGCCGACAGCCATGTAGGAGAGGGCATCAAATTCCCCTTCCACGAGGATGCACTCCGGCGTGTCGCGGATGGCGTCGATGTTGTAAGGGATGGTGCGCGCTCCTTGCAGCAATTTGAAGTGCTTTTGTGAGTCGCGGAACTTTGTGTTCACCAATTCCCCGTTTTCGAAAAAGTTGAAGCAGAGACAGTCCCTCTTTTCCCAGCCTTTCTCCTTTCCGGATATAGGCATCGAGATGGAGGCGAAAGCCACGCCAGCTTCCACCAATACTTCCGGCGGAATGTGGCGGACGTCACGACACCATTCAATTTGCTTCTGTGTGAGTGCCCCTTGCTCTGGGTCGCCGTGCGGCTTTTCAGTGGGCGGACAACTGGAGTTGCTACCTGTTGCCGTTGGAAATTTGACCAACGGATCACCCAGCTTTCTGCCTTTTCCGGCATATATGGCTGCCGAACCGTGTGCGCCGCAGTAGTGGCACAAATACAGTTTGGTATCGAGGTTGACACTTAGTGATTTATCACGCTTATCCGTCCGTTGGGCATGACACCAGGGACATTTTGTTTTCATTTTGCCGCTTGTGCGACCGTGGGTATCAATACCCAGTTCTTTGAATCTATCCATATTTAGTAAATGATTGAGAGATAATATGCTATCGTGTCCATTCGTTCGTCACCGGATTCCAGATATGTGCCGCCGAAGGTCGCGGCTTGGCATAAGCGGGGATGGGATGCCCGTCGTAGGTACGTATTCCGTTGGTGATGGTTTCGTAGGGCGAACATTGCTGTTGCTCTTGCCGGTTTTTGAGAAACTTCTTCAGTGCCACCTGCGTTGTGGATGACACATGGCTTCCCTGCCGGGTGAGATTGGCGAAATAGTTTTTTATTTCGTGCAGGCTGTTCATCGAGCTTTCATTCCCCCGTAAGATGATTTGCTCCCGTAAATAGTTGAAGAACCATTCTTTTTCTTCCATCATCAGCCGGGGGATGCCCGACTGAATGGCTACGACTTCATACCAGGATGTGTCGTTCATTGCCTCCTGTAGATTTTCTTCCCATGCGTTGGGG
>PPYE01321246.1_pt1 | contig 11076 bp, 8 predicted proteins | sample 1559881 | NCBI WGS metagenome assembly PPYE01 (sample SAMN08240022, study PRJNA423297) | Human gut metagenome, whole genome shotgun sequencing project.
CAGATATTCTTTACCCGGATGCTGTTTTCCTGTCTGACGGACGCGGATTTCCTGGACACGGAGGCCTTTATGGACGGCTCCCCCCGGCCGGAGCACCCCGCCCCTCTGGATGACCTTTGGGAGCGGCTCCAGCGCCATATCTCCGGCTGGTTTCCCCCTCAGGGAGAGCTGAACTCCCGCCGCTGCGCCGTTCTGGAGCAGTGTATCCGGATGGGCAAAACCCAGCCCCCCGGCCTGTTTACCCTCACCGTCCCCACCGGGGGCGGAAAGACGGTGGCCTCCCTGGCCTTCGCCCTGGCCCAGGCCAGGGCCAGGGCCAGGGGCCTGCGGCGGATCATCTATGTGATCCCCTACACCTCCATCATCGAGCAGACCGCCCAGGAGTTCCGAACCATCCTGGGGGCGGAGAATGTGCTGGAACACCACTCCAACGCCGCCTATGAAATCGACGCCGAGGCCACTCCAAAAACGGTCCGCCTGGCCCAGGCCGCGGAGAACTGGGACATGCCCGTGGTGGTGACCACGGCGGTGCAGTTCTTTGAATCCCTCTATGCCAACCGCCCCTCCCAGTGCCGCAAGCTCCACAACCTGGCCGGAAGCGTCATTCTCTTCGACGAGGCCCAGCTGCTCCCCCTTCCCTGCCTGCGGCCATGCGTCCACGCCATCGCCCAGCTGGTTCAGCATTATGGCGCATCCGCCGTCCTCTGTACCGCCACCCAGCCCGCACTGGGGCCGCTCTTTGCGGAGTTTCTGCCCGGCCGTCCGGCAGTGGAGCTCTGTCCGCCGGAGCTGTGTCCCCCGGAATCCTTCCGCCGGGTGTGCTTCCGCCAGGCGGGCCGGCTGGACTGGGATACACTGTCCGGACAGCTCCAGCAGCACGAGCAGGTGCTCTGCGTTGTCAACAGCCGCAAGAGCGCCCAGGAGATCTTTACGCGGCTCTCCGGCGAGGGGAACTTTCACCTCTCTACCCTCATGTATCCCGCCCACCGGCGCGCCAAGCTGGAGGAGATCCGCCGCCGGCTCCGGGAGGGGCTCCCCTGCCGGGTGATCTCCACCTCCCTGATTGAGGCCGGGGTGGATGTGGACTTTCCCGCCGTGTTCCGGGAAGAGGCGGGCCTGGACTCCATCCTCCAGGCCGCCGGCCGGTGCAACCGGGAGGGCAAGCGCCCCGTCTCGGAGAGCATCGTCACCCTTTTCCGGGGGGAGGCCGCCCCGCCGCCTCTGTTCCAGACCGCCATCGGCGCGGGCCGCATGGTGCTGGAGCAGTATGACGACATCGCCTCCCGGGAGGCGATCCAGGCCTACTTCCATACGCTGCTGGAGCTGAAGGGGGCGGAAGCGCAGGACATATATGGTATTCTGCCCAAGATTCGCACGGAGCTGTTCCCCTTCCAGTCCGTGGCGGAGCGCTTCCACATGATCGACAGCCCCACCCGGACGGTCTACATCCCATTGGGCGCGGGCGCGGAGCTGGTCGGACGGCTTCGGGCCGGAGAGCGGAGCCGGGCGCTGTTCCGCCAGCTCGGCCAATACGGCGTATCTATCTACGAAAACCACTTCGCCGCCCTGGACCAGGCCGGGGATCTGGAGCGGCTGGAGGATGGCTCCGCCATCCTTGCCACCCTGTCCCTCTATTCAGAGGAAACCGGGCTGTCCCTGGAGGCGGACTGTGGGAAAGCCTTCTTTGTCTAAACAGCAGGGGAGCGGAGACGCTTCCGTCTCCGCTCCCCTGTGCCTCCTAATTAATATACATTTCTATATTTCAATCCACGCATGTTGCGACAGAAAATATTATATCACATGTGTCAACAAAAATTCATAGATATGTATTTTAAATAGTTTGACAGATGACTAACTCTGATGTATAATATAGTCGTCTAAATGAATAGACGCAGGATGGAACGCCGGGCAGACGTGAGGTCTCATTCACTCTCTACTCCGTCTGCCGGTGCTTCCCCTGTCCAAACAATATATTATGTATTATGAAAGGAGTGAACGCCTATGTCCATTCAGCTGGAGGTCTGGGGGGATTATGCCCTCTTTACCCGCCCGGAGATGAAAGTAGAACGGGTGAGCTACGATATCATGACCCCCTCCGCCGCCCGGGGGCTGGTGGAGGCCATCTACTGGCATCCTGGGCTGAAGTGGATCATCGACCGCATCCATGTGTGCGCTCCCATCCGCTTCACCAACCTGCGGCGCAACGAGGTCAAGTCCACTCTCTCCGCCCGCTCGGCCCGGACGGTGATGGAGCGGGGCAAGGGGGAGCTGTATCTGTGCACATCCGACGACATTCAGCAGCGGGCCGCCCTGCTGCTGCGGGATGTGCGGTATGTTATTGAGGCCCATTTTGACATGACCAGTCAGGCCGCCCCCGGAGACAATCCGGGCAAGTTTCAGGACATTGTCAAGCGCCGCATCAAAAAGGGGCAATTCTACCACCAGCCCTGCTTCGGCTGCCGTGAGTTCCCCGCCCATTTCCGCTGGTGCGAGGAGTTGCCCCCCTGCCCGAAGGAGCTGCTGGGAGAGCGCGACTTGGGCTGGATCCTGTACGATATGGACTATACAAATCCGGAGGATATCCGCCCCCTGTTCTTCCGCGGCACCCTGCGGGACGGGGTGCTGGAGGTACCCGCCCGGGAAAGTGGGGAGGTGCGGGGATGATTTTGCAGGCACTGACCGAGTACTATCAATCGCTGGTTCAGGCGGAGAAAATTGCCGCGCCTGGGTGGAAATCGTCCGATATTTCCTTTGTCCTCTGTATCAGTGACGAAGGGGAACTAGAGCAAGTCATCTCCATTAAAAATCAAGTCTCCCAAGGGAAGAAGACAGTATTACGTCCTCAATCAATGATACTGCCTGTACCAGCAGATGGAAGGACCTCCACTGCTGTGCGTCCAAACTTTCTATGGGACAAATCCGATTATCTGCTTGGAATCAGCAAGGGCGGCACGCAGCGTGGTATTAAATATTTCAATGGAGCCAAAGAGTACCATGAAGCCATTTTATCTGGCGTGGTATCCCCAGCCGCTACTGCTCTGCTGGCCTTCTTCCAACAGTGGGATCCAGAAAAAGCTCCTGAACATCCTGCGCTTCAAGATGCCATGGAGGACATACTCAAGGGCGCGAACATGGTATTCCGCTATAGCGGCGGTTACATCCACGAAGATCCAGAGATTAGGGATGCATGGCAGAGGCACTATGCAGACCAGAGCACAGGGATAGAAATGACTTGCTTAGTCACAGGGAAACAAGCTGCAGTGGCGCGGATCCACCCCAAAATCAAAGGCATCATCAACGGCGAGGCTATGGGGAATACGCTGGTCGGCTTTAACTCTCCGTCGGTCTGTTCTTATGGGAAAGAGCAAAGCTATAATGCGCCTGTCAGCCAACAAGCCGCCTTCGCCTACACGGCCGCCCTCAATTACCTGCTGGCCGACCGGGAGCACGTCTACCGGCTCGGGGACGCCACCGTCGTCTGCTGGGCCAGAGGCGGCGGCGACGCCTACCAGGCCTTTTTCGGCGGGGCTCTGCTGGGGGCGCCGACGCCGTACAGCGCCGCGGATCTCCGCGGCATGACTGCACAGCTTTGCCAAGGAATACCCGTGGACTTTCAGGAGGAGAAGCTCGACCCCAACATGGACTTCTATATCCTCGGACTCTCCCCCAACGCCGCCCGACTGTCGGTGCGCTTCTTCCTCCACAATACCTTCCAGGGATTCCTGGAACACATCCAGTTCCACTACCGGCGGCTGGAGATCATTCGCCCCTCCTATGACAAGTTTGAGACCCTGCCCATCTGGAAGCTGCTGGACGAGACGGTAAACCAGAACGCCCGGGACAAGTCCCCCGCCCCCGATCTGGCCGGCGAGGTTCTGCGGGCGGTGCTGAACGACACCCGATATCCGGCCACCCTGCTCAACGGCGTCGCCCTCCGCATCCGGGCGGAACGGGAGGTCACCCGGGGCCGGGCCGCCATTCTGAAAGCCTATTACACAAAGCTGGCCGAGAGTACCGGCCGCGAACATCCTGATATACCGGAGGAGGTCTTGCAAGTGTCTCTCAATCCTGACGCCACCAATGTCCCCTATCTCCTGGGGCGGCTGTTCTCCGTGCTGGAGGCCGTCCAAGCCGCTGCCAACCCTGGCATCAACGCCACCATCCGCGACAAGTATTTCAGCGGAGCGTCGGCTACTCCTGCCGCGGTGTTCCCCGTCCTGGTCAATCTGGCTCAGAAGCATCTGAAAAAGCTGAACGCCGCCAACCGCGGTCTCTCCATCGCCTATGAGAAGCAGATGACCGAGCTGCTCTCCAAGCTGGGTACGGAATACCCCGCCCACCTGAATCTCCCCCAGCAGGGTTCGTTCCAGCTGGGTTACTATTTCCAGACTCAGGCCCGCTATCAGAAGAAGGAGGAGAAGTAATATGTCCGAGCCTATCAAAAACCGCTATGAATTTGTCATCCTGTTCGACGTGGAGAACGGCAATCCCAACGGGGATCCGGACGCGGGCAATATGCCCCGGGTGGATCCGGAGACCGGTCTGGGCATTGTCACCGACGTGTGCCTGAAGCGGAAGATCCGCAACTATGTGGAGACGGTGAAGGAGGACGCCACCGGCTACCGCATCTATGTCAAGGACGGCGTGCCTCTTAACCGCAGCGACGCCGAGGCCTACGCCGCCCTGGACGTGGACGAAAAGACCGTCAAGGAAAAGAAAAAGGCCGACCCTGACCTGGATCGGAAAGTCCGGGACTGGATGTGCGCCAACTTCTACGATGTACGCACCTTTGGCGCGGTGATGACCACCTTTGTGAAGGCCGCTCTCAACTGCGGCCAGGTGCGGGGGCCGGTGCAGCTGGGCTTCGCCCGCAGCGTGGAACCCGTCATTCCCCAGGAGATCACCATCACCCGCGTGGCCATCACCACCGAGGCCGACGCGGAGAAAAAGGGCACTGAGATGGGGAGAAAGTATGTCATCCCCTATGGTCTTTATCGCTGCGAGGGCTACGTCTCCGCCAACCTGGCCCGCAAGACCACCGGCTTCTCCGAGGAGGATCTGTCCCTGCTGTGGGAGGCAATCCTCAATATGTTCGAGCACGACCACTCCGCCGCACGGGGCAAGATGGCCGTGCGGGAGCTGATTGTCTTCCAGCACGACAACGAGCTGGGCTGCGCCCCGGCCTGGAAGCTCTTTGAAGCGGTACATGTCACCCGGAGGGATCCCGGTGATCCCGCCCCCGCCCGTTCCTATCAGGATTACTCCGTCACAGTGGACGAGGCCGCCCTCCCCGCCGGAATCACCTGCCGGCGGATGGGGTGAACTTCCGTGAGGAGGAGTTTCTCCCCCTCTCCGGCCTTCAGCACTTTGCCTTCTGCCGCCGCCAGTGGGCGCTGATCCATCTGGAACAGCAGTGGCAGGAAAATCTGCGCACCATAGAGGGCCAGCTTCTCCATGAGCGTGCCCACGACGCCTCCCTTCGGGAGCGGCGGGGCGATACTCTGGTTCTCCGCAGTCTGGCGGTGGCCTCCCCTACCCTGGGCCTGTCCGGCCAGTGCGACGTGGTCGAATTTCGCGCCGCGCCAGAGGGCGTCCCCCTCGCGGGGGAAGAGGGCCGCTGGCTGCCCTTCCCCGTGGAGTACAAGCGTGGCCGGCCAAAGCCTCACCAGGCGGACGAGCTTCAACTGTGTGCCCAGGCCATGTGTCTGGAGGAAATGCTGTGCTGCCCCGTCCCGGAAGGCGCACTCTACTACGGCGAAACCCGCCGGCGCACTCCGGTGCGCTTCTCTCCAGAGCTGCGCCGTCAGGTTCAGTCCGCCGCAGAGGAGATGCATCAGCTCTTCCGGCGGGGCCACACCCCCAAAGCTAGGCCGGGCAAGTTCTGCGGCGCCTGCTCTCTGAAGGAGCTGTGCCTGCCGCAGCTGATCCGGCGGGAGTCCGTATCCGATTATCTGAACCGGGCCATGGAGGAAACGCCATGAGACAACTGTTGAACACCCTCTTCGTGACCTCGGAGGACATCTATCTGTCCCTGGACGGCGAAAATGTGGTCGCCAGCCGGGAACATCAGGAGGCCGCCCGCTACCCGCTCCATACCTTGAGCGGCATTGTCTCCTTCTCCTACCCCGGGGCCTCTCCCGCCCTGATGGGCTCCTGCGCCGAGCGCGGTATCTCTCTGGCCTTCTGCACGCCGCGCGGGCGGTTTCTGGCCCGGATCGCCGGGAGTACCTCGGGAAACGTCCTGCTCCGGCGTGCCCAGTACCGCACGGCGGACGAGCTCTCCGCCAGTTGCCGCATTGCCCGCAGTATGATCTTCGGCAAGGTCTATAACGCCCGCTGGAGCATCGAGCGCACCCGAAGGGATCACGGGCTCCGGCTGGACGCCGCCAGCCTGACGGCCTCCGCGTCTCATCTGAAAGAGCTTCTCCCCCAAATCGCCGCGGCCGCCTCTCTCGAGCATCTGCGCGGCCTGGAGGGCGCCGGAGCAACCCTCTATTTTGGTCAGTTCGACCAGCTGATTTTGGGTGAAAAGCCCCTCTTTTCCTACCAAAGCCGCAGCCGCCGTCCGCCGCGGGACCCTGTCAACGCCCTGCTCTCCTTTGTCTACAGTCTGCTCTCGCACGACTGCGCCTCTGCACTGGAGAGCGTGGGGCTGGATTCCTACGTGGGCTTTCTCCACCGGGATCGCCCTGGCCGGGCCTCTCTGGCCCTGGATCTGATGGAGGAGCTGCGCCCCTGTATGGCCGACCGGTTCGTTTTAACCCTGATAAACAACCGAATGGTGGGGCGGCAGGACTTTGATTTTCTGGAGAATGGGGCGGTCTTTTTGAGCGACTCCGGCCGCAGATCTGTTCTGAAGCGCTGGCAGGAGCGGAAAAAGGAGCCTCTGACCCACCCCTATCTCCAGGAAAAGCTCTCTTGGGGACTGGTTCCCTATCTCCAGGCGCTGCTTCTGGCCCGCTGCCTCCGCGGCGATCTGGACGCCTATCCGCCCTTTTTGTGGAAGTGAGGCCATTATGCTGGTTTTGATTACCTACGATGTCAATACGGCGGATGCCGCCGGGCGCAAACGCCTGCGGCAGATCGCCAGGCAGTGCGTCAACTACGGCCAGCGGGTTCAGAACTCCGTCTTTGAGTGTAAGCTGGATCCAGCCCAGTACAAGCTGCTTCAAGCCAAGCTGTGCGCAATCATGGACCCCGAACGGGACAGTCTCCGCTTTTATTCCCTGGGAAATCGCTATGAGCAGAAGATCGAGCACTTTGGCTGTAAGCAGACCTACCTTCCAGACGAACCTTTGATTTTGTAGCGTGCGAAGTCCAAGATGACACGCCTTCTCCGGCCGGTTCGCACCCAAAAAGCATAAAGGAAAGCTTAATGGAGCATAGGCGCGTTTGTTTTTGTATGCTCAGCCTTCTTCCCCTTGTGCAAATAAGCAAATTGAGCCAAGCAAACTCCCTGCTCTTTGGTAAAGTTTGCTGTCGCACCCCTCGCGGGGTGCGTGGATTGAAATCCATAGCCTCAGCTCTCGATTCCACCAATGAAAGTCGCACCCCTCGCGGGGTGCGTGGATTGAAATGTTGCGTCCAAATTCATCCATCACTCTCTCTGGCCGTCGCACCCCTCGCGGGGTGCGTGGATTGAAATTCCCGGCTGGCTCTGGAGAGCAGCTCCATCTCCAGTCGCACCCCTCGCGGGGTGCGTGGATTGAAATCACAAAGGTTACTGCGGCGAGCCCACGCACCACATGTCGCACCCCTCGCGGGGTGCGTGGATTGAAATACTGCGGAGAGGTGGACGCTAACCACATGATAGGTCGCACCCCTCGCGGGGTGCGTGGATTGAAATTGGTTATCGGATGTGTAAAGACGTCGGTATCCAGGTCGCACCCCTCGCGGGGTGCGTGGATTGAAATGTGACCTGCGTTCCGCTTTTTTTGGTCTCAACACTGTCGCACCCCTCGCGGGGTGCGTGGATTGAAATAGGTATACGGGACATCCCCATCCATAGTGACCTCGTCGCACCCCTCGCGGGGTGCGTGGATTGAAATACCTGATCCAGCGCCAGAATATCAGATGCGCTTATGTCGCACCCCTCGCGGGGTGCGTGGATTGAAATGAGGAGGTGGTAACGGATGCCTATACGGTTACCAGTCGCACCCCTCGCGGGGTGCGTGGATTGAAATAGCATCTGTGCAGGGAGCAGGGATGTCTGGAGGGAGTCGCACCCCTCGCGGGGTGCGTGGATTGAAATTTTTTATGTTTTCAACAAAATCCCCCTCATCGCCGTCGCACCCCTCGCGGGGTGCGTGGATTGAAATTGGCCCTGTCCGGGCATGTGGTGTGCGTGCAAAATGTCGCACCCCTCGCGGGGTGCGTGGATTGAAATATAATATATTCCTCCTTCTATTACCGCCCTCCAGCGTCGCACCCCTCGCGGGGTGCGTGGATTGAAATTCATGTATCAAAAAGTAAACACGTAAAAATGCCGAGTCGCACCCCTCGCGGGGTGCGTGGATTGAAATCACCGGAGAAGTGGTATAGCGAGGCATTTGCACGGTCGCACCCCTCGCGGGGTGCGTGGATTGAAATCGTGCGGGCCTGTCCCGCCGCCCCTCAGCATATCGTCGCACCCCTCGCGGGGTGCGTGGATTGAAATTGCGTAGCGCAGGCGGTAGTGGCGAGGTCGTACCGGTCGCACCCCTCGCGGGGTGCGTGGATTGAAATAGCATTCTCGCGGCCAGGAAGGGCCTGCGCCAGCAGTCGCACCCCTCGCGGGGTGCGTGGATTGAAATCAACAGTTTATGCAGCAGATGAAGGGCAAAGACCCGTCGCACCCCTCGCGGGGTGCGTGGATTGAAATATTACCGCGAACCAGGAAGCCCAGACCGCCGAGGTCGCACCCCTCGCGGGGTGCGTGGATTGAAATCTGAGATTTCCGCTTATTCGGAAAAGGCTTGGCGTCGCACCCCTCGCGGGGTGCGTGGATTGAAATTTTACCGCTCTCCTTGAGGGTCATAACGCCGAAGCGGGTCGCACCCCTCGCGGGGTGCGTGGATTGAAATATCTCCCGTCGCTCTGTGTATGCGCTCCCATCCTGTCGCACCCCTCGCGGGGTGCGTGGATTGAAATTCAACTAAATCGAATGGACTACATACCTTATGCGGTCGCACCCCTCGCGGGGTGCGTGGATTGAAATACCGGGGCAGTAAGTACTTCATACATGGCGTCGTAGTCGCACCCCTCGCGGGGTGCGTGGATTGAAATCGCTCCCGCGCGGCGACCGTCTCGATGATCGCCAGTCGCACCCCTCGCGGGGTGCGTGGATTGAAACGGCAACGGCCAGGATGGCTTTGCGCTCCTCCTCGGTCGCACCCCTCGCGGGGTGCGTGGATTGAAACAGGTGAAGACATCCATGGTTGCCCGTCTGCAAACTGTCGCACCCCTCGCGGGGTGCGTGGATTGAAATAGTAGCTCGTCAGCCTCCAGGCGCTTGTCGTTGCTCGTCGCACCCCTCGCGGGGTGCGTGGATTGAAATTGGATCTGGAAGGCCATACGAAGCTGATTGATAGTGTCGCACCCCTCGCGGGGTGCGTGGATTGAAATGAGGATAGCTGCGCCTCCCCCGGCGTGCGGGGCGAGTCGCACCCCTCGCGGGGTGCGTGGATTGAAATGGCATTGAGACGGGGGCCAACAGCTTCGGCTACCTGTCGCACCCCTCACGGGGTGCGGGGATTGAAATAGTGAGAAATACGACATCACCAAGCATCCCCGGTATAAGTCGCACCCCTCACGGGGTGCGTGGGTTGAAATCAGCGGCTGGACCGCGGCCACATGGAGTATGTCTGTCGCCCCCCTCACGGGGTGCGTGGATTAACCCGTCTTACAGAGGCGCCTGAGCCGTTTACAGGAGCCACCGCATAGGGGCGCGGGTTGATTCAGATTTTTCACCCCGCGCCTCTATTGTTTGCGCTTCTTTTCGTTGACTGGTCTAGTAGGGAATGATATAATAGGATGATTATGACAAAAACTATGGTGGGAAGATTGTATTATGTGGATTTCAACTGACTGGAAGGACTATGAACTGCTGGACTGCGGCGGCGGCGAGCGGCTGGAGCGCTGGGGCAAGTATCTGTTGGTGCGGCCCGATCCTCAGGCCATCTGGCGTCCGGAGGGGCGGCATCCCGGATGGCGGAGGCACGACGCCCGGTACCAGCGCTCCTCCACCGGAGGGGGCCAGTGGGTCAAGAAGGAACTGCCCCAGCGCTGGACATTGGGCTACAAGGGGCTGACTCTCAACATCAAGCCCATGAACTTCAAGCATACCGGCGTCTTTCCAGAGCAGGCGGCCAACTGGGACTTCGCCATGGAGCGCATCCGTTCCGCCGGGCGGCCCATCCGGGTGCTCAACCTCTTTGCCTACACCGGCGCGGCCTCGGTGGCCTGCGCAGCGGCGGGAGCCGCCGTGTGCCACGTGGACGCGGCCAAGGGCATGGTGAGCTGGGCGCGGGAGAACGCGGCCTCCTCCGGCCTGTCTGACGCGCCCATCCGCTGGATCGTGGACGACTGCGCCAAGTTCGTGGAGCGGGAGATCCGCCGGGGCCGCCGGTACGATGCGGTCATCATGGACCCCCCCTCCTACGGCCGAGGCCCCTCCGGCGAGGTCTGGAAGCTGGAGGAGAACCTCTTCCCCTTTGTGGAGCTGGTAGCCGGGGTGCTCTCGGACGAACCCCTGTTTTTCCTCATTAACTCCTATACTACGGGGCTGGCCCCCTCGGTACTGACCTACCTGCTGGAGACTCTGGTAGCCCGCCGGTACGGCGGCCGCACCGAGAGCCAGGAGCTGGGTCTGCCCGTAACCGCCACCGGCCTGGCCCTCCCCTGCGGGGCCACGGGCCGCTGGACTGCCGAATGAGGAGCTGCGCTATGAACGATGCGATCATCAAAACAGAAGAGCTGCGCTTCGCCTACGCGGAGGAGGGCGCGGTCAACCCCTTTGTGCTGGACGGGGTAAGCCTGGACATCGAGGAGGGCTCCTTTGTGGCTGTGTTGGGTCACAACGGCTCCGGCAAGTCCACC
>PPYE01597966.1_pt1 | contig 11073 bp, 8 predicted proteins | sample 1559881 | NCBI WGS metagenome assembly PPYE01 (sample SAMN08240022, study PRJNA423297) | Human gut metagenome, whole genome shotgun sequencing project.
TTATCATACTGTTTATTGGGGAGAGCGTGAGCTTACAACCTTAAATGAAAGAGAAAAGGCATTCCTGTATCTGCTGGCAGATTCCTCCAGACAGGTAGTTACCCATGAGATTATCTTTGAAAAGTTATGGAAAGAACCGTATGGAGATGACTCTACCAACATGATCTGGTGTTTTGTACGCAGACTCCGCAAAAAACTGGAAAAGACAGAACCGGAAGCTGCAAAGATTATTCAGAGTATACGAAAGGTGGGATATTATTTAGATATAGGCATACATTAAGCAAAATGTAGAAAAATGTCGAATTATGCGAAAAGTGACTGGCAGATGACTGTTACATTACACAGTTCTGACAGTCTTTTTCTATATACTTCTTTTTGTGGTGTTTTAGTAAGGCATGACAAGGAGAAGAGTTATATTTGCATCAATGGAAGTCCATAAAAAAACAAAAGAGTAAGAGGAAAAGAAGTGCTGTAATCGATGAGGTTGCAGCACTTTTTTCTTCGACATTTTTCGAACATTATAACGTACATATCCGGTCACCGCCATGCTCCGATTTGATTTCTATATCAAAAATCAGATCGGAGGAAAGATAAATGGCTTATAACAAGACAAGTGAAGAACGAAAGTGGAATTATTGGAAAGAACAGGAAGAAAAGAAATTGCGTGAACTGGGAATGGAAGAAGAGAAGATCCAAAAGCTGCGCCAGATGGAAAGGGAAGACTTTCTGGAAGAGCGCAGATACCGGGAACATCTGGATGAAACGATGCAGGATATGGATTCCATAAAAGAAAAGGACAGCGAGCTGTTTGCAAGGGATGTAAAGGAGCTTCTGGATCACATAGGTGATAAGCGAATCTATGAACTATTGAAAGAAACGGAGCATCAGACACTGGAAATCCTCTTACTCAGTACATGGGGATATTCTGGAAGAGAAGTTGCTAAGATTATGGGAATGGCAGAACAGACGATTTATACCAAAAGAAACCGTTTGAGAAAAAAATTAAAAAATTTATCAAAAATTGAATAATTATGGCGTTTTTCGTCGGCTATTTAATAGGCAGGTAAATTTTGCCAGTGTACTTTGACAACCTCATACCAGCATTACAGGTACGTTCCCGTAAGTAGAAGCGTGGCAGGAAGACGCGAGGACAGATGAAAAGGGCATGGAAGAAATTAGACCAGAAAGTGAGAGGCAGAGTTCTTTTGTGGCGTTTTCGTTTCGAGCGAATCATCTTTAACTGAAACAGGACCGTGGCGGTCTTTTGCGAGGATCACTTACGAGGGGATAATGATACATAGGAACTGCCAGTGAGCAGAGGATGGACTTTGGGTTGTAATCAGCAAGACTTTTAGAAAATCCGTGAGCGGTGCAATGCCAAGCATCCGCCTGTAATGTTCCCGTAAGGCAATGGGGGAGTCGAGGACAAATACAACGCCAAAAATCAAAAGTATAAGAAATCAAGGAAGAATGTGTCGTTGATATCAGATACATACGGCTGTAGGGAGAAATCCTTTACAGCCGTATTGATGTGATATCAGCACGCATATCAGGTAACAAATTATGTATTACACAAGAGAATATCTCAATAGAGCGCATCGAGAAATTGATACTATTTTCCGAGTGCTGTTCCCGGAACATGGAATGGCAGTAAGGGAAGAACAGATTATGTTATGCCACAAAATGCTGGATAACCTGCTGGGAAGAAACATAGCACTGTGTGACGCGGGTGTCGGTATCGGCAAGACGTATGCCTATCTGGTGGCCTGTGTTCTGATGAGAAAATATTCCCTCCTTGCAGAAGGATGTTCCCCTTATGAGCAGCGTCCGGTCGTGATATCCACTTCCAGCATTGCACTCCAGAAAGCAATTCTTACAGAATATATCCCTTTTCTCTCCCGGATTCTTCAGGAGAACGGGACGATTCAGGCCCCTATTAAAGCTGTGATACGAAAAGGGAAAGAGCATTTTGTCTGCGATGAGAGGTTGGAGCACCGAATCGTTGCAATCGAAGAAAAAAACAAAAATGCGTTGCAGAAAGAAGCTCTGCTGTCGTTGAAAGAACATTATGATATGGACGAAGTGTCCAACTTAAGTGGGTTTGACAGAAGGATGGTGAGTGTACCGAAGTTCTGTTCGGGAGACTGCCCGAAAAGAGGCTCATGCAGGTATCAGCAGTATCTGGAGCGTTCCAGAGATCATGAAATGTTCATTCAGATCTGTAATCACAATTATCTGCTGGCTGATGGTTATCACAGGCTGCAGGATTACCGCCCGTTATTAAAAGACTACCGAGCATTGATTGTCGATGAAGCACATAAGCTGCCGGATGCGGCAAAGCAGATGTTTGGGAAGAGCCTCTGTTATGACGATATCCGAGAAATCTGCTTTTATCTTGGGAATGAGTACCAAGGCCCGGAGATAAGAAAACTGTCCGGGACGATCCGGATGGTGCTGGACATCATAGGAGAAAACCACAGAACCAGATATGGGATAAAAGAAGAATTCCACATGACAGAAGAGTGTGCAATGTATTTATATGAGGGGATACAGACCATGAATAAGATCATAGAAAAATTAGAAAAGAAGATTCCAAAGTGGATCAGAAACAAGCTGGAAGAAACCAAAAGTGTGCTGGAATGCTTTTTCCATCAGGATAAGAAGTATGTGCTGCATCTGAAGCAGGACCATGACCACCGGATTATATTGTGTGCATCCAGCAGACGGATTCCACAGTATCTGGACCAGATGTTATGGAGCAGAGGAATGGGAGCGATTCTGACAAGCGGAACTTTAAAAACCGGACAGGGATTTTCCCACATTCGGAAAATGACAGGATTACAGAGAGTGCGGAGAGTCCGGGAATATGTGGCAGACTCCCCGTTTGAATATCAGAAGAACTGTCTGTTATATCTGCCAAAGAATTTGAAGACATGCAGAAGAGAAAGTCAGGAAGAGGCAGAGATGATAGCAGGCCATATCCATTCACTGATCTGTTCGACTTACGGGCATACGCTAGTGCTGTTTACATCTTATCATTTGATGGGAAACGTTTACCAGATGTTAAGGGATGAAATTCCGTTCCCGATGATAGAGGTGTGGAGACATTCACCGGAAGAGATCACAAGATTTAAACAGATGGACAATGCTGTCCTTTTTGCAGCCGGCTCCTGTTGGGAAGGAGTAGACTTCCCTGGAGATATGGTATCTTCGCTGATTATAGTAAAACTGCCCTTTGCTGTTCCTGATCCCATCAGTGAAGCACAGAAGAAGGAATATGCCAGCCTGAAAGATTATATTCAGGCAGTGATTGTTCCAGACATGCAGAAAAAACTAAGACAGGGATTCGGACGTGCTCTCCGCACCGAGACAGATACTTGTGTCGTGTCCATTTTAGACGAGCGTGCAGGAGAAGGTGGCAGGTATCATGAGGAAGTAATGTGTGCGCTTCCGAGCTGCAAGATGGCAAAAGATATCAAGGATGTCCAGCACTTTATTCGAAACCGGAAAGGCGTGGAATACTACCTGTAACCGTTCGTGGTTCTGCTACAGAAAAAGCAGATTTTGCACGAAAAGTTTGGTGGTATTTCAAGGGCGTTTTCGGTGGGATTGTTGGTATTGATGAATAGCTATTTCGGCATGAAGTGGGTATACTGTGTATAGCGTTAGAGGAAAGGAGGCAGCTTATGATATACAAGGTGGAAACGATAAAAGATGGAACAGAAAAATATTTTTTCATCAGAAATCTGGAAACAATGAGTATTGAAGAACTGCCAAGTAAATATCTAATGCATAAGATTAAATGTAAACGTTCACCAAATACAGTGAAACGCACAGCATTTTCAATCTGCTATTATATGAAATATATGGCAGAGAAAGAAATGGAACTCACAGAAGTCTATCAGTTAGATTATGAAAAACAGACAGAACACTTTGTGGAATTTTTATACTGGCTTAAAGCCGGAAACCATACAGAGCAAACGGCTGGAGAAAAGAAGTGTCCGAATGAAGGAACCTGCAACGCATACTTAAAAGATGTGTTCAGGTTCTATTTATTTATAGAGGCAGAATATGAACAGTACGGAAGTCTCAAAACCTTATCGTATAACCAGATTATAGCGGTTAATCAGGTGGGAGTAAAAAAGGTACTGCGGAATCATTCTTTTAAAGCCTATCTGAAGGAAGAGGAACATCGTGGGAGAACAGCAAAAGAAAATCAGATTATTACAATTTTACAGGCCTGTACGAACCGAAGAGATCAGCTTCTGTTACTTATGTTAGCAGAAACCGGATACAGAATTGGGGAACTACTGGGAGTAAAATATGTCAAAGATATTGATTATAGGAATCACATGATAAGGGTATGCTTCCGGGAAGATAATGAAAATGAAGCGAGAGCCAAAAATGCGGAATACAGAAGTGCCAAGATAAGTAATGATACGTTTGAATTTCTCATGGATTATCTGGCAAAATATCGGAAAATCCTGCAACATCAGGATTACCTGTTTGTGAATATCATGGGTGAGAACATTGGAAAGCCATTAAGAGTGGACAGTGTATATGATATGTTGGACCGAATGGAAAAGAAAACCGGAGTTAAAATCACACCCCACATGTTACGTCACTATTTTGCAAATATGCGAAAGCAGGCAGGATGGGAACTGGAAATGATCAGTCAGGCATTGGGGCATAAACATTTGGATACGACTATAAAGTATCTGGACTGGCTGGATGATGAACTGATAGAAGCAAGTAATGAGTTTTATGCACAACACACTGCTATTTATGGGGCGGAACGTCTGCTGGAGTAGGGAGGTGTGAGAAATACCTATATATTTATTGCAACAGGCAGAACACATAACAGAATCTGAAGTAGATATTGAGAAGAAAAAGCAGGAACTATATTCAGAAATTGATGCACTTGGAATAAAAAGCGATTCAAGAATTAACAAATTGAAAAAGTTCTTGGCAGATAGAAAAATCTGGCATCTGGAAGAAATGGATTATCCTTTGCGAAATTCGTATGAACAATATTTAAGAGGACAGATACGATCACAAATTGTATCTTTCTATTTGAAAATATATGATACGGTAAAACAACAACATATCTATCAACAAATGCAGACGCTAAATGGAAAGCGGATATATGAATGGAAATATCAAAATAAAATTTATTTTCTGAAGTATTATCCGGAAAAGGAAATAGCTGAGACCTTTGAAACTTCTTATAAAACAAACCTATTGGTGTGGGATTTTACACAAAATTGTTCAGAAGTTTTAAAGAAACAAATTTTTTATACGTTGAGTCGTATCATTGCCAATACTTCAATGTCTAAGGCTTATAGAAATGTCAGGTTAAAATCCTTAAAACTTCTTTATGATTCTTGTGTTCAGTTAAATATTACGGATATTGGATTGCTGGAAATGGAACAAGTGGAAACTATTTTAAAGAATTTTCCCGAAACGAGTCAACGAAGTATTTTAGGTGAATGCAGAAGAGATGCGTTTATGCAGCAGGAACAGATCCAATGGGAAGCAAATGTATGGTATCTGGAACGATTACATCTTGGAAAACATCGGATAGACGAAAGTAAATCCTTAATTAGCATTTCTTTTATGGAAGTCAAGGAAATACAGAATCGAGAAATTTTACAGGCATACATGAAATATGAACTGGGAATTACTGGACAGGCAGTCAGCACGATTGTACGAAGATTTGTATGTATTAGAAATTTTATTGAACTGCTGGAACAAGAAAAGATACTGGCGATTCATGCAACTGTCGCAGAAGTAAAAAAGTATGCAGACGGCTTGCGAGAACGGGGAATACAGGCAAAGGGATTTAATGAAAGAATTTTCGGTATCGGTCATTTTTATAAATTCATGGAAGTTAAACAGTATATTACAAGAATGCCATTCCGAATTGAATATTTCCAACAAAAAGAAGTAATAGTACATCATGATCGTAGCGTTGAGGAAACAGTATATATGGAAATTTTGAAAAAATTATATCTTTTTCCAGAGCGATTACGATGTATGTTCCTACATCTGTGGTGTCTAGGATTACGGGCGAGTGAAGTGTGTACATTGAAAGGAAATGCTTATTATCAGCAGGGCGAGGATTATTGGATTCAGGTGTATCAGGTCAAAATGAAGAATTATAAAAGGATTCCAATCCCACAGGCACTTTATCAGATTATGAAAGTATACTTGAAAAAACATGAAATTCAGCCTGAAGAATTCATTTTTAAAAACAGCAGAGGTGGTGCTTGTCTATATGGTACATTCCGAACTCAGATGATAGAAGCGTGCCGGGAAAATAAGATTGCAAATGGAGAATATTTATTTCAATCACACGATTATCGACATACAGTAGCAACTATGTTTTATGACAGTCATGTATCACTGCAAAGTATCAGGGATTATCTTGGACATACTTATGAAGAGATGACAAGACAGTATATTGATTATATGCCGCAAAGGATTGCAAAAGCAAATGATGAGTTCTTTGAAATGCAAGGAAGTAGTTTAGCATCATGGCTAAAGAAAGAGGAAAAAGATGGAAAATGATATTATATACTTCAGCGATTTCCCCAATTTACAAGAAACAGGGACACGTAAGGATAATGGAAAATTTGATTTAACGTTGCTTCCAACGCAAGAATTAAAGGAAGAGTTTCGAGGTTATATTATGTATCGCTGCAAAAACGGAACGTTTAGAGCATTGATTCAGGATCGAACAGCTTATAATCATATTGCAAAGTTTTTGAACAGCAGAATAAATCGGAGAATCAAAAGCCTTGGAGATAGAAATCCAGAAAAATGGATATCACTTTTAAAAGGCTGGATGTTAGAACAGGGAATAACTATTGTAAAAGAAAAGAAGAGTGTGTATGGTACAGTAAGCTATGGCGAAGCAGTGACGATATTATATTTCAGAAACGTACTGAAATTTTTAGGGCCAGAAGATTTACGGGATGAGATAGAAAAAGATGTTTGGGAACTAAAAAATCTGGATATTAAAATCAGATCCAATCCAATTTATAATGTAAAAACACTGGATTTCAGAAAAATATATCAGCCAGATATCAGGGAAGAATGTAAGAAAGCTGTTTATATGAATCTGCAGTATGAAGCAATAGGAACTGTACAGGGAGAATTGACAATAATGAGGATATTCTCAGAATATCTCCAAAAAGAGTATTCCAAAATAAAAAGCTGCAGTGAAATAGACAGAGAAGTGTTGGAAGAATTTTTGATACATCTGTCAACAAAAGATACTTCCCATAGTGCGAATAGTTCTTATGTAATTTCATTAAGACGACAGTTAGAGACAATCGGAAAAATTTACAGCTATGAAAGATTGGAGCATTTATTTATTAATACGGATATTCCACCGGAAGTAAATGCAGAATTTAGAGTGTATTCTGATGATGAAATGAAACGACTGAATGCGGAAATTACACAGATGGATGTACAGATTGCAAGATGTCTTCTGATACATCAGATGCTTGGAACTAGGATATCAGATACCCTTACACTGAGACCAGATTGTCTGACGAGAGAAAATGGCCAAGATATGATTGAAATATATCAAGTTAAAACTAAAAGATATAAAAAACCGATCAGTAAAGAACTTGCAAAACTGTTACAGAGTTCTATTGAATATACACAGGAAAAGTTCGGTGATACAGAATACATATTTGTTAATGAAAAAGAACCTGACCGCCCGATGCAGTATATGGCTATAAAAACAAAAGTCATGTCCATGATACAGGAAAAGCAGTTGAAAGATGATCATGGCGAATTATTCGGGTTTGGAACGCACATGTTCCGGCACTACTATGGCGTCAAACTTACAGAAATGCATCTGGATGACTGGACGATAGCGAGACTATTGGGGCATAAAAGACTGAATAATGTACAGCATTACCGGAAAATGAGCAATCAAAGAATGGCAGACGAAACCAGAGAAGTAAGACAGAGGATGAGTGACATCATATATATGAGTCTGGCAAGATGGGGTGAAGAATATGAGCAAATACGACAAGATGATTGAGGAAAATCAGAGAAAAAGTAAAGAGAAAATTGAACTGGCATTGCAAGCAATACAAGATATGCTGGCAAATAAAGAACGTATCAGCGTTCCAAAGCTGATGAAGAAAACTGGATTGTCGAGAGGATTCTTTTATAAAAATCCAACCGTCCGGGATACATTGAACCAAGCAGTAGAGCAACAGGCCGGAATGATAGATCCAAGAAGAGAAATTCTGAACATGGCGATGGAAAAACAGATTGAACTGTTGAACCAGAAGGTGGCAGCTCTGAGCAGAGAAAATAAGGAACTGAAGAGAAAGAACGAAAAGTTACAGAAGGCATTACGGAAACAGGATTTGAATTTTATTAAGAACTTATAACATTGAAAATAATAAGATGGAAGAGATGTGTGCAGACACATCTTTTCATCGTTGAGGATAAAATATATAGAATGAGAATGGGATTGTTTTATGGTATACTAAAAGTGAAATGCTAACTTTGATATGAGGTATAAAACAATATGACAGAAATACAAATTAAAAATTTAATTAAAGAATATGAAAAAGAATATATTGAGTTTATGGAAATTGAGAAATTACCACAGTATAAGATAGATTTTTTTGAAATTAATGTTGAGGAAAGCGATGCAGCAGGATTCGCTTCAGCCGCCCAAGCTTACTATAATACGAAAACAGATGAACATATATTAAGGATATGCAAAAGTTCGGAAATACCAAGGTATATTGTGTTTCATGAATTTACGCATATTTTAGATACGGAAATGTATGCAAAGCAAGATTCTTGGAAATATATGGCTTTGTCTGGTTATACAGAATATCATGCAGCACAAGTTGAATTGATGATAATGTTAGGAGCAGATAGTATACAAACTCAAGATTTTTCATTTACAGTTGATGTTGAAATAGGTAATAGTACAGTTAGGAATTACCTAAACTCAAGACATCAATTAGTAGTGAATATGATGAATAGAACAGATTTTCCAAGAGATATTGAAGCATTAAAAACAACGGTAGGTGTGCTATATAATTATTTTGGAGTGCGTTCTATATGTAAAATGTATGCGAAAGATTATACTGAAGAAGTGGATAACACAATTATTATTCAGAAACTTTCAAAAGTATTATTTGAAGAGATAAATAGCTTTATGGTTGGATGGTTTAATGAAGCACAAGTAGAGCTGAGCTTTGTGTCATATATGAAAATAATGTGGCCTATGCTTCAAAGCTATTTTGGAAAAGAATGAAAGATAGTAACAGTAAACACAGTTTTGTATACAGTTAAACCCAGTAAAATCAACGCATGAGGGGAACTGGCTACATTTTACCAAACTATCTGGTGGGGAATTGCAGCATGGCCAGTAGATAACTTTGTAAAAGAGAATGACTTTACAGGAAAAACAGTCATCCCATTCTGTACAGCAGCGACCTCGGGAATCGGTGACAGCGGTAATCTTCTGGAAGAGATGACAGGAACAGGTGACTGGAAAGAAGGGGAACGATTCCATGGTGGAGCGTCTGAATCAGATATCAGTTCATGGATAGACAGTCTTGGATTATAAAAGAATATAAAAATATTTGGAGGAATCGTAATAAGTAAGACATAACCTTTAGGTTTAAACTGCCTAACAAAAAGAGACTTCTGTCAGGAGTCTCTTTTTCTTATACTTACAGTAAAGTTTGAAATATAGAAAAGGAAGATAAAGATGGAGATAAGAATTTTAGGAAGAGACTTAGAAGTATCAGAAATCGGATTTGGATGTATGGGAATGAGTCATGCATATGGAACTGTTTCAACACAGAAAGAAGCAGAAGAATTGATTGAAAAAGCGATCGATGAAGGCTGCACATTTTTTGATACGGCAGAGATATACGGAACAACAGAAGACCCTCATCACAATGAAAAACATAAAGTATGCCCGGTTACAGCGATTCAGAACAGATATTCCATGATGTACAGGGATTATGAGAAATTATTCCCGGTGCTTGAAGAATTGAAAATAGGATTTGTTGCATTTTCGCCGCTTGCAAATGGATTACTGACAGCAGCATATCATTCCCATGGGGAATTTGAAAAGCCGGGAGATTATCGAAGCGCAATGCCACAGTTTACAGAAGAAGGATTAAAGGAAAATAATGAATTTATGTCCTGGATGAAAGTGATTGCAGAAGAAAAAAATGCCACGCCTGCACAGATTTCTCTTGCATGGATGCTTGCAAAGAAACCATATATCGTACCAATTCCGGGAACAAGAAAAGTAAATAGACTGGAAGAAAATATGGAATCAGCAGATATAAAGCTGACTCAGGATGAAGTAAAATCTATTGATGAGATGCTTGCCCATATGCCGATGTCGCAGGTGTTTGGAGGTTCAAAAATACAGAAGAAATAAAAGAGGTGAGCAATGAAAACAAGGAAAAAGATAACCATCGGGGTAATAGTGGCTTTCTTAGCGGTAGTCATGGTGGGTTATATCTATCTGTTTACAGGGGCTAAAATAAGTAAAGGAGAATAGAGATAATGAAGAAAATGTTAGTTGTATATTATTCCTGGTCAAATGGAAACACGAAAAGAATTGCAGAGCAGCTGACTAATGGGACAGGTGCAGATATTGCGAGAATCGAAACAACAGAGCCATACAGCGGCAGTCATGAAGATGTGGTTGAACAGGGAAAAAGAGAGGTAGAGGCAGGATTTATGCCTCAGATCAATCCGATATCTGTAAATCTTGCTGATTATGATGTGATTGCTATCGGAACTCCAACGTGGTGGTATACGATGGCACCTGCAGTGCTTACATTTTTGACAACAAATGATTTTACAGGAAAGACAGTGATTCCATTTATGACAAATGGTGGATGGCCAGGGCATGTTATAAAAGATATGGAGGAAAATTGCAAAGGAGCTGCCTTTGCACATGAAATGCAGATTCAGTTTGATTCCAAAGGAAAAGATCATCTGGAAACTTCAGAAGAGGTGATTACAGAATGGATTGGGCAGATAAATACTGATATAAAC